>Ga0207665_10001568_pt1 | contig 15411 bp, 16 predicted proteins | sample LARL112metaG_FD_184351 | JGI IMG/M metagenome (GOLD analysis project Ga0207665, IMG submission 184351) | Corn, switchgrass and miscanthus rhizosphere microbial communities from Kellogg Biological Station, Michigan, USA - LAR L11-2 metaG... | ecosystem: Host-associated > Plants > Roots >...
GGCGGATGAGCGAGACGCTGATCGGGCTGCTGCATCCCGGTGAGATGGGCGCGGCGGTGGCCGGCTGCCTGACCGGCCGCGGGTACCAGGTGCTCTGGGTGCCGGCCGGGCGCAGCCCGGCCACGGCGGCCCGCGCGGCTGCGGCCGGGCTGACCGCGGCGGCCGGGCCGGACGCCGCGGGCCAGGCCGCCGACCTGGCCCGCCGGGCGGCCATCATCGTGTCCATCTGCCCGCCGCACGCCGCGCTGCCGGTCGCCCGCGCGGTGGCGGCCGCCGCCTTCACCGGGATCTATGTGGACGCCAACGCGGTCTCCCCCGGCACCGCCCGCGAGGTGGCGGCGGCCATCGAGTCAGCCGGGGCCAGCTATGTGGACGGCGGGATCATCGGGTCACCGCCGGGCCCGGCCGGCAGCACCCGGCTGTACCTGTCCGGACCGCACGCCGGGCCGGTCGCGGCCCTGTTCGCGGGCACCGCGCTGGAACCCCGGGTGATCGGGGAGCGCGGGCTGACCGCGGCGTCCGCAGTGAAGATGGCCTACGCCGGCTGGACCAAGGGCACCGCCGCGCTGATCCTCGCGGTGCGCGCACTGGCCCGGGCCGAGGGGGTGGAGGACACTCTGCTGGCCGAGTGGGCGCTGTCCCAGCCGGGCCTGGCCGAGCGGTCCGTGAGCGCGGCCCGGTCAGCGGCTGGCAAAGGCTGGCGCTGGACCGGGGAGATGGCTGAGATCAGCGCGAGCATGCTGGCCGACGGCCTGCCCAGTGGCTTCCATCAGGCCGCGGCGGACGTGTTCCGCGATCCTGACCGGTTTCTCGCCTAGCTTTACCCGGCGCCAGCGGGTGACCGCCACCATCGGCCCGCCACCTGCGTGGCCGGCCGCGATGAACACCGGCCCGGAGCACGGACGGCCAGCGGATGCGGGCCGGCAGGCAACTGGACAGCCGCCCGGGCGTCTCTGGAGTGTGGACATCGACTTCTCGTCGCGGTATCCCGCCCACGGCGGGCCGGTGGCGCCGGGCAGCTCCGGGGCCGGCAGCGCGGTGCGCGGAACGGCCGATGCCAGCCCAGCCGGGGCCCGGCAGGCCGTCTCCGCCCTGTATGAGGCGCACGCGGTGGGCCTCATCCGTCTCGCTGTCGTCATGCTCGGCGACCGCCCCGCCGCGGAGGACGTGGTCCAGGAGGCGTTCTGCGGCCTGTACCGGCGCTGGGACCAGCTGGGCGACAAGGGCAAGGCGCTTAGCTACGTGCGGTCTGCCACGCTGAACGGCTGCCGCTCGGAATTGCGGCACCGGATCAGGAATGAGCGGCGGGGCAGCCCGCCAGCCTCGCGCGCCGGGACCGCCTCCGCCGAGCACGCAGCACTCATCGGCGAGGAACACGACCAGGTGCTCAGTGCACTGCGGCGGCTGCCCGACCGGCAGCGGGAAGCCCTGGTGCTCCGGTTCTACCTGGACCTGACCGAGCCGGAGATCGCGGTGGCCATGGGCATCAGCCACGGCACGGTGAAGTCCACCACGTCCCGCGCGCTGGCCGCGCTGGGCAGGCTCCTGGAGGAGGCGGCCCAATGATCACGAACGGGGACCGGGTCCGCGCGGCGGCCCGGGCAGCCGCGGCCACGGTACCGCCAGACAGCGCCCCGCCGCTCCGGCTGCCCGCGCCGCCCCGGCGCCGCCCCTGGCGGCCCGGGCCGGGCAGCCGGCTCCAGTCGCTGACGCCGCTCATGGCGGCCGTCGGTGTCATCGCTGTGCTGGCTGCTTCGCTGGCCCTGACCGGCAGCTTCACCGGGCACCGGGCCGCGCCGCGGGACCGGGCCCTGACGGCGGCGGAACTCGGCGGGGTCCCGCGCTACTACGTCGCCCTCAGCGGCCGGGCCGACGGGCCGCGCAGCGCGGTGGTCCGGGCCACGGCCACCGGGCGGGTGCTGGCCACGGTCACCCCGCCCCGGCCGTATCGCGCGTTCACGTTCCTGAGCGGTGCGGCCGACGGGCGCACGTTCGTGCTCGCCGCCCAGCGGTGGTGGCGGATCGCGTCGGGCACTCGCGGGATCAGTGCCGAGACGCGGGACGGCACCACCCCGGTCGCTTTCTTCCTGCTCCGGCTGCGCCCGGGCATAGGCCCGCCGCGGCTGACGGCATTGCACCTGCCGGGGCGGCTGGCCTCGGGCCGCCTGTCCGGCATCGCGCTGTCCCCGGACGGCCGGGCGCTCGCGCTGTCCCTGCATGTAGCCGAGATCCGGCTGATCAACCTGGCCACCGGGGTGGCACGGGAGTGGGCCTGGCCAGGTGCCGCGCACTCCAGCAAGGAGTGGGCGGGGAACGCCAAGCCGGACGGCGCGCCCCTGTCCTGGACGTCCGACGGCCAGACGCTCGCCTTCCAGATGTGGACCAAGTCCGGCGGCATCACCCAGGTGCGGCTGCTCGACACCAGGTCAGGAGGGGGCAGCCTGCTGAAGGCAAGCCGGCCCGTCGTGACGTTCGCCCCGGTGCGGCCCGGCGGCGTCAAGACCGGCCCCGTGGGCAACACGCTGATCACACCGGACGGCACCAAGATCGTCACGGTGACCCAGCTGGCTGCGCGGCAACCCAGCTCGGCGCCGGGAGCGCGCGTCACCGAGTTCTCGGTGCGCACCAGCCGGGTGGAACGCATCGTGGCCACCGGCCCCGTGCTCCCCTGGGACGTGCTGTGGACCAGTCCCTCCGGCCGCACGCTGATCGTCATCGGCTCGGCCGGGGCTCACTCGACCCGCTTGGTGCTGGGCATCCTGACCGGGCAGCATGTCACGCTGCTGCCAGGGGCCCCGCCGGAGACCAACAACATCGCCTGGTAGCCGCCGGGCCGATGGTGACCGGTCAGCAGCCGCCCAGCCGTTCGGCCAGGTAGGTCTCCAGCGCGTCTATGCCGATCCGCTCCTGCTTCATCGAGTCGCGCTCGCGGACCGTGACAGCCTGGTCGGTGAGCGAGTCGAAGTCCACCGTCACGCAGAACGGGGTGCCGATCTCGTCCTGGCGGCGGTAGCGGCGGCCGATCGCGCTGGCGTCGTCGAACTCGGTGTTCCACCGCTGGCGCAGCTGGGCGGCCACGTCGCGGGCTTTCGGCGACAGGTCGGCGTTGCGGGACAGCGGCAGCACCGCCACCTTGACCGGCGCGATCCGCGGGTCGAGCCGCAGCACGATCCGCTTCTCCAGCTTGCCGCCGGCGTCGGGCGCCTCATCCTCGGCGTACCCGTCGAGCAGGAACACGAGCATGGACCGGTCGACCCCGGCGGCCGGCTCGATGACGTAGGGCACGAACCGTTCCCCGGACTCCTGGTCCAGGTAGGACATGTCCACCCCGGACGCCTTGGCGTGCGTGCTGAGGTCGTAGTCGGTGCGGTTGGCGATGCCCTCCAGTTCGCCCCACTCCCCGCCGGGGAAGGCGTACCGGTACTCGATGTCCACGGTCCGCTTGGAGTAGTGCGACCGCTTCTCGTCCGGGTGCTCGTACAGCCGCAGGTTGTCGCTGCGCACGCCGAGGCCGGTGTACCAGCCGAGCCGGGTGGCGATCCAGTGCTCGTGCCATTCCTCGTCGGCGCCCGGCTTGACGAAGAACTCCATCTCCATCTGCTCGAACTCCCGGGTGCGGAAGATGAAGTTACCCGGGGTGATCTCGTTGCGGAACGACTTGCCGATCTGCCCTATCCCGAACGGGATCTTCTTCCGCGAGGTCTGCAGCACGTTGCGGAAGTTGATGAAGATGCCCTGCGCAGTCTCCGGCCGCAGGTAGGCCAGCCCGGACTCGTCCTCGGTCGCACCCAGATAGGTGCGCAGCAGCCCGTTGAACATGCGCGGCTCGGCGAACGCCCCCCGGGTGCCGCAGTGCGGGCAGGCGAGGTCGTTCAGCCCGTTCTCGGGGGGCCGGCCGTGCCGCTCCTCGTACGCCTCGATCAGGTGGTCAGCACGGTAGCGGTGGTGGCAGACCTGGCACTCGGTCAGCGGCTCGACGAACTCGGTGACGTGCCCGCTGGCCTCCCACACCTCGCGGGCCAGGATGACCGAGGAATCGATGCCGACGATGTCGTCCCGCTCGGTGACCATCGACTTCCACCACTGGCGCTTGATGTTGTTCTTCATCTCCACGCCCAGCGGCCCGTAGTCCCAGGAGGCGCGCAGCCCCCCGTAGATCTCGCTGGACGGGTAGACGAAGCCCCGGCGCTTGCTGAGGCTGACGATCGTGTCGATGCGGTCGTTACGGCGGGCCATCGGGACTCCATCCGGCTGGCGGTCGGCGGGTTAGCTGCGCCCGGCTCCCCGGCTGGACGCGTCCGCCAAGCTTATTACCGGGAGACTCGTGGCCGGTCCTTGATCGAGGTGGGCCGCTTATGGGCCACCGATGGGAGGACCGCGGCCGGTTGCCCCACGATCGCCGGCAGCAAGCGGGCATGGATCGTGGGGGCGCTGGACGGGGTGGCCCGGGGGGACTCCCGGCCCAGCGTGGCCAGCCCCGCCCAGGTGATCACGGTGACGGCGGCGCACGCCAGCACGATCGCCGGGATCATGCCGCGCCTGCGCAGCAGGTCGATCATGTGCCCTCCCCTGCGCCGGACTGCTGTTAGACGTCGCGGGCCTGGCTCAGGTTCCCACACCCACTGGTAACCGGGTGGATAAACCCAGTCGGAGTCGATGTCCAGGGTGGGCCCGGGCCAGCCTGGCGGCGCACGCGCCGCGGGCCGGCCCGGCGCCACCGCACGAGAATCCCGGGCATAGCGCCGTGCGGTACGTTGTGACTGTGCGTCAGCAACCCGCGGGGGTCCGCCAGTCAGTCGAGCGGCTTAGCCTCAAGCCCGCCGCCTACCTGCAGCAACTCCCCCGGTGGCTGCCCCCGGTGGCCATCGCCGCCCTGTTCATCGCCGGGCTCGCCGTCCCGGGCTGGGCGGGCGCGGCGCTGCTGCTGGTGGTAGCCGCGTTCGTGGCCTGGCTCGGCATCCTGTCCTGGCCGGCGCTGTCGCCCCCCAGCCGCCTGCTGCGGCTGGCCGTGCCCGCCGCCCTGGTCGCCCTGGCCCTGTGGCAGGGGCTCCGTTAGGGCGTGTCATGGGACACGCCCCGGGGGGCTAGCCGGGCAGCAGGTTCGGCTCGGCGCCGCCGTAGCGGCGGTCCCGGCTCGCGTAGATCTCGCAGGCCCGCCACAGATGCCGCCGGTCGAAATCGGGAAAAAGCGTATCCAGGAAGACCAGCTCGGCATAAGCCGATTGCCAGAGCAGGAAATTGGAGATTCTCTGCTCACCGGACGACCGGACAAAGAGATCGACCTCGGGAATATCCGGCTCATCCAGATACCGGGCCACCAGCTTCTCGTCGACCCGGTCGGCCCGCACCTTACCGGCCGCCACCTCGGCGGCTATGGCCGCGGCCGCGTCGGCGATTTCGGCCCGGCCGCCGTAATTGACACAGAATTGCAGGGTCAGGACCGAGTTGTGCTCGGTCATCCGCTCGGCATCCTCCAGTTCCTTGATCACGCTGCGCCACAGCCGGCGGTGCCGCCCGGCCCAGCGGACCCGGACGCCCACCTCGTTCAGCTGATCCCGGCGGCGGCGGATCACGTCCCGGTTGAACCCCATGAGGAAGCGGACCTCGTCCGGGGACCGCCGCCAGTTCTCGGTGGAGAACGCGTAGGCCGACAGGTAAGGGATGCCCAGCTCGATCGCGCCCATGATCACGTCGAACAGCGCGGCCTCCCCCATCTTGTGGCCCTCGGTCCGCGGCAGCCCGCGCTGCCTGGCCCACCGCCCGTTGCCGTCCATGACCAGGGCGACGTGCCGGGGCAGCAGGTCCGGCGGGATGACCGGCGGCCGCACGCCATCGGGATGCGGGTACGGGGGACGGACGGATGTGCTCACGCACGCTCCACGGGGCTAGTCGGGCCTGTCACCCAGGAAGACTAGCCAGGCCGGCCAGCGCACCGGACGGCTCGGGCCGCGCGCACCGTCAGACATGCTCCACGTGGCGCAGTGACCGGATCGAGTGTTCCAGGTGCCACTGGACGTACGCGGCGACCAGGCCGCTGCATTCCTCCCGGGGCCGGGGCAGGCTGGCGTCCGCATGCGCCCAGTCCCCGCGCAGCAGCGCACGCATCAGCGCGATCGTGACCACCGACGGGGTGGCCGCGCCCGGCGGCCGGCAGGTCCGGCAGGTCAGCCCGCCTGCTGGCACCGAGAACACCCGGGACCCAGTGCTGGCCACCGATCCCGCATCCGGGTCCGCGACCGGGTCCGGGGTGCCGCAGACGGCGCATTCATCCAGGGCGGGTGCGTACCCGGCGACGGCCAGCGTGCGCAGCAGGTAGGCATCCAGCACCAGCCGCGGGTCATGGGCCTGCTCCCCGAGCGCCCGCAGCCCGCCGACCAGCAGCAGGAACTGCCGGATCGACGGCTCCTTCTCCACCGGGGTGAACCGCTCGGCCGCCTCCAGCATGGCCGTGCCACTGGTGTACCGCGGGTAGTCCGCGGCCAGCGGCTCCCCGTACGGCCGCACCGTCTCGGCCTGGGTGATCACGTCCAGCGAGCGGCCGGTGTACAGCAGCAGGTCCACATGGGTGAACGGCTCCAGCCGGGCGCCGAACCGGGACCTGGTCCGGCGCACCCCCTTGGCTACCGCCCGGACGCGGCCGGTCCGCCTGGTCAGGATGGTGATGATGCGGTCTGCCTCACCCAGCTTGTGGGTGCGCAGCACGATCCCGTCATCCCGGTACAGGCTCACCGGTCCATTCTCGCGCACCCAGGTCCCGCCCGGGCGCAGCGCCACGGTGTGGCCCGGGCCGGGCGGACCGGCTGGCGGCCGGACCGGGTGGCTAGCGGTGGGCCCGGTTCAGCGCGGACAGCACCGCCCGCAGCGACGCGGTGACCGTGTTGGCGTCGACGCCCACGCCCCACCAGGCCCGGCCGCCGATCTCGCACTCGACGTAAGCGGCGGCCTGCGCGTCGCTGCCCGCGGAGAGCGCGTGCTCGGCGTAGTCCAGGACGCGGACATCCATGCCGACACTGGCCAGCGCGTCGCAGAACGCCGAGATCGGCCCGTTGCCGGTGCCCTCGACCTGCCGCGGCTGGCCGTCGGCCCGGATCTCCACGCTGAGCGCGTCCTTCGCGTCCACCACCGAGGAGGTGTGGTGCCCGAGCAGGGCCATGGCCCCGTCGGCCAGGTACTCATCGGAGAACGCCTGCCACATCTCAGCCGGGGTGACCTCGCCGCCCTCTTCGTCGGTGCGCGCCTGGACGACCCGGGAGAACTCGATCTGGAGCCGTCGCGGCAGGTCGAGCTGGTGCTCGGCCTTCATGATGTAGGCCACGCCGCCCTTGCCGGACTGCGAGTTGACCCGGATGACGGCCTCGTAGCTGCGGCCCACGTCCTGCGGGTCGATGGGCAGGTACGGCACGGCCCACGGGAAGCTGCGCACGTCCGCGCCGGCCGCGGCCACGTCCCGCTCCAGGGCCTCGAAGCCCTTCTTGATCGCGTCCTGATGCGAGCCGGAGAACGCGGTGTACACCAGGTCACCGGCGTACGGGTGGCGCGGGTGAACCGGAAGCTGGTTGCAGTACTCGGTGGTGCGCCGGATCTCGTCGATGTCCGAGAAGTCGATCATCGGGTCGATGCCCTGGCTGAACAGGTTCATGCCCAGCGTGACCAGGCACACGTTCCCGGTCCGCTCACCATTGCCGAACAGGCAGCCCTCGATCCGGTCGGCGCCGGCCAGCACGGCCAGCTCGGCGTCGGCGACCGCGGTGCCCCGGTCGTTGTGGGTGTGCACGGACACGCAGACGTGCTCGCGGTGCGGCAGGTTACGGCTCATCCACTCGATCTGGTCCGCGTACACGTTCGGCGTGGACCGCTCGACCGTGCACGGCAGGTTCAGGATGATCTCCCGGCCCGGGCCGGGCTGCCACACGTCCATGACCGAGGCGCACACGTCGAGCGCGAAGCCCAGCTCGGTGTCCATGAAGATCTCGGGCGAGTACTCGTAACCGAAGTCGCAGCCGCTGAGGTAGGTCTCCGCGTACTTCATCACCGACCGGGTGCCCTCCACGGCCAGGGATTTGGTCTCTTCCCGGTCGTTGCCGAACACCACCCGGCGGAACACCGGCGCGGTCGCGTTGTACATGTGCACGGTGGCCCGGGGCGCGCCCACCAGGGACTGCACGGTGCGCTCGATCAGCTCGTCACGGGCCTGGGTGAGCACGGAGATCTGCACGTCGCCGGGGATGACGCCATCAGTGATGAGGCTGCGGACGAAGTCGAAATCGGCCTGGCTGGCCGACGGGAAACCAACCTCGATCTCCTTGTACCCCAGCCGGACCAGCAGGTCGAACATGGTCCGCTTGCGGGCCGGGCTCATCGGGTCGATCAGCGCCTGGTTGCCGTCGCGGAGGTCGGTGGACAGCCAGCGCGGGGCCCGGGTGATGGACCGGCCCGGCCAGGTCCGGTCGGGCAGGTCGACCGGCTGGAACGGGGTGTACCGCTGGCAGGGCATGCCACTGGGCCGTTGCTGTACCGGAGGATGCCCGCCCGCTACCTGGCCGGGCGTTTCATGCTGGGAATGCATCGGGGTCTGCTCCCTTGCGGATCGGGGCGGCGGCCAGCCGTCACGCCAGAACCCCGCGGCGAGGGAGCCGGCCTCTATCGGCCCCCGCCGCGGCAGCTAAGCAGCAGCATTCCGTGCATCATGGCAATTCGCACAGTAGCAGACGTCCGGGGGCGGCGAAGATCGCGTCCGCCATGCGAGACAGCCGGAACTGGGATCAGTCGTAGAATCCGAGGCGGCGTAGCTGTTTCGGGTCGCGCTGCCAGTCCTTGGCCACCTTGATCCGCAGATCCAGGTAGACCTTCGTGCCCAGCAGTGCCTCGATCTGCTGCCGGGCCCGGCTGCCCACCTCCTTGAGCCGTGCGCCCTTGGCGCCGATGACGATCGCCTTCTGGCTCGGCCGCTCGACATACATGACCGCGTGCACATCGATCAGGTCGGCACGGCCTTCGCGCGGCCCCATCTCGTCCACCACGACCGCGATGGAGTGCGGCAGCTCGTCCCGCACGCCTTCCAGCACGGCCTCCCGGATCAGCTCCGCCACCAGCTGCTGTTCCGGCTCGTCGGTCAGCTCCCCGTCCGGGTAGAGCGCCCGGCCCGGCGGCAGGTGCGACACGAGCACATCGGTGAGCACGCCGAGCTGGAACCCGGCCACCGCGGACACCGGCACGATGTCCGCCCATTCGCCGAGGTCCGCGACCGCGGCCAGCTGCCCGGTGATCTGGGCCGGGGAGGCCTGGTCGGTCTTGGTGACGATGGCCACCAGCGGTGTCTTGGCGGCCAGCCCGGCCAGCTCGTTGGCCAGGTAGGTGTCCCCGGGGCCGATGCGCTCGGTGGCGGGCAGGCAGAACCCGATCACGTCGACCTCGGTCAGCGTGGACCGGGCCAGGCTGTCCAGCCGCTCGCCGAGCAGGGTGCGCGGCCGGTGCAGGCCCGGCGTGTCCACGATGACCAGCTGAGCGTCGGGGCGGTGCACGATGCCCCGGATGGCGCGCCGGGTGGTCTGCGGCTTACTGCTGGTGATGGCCACCTTGCTGCCCACCAGCGCATTCATCAGCGTCGACTTGCCGACATTCGGCCTGCCGACGAAGCACGCGAAGCCCGACCGGAATTCCACCCCGTGATTCTATGGGGCACGGGCTGGCTGGAGTCAGGGCGTGAGGGTGGCGCGGAGCACGCCGTTGGAGCCGGCGTGGAAGATGACGGCCGAAGGACCCGCTTCGCGGACCACCGCGAGATCGCCCGGGTCAGGCTGGTCGGCGTCGCTGACCAGCGCCGCCGCCTCCAGGCTGGAGGCGCCGCTGGACACCGCCATGGCCACGGCCAGGCGCAGCGCGGACAGCCGGAGGGAGGGCAGGGCCACCGCCGCCGCCGCGTAGGTCCGGCCGGTCTCGTCCCGGACGGCCGCCCCCTCGGCCGCCGCCACCCTGGCCCGGGCCGACCGCGCCAGGGTGATGATCTTCAGGTCTTCCGGGCCTGGCTCCACCGCGCTCACCCGGCCGAGTGTAGTGGCACGGCCCACCATCACATCAGTCCCCGCCCGCCTCGTTTGCCTCGCGGGCACCAAAGGTCCGGTCAGCCGTCAGCCAGGGCGGTCCGGGTGCGCGGCCTGCGGTGCGGGCGCGCCGACCCGTTCCACGGTCACCGTGCCAATCCGGTTGCGCCGCCCCTCCAGGCTGTCCGCGGTCAGCCGCAGCCCGGCCACGGTGCCGGACGAGCCCGCGATCGGCACCCGGCCGATCGCGTGCGCCAGCAGGCCACCGACTGTCTCCACGTCCTCCGCGTCGATCGTCGTGCCGAACAGCTCTTCCAGGTCGGTCACGGGCAGCCGGGCGGGTACCCGGGCCCGGTCCGGGGACAGCCACTCCACCGTCGGCTGCTCCTGGTCGTACTCGTCGGTGATCTCCCCGACGATCTCCTCCAGCAGGTCCTCGATCGTCACCAGCCCGGCGGTGCCGCCGTATTCGTCGATCACGATGGCCACGTGGATCCGGCGCTGCTGCATCTCCTTGAGCAGCTCGTCCACGGGCTTGCTGTCCGGCACGAACGTGGCCGGCCGCATCACTGAGGTGACCTTCTCGACCGACTCCCGCTCCGGATGCTCCTGGCTGGCGGTGACCAGGTCCTTCAGGTAGGCGATGCCGATGATGTCGTCCTCGTTCTCCCCCACCACCGGGATCCGGGAAAAGCCGCTGCGCAGCGCGAGGGACAGCGCCTGGCGGAGAGTCTTGCCGCGTTCCACGAACACCATGTCGGTGCGCGGCACCATGACCTCGCGGACGATCGTGTCACCCAGCTCGAACACCGAGTGAATCATCGCGCGGGCGTCCGGCTCGATCACCTGGCGCTGCTCCAGCAGGTCGACCAGGCCGCGCAGCTCCTCCTCGGAGCCGAACGCGTCGCGGGACCCCCGGCCCGGGGTCAGCAGGCTGCCCAGCGCGAGCAGCAGGCGCGGGATCGGGCCGAGCGCGCGGACCACCGGGTACAGCACGTTGGCCGCGGCCAGCGCCACCGACCGCTGGTACTGCCGGCCCAGCACCCGGGGGCCGATCCCGGCCAGCAGGTACAGCACCGCGATCATGATGGCCGCGGTGATCAGGAAGGTGCGCCAGCCGGTGCCCAGCCAGTGCTCCAGGGCCGCCGCGACCAGCACAACCGCCCCGGTCTCCCCGGACACCCGGGCCAGCAGCAGCACGGCCAGGTAACGCGCGGGGTCGGCCAGCACCGCCTGGAGCCGGGTGGCGGCCCGGCGGCGCCGGCCGGTCCGGCTGCGGGCCAGTTCGACCGCCCCGGACCGGGACGCCCGCATCAGCGCGACCTCCGCGCTCGCGCACAGCCCGGCAAACAGCGCGAGTACCAGGGCGGCGACGATCAGCCAGGCCATGGCGGCGTCACCCGGCCCCGTCCGGCCCTTCCGGGTCAGCACCCGGCCGGGACGCCAGCTCGCGCGGGCCACGCCACGAGCGGAGCAGCTCGTCCTGCAAGCCGAACATGGCAGCCTTCTCGTCGGCCTCGGCGTGGTCGTAGCCGAGCAGGTGCAGGATGCCGTGCGTGCAGAGCAGCTCCAGCTCGTCCCGCAGCGGATGGCCGGCCTGCCCGGCCTGGTCGGCGGCTACCGCGGGGCACAGCACGACATCGCCGAGCAGCCCGGGCGCCGGGGCCGGCTCCCCGCTGGCGCCCTGGTCGCCGCGGGAGCTGCCCGGGGGTGGCGGCCGCAGCTCGTCCATGGGGAAGGCCAGCACGTCGGTGGGGCCCGGCTCGCCCATCCACCGCTCATGCAGATCGGACATGGTCTGCCGGTCTACCAGCAGCACGGAAAGCTCGGCCAGCGGGTGCATCCGCATCCCGTCCAGGACGTGCCGGGCCAGCGCGGCCAGGTCGGCCTCGTCCACGTCGGCGCCGGATTCGTTGGCGATCTCGATGCTCACCGGTAACGCCCGCTCACTGGGCGCGCTTGCGCCGGTGCGGCGCCGGGGCCGTGTCGCGCACCCGCGCGTCGTACCGGGCGTAGGCGTCCACGATGCCGGCGACCAGCCGGTGCCGCACTACATCGTGGCTGGTCAGCCTGGTGAAATGGACGTCGTCCAGGCCGTCCAGGATGTCCTGCACGACGCGCAGCCCGCTGGTCTGCCCAGCGGGCAGGTCCACCTGGGTGACGTCACCGGTCACCACGATCCTGGAGCCGAACCCGAGCCGGGTGAGGAACATCTTCATCTGCTCGGCCGACGTGTTCTGCGCCTCGTCCAGGATGATGAACGAGTCGTTCAGCGTCCGGCCGCGCATATAGGCCAGCGGCGCGACCTCGATGGTGCCCTGCGCGATCAGCTTGGGGATGACATCGGGGTCCAGCATGTCGTGCAGCGCGTCGTAGAGCGGCCGCAGGTAGGGATCGATCTTCTCGTACAGCGTGCCGGGCAGGAAGCCGAGCCGTTCCCCCGCCTCCACGGCCGGCCTGGTCAGGATGATCCGGTTGACCTCCTTGGCCTGCAGCGCCTTGACCGCCTTCGCCATGGCCAGGTAGGTCTTCCCAGTACCGGCCGGGCCGATGCAGAACACGATCGTGTGCGCGTCGATGGCATCCACGTACCGCTTCTGGTTGAGCGTCTTGGGGCGGATGGTCCGGCCGCGGGCCGACAGGATGTCCAGGGTCAGCACGTCCGCGGGACGCAGCCCGGACTTGCGGCGCAGCATCGCCACGACCCGCTCCACCGAATCGGTGGTGAGCTCGGCACCGCCCTTGAGCAGTTCGGTCAGTTCCCCGAACAGCCTGGCGGCGCCCTCACTCTCCTCGGCGGCCCCGGTAATCGTGATCTCATTCCCGCGCACGTGAATGTCGGCGTCGAATGCCTTCTCGATCACATGCAGGAGTTCATCCCGGGACCCCAGCAGGCTGACCATTGAATGGTCATCTGGGATAACGATCTTGACCTGCGCGCCACCTTCGGCGGGCAGCTTACGGCTGGAAGAATCGCCGGATCTGTCTGTCAATTCCTTAGTCTCCGCGTGGGCGCAGGCGCACGCCAGCGCCCGTAGGAGCCATGGTATCCGTGCGGGCCGTCAGCCTGGGGGCCAGCCGAGGGCGCGCCCGCCGAGGACGTGTGCGTGCACATGCTGCACTTCCTGCCCGGAGTCCGGGCCTGTGTTCAGCACAACCCGGTAACCGGTGCCGGAGATTCCCTCGGCCACCGCGACCTCGTGCGCCTGGGTCAGCACCTCGGCCAGCAGCCCCGGGTCGGCGGCGGCCAGCGCGCCGAGATCCGGGTAGTGCTCCTTGGGGATCACCAGCACGTGGGTGGGCGCCTGCGGGTTGATGTCGCGGAAGGAAAGGGTCCGCGATGACTCCAGCGCCCGTGTCGCCGGGACACCGCCGGACACGATCTTGCAGAATAGGCACTCTGGCACACTGGGGATCCTAGCTTGTCTCCCTCCGGTAACACTCATGACATATATGGTTGCGATGGTGCTAAACCCACGGCGCCCGTCCAGTGCACCCCCCGACGTGCACGGCGCGGCTTTAGTATGTGGCTCCCGGGGTTGCGGCCAGGCCGCTGCCGCTGGGTCAGCCAGGCGCGTAGGTGAAGCTCATACCCGTGGGGGGGTCGATTCGGTGAGGCCTAGGGGCGGGGGCTGGTCGCGTGCATGCACTCGACATGCCCGGTGAACCTGACGGCGTGGTAACGCGTCCCATTGATGTGACCGAGACCTTGGCCGTCGACGCTGGGCTGGCTGCTGCCTCCCCGCTCGAATGGGACGCCGACCGGGCGGTCACCGCGATTTACAGTGAGCACTACCGCTCGCTGGTCCGCCTGGCCGCCTTCCTGGTCCGCGACACCGGGACCGCGGAGGAAGTGGTCCAGGACTCGTTCGTGGCCATGCACGGGGCATGGCGCAGGCTGCGGGACACCGACAAGGCCCTGTCCTATCTTCGGCAGTCCGTGGTCAACCGGTCACGTTCGGTTCTCAGGCACCGGATGGTGGTGGACAAGAACACCCCCAAGCCACCCCCGGACATGCCGAGCGCCGAGCACGGCGCGATCATCCAGCTGGAGCGCTCGGCCGTGGTATCCGCGTTGCGCGCGCTTCCGGACCGGCAGCGCGAGGCGCTGGTGCTGCGCTACTACGGCGACCTGTCCGAAGCGCAGATCGCCTCGACCATGGGCATCAGCCGGGGAGCAGTCAAGAGTCACACGGCCCGGGCCATGTCGGCCCTGCGCGCCGTGCTGGAACGGGATACGTGAGGAGGGCCGGCCGGGGCCTAAGGCGCCCTGGGCAGCACGCATGACAACACTGGACCGGGAGTACGAGGACGTCGTACGCCGCGCACTGATCGCGGCGGCGGAGTCCATCGAGCCAGCAGGCGACGGGCTGCAGCGCATCCGTCACCAGCTGAGCTCGCCCCGGTCCATGACCTCACTGACCGCCTCGTTCACCGAATGGCTCCGGCTCAGCGGGATCCGGTTCTCGGTCCGGCTGGAGCCGGCCACCAGGACGGGCCGCGCGGCGCTCGGCCAGGTGCGGCACCTGTTCACCGGCCCAGGCCTGCGGCCGGGTCCCTTTCTGACCCGGGACCAGGCGTCCGGGGAGTATCCCGGGCGGCGCCCGCCGGGCCGCCGGGGCAGTGCCCTGCGCCGCCTCGGCCCGGCTGCGGCCTGGCTCCGGCCGGTGCTCGCCGTCGCGGCTGTGGTGGCCGTCGTGGCCGTAGCCGTGCTCGCGGTCAACCGCTCACAGCGGACTCTGTTCACGCCAACGAACTCGGTCAGCGCGCACCGTGCGGACGCGGCCGGGCCGGCCACCGCCGCCGCCGAAACGGCCAGCCTGCGTCCCTGGGAGCCGCTCGGGGTCGTGGCCGTGCCGGCCGGGGCATCCAGGACGCAGGGAACCCAGCACACCCTGGTGCCCGCGGTGGCCTGCTCGCCGAAGGCGTCGGCCAGCCCGAGCGCTCCCATCACGGCGGCCAGTGCCGCACCAACGCCGACGGCGACCCCGACCGACACCCCGTCAGCCACCCCGACGCCGACCCCGTCGGTGAGCACATCCCCGTCGGTAACCCCGACACCTACCGATTCGGGCGTCAGCACCAGCGGCGGCGAGGCCACCCCCCAGGTCATCCAGGCCACCCCAGCGGCGTTTATCTTCCCGGCCGCGGCCCAGCAGCCAGCCAGCACCGGCTGCGGCGGCACGACGGCTAAGGTCACGCCCACCGCCCCGCCGGCTACCCCCACGTCCTAACGGGCGGCCTGCACCCGGGCTGGCCCAGCATCCCCGCGTGGGTCAGGCCCAGCGGCCGGTCCGGCTGAGCAGCACGGCCGCCGCCACCGCGCCCGCGGTGGAGGCGCGCAGGACGGTCGGCCCCAGGTGCGCGGCGG
>Ga0207665_10001569_pt1 | contig 15409 bp, 17 predicted proteins | sample LARL112metaG_FD_184351 | JGI IMG/M metagenome (GOLD analysis project Ga0207665, IMG submission 184351) | Corn, switchgrass and miscanthus rhizosphere microbial communities from Kellogg Biological Station, Michigan, USA - LAR L11-2 metaG... | ecosystem: Host-associated > Plants > Roots >...
TTCGCGTCGCGCCCGGCGACGATGCGATGCAGGAACGCGCAGTCGCGCACGTTCTTCGCAATCGGCCCGACCTGGTCGAGGCTCGACGCGAAGGCGACGATGCCATAGCGCGAGACCGTGCCGTACGTCGGGCGGAGGCCGACGACGCCGCACAGCGCCGCGGGCTGCTTGATCGAGCCGCCGGTGTCGGAGCCGAGCGCCCACGGCGCCATGCCCGCGGCGACCGCGGCGGTCGAGCCGCCCGACGAGCCGCCCGGGACGCGGCTCGGGTCCCATGGGTTGCGAGTCGGACCGTATGCCGAGTTCTCCGTGGACGAGCCCATCGCGAACTCGTCGAGGTTGGTCTTGCCGATCAGCGGTAGGCCGGCCTGCTTGCAGCGGGCGGCGACCGTTGCATCGAACGGCGGTTTGTAGCCGGCGAGGATCTTCGAGGCGGCAGTCGTCTCGACGCCGCGGGTCGAGATCACGTCCTTGAGCGCGATCGGCACGCCCCCGCCCTCGGTCTCCTCGACCGTGCACAGGTATGCATGCAGCTCCGGGTCGCGCTCGGCGGTCGCGTCGAGGTAGGCGCGATGAAGCTCGGCGCCGCTGACCTCGCCGCGCTCGATCAGCCTCTGCGCCTCCTCGGCGGTGAGTCGCAGCGTGTCGATCATCCGGCGGGGACGCGAAAGGCGTCGTCCTCGACCTCGGGCGCGTTCGCGAGCGCGTCCTCCACCGGCAGCGACGGCTGCGGCGCGTCTTCGGCCCAGACGTTCGAGAGCTCGAGCGGGTGGAGCGTCGGCTCGACGCCGCTCAGGTCGAGCTCCGAGACCTTGCCGACCGCCTCGAGGATCGCGTCGAGCTGGCCCGCAAAGCGGTCGAGCTCCTCATCGGTCAAGGCGAGCCGCGCCAGCCGCGCGACGTGCACCACTTCAGCTCGCGAAATCGCCATCGGGCGTCAATCCTGCCAAACCAGCAGCGAGCGCCTCCGCCGAGTCGACGGTGTGTGCTACTTCCAGTCGACGCTGATCACGTCGACGGGCTCGGCGAACCCCTTGAAGACCTCCGGCCGCGGATCCGAGATCCGAAAACCGGCGCCGATGCCTTCGACCGTCTCGCGGCTGGCGAGGATCTCGCCCGCTCCCGCGGACGCGCCGATGCGCGCCGCGAGGTGAACCGCGCCGCCACCGTACGGGTTGGCGGCCTCGTCGTTCTGGAACGCATCACCCGTGTGAGCCCCGATCCGGACGTCCGGAGCGACGATCTCCGCCTCGAGCGCGCGCTGGATGGCGACGGCCGCCTCGAGCGCCGCCTTCGGAGTGGCGAAAGTGGCGAAGAAGCCGTCTCCCGTCTGCTGGACGATCTCGCCGCCGCTCTTGGCGATCTGCTCCTCGAGCAGCACGTTGTGTCGCTCGAGCAACTTCCGCCATTTCTCGTCGCCGAGCGTCTCGAGCAGCCGAGTCGACCCGACGATGTCGGTGAACAGGAACGTGCGGCGGGCCTGCTGCCGGCCGAGGAGCTCGGCAGCTCGATCGGCGTCGGCCTTCGCGCCGATGCGCTCGAAGGTCGCATGGGCCGCCTCGAGCTCGGTTGTCGCGGCGTGCCCGTCCCCACGCCGCCGAAAGGCGACGCCGAGCAGGAGACGGGACTGTGCAGTCTCGAACGGTGCTCCGACCTCGCGCCACTCGTCTCGCGCTTCACGTAGTCGACGGACGGCCTCGTCCGTGTCGCCTTCGGCGAGCGCGATCCGGCCCGCAGCGACATGAACGGTCGCGTCGAAGGCGGGCGCACGGCGCGTGCCGATCTTGTACGAATCGACGAGCCGCTCGAGCTCCGCCCCCGCCGCTCGTGCCGTCTTCAGGTCGCCTGCCGCTACGGCGATCTCAACCTGAGCCGGGAGACGCCGGACCCGGGAGAGCGGCTCGTCCAACTCCTCGAGCGCGTGGCTGATTCCCGCAACCGCGGCATCGAGCTTCCCCTCGGCGAGGCGGAGTAGGGCAAGGCCCGGCTGCGGGTCGGCTCCCAGCTCGTTCGCGCGCGCGTACGCCTCCTCTGCGGCAGCGAGGTCCCCGAGCCGGCGGCGGATCTCGCCGATCTCGTAGTAGCCGCCCGCGGTGATGTAGCGCTCGAAGTCGAGCAGCTCGTCGCAGGCCGCGATCGCCACCCTTTCCGCCGCCGCGAGATCACCACGCATGCGCATGAGCTCCGCGCGATGGATGCGACAGGCGCCGGGGAACCCGGTCACGTCGAGCCGGTCACACCACCGGTTGGCGGCCTCCGTCCACTCGGCGGCGCGACGGAGGTCCCCGACGTCATTGCATGAGCTGATGGTCATGCAGTAGACGAGCGTGGTCGAGTACGGCTCCAGCTCGCCACTGACCGCTGCTGCCGTCCCTTCGTCGAGGAGCTGGAGCCCCGCCTCGATCTCGCCGCTCTTCACGAGAGCGCGTCCCTTGGCCACGAGCGCGAGCATCTGCGTATCTCGATCGCCGAAACGTCGGGCGAGCTCGTAGGCGCGATCCAGGTTCGTGATCGCCAACGGGTAGTTGCCTTCCGCGAGCATCGCGGTGGCCGCCCGCGTGAGTGCGATCCGGCCGTGCACTGCCGACTCCTCCTCCCCCTCGAGCTGCCGCTCCGCCGTCGAGAACCAGCCCTGGGCAACCGAGAACGCTCCTCGATTCGACTGGTCCCAGGAGAGCGTGAGCGCGACCCGGGCGGCGGCCACTTTGGTCCCTTCCCTCGAGTAGGAGGCATATGCCTCCTCGCGCAGCCTGACCGCCTCTCTCAGCTTGCCACTCCACCAGGCGGCTTCGCCGTACCGTTCGAGATCCTCGGCGCCCAAGCTCGCCTGATCGAGGCCCGCGTATGCGTCGAATGCCTCCCGCCAAGACTGGCGAGACGCGGCGTCCCGAGCGGTGGTCAGCGAATCGATCGTCTGCGACATCGTCTCACCCGCATTGTCCCATGACGAACTCGAAGCGCTCTCGGAGCCACCGAAGAGATCCAGTTCCAAAGAAACGGGGCTCCTTCCGGAGCCCCGCCAGCTGTTCGGTTCCGGAAAGGGTCTAGATCGCCTGCACGTTCGCAGCCTGCAGGCCCTTATCGCCCTGCACGACGTCGAACTCGACCTGCTGACCCTCGGTCAGCGACTTGTAGCCTTCCCCTGCAATCGCCGAGAAGTGGACGAAGACGTCTTCGCCGCCTTCGCGCTCGATGAAGCCGTAGCCCTTCTCGTTCGAGAACCACTTGACGGTGCCCTTGGGCAAGAAACCTTCTCCCTTCGTACAACAAACAACGACGGCCCGGGCACCGAGCCGCCGACCTACTGTGAAGCGGCGCGAACCTTAGCCGGTATCCCGGGCGACGGCAACTAGGGAAACGGAATGACTCCACGTCGATACCTGGCCGCGCGAACGGTGTTCTGAAGCAGCATCGCGATCGTCATCGGACCCACGCCTCCGGGCACGGGCGTGATGAAGGCCGCGTGGGTCGCGGCGTCCGGATCGACGTCGCCGACGAGCCCGTTCTCGGTCCGGTTGATGCCCACGTCCACCACCGCCGAGCCCGACTTGACCATGTCGGCGGTGACGATCTCCGGCCTCCCGGCCGCGACCACGAGCACGTCCGCGTCGAGCGTGTAGCGCTCGAGGTCGTCGGTCCGCGTGTGGCAGATCGACACGGTCGCGTTCTCCTGTAACAGCAGGAGGGCAACCGGCTTGCCGACGAGCGCGCTGCGGCCGACGACCACCGCCCGGGCGCCTTCGAGGCGGATCTTGTGCTCGGCGAGGAGCGCCATCACGCCGAGCGGCGTCGCGGGCACGAGCGTCGGCCGGCCGAGGTAGAGGTGCCCGGCGTTGAACGGGTGGAGGCCGTCGACGTCTTTGACCGGATCGATGGCGGCGATTACGCGCGCCTCGTGGATGTGACGCGGGAGCGGAAGCTGGACGAGGATCCCGTCGATCTCGTCGTTCTCGTTCAGCTCGGCGATCTCGGCGAGCAGCGCGTCTTCGGACGTGTCGTGGCGGAGCTTGCGGTCGACGGCGACGATCTCGACGTCGGCGGCCGCCTCGTGCTTGCGTGCGAGGTAGATCGTCGACGCCTCATCCTCGCCGACCTGGATCGTCGCCAGCCCGATCTGCCCGAGCCCGGCGACGTCCTCGGCGACCTGCGCGCGGATGCGCTCCGCGAGCGGGCGGCCTTCCATCAAGGTGGCGGTCACTACGGGAAGGGCAGCTGGACGTCCGAGACGTCGAGGCCGAGCGACTGGGCGAGTCGGACGCCGATCTCGATGTCTTCCTTCAGCTTGGCGATGTCGCGCGAGCGCATGGTCTCGCCGATGAAGGCTCGCTCCTTCGGCCGCCAGAGCGCGTGCTCGACGAACGTCGGCAGCAGTCGGTTCGCGGCGTCGACGAGGGCGGTCTTCGTCTTCTTGTCGGCGTTGCGCAGCAGCACCTTCTCGTAGGCCATCCCGGCGCCGTGGTGGATCCCGTCGTCCGTCGTCAGCCGGTTGCAGAGGTCCTCGAGCACGGTGCCGCGCGAGGCGCGCGCGATCAGGCGGAAGCGAGAGATGATCAGCCGCTCGTAGAAGACCTGCATCTGGAAGACCTTCTCCTCGAGCGTGTCGGCCTCGAGCGTCATGTGCGCGAGCTCGTCGAGGTACGGGTCGCGCTCCGCGGTGCCGCCCGCCTCGTCGATCAGCTTCAGCCACGCCTCGGTGTGGCGCGACTCGTCCTGCACCATCGTCGAGTAGTAGAGCTTCGCCTCCGGGTCGGGCGCGATGTTGAGGAGCTGTGAGGCCATCTCGCAGGCGAGCATGTCGGCCTGCAGCTGCTGCGTGAGCACGGAGCGCCACATGTCCTTGCGCCGCGCCTGGCGCTCCGGCGAGCCCTTGCCCTCCGGGATCGGCGGGATGTCGCCCCAGGGCAGGTCGCGGACCTGCCACTCCTGCCGCTTAGCGAGCTCGTAGAAGCGGAGGACGCCGGCAAACGCCTCGCGTTCCTCGCGCTCCTGGTCGATGACCTGGTCGGTCGTGGTCACGGCCTTGCACTCTATGCCGAGTCGCTGAACACTCGACGGGTCGACCGGTTGTTTCAGACGGACGACCCGGCAGAGCCGGCCCGTCCTGAGAGCGGCGTCGCAAGCGACGCCTTAGGCTCACCGCGATGGACGTGCGGAAGTGGCCGAGGAAGAACGACGCCGAGTCGATCAGGGCGCGCCAGGAGGCGCTCGGACTGGACGGGTCGGTTACGGCGATCGACCTCGAGCCGTTCGTCCGCGCGCAGGAGATGCTGACCGGCGCGGCCGTGATTCCGGTCTCCGTGGTCGGGCCGATCGAGCTCGAGCTCGGCGAGTACGAGCTGCGCGAGCCGGACGGCGAGCTCGCCGAGACCGGCCGGGCACGCGACTCGGTCTTCGTGCCGCTCGCGCATACCGAGGGCGGCCTCTCGGCATCGCTCCACCGCGGCGCGCGGGCCGTCGCGGAGTCCGGCGGTTTCCGCACCTACGTGCTCGCCGACCGGATCACGCGCGCGTCGTGCTTCGTCTGCGGCTCGGCCGGCGATGCGATCGCGCTGGCGCGCTGGATCGAGGGCGAGTTGCCGGCGATGCGGTCGTGGTTGGCCGAGCAGGACGACGCGTCGCTCTCGAAGTTCGCGCGGCTGCGCGAGGTCAAGACGCACGTCGTCGGGCCGATGTGCCACGTGCTCTGGCGCTGGACGACCGGCGACGCGGTCGGCGCGAACATGATGACCCGCAACTCCTACGTGCTGAACATGGGCTACGTGATGGAGCGCGCGCCGGTGAAGCCGGAGCGTTCGATCCTCGAGGCCAACATGGGCGGCGACAAGAAGCCGTCGTTCGAGTACTTCCAGAGCGGCCACGGCAAGACGGTGCTCGCGGAGGCGACGCTCTCGGAGGACGCGGTGCGGCGCGTGCTGAGGACGAAGCTCGACGACCTGGCGGAGCTTGCCTGGGCCGGCACGCACGGGGCAATTGCATCGGGCATGCAGTCGGTCGCGTTCACGCCGGCCTCGGCGATCGCAGCCGTGTTCGCGGCCACGGGCCAGGACCTCGGCATGGTCGGGACGAGCTCGATGGCGCACGGCGCCGCGCGTCGCGTCGAGCACGGGCTCCAGGTCTCGATTCGCCTGCCGGGGCTCGAGGTCGCGACGATCGGCGGCGGCACGACGCTTCCCTACGCGCAGAAGTGGCTGGACCTCATCGGCTGCGCCGGCGCCGGCAAGGTCTACCGTTTCGCCCAGCTCGTCGCGGCGGCGGCACTCGCGCTCGAGATCTCTGCCTCCGCCGCGATGGCCACGGCCGGCTCCGCCGAGTTCTTCCGCGCGCACCACGAGCGCGGCGGCCTCCGCTAGCCGGCCACCCCACCGGGGTGCGGCCTGAGCACGTGGTGGCGTTCGCTGATTCGAGTGATCGAGCCGTCTGCCACAAACGCCGATAAGGCCTGCAAAAGCGACGTATCTGCGGCCGGATCGAGAGGTACAGATGGTTCGAATCTGGCTCCTGGCGATGCTCGCGGCAGCAATGGTCGTGGCCGTCCGTGACCACGACGTCTTTCACCGTGCCGGCCTGATCGGCTACTGCACGTCCTCACCACGCCCCGCCGGCACGAGCGGCGTCTGGCGCGCGTGCGAGAAAGGCGTGCTCGACGGCCGTCCGGATCTGTCCCGTCAGTCGTGCCAGCGGCGCGGGCAGAACGGCTCGGTGGAGTACTGGCGCTGCCCGGCACGAGTCGACTCGACCGCGGCGGCGCGCTAGCGGACGAGCTGCCGCCACACGTTTTCCAGCAGCGCGGAGACGCGCGGCTCGAGCGCCGTACCCGCGAAGTTGAGCGTGCCGGCGGCGAAGACCCTGGCGCCGGCCGGCGTCTCGTAGTAGGTCATCTCCGCCGACAACCCCGGGCCGTGGAGGTCGCGCATCGTCGCGAGCACGACCGTGCCTGGCGGCGAGGCGGCGGTGCGCGCGTCGATCTCGATCCCGCCGTGGCCGAATGTGTCGCCGTCGACCATGCCGGTGCCACGGAACGCCCACGGCGCGTGCGCGGCGCCGACGACCTCGTAGTGGCCCTGGTGCGCGCCGAAGTCGTTGCTGAGGTACTGGACTCCGATCAGCGCCGACTCCGGCCGCCCGAGCTCGCGCCACGGCTCCTTGCGGTAGAGCCAGTGCCCGTGGTGCTCGACGCGGTAGAGGAAGTTCGTCGCCGACGTGAACAGTAGGCGGCCCCCGAGGTCGCGAAAGCCGGTCGTCGTGTCGTATGCGTGCCTGGTCATGTACTCGTGGTGGCCGAGGAAGACGACGAGCCGGTAGAGCCGCCGCAGCCGCTTCGGCCCGATCCGGTCGAGCTGGCGGTCCGTGATGAAGTCGACGCGCTTGCGCTCGCGGTAGAGCCAGCGCAGGAACCCGAGCTGGTACGCGCGGATGCGCGTCGGCACGCCCCGATGTAGGTACGGCCGGGTCAGGTCGATGCGCTCGACGGCGTTGTCTGCGTACCAGGTGTCACCGACCCCGTCGCCGTCGACGTCGCGGTGGTTGTACGCCTGCCACGTGTTCGTCGCGAAGACGACGGCGACGTGGTTGCCTCCGAGCCGGGGAGGCAGGAGCACGAAGGGCGCGAAGCCGACGCGGCCGTCGCCGGCGCGCAGCCGGACGAAGTAGAGACCGCTCGGGCCGCGCGGCGTGCGGAGCCGGAGCACGGACGCCCCGTCACGGTGTGCCGTCCAGTCGACCCGGACCGAGGAGCCGACCGACACGCCGAACAGCTCGTTCGTGCCGTAGCCGCTGTAGAGGCTCGGACGAAGCTCGGGCCCGGCGCGGAAGAACTGGAGCGAGAGGCTCCGGGCGTCGGTCGAGACGACGAGGTTCGCGCTCGATCCTGGCCGGTACCACTGGCGGCTGAAGCCGGCGTCGACGCCCAGCACGCGCGCGACCAGGCTTCCTGCCTCGATGCCGTCGGCGAGGAGGCGCAGGCGGTAGGTGCGCGGCTCGAGGCGCGTCGACGGCGCCCAGCGCACTTGCTGCTCGCCCGCGACGAGCTCGTGCGTCTCCGAGTAGACGAGCCGGGGCGGCGTCTCGCGGCTGGTCTCGGTCGAGACCTCGAGCGTCACCGTCGCCGGACGTGCGAGCCGGAAGGAGAGAATCGCCGCGTCTCGCAGGTGATCGCCGCCGGGTGACACCGTGATCAGGTCACGACGGTCGCCGGCGAAAGCTCCGTCGCCGTTGCCGGCACGCAGGTCGGTCAGGAGCTGCGCCGACCCACCGTGCGCCGTGCCGTCGGTGAGCGCGAGCAGAAGGAGACCGAGGAACGCGAGCCGCCACATCTAGTCGGAGCGTCTGCTCGCGCCGCAACGGCACGGTCACGTCCGTGTAACGGATCGGCGACAGCGGCTAGCGTCTGACCCGTGCTCCGAGAGGTCGCCGAATACCCGAACTCGTTCGGGCCGCTGAGCCCCGGTGCCGAGCGCGTCGAGACCGAGCGCTACACGCTCTGCCTCGGGGTCGGATCGACCTGGAACACGGTCCAGCGCCAGCGCTTCTCGCTCGACGAGCTCGACGAGGTGCTCGAGGAGGTTCGCGCACACCTGCGCGACCGTGGGCGCAGGCGCACGCAGTGGGAGGTCGGCTCGAAGGCGCCGGAAGGGCTCGTCGACGCGCTGCTCGAGCGCGGCCTCGTCCGCGACGGCGACGGGTACGCAGTCGCGCTCGTCCTCACCGAGGACCCACCCGTGCAGGAAGGACTGGTCGCGAGGCGGATCGAGAGCTTCGAGGAGTACGCGGCTGCGAACGCGGTGCAATGGGAGGCCTTCGAGTCGCCTGCGTCGGAGGTCGCCGAGGCGCAGGCGAGCCTCGAGCAGCGCTACCGCGACACCGTCAACCTGATGCACGGCGTGTGGCTCGACGGCGAGCTCGTCTGCGCCGGCACGGCGACGCCGAGCGATCACGGCCTGCTGCTCTACGGCGGCGCCACCCTCCCCTGCGCCCGGGGCCGCGGTGCGTACCGAGCCCTGATCCGCGCCCGCTGGGACGACGCCGTCGCGCTCGGCACGCCGGCGCTGATCACGCAGGGCGGCACCATGTCGCGCCCGATCCTCGAGCGCCTCGGCTTCGAACGCGTGGGCGAGGTGCACATGCTCCTCGACCGGTTCGAGCCCTAAGGCGCCGACCAGAATCGAACTGGTGTACGAGGCTTTGCAGGCCTCTGCCTAACCACTCGGCCACGGCGCCGCGCGGCGGTCATCGTAGCGTCGCGCTTCTCGGGAGCCGCTCTCGGGTACCGTCGCCACGTGGCTCGCGAGCCGAGCTCCGACGAGACGGCGGCCCGGCTCGTGCCGGAGCGGCCGACCCTGCCGAAGCTGCGCGCGGCCGCCGCCGGCTGCACGGCCTGCGACCTCTACAGGACCGCCACGCAGACGGTCTTCGGCGAGGGCGCGGCGCACGCACACGCGATGTTCGTCGGCGAGCAGCCCGGCGATCAGGAGGACAAGGCCGGCAGGCCCTTCGTCGGGCCGGCCGGGCGGCTGTTCGACGAAGCGCTCGAGGACGCCGGCATCGACCGGACGCAGCTCTACGTCACGAGCGTGGTCAAGCACTTCAAGTGGGTCGCGCGCGGCAAGCGGCGGATCCACCAGAAGCCGAACTGGAAAGAGATCGCCGCGTGCCGGCCCTGGCTCGAGGCGGAGCTCGCGGTCGTTCAGCCGCGGGTGCTCGTCTGCCTCGGCGCGACCGCGGCTCAGACGCTGCTCGGGCGGCAGTTCCGGGTCACGAAGGAGCGCGGGCGGCCGATCGAGTCCGACCTCGCCGAGCAGGTGCTGGCGACGATCCACCCCAGCGCGATTCTTCGCGGCGACCCGGAGACGCGGGAGCAGGAATACGCCGCGTTCGTCGCCGACCTCAGGACGGTCGCCGAGCTCCTCTAGTACTCGAAGTCCGGGTCGTCTTCGGGCGTGTCGCCCCGGTGTCGGCGGTGGTAGACCCAGAGGCCGCCGGCCAGAACCGGAATCGCGAGCAGGAAGCGGGGGTCGGCCCACGCGGTGGCAAGCCAGAGCGCGACCGCCGTGGCGGCCGCGCTCCAGCGAAGTGCCCGCTGTTCGCGAGCGGTGAGGCTTTCGTACAGGTCTCGGAAGTTCATTAGCCAGGCATGATTCCAGCGACGTTCTCGATCGCGTTGCGGACGTTGTCCGACAGCAGCGTGATCGCTCCGATGACGGCAAGCGTGATGACGGCGAGGACGACGCCGTACTCCGCCATCGTCTGGCCCTCCTCGTGACGGCGGAGCGAATCCACCGTCGAGCCGACGTAGGCCTGCGTGAAAGCGAAGAGCTTCAGCACGAGTTACACCTCCCTTCGCATGGTCGGGGAGGCGTCCGAGGACGGTTTCGGTTGGGCAGTGCGCGGCTCCACGCCGGGACTCCTCCGGTTTGTGCTTCAGCGGGGCCGCACCGCCCTGTCTGGTGCTTGGGTCATCGGCGCGTGTCGCCGCTAGCCGACATCCCTCAAGGGAGCGATTCCTCTATCAGGCGCCGAAGGCCGCGATTGACCTCGCTTCAGGGAAGTCGTAGGGTCGCTTCAGTTTTCCTTCGACAGGGTCAGAGGAGATCTGCATGGCGAGAAGCGCCCCCGAGGTCGCCGCCGAGTTCGACGTCGGCGAGCGGCTGCGGACCCTCCGCCGCTTCCGCCGCTGCACCCTGCAGACCGTCGCCGCCCGCTCGGGCCTCAGCGAGAGCTTCCTGAGCCAGGTCGAGCGCGGCCGCTCGAATGCCAGCATCGCCTCGCTGCGCCGCATCGCCGACGCGCTCGGGGTGACGATGGCCGACCTGTTCGAGCCCGAGGCGATGCCCGGCCCGAAGGTGCTCAAGAGCGACGACCGGCCGGCGCTGCAGTTCGGGATCCTCGGCCGAAAGCTCCTGCTCACGCCTCGCCCGCTCCACCACCTCGAGGTCTTCCAGGGGGAGCTCGAGGTCGGCGGCTCGACCGGCGAGGAGCCGTACGCCCACGGCGACTCCGAGGAGCTCTTCCTGGTGCTCTCCGGCACCGTCGAGCTGGAGCTCGGCGGCGAGCTCTACGAGCTCGAGCAGGGCGACAGCATCGACTACCGCAGCTCGACCCCGCACCGCGTCGTGAACACCGGCCAGGAGCGCGCCGAGGTGCTCTGGATCATCAGTCCGCCCAGCTACTAGGGGGAAGAAGGAGAGGGACGATGGACAACACCGATGCAACCGAACAGCGGCTGAGCCGCGAGCAGCTGCTGAAGCTGGCCGCGGCGGCCGGCGGCGCCACGCTGCTGGGCAGCCGGATCGAGGCTGGACGCGCCGCCGTCGACTGGATCAGCGCCGAGTCGGGCCGCCTGCAGGTGCTCGACTGGGCCGGCTACGGCAACGACGGCGGCCAGTCGATGTTCGCCGCCTACGCCAAGAGCCACCCGAGCAACAAGCCGCAGTTCACGTACATGACGAACGAGTCGGACGCGCTCGCCAAGATCCACGCCGGGCTCAAGCCGGATCTCTTCCGCCCGTACGTCGGCTGGGTCAAGTACTTCGCGACGAGCGGCCTGGTGCAGCCGTGGAACCCGAAGCTGATCTCGAACTTCAAGCACCTGAACCCGTTCATGGTCAAGGCGGGCCAGTACGGGGGCAAGCAGTACGGGATCCCGGACGACTGGGGCTTCGACGCCGTCCTCTACCGCAGCGACAAGGTGCACCCGAAGGCGAAGTCGTGGGGCCTGCTCTTCGACGACCGCTACAAGGGCAAGATCGCGTGGTTCGACGATCTCGAGATGCTGGTGACCGCCGGGCTCTACCTCGGCCACCCGCGGCCGTGGCGCCAGAGCGACGAGGAGCTGAAGAAGTCGCAGGACTTCCTGATCAAGAAGAAGAAGCTCGCGCGGCTGATCTGGTCGTCCGAGACCAACCTCTGGGAGGCCTTCGGCTCGGGCGACATCTGGATCGCCTACGCGTGGCCGAACGACTGGGTGCAGATGAAGGCCAAGAAGCTGAAGGTCGTCTACATGCGCCCCAAGGAGAAGCCGGTCGCCTGGGTCGGGATGTTCATGCTCCTGAAGGGCACGCCGCGACCGAAGCTCGCGCACGCCTACGTCAACGCCTGGAGCTCGAAGCGCTCGGGCCAGTGGCTCGAGAACAACTACGGCTACGGCCATGCGAACGTCCTCGCGCGGCCGTCGTCGAGCGACCTGCTGAAGGCCCTGCAGCTGACGAACCCGAAGGCCGTCACCGAGCCGGCCGCGCACCTCGACCGAGACATCCCGCGGCGGGCGGTCTACGCGAAGGCGTGGGAGCAGGTGAAGGCCTCGTGACCGGCGCGCGCTAGGCAATGGCCATCGCAGAGGCTCGCGAGCCGCCGGCGCCGCGCCGCCGGCGCCGGCGGCTCGACCTCACCACACCGACGCTGCTCGGCCTGCCGCTCGCGTGGCTGGTCGTCTTCTTCCTGGCGCCGATCGCAATCGTCGCCGCCTACAGCCTCGACGTCTACTCGCTCGACCCGGGCCCGCACAGCCTCACGCTCTCGGCCTGGCATGACTTCGTGCACAGCTCGATCTACCTGAAGCTGTTCTGGAAGTCGGTGAAGATGTCGCTCGCGGTCTCGGCGATCGTCGTCGTCCTCGCCTACCCGCTCGCGTACTACCTGGCGCTCTCGGGCACGAAGCGCAAGTACGTCCTGCTGCTGCTTCTGATCGCGCCATTCCTGACGAGCTACCTGCTCCGGGTGCTCGCCTGGAAGGTGATCCTCGGCGACCACGGCGTGATCAACAGCTTCCTCTTCTGGACGGGCGCGCGCTCGCCCGACCACCCCATCTCGCAGCTGCTCTACAGCCGTTTCGCGGTGATGCTCGTGCTCGGCTACATCTGGCTGCCGTTCGTCGCCTTGCCGATCTTCGTGTCGCTCGAGAGCCTCGACCGCCGGCTGCTCGAGGCGGCGAGCGACCTCGGCGCCAGCCGCCTGCAGGCGTTCCGCAAGATCACGCTGCCGCTCTCGCTCCCCGGCGTCTTCGCCGCGTTCCTGTTCGTCTTCATCCCGACGCTCGGCGAGTTCATCACGCCGTCGCTCGTCGGCGGGACGAGCGGCTACATGTACGGCAACCAGATCGTCGACCTGTTCGGCACCGGCTTCCCCGACTGGCAGACGGGCTCGGTGCTCGCGCTGTTCCTCCTCGGCGTGGTCGCCGCGCTGACCGTCCTCTTCGCGCGCTTCCTGCAACCCGGCCAGGTGAGCGCCGACTGATGGACGTCGCGCTCTCCAAGAACGGCGCCCGAGTGCTGCGGCTCTTCTTCTTCCTGGTGGTCGTCTTCCTCTACGCGCCGATCGTGATCCTGCTGATCTTCTCGTTCAACAACGCGGCCGTGCCGACGTTCCCGCTGTCCGGCTTCACGCTGCACTGGTACCACCAGTTCCTCGTCAACGCCGACCTCCGCGCCGCCCTCGAGACGAGCGCGATCATCGCCGTGCTCTCGAGCCTCGGGGCCGTCGTGCTCGGCATCCTCGCCTCGATCGCGCTGACGCGGCGCCGCTTCCGCGGGAAGGCCGCCGTCTCCGCGCTGCTGCTCAGCCCGCTGGTGATCCCGTACGTCGTCTTCGGGATCTCGCTGCTTCTGCTCTTCCACCAGCTCGGCGTCCCGCGCTCGCTCGTGACGGTCGTGATCGGCCACATCGTGATCACGCTGCCGTACACCATCCTCGTGATCGTGCCGCGGCTAAGCCAGATCGACGTCTCGCTCGAGGAGGCCGCCTTCGACCTCGGCGCCTCGCGGCTGCGAACGTTCCGGTCGATCACGCTTCCGCTGATCCTCCCCGCAGTCGTCTCGGCGTTCCTGATCGCCTTCACGACCTCGTTCGACGAGTACGCGGTCGCGTCGTTCGTCGTCGGCACGCGCGTGACGTTCCCGATCTACCTCTACTCGGCCCTGCGCTTCCCCAACCAGCTGCCGCAGGTGATCGCGGTCGCGGTGGTCGTGCTGCTGGTGTCGCTGACGGTCGTGATCGGCGCCGAGATCGGCCGGCGCGTGGCCGAGCGCCGCTTCGCCGGCTAGCCCAGCGGCGAGGCCTGCTCGGCGTCCCAGCTCAGCGCGACGGTCGAGCCGGCCCCGAAGGAGGCGCCGAGCTCGTCTGCCATGCGGTGCGACACGAGCCTGCCGACGCTCGTGTCGACGTGGAACTGCGTGTACATGCCCAGGAAGACCACCTCGGCGACGGTGCCGTCGACGCGCGAGCCGCCGTCGTGGGTCGCGGTCGCGGCGGGCGCGATGCGGACGCGCTCCGGCCGCACGGCGACGCGGACCGTCTCGCCGGCCCGCCGGTCGGCGCCCAGCCCGGCGACGACCCGCTCTCCCTGGCCCAGGCGCATGACCGCGTGCTCTCCGACGAGCTCGTCGATCCGGAAGTCGAAGGCGTTGAGCGAGCCGATGAAGTCCGCGACGAACGCCGTCCGCGGACGGTCGTAGATCTCGCGAGGGCTGCCGATCTGCTCGACGCGGCCGCCGTTCATGACGGCGATCCGGTCGGACATCGCGAGGGCTTCCTCCTGATCGTGCGTGACGTACACGAACGTCGTGCCGACGTCGTGCTGGATCGACTTGAGCTGCAGCTGCATCTGCTTGCGGAGCTTCACGTCGAGCGCGCCGAGCGGCTCGTCGAGGAGCAGGGCGGCCGGCGAGTTGACGAGCGCACGCGCCAGTGCGACGCGCTGCTGCTGGCCGCCGGAGAGCTGCCGTGGCCGCCGCTTCTCGTAGCCCTCCAGCGAGACGATCCGGAGGATCGCCTTGATCCGGCCGTCGTGGTCGCGTCGCGGAACGCCCTTGACCTTCAAGCCGAACGCGACGTTGTCGTAGACGGTCATGTGCGGGAAGAGCGCGTACTGCTGGAAGACCATGTTCACGTGCCGCTTGTTCGCGGGGACCGTCGTCACGTCGTCGCCCTGGAGCAGGATGCGGCCCGCGTCCGGCAGCTCGAAGCCGGCGACCATGCGCAGGGTCGTCGTCTTGCCGCAGCCGCTCGGCCCGAGCAGCGAGAAGAACTCGCCCTCGCGGATCTCGAGCGAGACGCCGTCTACAGCGCCGACCGAGCCGAAGCGCTTGCTGACGCTCTCGAGGGCGATCGCCGCACGCGCCTCGTCCATCTGCCGATCCTACTGCGGGTACGACCTCCGGCCTACGTGTCGCGGCGAACGAGCAGCACTGCCGCCAGCGCGATCGCGAAGGCGCAGTAGCCGGCGAACAGGAGCCCGCCCCAGAGCGGCGAGAGCGACGACGAGTCGTGCGTCAGCGAGAAGAGCTGGCGGCCGGCCTCGCTCGGCAGGTACTTGCTGATGGCGGTGTTCCAGCTCGACGGCAGCACGTTCATCAGCGGCGGGATCACGAAGAAGATCCCGGCGAAGGTGGCGATCCCGCCGGCCGTGTTGCGGATCATC
>Ga0207665_10001571_pt1 | contig 15408 bp, 10 predicted proteins | sample LARL112metaG_FD_184351 | JGI IMG/M metagenome (GOLD analysis project Ga0207665, IMG submission 184351) | Corn, switchgrass and miscanthus rhizosphere microbial communities from Kellogg Biological Station, Michigan, USA - LAR L11-2 metaG... | ecosystem: Host-associated > Plants > Roots >...
CACGTAGAAGAACTGGCCGCCCTGCGAAGACGTGCTCGGGAAGACGCACGTCGAGTTCAAGATCGCGCAGTATGATTGCGGAGACGAGGCCCGAAACCAGGATGGCAGCCAGCATTGCGGCCACCACGATGTAGAGCAGGTTATTCCCGGTATTCAGGGCCGCTATGCCGATCAGCAAGGTGGCGATGACGTATACGATGCCCGCGCGAGTGACCTCGTAGTCCACCGCATCGCGAAGACGGCTCACCGCCACGCGCCGGGCAAGATGAGGCACGGTCGTCAACCCAACAATCGTGGCCAGAATCAGCGCGGCCGAGGCAAGAACCAGCGTCGCCCAGATGTTTCCTGACTCGCGAGAGACGGTGGAAAACAGCGCCGCGGCAAACGCTAGAATAAGGCCCATCAAGGCCAGCAGAAACTTCAGCCATAAATTGGCGTGCTCGAGGCGAGCAAGCGCGATCACTCGCGCAAATCGCGAGTCGCGGGACTTGCCATTGTGAGCGCGTGGCATCCGGGAAACTAGGCTCGAGCCTAGCACCCCGCCACAAGGCGGGCAACGGGATGCTGCCAGGCCATGTAGCTTTCGTAACTCGGAATTGCGAAGGGAGGCTGCTTTAGACACGCCGCCGGCGGCGCCACAGCCACAGGATCACGATCCCAATCCCGACTGCGATGAGCATGACAATGTTCAGGCGCTCGACGTAGTCCATGAGCAGGTCCCAGTGTTTGCCGAACTTGTAGCCGACCCACGAAATCACCGTGACCCAGAGCAATGCGCCCAGGAAATTGAAAATGGCAAAACGCTTCCAGGGCATCCGCAAAACTCCGGCCAGCGGACCGGCGATCACACGCAGCCCAAAGATGAAGCGGGCAAAGAAAATCGTCAGCGCGCCATACTGCGCAAATAAGCTCTCGCCGCGCGCGATGGTCTCGGGCTTGATGCGAAAGACGTTCTGATAGCGATCGAGCAACGGGCGCCCGCCGCGATAGCCGATCGCAAACCCGAAGTTGTCGCCCAGCGTAGCTGCCAGCACGCCGATCAGAATGATGTAAGGAAGCTGCAATTCCTCACGCGAGTAGGCGAGGAAACTGGCGAGCAGGAGAATCGTCTCCCCCGGCACGGGGATACCTGCGTTTTCGAGAAGAAGCGCTCCGCCGACCGCCCAATAGCCGTACTGGGCAATCAAGTTGCGCAAGAAGTCGAGGATGTCTTGCCCCATGCTGGAAATTGCTATCGGTATCTTATCGCGCCGCAGGCCAATACGCGTGGACCTCGAAATGGACTTGATGACAAGGAGGCTAGCTCGGCGTCTCTGGCTGTGTGGATAGTGGACGTACTATCGCGATGAGATGGATTTTGACGAACAAAAGGCGCAAAGTGGTGAGAAGGCCTGTTTTGCCAGTTATCATTTCCCCGAGATTCTAGTTCGTCACGAACCGCAAAGATCTCTCATCGCTCAGAAAATGGGGGGATTCTTGGACTCTGACCCCCTTGCGTGAGACGCCCTCGAATTTTTTTTACTCGACTGACAGAAAACGCCAGACATTTTGCGCATGTAGTTCCAGAGGGGGAAGCCGGCGTTCGCTGGTTTTGCAACTCGTCCCGCAACTGCCTCGTTACAGCGGTTATTTCTCTCAACGTCAACGAACGCGTGACCCAAAACGAAGAACACCTTGCGCCAGAAACGCGCAAGGAGGGGAGGGTGTGGTGATGAAAGCGACACTTAAAATTCAAGCGCCAGACAGAGCGATCGCGATTGGCCTGGTGCTGATTGCATCTTTCCTGTTGGCACCGGCCGATATCGTCGCGGCAACCGCAAACAGCAACAAAACCGTCACGGGCAAATACGGTGCGCTGCCCTTAGCTTTTGAGGCGAACTTGGGTCAGAGTGCAGGGGCTGTAAGCTTTCTCTCCCGAGGGCAGGGATATTCCTTGTTCATTACTCGCCAGGCTGAAGCAGTACTGGTGCTCAGGAGATCCGGCACCCCGAAGGCCGCCGAGCGTATCGCGAAATTAAAAGGGCGCGATTCAGAGCACGAAGTGGGCACTTCGGAAGTGCTGCGAGTGAAGCTGCTGGGCGCACAAGATCAGCCCGCTTCGGAAGGGCTCGAGAAGCTACCAGGAGCCTCGAACTACTTTTTAGGACGCGATCCCAGTCAGTGGCACGCGAATGTTCCGCTATACACCAAGGTCAAGGTGCGCGAAGTGTATCCCGGCGTCGATATTACTTACTACGGGAACGGACGCCAGCTGGAGGAAGATTTCATTGTGGCGCCGGGGGCCGACCCGGTAGCGATCAGGATGATCGCGGAAGGGGCAAGCAAGCTGTCCGTCGATCCGGCGGGCGAGCTCGTCCTGACGATGAAAGAAGGCGAGGTTCGCTTCCACAGGCCGGTGGCGTATCAAGAGACAGACGGAGTGAGGCACGAAATTGCCAGCCGCTATGTGATCCAGGCAAAGAACCGCGTCGGATTCGAGTTAGGCGCTTACGACCGCAAGCGGACTCTCGTCATCGACCCGCCCCTTAGCTACTCGACGTACCTCGGCGGAAGCGACTCCGACAATGGGAATGGCGTCGCAGTTGACTCCGCTGGAAACGCTTATTTGACGGGCGAGACCGCGTCGACCAACTTTCCCACTACCACCGGCGCGGCGCAAACCGCATTGAGTGGCAACACCGACGTGTATGTGACCAAGCTCAACCCAACGGGCACAGGCTTGGTCTACTCGACGTATCTCGGGGGCAGCGGGAGAGACTCAGGACGGGCGATCGCCGTGGACCCTTCAGGCAACGCCTACGTCACAGGCGTTACCGAATCGGTGAACTTTCCGAGCACTAGCGGAGTGTTCCAACCGGCCCTGGCAGGCACTCGGGACGGCTTCGTTGCGAAACTGAACACCACGGGTTCGGCGCTCGTTTACTCCAGCTATCTCGGTGGCGCCGCTAACCAGGATGTTTTCAACTCACCACTGCAGATGGGACTCGCCATTGCGGCGGATGCGCAAGGCAACGCCTATGTGTCGGGCGAGACCGATGCCACCGATTTCCCAGTGACGGTGGGTGCGTTCCAGACCAGTTATAACAATGCGTTCAGCGGGACTGCCGATGCATTCGTGACGAAGGTCAATCCAACGGGGTCGGCGTTGATTTATTCAACCTACCTGGGGAGTGGGGCCCAAGGATTTGGGATCGCAATCGATTCCAGTGGCAGCGCCTACGTCGGTGGACTCACGCAGGGGAACTTTCCCACCACCGCAGGTGCGTACCAGACCACCTTCGGCGGCGCATACTCTGATGCTTTCGTGACCAAACTGAACGCTGCCGGCACGGGACTGGTCTACTCAACGTACATCGGTGGCAGCTCCGCTGAACAGGCGTCTGCGATTGCTCTGGATACAGCGGGCAACGCATACATCACCGGGATTGCGGGAACAAATTATCCAGTGACCGGCGGCGCCTATCAGCCGGCCCTGGCTGGATTCTCGAATGCCTTTGTGACCAAGCTGAATGCGACCGGAAGCGCTCTGGTGTACTCCACCTACCTTGGCGGCACGGTCGACGATCAGGGATTTGGGATTGCTGTGGATGGGCCCGGGAATGCATACGTTGCGGGGATGACGAATTCGCCAACCTTTCCGACGACCGCAAACGCGGCACAGCCGGCATTTGCGGGTGGCTACAGCGACGCGTTCATCACGGTGCTCAACCCACAGGGTGCGGGGCTCATTTATTCGAGCTACCTAGGCGGTTCCGGTGCGAATGGTGATCTCGCGACCGGTGTGGCGGTCGATTCGAGCGCCGGCATTTACGTGACGGGCAGCACCAGTTCATCGGACTTCCCGACGACCGCCGGAGCCTTTCAGACCACCGCGGGCGGCAGTAATGACGTATTCGTCACTAAGATCGGTGGGGCGGTGCCTTGCACACCACGGCATTTCGTACTGGACGCCTCCATGTCGTATTTCCCGCCCAGTCACATCAACGCGTTTATTGCGCCGCAGCCGGCGCTGGAGTTCGCTCTGCCGGCGAAGTTGCCGGTGATTGCGGGGAATGCGGGCACGGGCACCTCACTGTTCGCCTTCGATCTGGGATCGGGAGTGCCGGTAATTTGTGGCTACACCGGCGCGAACGCGGGGGCGGAGTACGACTTTGTGGCCTGCACGCAGAGTGGCCTGGCGGCAGGCAGTCTCGTCACAGCCGATAAGATCCTGATGACGGTTTTGACGGCTCGCCCACCGCTGATCTCAACCCACTTCCCGGGTCAAGGAGGTGGCGCAAAGGTGGAGGTAACGCTCACCGACGCGACTTGCCCATAGGAAGAACTGTGACCTCGTCGGCACGCTTGGGCCAGCGGTGCGACTGCTTACGAGTCATGCGCTCGCACGGAATCTTTCGCCGCCATTGCGACTCCAATGCAAAGGTGGCGAAGATTCGTTGGGCAGTCGCTAGCTGCCCAGGCTTGGGTTCGCCGCTCGGCGCAACAGTCCTCCGGGTAGTTGGCGTAACATGACGATCACGCTCATCTCCCACGCTCGCGATGCTCCAGCAGTGGGTTCAACTATCCCTCTAAAAACTCCAGCACCGTGGCATTGAACTGATCGGGCGCTTCTTCATACGGAAGGTGCCCGACGCCCGGATAGACGACCACTTCGCAGTGTTTGAAGTGACGCCGGAGTTGCTCGGCGGACTGAACATAAACTGCAGGGTCTGCGCTACCCCAGACCAGCAGCGTGGGAATGTCGGCCAACGTAGGAATAACCTGTTCCAGCTCGCGAAGATCGTTCGTCCAGTGGCGAACGATGCCTACTGCGTATTCGAAGCTGCCCGGGATGGAAACCGGCGCTTCGTAACCTTCCAGAGTGCCGGGGGGAATGCGCTTGCTGTCTCCGTAGAGGCGGGCTAACCAGTAAGGAAACGTCCAGCTCATGTAGTTCACAGAACGCAGGAACAGGGTAGAACCGAGCGGACTACCAATAAAGGGCGCGAGCCGCCGGCCGTGCGCTGACCAGGGATTCACAGGTGCAACCAGGATCAGCTTTCGCAGGTGGAGGTCGGCACGAGTGGCGCGCATGGAAGCGGCCATCATGGCGACTGCGCCGCCATGAGAGGTCCCGAGCAAGTCAAAGGATGAGACACCGACCGCGTCGAGAAATTTGAAAAGACGATTGGCCATTGCGCACAGGCGGCAGTCGAGTTCCGCGGGGCGGTCGGAGAAGCCCGTGCCTAACTGGTCCGGCGCGTACACGGTTGCGTGGCGTGCCAGCGCCGGGATCGTGAAGCGCCAGGAAAACGAGTAGCCCATCAGGCCGTGCAGGAGAATTAGGGGAGACCCGGATCCAGCCTGCAGGTAGCGCATGCGGGCACCGTCGATGGTGACGAATCGTTCTTCCGCAGCGACGTTGGGGCGCACCAGCAAATTTTGCCCAGTGGTCGAATTCACGATGCTTTTCTTCGGCGTGCTGGACAACGTTTTAGCATGCTCCGGAGTCTATGTATGTGATATCGCCTCTGTCGCTTCTGAGTAATGGGGAGCTTCGGCTCCCCGTTTTTTACGCTGCCTTGCGACGCTTTCTGCCCAGAAACTTGCGAAGCACGCGGATGCCCTTGTCGACGTGCTGCTCCTGCAGCAGGAACGGCGGCAGGAAGCGCACAACTGTGTCTTGTGTACTGTTGAAGAGGACACCCTGCGCGAGTCCCTGCTCAACGATGGGACGAGTGGGTATCTCCAGATCAATCCCCTGAATAAATCCGCGACCACGGACTTCTTTCGCGGCGGCATATCCGTCCACCAACTGCTGCAGTTCGTGCTGAAGGTAGGCGCCGACTTTGGCGACGTTCTCCAGCAGTTTTTCTTCTTCGACAATGGCAAGATATTCAAGCGCGACGCGGCACGCGAGCGGGCCTCCGCCAAAAGTTGTGCCGTGCTGGCCGGCTGAAATGGCCGAGGCAAATTCTTCTCGCGCCAGGAACGCGCCGAGTGGGAGACCGGCGGCGATCGGTTTCGCGATCGCAACGATGTCGGGCTTCACTCCGAATGTCTGGAATGCGAACAAGTTGCCGGTGCGGCCTAGTCCGCATTGGATCTCGTCGAAGATCAGCGCGACTTTGAACTGGTCGGCGAGTGCGCGGCACTCTTTCAGAAAGTCGACCGAGCACTCGAGGATTCCACCTTCGCCAAAAATCGGTTCGAGCACGATCGCGCAGGTCTGGTCGTTCACGGCAGCGCGCAGGGATTCGATGTTGTTGCGCGGGACGAACGTGACTTCCTCAAGCAGGGGCTCAAAGCCTTTGCGGTACTTGTCCTGCCCGGTTAGTGACATCGCTCCGAAAGTTCTGCCGTGGTAGGAGCCTTCGAGCCCGATGAGGCGACTCTTCTCCAGCCCACCAATACGGTGGCTGGCGAGGCGGGCAAGCTTGATCGAACCTTCAATTGCTTCCGTACCGCTGTTCGAGAAAAACACGCGGTCGAGGCCCGATAGCTGGACGAGTTTCTCGGCGAGCCGTCCCTGGTACTCGTGGCAGTACAGGTTTGAAATGTGGATCAGTTTGGCGGCCTGCTCGCGGATGGTCTTCACGATGCGCGGATGAGCGTGACCCACGGCATTCACGCCCAGTCCGGACACGAAATCCAGGTACTTTTTCCCCTCGAAGTCGAAGAGGAAAGCTCCTTTGCCACGCTCAAAGGCGACCGGGTAGCGGTTGTAGGTTTGGAGAAGGTAGCGGCGCTCGAGGTCGATGATCTGTTCAAAGTTTGTCATGGAAATCAGGATTCTACCTGAGTGGGCTGTGGACGCGGGAATTCACGAATGACTGTTATGTCTATCCCGCTAAATACTAAAAGCAGAAGGGGATACAATATCCGAGAGAAACCTTCCAAAATCTGTATTCTCTGTTCAGCCCACCGCATATAATGGTGGAAGTCGCTGTGGGCAGGCGGTTTAGCGGCTTGTGGAAGAACGGATTCATGGCAGTGAAGTTGCAAATGCAATGGCGGGGAAGAAAAGACTCGTCGCGGCTGGTCGCGTTGGTGTCTCCCCACGAGTCCATGAACAAGGACTTCCAAATCCGTTTTACCGCCGGCCTGCTGTTCCTGCTGACTGCCGCCGCCTGCGCTTTCGCCTGGATCAACTTCCAAAAAGAGCACGAATTTCAGACTCCGACCGACGGCGCGTGGTGGGTAGAGCGCGGTGGGCACCTGGTCGCCGATCGGGTGGAGAAAAATAGTCCGGCCGACAAGGCGGGCATCCGGCAGGGCGACGAGCTGGCGACCATTAACGGGCGCGACGTGAAAAATACTCCGGCCCTGGAGCGTCAGCTTTACGGGGCGGGTGTCTGGTCGAAAGCAAACTACTCGGTGATGCGGCATTCGGTGCCGGTTGAGGCCGGGGTGATCCTCGCTCCTGCGGAGCGCCCGCTTAACGACTGGTTGCGCCTGATTGCTCTGATTTATCTCGGCATCGGTCTCTATGTTTTGTTGCGCCGCTGGACCGCGCCGAGTTCGATGCACTTCTACATTTTCTGCTTGGTCTCGTTCATCTTCTACTCGTTCCACTACACGGGGAAACTGAACGCGTTCGACTGGAGCATTTACTGGTGCAACGTGGTTGCCTGGATGTTGCAGCCGGCGCTATTCCTGCACTTCGTACTAACATTCCCGGAGAGGCGGCACTTCGTCAAGAAGCATGCCTGGGCGGTGCCGATGCTGTACGCGCCCGGTATGGCGCTGCTCACAATTCACGTGTTCACGCTGCGCTTCGTGCAGGCCAACGAACTGCGGCGTTGGAATCTGGATCGCCTGTGGTGGGCTTATCTCGGCTCGTACTTTGTGGCCTCGGCCACGGTCCTCTGGTACAGCTACCTGCACGCGAGCACGCCAATCCTGCGTCAGCAACTGAAATGGGTGACGCGCGGGACGATCGTGGCGATCGCGCCTTTCACGCTTTTCTACATCGTGCCTTACCTGTTCGGCATGGTGCCGACCGTCGGGATGCAGCTCTCCGTGCTGTCGCTGGGCTTGCTGCCCCTTACGTTCGGATACGCGATCTTCCGCTATCGCCTGATGGACGTGGACCTGATCTTCAAGCGCGGCATGGTGTACACGCTGGCCGCGGCGGCCGTGGTGATGGCGTACTTCGCGCTAGTTGCAGGCGTTGCCGAATTGGTCCACACGCGCATTCCTAGCACTGGACCTTACGGTCTGATTTTGGCGATGGTGGTAACGGCGCTGCTGTTTGATCCGGTACGCAAGTGGATTCAGGACGGCATCGACCAGTTCTTCTATCGCACGCGCTACGACTACCGGAAGACGCTGATCGAATTCGGCCGCGAGTTGAGCGCGGAAACCGATCTCGACGAAATGCTGAGTTCGGTGGTGGACCGCCTGTCGCGCACCCTCATGGTCGATCGGCTGGCGATCTTTCTGCAGACCGGCGAGGCAAGCGATCACTTCGTGATTGCGAAGTCGTTTGGAATGTCGCAGACCAGCGGGTTGGATCTCAGCTTCCTGAGCTCGCAGCGCCCGGAAATGGAAGCCGGGCACCTGTTCTTCGACAACACGCACCAGGTGCCGCGTGAGAATCTGGCGGCGCAGACCAGTATCGCAAAGCTTGATCTGAACTACTACATCCCGTGCCGCGTGCAGCGGAAGCCGATCGCCGTGCTGGGCCTGGGCAAAACGATGGAAGGCGATTTCCTAACCAGCGAGGATGTCGAATTGCTTGAAACGCTCGCCGGCTACATCGGAATCGCCATCCAGAATGCTCGGCTATACGCCTCGCTCGAGCAGAAAGTAGCCGAGTACGAGCGCCTGAAAGACTTCAACGAGAACATCGTTGAGTCCATCAACGTGGGCGTGCTTGCCGTCGATCTTGCGGACCGCATCGAGTCCTGGAACTCGCAGATGGAAGTGATGTACGCGCTGCCAAGGTGGCAGGCTCTAACGCGGCCTTTGAGCGAAGTCTTCCCGGCGGAGTTTGTCGAGGAGTTCTACCGGGTGCGGCAGAATCCCGGCATTCACAATCTCTACAAGTTCCGGCTCAACACGCCAGCCGGAGAAGTGCGCACCATCAACGCCGCCATCGCGCCATTGGTGACCCGCAAGTTCAACGTGATCGGGCGGCTGATCATCATGGACGACATCACGGAGCGCGTGGAACTGGAAGCGCAGCTCTCCCAGGCCGACAAGCTTTCTTCGATTGGGCTGCTTGCCGCCGGGGTCGCCCACGAAGTAAACACGCCGCTGGCCGTGATCTCTTCGTATACGCAGATGCTCTCGAAGCAGCTGAAGTCCGATCCGCAGAAAGCGGGTCTGCTCGAGAAAATCACGCGACAGACGTTCCGCGCGTCGGAGATCGTCAGCAACCTGCTCAACTTCTCGCGCACCAGCGGCACAGAGTTCGGCAATGTGGACGTGAACCGCGTCGTGCTCGACACGCTGGCCCTGCTCGATCATCAGTTCCGCACTTCGCGCATCTCGGTTGAGCGCGAACTTGCCGATCACCTTCCTTCGATCCAGGGAAACACCGGGCGCCTGCAGCAGGTCTTTCTGAATCTGTTCTTGAACGCGAAGGATGCAATGCCCGCGGGTGGAACGATCCGGGTGGCCACGTCAAATGGTACGGGCGTCAGCGTCAGCGTCACTGATACCGGAAGCGGCATCGCGCCCGAACACATCGCGCGAATCTACGATCCGTTCTTCACCACGAAAACTGCACCGGAGGCAGGCCAGAAGCGCGGTACGGGACTCGGCCTGTCGGTTACGTACGGAATCATCCAGGAACACGCGGGCAAGATTCGCGTGGAGAGCCGCCCCGGTGAGGGGACGACGTTTCATCTGGATTTTCCGCTGACCAGGAAGGCCGTCAATGTCTGAAGCCGCGGTTTTGCCCCGCAAGATGAACGATTTTGAATCCCTGGCGATGGCTGGTTCGGTTCTCATCATCGATGACGAAGCGGAAATCCGCGAGTCGCTGCAGACCCTGCTCGAACTGGACGGCTACGAAGTTGAGACAGCCGCGACCGGGCAACAAGGCTTGCATCGCATCGGACAACGGGCGTTCGACTTGATCCTGCTGGACCTGGCTCTTCCGGATCGCAACGGCCTCGATATTCTGACGGATCTGCACTCGCAAGACCCCGGCCTGTCCGTGATCATGATTACCGCCTACGGCACCGTCGAGAACGCGGTGAAGGCTATGCAGTCGGGCGCTGCAAACTTCGTTCAGAAACCGTGGGACAACGAAAAGCTGCTGGCTGACGTTCGCGCGGCCATCGCTCGACACAAAGCCGAAGAAGAGAACATCCAGCTGAAGCGCGCCCTCAAGCAGCGCTACAACTTCGAACACATCATCGGCAAGAGTGAACCGATGCTGAAGATTTTCGACCTGGTCGCGCAGGTCGCTCCCAGCCGCTCGACCGTCTTGCTGCAGGGCGAGAGCGGTACCGGAAAAGAACTCATCGCCAAAGCGATCCACCTCAATTCCCCACGCAAAGACCGACCCTTCGTTCCGGTCAACACGGGGTCGATGCCGCCGGACCTGCTTGAATCAACATTGTTCGGGCACGTAAAGGGTGCATTCACGAGTGCCATCGCCTCGAAGAAAGGGTTGTTCGAAGTTGCTGACAAGGGAACGCTCTTCCTCGACGAAATCGGCACCATGACCATGGACACGCAGAGCAAGATTCTGCGCGTTCTGCAAGACCGCAAATTCATGCACCTGGGCGGCATTCATGAAGTTCAGGTGGATGTCAGGATCATCGCAGCCACGAACGTCGATCTGCGGCAACAAGTGCGAGAAGGAAAGTTCCGCGAGGACTTGTTTTACCGACTGAACGTGATCTCCATCGACTTGCCGCCGCTGCGACAGCGGAAGGAAGACATCCCGCTGCTGGTGGATCATTTCCTCAAGAAGTACTCGGAGGAAAACGAACGGGAGTATCGCCGCATTACCCCGGAAGGATTGCGTCCCCTGGTGGCTTACTCGTGGCCCGGGAACGTGCGGGAACTCGAGAACGTAATTGAGCGCGCAGTGGTGTTGTCGTCGGGCGTGGATATCGGAAGCGATCTTCTGCCGGACCAGATGGTCGGCCGGGGTACGGCCTTCCCGGTCATGGAACATCGGCCGGATGCTTCCTTGTTCGACATCCTCGAAGATTGCGAGCGGCGGATCATTACCGACATGCTGGAGAAGTGTAATTGGAATCAGACGGAAGCCGCGGAACGATTCCGCGTGCCGCTGTCGACTTTAAACCAGAAGATCAAGCGGCTGGCCGTGGAGATTCGGAAGAAGGGGCGGGAGGCGTAAACGCTTTCCATAACTATTTTCAGCTCGGCTGCGGCCGAGCTTTTCTTTTAGCCCCACGTGTGCTCTCTCTTCACGCTATCCGGCCAGTGATGGAAAATCCTGTGAGGCCGGTGGCACCGTTCGGGTACACGGGATCCTTCGACTGCGTTCGGCTGTTGCCTCACTCCGGTCAGGATGACAAATATGGAAACGGGTCGTAGCTCGCGGCTCGAAGCTCGAAGCGCATAGCTCGAAGCTCGCGGCTCCTGTTATAGTTCGACCTGGAACGGATCGGAGCTTGGAATGGCGGCGGGCGACTTTCTTAGCAGCATCGAACTGATCTCACCCATCGATTTCACAAAGAGAAAGATCCAGTCGGTGCAGGAATATTCCCTGCTCTCGGCGCAGGCGGTTGCCAACCTCTTCCGGCGCCCCATGTACGGCGCTGACATGATGCAGCAGGCCGACTCCATCGGCTTCGGTTCCCTTCCCATCGTTTTGGCATCGGTTTTCTTCACGGGCGCCGCCCTGGCGTTGAACAGTGCGACAACGCTAAGCCGGTTTGGCGCTACCACGGTCATTGGGCAACTGGTCTCGATTGGGATTGTCCGCGAATTGGGCCCCGTATTGGCGGGCCTGGTGGTCGCAGGCCGCAACGCTTCTGGAATGGCCAGCGAACTCGGCTCCATGATCGTGACCGAGCAGATTGACGCCATGCGCGCACTCGGCACCGATCCGATGAAAAAGCTGGTCACGCCGCGGGTGGTCGCCAGCGTGGTAATGCTTTTCTTCCTCACAATTCTTGGCGATTTCATGGGCCTGCTCGGTGGCAGCGTCGTAGCCAGTATCCTGTTAGGCATGGATCCGCACGAATACTGGAGTAACGCATGGCAGACGCTGGTGTTCTCCGACGTATTCATGGGCCTGATGAAGCCGCTGGTATTCGGATTCATTGTCGCCACTATCGGCTGCTATTACGGGCTGACCACGAAAGGCGGCACGCAGGGCGTTGGGCGCTCGACCACTGAAGCAGTCGTGGCCTCGATGATCCTGATCATCGTCGTGGACGTGTTCGTAACCCGCTTCCTCATGGTGGTGCTGGGATCCTGAACGATGCCGACTCCCTCCCTGCCTGTTGCAGAGAACGCGACTGCCGCGCAAGAGCATTCGCAAGACGTCATCGTCTTCGACGATGTGGCGATCTCCTTCGAAGACAACATGGTGCTCGACGGAATTTCTTTCCGTTTGCCGCGCGGTGAAACCAAGGCTTTGTTCGGGGTGGCCGGCTCTGGCAAGAGCACCATCCTGAAAATGGCGCTCGGCCTGCTGAAGCCCGATCGCGGCCACATCTACACGCTGGGCGAAGACGTCACGCAAATGCGGGAAGAACAACTGTTCGATCTGCGCCGCAAGGTGGGCATCGTCTTCCAGGAGAGCGCTCTGTTCGATTCGCTCACGGTGCACGATAACGTGGCGTTTCGGCTGATGGAAGAAGGCCAGGTGCCCATCGACGAAATTGACGAGCGCGTCCGCGAGGTGCTGCGCTTCGTGGAGCTTGAACATACGGTCGCCATGTTTCCCTCGGAACTTTCCGGCGGTATGCGGAGACGCGTGGCCATTGCGCGTGCCATCATCACCCAGCCCGAAACACTGCTGTACGATTCGCCAACGGGTGGACTTGATCCTGTGACCTCCACGACCATCGTGGAGCTGATCGTGAAGCAGCGCGACGTTTACAAGTCAAGCTCGCTCATGGTGACGCACCGCCTGCAAGACGCGTTCACGATGGCCACTCACGTCTTCGACCGAAAAACGAATCACATGCGGCACGTGGAGGCTGGCGGACGGGTAGAGATCCCCATGACTTTCCTGATCCTGCGCGACGGCAAGGTCATCTTCGACGGCGACCTGCACCAACTCGTGCAAACCCGGGATGAATACATCCGGGAATTTATTTCGTAGATGCCGAGGCGGGCAGCCATCCCGCGTCTGATTCGGCCACTAGTTCCGCTGATTTCGTGGCTCACGGCGCGCTATATCGCTTACCATCGTCGGCGATTGCTCCCGCAGTCCACAGCGATTCCTGACCGCATGATCACGCCGATGCGTGCATTCTTCCCCGCTTCTGTTCTGGCTGAAACTCGAATCGTGCAGGCTCGTATGCCAGATCCGATTCTGTATCCGTTGGTGCGCGTGTTTGGCATCCAGGGAATGCTCGAGATGTCTTCGATAGGAGCGATTACGCTGATCGATGTCGTGGCGCATCCCGACGAGCTTGACCTTGGCACGCTATTCCACGAACTGGTGCATGTCGTGCAATACCGCGTGCTCGGATTGAAAGAGTTTGCGCGACTCTACGTTCGGGGATTTCTGGAGCGAGGCGGCTACGAAGGAATTCCCCTGGAGCGGCAAGCCTATCAACTCGGATCCCGCTTCGAAAGGTGGCCGCAAAGATTGTTTTCTGTCGAGGAGGAGGTGATCCGGTGGCACTCGGCTGGCAAGCTTTAGGCAAGCGCCACCGGACACGAATACGGGCTAGCCGGCCTTGGCGAGGCTCTCCGCTCGCGCCTTGCGCATGTTCTCGACGTTTCTGGACATCACTTTGTACCGCTCCTGGCCTTTTTCGGTGTGGATAAGTTTTTCAAGATTGGCAAGGAGCATGGGGTTTTGCATCTTCTCTCGCACTTCCTTGAGGTAGGGTTCGACCTTGGCGTAGATGACGAACATCTCGCCGCTACAACTCGGTTCGAAGAACAGGTCTTCGTTCAACACGCCGTTGGTGACGAAGGACCCGGCCATGCTCCAGTAGCCCAGAACCATGCGCATCCAGGCATTTTCCGGGGAGCCCATGGAGCGAGCAATCTTGATGATGTCGTCGGCGCTTTCCGGCCAGAAGTTTGCCGTCCACCATTGACGGGCTTTGCGGATCTCGGGTTCGCGGCGGGCTTCGTAGAGTTTCAGAATGAGTTCGGCATCGGCGTGAGTCGGTGTCGCCATCGGAAGGCCTCCAAAATGAATTGAGTTGAACGACTGTGATTTTAGATGAGCAGGGACCGTGAGCAGCAGCAAAAGGTTAGGAGAGAATCAGATTTACGACGGAGGGATGGGCGCGCCCCCGCCCCTCCAAGCTCGTGTCGATGGAAAGACCTGCATGCCGCCCACAGCTCGACAGGCGAGGACGCCCGTCGCTCCATCGACAATAAACTTTGGTTTCGATCTTAAGAGGCGCCGGCTTCCGCGGCTCCTGCCACCGGTGGCGGCGCTTCGCGTTCGTAGTCGCATTCCTTGTTCGGGCAGGCGATCACAGGTCCCGCCTTCAAGTTCTTCTCGACCAGGAATTCGCTGCCGCAACTCGGGCACTTCTCGGCAAGTGGCTTGTTCGCCGAAGTGAATTTGCACTTCGGATAATTCGAGCAGCCGTAGAACGTATTACCCTTGCGCGCCTTCTTTTCGACGAGATCTCCGTCTTTACAGTCCGGGCACTTCATGCCGATGAAGTTCTGCTTCACGAACTTGCAGTCCGGATATCCGGAGCACGCCGTGAACTCGCCGTAGCGGCCGTGGCGGATCATCAGGTTGCGTCCGCATTTCGGGCAGGGCTCGTCGAGCGGAATGTCAGGAACGCGCTTGCCTTGGTCGAGGCGGCGCGTGGTTTTGCAATCCGGATAGCCGGTACAGGCCATGAACTGGCCGAAGCGCCCGCGCTTAAGGACCATCACCCGGCCGCAGTTCTCGCAATACTCTTCCTGCGCTGTCTCCTGCACGTCGGCCGAATCGAGATCGGGCAGGTTGATGGGATTCTCTTTCGTGAAGGTGCAGCTCTCGGGATTGTCCTTTTCGTAGGAACTGCAAGCGTAGAAGGACCCGTGCTTGCCCCACTTGATGACGAGGGGCGAGCCGCAGCGCTCACACTTCTCGTCGGTGGGCTTCTCCATACGCTTGATGTTCTCCATGTGCTTCTCAGCGTATTTGAGGTCCTTGGCAAAGCGCTTGTAGAACTCCGCCATGGCGTCGGTCCACTTCTCTTTGCCATCTTCGATTTCGTCGAGTTCTTCCTCCAGGCGCGCGGTGTAAGCCACGTCGAAGATGTCGCGGAAGTTTTCGATCAGGAGATCCGCGACCAC
>Ga0207665_10001572_pt1 | contig 15407 bp, 11 predicted proteins | sample LARL112metaG_FD_184351 | JGI IMG/M metagenome (GOLD analysis project Ga0207665, IMG submission 184351) | Corn, switchgrass and miscanthus rhizosphere microbial communities from Kellogg Biological Station, Michigan, USA - LAR L11-2 metaG... | ecosystem: Host-associated > Plants > Roots >...
GGGCATAATGCACCTCGGCCGCAGCTCGCTCCTGCAACGCGACCGACGCACCGAAAGCCAACGCGGCACCAAGCGCAAGAAGGAAAATCATCCAAGCACCCCGGAGTGGCGTTCTCGGGCCGCGCTAGTTAAGAAGCAGCTGTGGTCGATCGCGTAATAGTCCCAGTGATCGGCGCTATACACCAGTCGAATACCGACTGTGTCTTTGGCACACGCCCGACCAGATGCAGCCATCCGGGCCAACAGCTGCGGCTCGTTCGTGTGCACATGGCCCGGGACCTGGTCAAAGACCAGCACTTCATCGACGTGACGTGCTCGCAAAAAGTCCGAATAGTCACGTTCAGACGCGAACATACCGCCCCAGATGCTCTCGGGGAAGAACTCTGAGTCCAACCGGCCGCCGGCTCGGATCAACTGGTACATGCCGACCTTGCCGTCTGAGGTCCGCAGCAGGCGATATGTGAGTCCCGGCCGGAACTGAGAACTTGCCGAGAAGCGGGCCATTGCCTGGTCCGGCTCGCGGCCGAGCGATGACCAGGAGTAAGCAGCATCTAACGGCGCCAGTAATGCGACGTTGGACACGAGGGCTACGCCGGTGAGCGCGATCGGCCACCAGCGAGCGCCGCGATCAGCGAAGACCATCGCGAGGATCGGCGGCACGAACAGCAAGAGCCGGATCAATACTGTCCCGGCGAGCTGCCAGACCTTGGTCAGCCATGAGGTCTCGGTGAACACCGGCGAGTTGATCACCGGCCAGATCGCCGGCGCCGCGATCGCCACCGAGATCAGGTAGCAGCCGACCAACGCCCGGCGGTGCGGCTCCCACCGCAGCCGAAGGAGTACCAGGATCGCGGCAATCGGCAACACCACCGCGATGTGGGTCAGTTGGGCCAGGCCCACGGCGAGCACCGCCCATAGCCGCCGGTCGCGGCGCCAGAAACCGATGCCAAGCATGAGCAGCGCACTGCCCCAAAGGAACGGCAACTGCCCGGACAGGGGCGCGAGGACCAAGATCGGATTGCTCAGAACCAGGACCGCCCACCAAGGCCGGCGCGCCTCCGGGAATGCCCAGAAGGTCGCCGCGATCACGCCGAGCACGCCGAGGACCAACACGAGAGTCACGGCCCATTCACCGAGCAATGGCCAGAGCAACGCGGCGACCAGCCAGGGCAGCGCTCCGTACGGAAAAGTCAGCGCCGTGCCGTGACCGATGATGGGCATGCGCCATGGAATTCCGTGGCCGTGCCACAGTTGGCTGTTGATCCACCACGCGTGGGCGTAACTGATGAGGCTGTCATGGGTGACGACGATCCGGTGGCGCGCAAGGAGCGCCAGGATGACGGCCCACGCCACGGCGACGGTCCACAGCGCATATTGCCCCGCTCGCTCCAGCGCGCCGGGTGCAGCACCGGATTCGGAAGTAGGGTCGCCGTTCGTGCCGGTTAGCGTCGCCACGACGACCTTCATCCGGGTCCTGATCGGGATCGGGTCAGCCGCCGTTGTGCTGCCTGCGCTTGCCGTCGTGGGTGATAGCGGAGCCGGGGAGCTGGGCACCGCCCTACCCGGCGTCGCTGTCGCCGGGTTGAGCGCGACGCTCGTGCTTCGGGTTCGTCATAGGCCGCCCAGCCTGCTCGGCGGGGTGATCGTGGCTGTCGCGTCGTGGCTGCTATCACAGGCGGGCCCGGGGGCGATCAACTGGTTTCTGGCCGCATTGCTGGGACTTGGTGTGGCGCTCGCCTGGCCGGCCCCGGACCGACGTCCTCGATTGGATGATCCGGCTCTGCTGCTCGGGTTCGCCGGCACCGTCGCGACGCTGGTGGGCGTGGCCGCTGGGTCCGGCCCCGACTCGGCCTGGGCCTGGGGATCGCTGACCGGATTCGCCCTGATCGTCGCGGACGGCGTGCTGCGGCGAGACTCGCAGCCGGATCCGGGCCGGCTGGGGTGGCTCGTGCCCGTCGCCGGCCTGACGGCCGTGCTGCTCCTCGGCGCTTGGATTGGCGCCAACTCGCCGTCGGTCTCCTGGTTCGGGCCGATGATTTCGCATGGGCCGCGAGATCGGCCCGAAGTGGCGATCACTTTTGACGACGGCCCCAATACCGGTGCGACCCTGGCCATCGCCCAGGTTCTCGACGCCTACGGGGCCAAAGGGACGTTCTTCAGCGTCGGTAAGGCCGTGGTCGCGCGCCCGGATATCAGTCGGGCGTTGCTCGCCGACGGGCAACTGCTCGCCAATCACTCCTACTTGCACGATTCGGTTCGCTGGCTCGATCCGCGGTATCCCGAGCTGACTCGGGCTCAGCATGCGATCCAACGGGAAACCGGCGTATGCCCGACGTTCTACCGTCCTCCGCACGGTCAGCACACGCCGTTCGTGGCTTATGCCGTCCACGCGAATCACATGCGGATGATCGGATGGGACGTGTCGGCCGGGGACTGGGCGACGTCGAACCCGCGAACCATCGCCGATCGGGTCCTCCGCAAGGTCCGCGGAGGTTCGATCATCGACCTGCACGACGGCCTGGACGGGCGGGTCAATGTCGATCGCCGCGTGCTGGTGCAGGCGATGCCGCTGATCCTCGACGGACTCCGGGCCCGCGGCCTTCAGGCGGTCCGGCTGGATCAGCTGCTCGGGATCAGCGGGTACCGCGGGGGCTGCTGAGCAGGCGGACGACACTGGGTCGATCACGGTTCGGCGGCGTTCCTGCGGCGCTCGGCTATCGACCACGTGGACACCGCGGCCGGCAGGGCACGGCGCACTCGCCGACCGAAACGAGCCCGGCCCCGGGCCGCGCGGCGGGCGGCCACCACGATCATCACGGCGTCGATCACCGCGTCGCTCATCTTGGTCCGTGACCGGAACACCGGCACCTGCAGCACCACGTCGTTGCGAACCGTGTAGCCGAGCCGGCAGAGCACGACAGCTACCTCGACCGTCTCGCTGTAGCGGTAGCCGCGGTAGAACTGCAACGCATCAGCCAGCGCGGCGGCGCGGAACACCCGATAGCCGGACTCGACGTCGGGCAGGGGCGCCTTGGCCCACCAGGATGCCCAACGGCTGAGCACGGCATTACCCAGCCGCTTGAACGAGGGATAGTCGGACAGGTCGCGACGAGCGAGCACGGCGTCGGCATGCTCCTCGACGGCCACCCGGACCAGCCCGTCAAGGGAGTGCGGATCGTGCTGGCCGTCCGCGTCGACCGTGCACACCAAGGTGTCACCGGGCAGCTCACCGGATCGAACTCGCGCCGCTATCCGGGAAAACGCGAGGTGGTACGCCGCAGACATCCCGCGGTTGACGTCGATTGTGAGCAACGCAGCGTGCGGGTGGGCCGGCAGCCATCCCCGGACGAGTTCTCTCGTCCGGTCGGTCGAGCCGTCGTCAACAATGACCAGTTCGTGCACCAGACCGGACAGCCGGTCGAGCACGTCGAGCACCGTGGGTTCCTCGTTGTACGCGGGAACCACGGCGATGAGGCGCGGAGCCGACGGCGCCTCGCCCTCGCGACCTGGCTCGACGGGCACATCCACCATTTGACTCCCTACAACGCTCGGCTGGAGCGCCCGTGGCCATCGCAGCCGCCAGGCCGCGCCAAGCGTAGCGAAACGGCGGGGTGACGCAGGCCGGCGAATCCTTCGCGCACACAGCGTCGTGTGCTTTCCTTACCGCCGTGACGGGCCTTCGGGGCGGGGCGGGCGACCGGGCAAAGCGCAGTCGGGCGATGCCGACGCTCGCCGGATAACCGTCATGGACATCGACTCGATCTCGGTCATCGACGGTTGGTTTCCCACCGTCGTCATCGTTTTGACGATCGTCACCTTGCTGGCGAGTCTGGGCTGGCGCGCGACCCGAACGCGCCGGCGCCGGCGCAGCTCGTCTTCGGGCGAATGGTCCACGCCAGAAGTGCGCCGGCGACCGGCCTGGCGGTGGCAGTTGTTGCTAGGCATTCCGATCGCGATTGCACTGGTCGGGCTGGCGGCGCTGATCGACGACGGGGTTTCCCTCATTCCGTACCAATTCCCGAACTCGTTCTATGTGTGGTTCGCCCTCATTCCGTTGGCGCTTGCCTTCTGCGCCATCGGATGGCGAGGCGCACCGTGGTGGCGGCGCGCGATATCGGTGATTTCGGTGGCCTTGGCGTGCGTATTCGCGCTCACATTCGTGAATCAGCATTACGAGTACTACCCGAACGTCGGCGCGCTGCTCGGCAAGGAGGCTCAGTACCAGGTCAGCGATGCGCAGCTCACCCAGGCGCAGGCCGACTACCGCAAGACGAAGAAGCTACCCAACCACGGGTTCACGATCAGCGAAGCGATACCCGGAACGGAGTCCGGATTCCACGGCCGCACCGCCTATATCTGGCTGCCGCCCGTCTGGGTGAAATCACCGACGCCAAAGCTGCCGGTCGTCGAGCTGTTGCACGGGTCTCCCGGCGCGCCCGAAGACTGGACTCGCGCCGGGTTCGCCGACCAGACGGCGCAGGCGTATGCGCTTTCGAATGATGGCAAGGCGCCGATTCTGGTGATGCCCGACGTGAACGGTAGTGAGTTGGGGGACACCGAGTGCGTTGACAGCAGCCTGGGGCGGGTCGAAACGTATCTCACGGTTGATGTCCCGGCCTACCTGCGCAAGACCTTCCACACAACTGACGCCGCGCAGTCAATCGCCGTCGCGGGCAATTCCGCCGGCGGGATGTGCGCCGTCATGCTCACCCTGCGCCATCCCGACATCTATACGGCTTTTGGTGACTACGCCGGGCTGACCAGCCCGACGGTCAGCTTGGGCGTTGACCCGGCCAAGACGACAGCTGCGCTCTTCGGTGGAAATAGCACCGAGTACAACGAGCATGATCCGTTGTGGCTGTTGAAGAACAAGAAGTTCTCCGACATTGCCGGGTGGTTCGAAGTAGGGCTCAGCGACTCCGATCCGCTTGCCTCTCAACGCACGCTGGTGCCGCTCGCCCGCGCCGCCGGTGTGCTGACGTGCGCGAAGGAGATTCCCGGCATACACGATTACACCTTCGCCGCTCAAGCCTTCAAGGATTCCTACCCGTGGCTGTCGTATCGCTTGAAGACCGGCCCCGAGCCGCCGAATGCAGTGACCATCTGTAGTCCCTGAGCGGCTACGCTGCATCCGTGCGTCATCCGTCCTGCACACGGTGACCATCACAACCCGGCGGTGCCACCGTGAACGACCACGTGATCGTGTGCGGGCTGCGCCACGTCGGGTTGCGGTTAATCGAGCAGTTGCACGGCGCCGGTGAGCAGGTCGTCGTCATCGACGACCGCCACGACCTGCGGCTCACACGTCTTGTGCGGGACTGGGGCGTCCGGCTGATCGAGGGCAGCGCCCGCCGGCCCGACACGCTGCTTCGGGCCAGCGTGGAAACCGCAGCCGCCCTGGTCTGCGCCGAGAACGAGGACCTCGAAAACCTGGACGTCGCCCTGCTCGCCCGCCGGATCCGACCGGACCTGCGAGTGGTGCTGCACCTGACCAACCCGGCCGTCGGCCGGGCCCTTACGCGGGTGACGGGTCCCGGCACCGTGCTCGACGTCCCGACTCTGGCCGCGCCCAGCTTTGTCGAAGCGTGCCTGGCCCGCCGGCGGCATCGGCTTTCCATCGCGGGCCAAGACTTCGGGGTCGTCGAACTGCCGGCCGCGGCTGACGGCACGATCCGATCGATGGCGCCTGGCGTGGCTCCGATCGCGCTCATCCCAGCGGGCGGCGGCGAGATGTTGATCTGCCCGAGCCGCGACGCACCTGTGCGGCCAGGCGACCTGGTGGCGGTGGTCGGACGGGAACCCCACCTCCGGGCCTTGCAGCCCGAGAGGGACGAGGCGGAGGTCACCGCCCATCCGCGAGCAAATCGGCTCCGCGTCGCCCGGCGATACGTCGCTAGCTTCGTGGAGGAGATGGGAAAGCCACTACGGGTGATCATCGGCGTGCTGTTCGCCGTCGGTGCGATCTCGGTGCTGCTGCTGATGGCTGGCTATGCGGGGCTAGCCGGTCGCCGCATGGGACTGATCGATTCGCTGTACTTCACGACGGAAACCATGACAACGACCGGGTTCGGCGATTTCTCGTTTGCCGCTCAAGCGCCATGGCTGCGAATCTGGTCCATCTTTCTGATGATCTTCGGCGTGGCCCTGGTGGCTATCGCCTACGCGTTGCTCACCGACCTGCTGGTCAGCCGTCGCATCGTGCACTCCTTCGGGCAGAAGCACCTCACCGACTTGCGCGACCACGTGATCGTGGTGGGTTTGGGTTTGGTGGGACTCCGCGTGGTCGAGGCGCTGGTCGCTCTCGGCCAATCGGTCATCGTTCTCGAGGCCGATGAGGACAACCGGCATCTCGGGCTGGCCGACGCGATGGGCGTCCCGATTGTGATTGGTGACTCGACGGTGACGAGCAATCTGGAGGCGGTGAATCTGTCGACCGCCCGCGGGGTGGCCGTCGTGACGAGCAACGAGCTGGCCAACATCGAGACCGGTCTTGCCATCCACGATCTGCTGGGCGAGCGACGGGACGAAGTCCCCATCGTGCTGCGTATCTTCGACCGGCAGCTCGCCCACACCGTCGAGACGAGTCTGGGCTTCCGGTACGTCCGGTCCCCGTCGGAGCTGTCGTCGCCCTGGTTCGTCGGGGCTGCCCTGGGGCTCGACGTGCTCAACACCTTCTACGTGGAACACCAGCCCTTCCTGCTGGGTCGGCTGACGGTGAGCGAGACCGGCGGGCTGGTGGGGCGGACGGTGCGCGACCTGTCCGCGCGGATCCGGCTCGTCGCGATCACGCGGATGGGATCGCTGAATCACCTCGAGTACCCAGTGCACGCCGACCTAACCTTCGGCGCCGGAGATCAGGCCTATCTCATCGGGCCGTACGAGGACCTGCTCATCGTGCTGCGCCGGAATCGGGCCCGCGATGCCGGCACGATCGCCGCGCGGCAACCCCCACCCTGACCGCTCGGACAATATGCATGATCCGCGGCTGTAGCGACGGAAAATGCATACCTTTGCTCGTGGGTTAGCGGGTGATGTCGGCGACGACCGCGGCCAGGTCGGCCGCCCGCCGGCTGCGCATGACATCCTCGAGCAGCATCGGCGTACCGTCCGGACCGGCCAGCGGCAGTCGCCAATTGGGATACTCGTCGATCGTCCCAGGCTGGTTTTGCCCGCGCCGATCGCCGACGGCATCGGTGAGTGCTACGCATAGCAATCTGGACGGGGTCCACGTCAAATAGCGGTGCAACGCCAGTACGACTGCCTCCGCATCGTCGGCGTCCTCGAGCCGAAGCGCTTGGCGGGACGTCAAGTTGGCCAACCAGGCCTGTCGTTCCGCCTCGTCCGCCGTGAGCTCCTCGGCGAGCGATCGGGTCAGCAGCCCGAGCGAGTCTCGCAGCCGGACATGATCACCGGCCAGGTAGCCGGCGCTGGGTGGCAGATCATGCGTGGTCACCGATGCCAGGGCGTATTCGCGCCACCATTCCGGCCGTAATGGTGCTCCGCCGGCGTGCCATTCGAATTCGAACCACAGGATCGAGGTGCCGAGGATGCCTCGCTCGCGCAGATAATCCCGCACCCATGGCTCGACCGTGCCGAGGTCCTCGCCGACGACCACGGCATGCGCCCGGTGCGCCTCGAGGGCCAGGACGCCGATCATCGCCTCGTGGTCGTAGCGAACGTATGTCCCCGCTGCCGGGGGCATACCGGCCGGGATCCACCAAAGGCGGAACAACCCGATGATGTGATCGATCCGGATGCCGCCGGAATGACGCAGCACGGTCGACAACACGTCACGCAACGGCCGATAGGCCAATTCGGCCAGGCGATCCGGCCGCCACGGTGGCTGGGTCCAATCTTGCCCAGCTTGGTTGAAGGTGTCCGGTGGGGCACCGACCGTGATGCCCTGCGCGAAAACGTCCTGGAGCAGCCAGCTGTCGGCGCCGTTCGGATGCACCCCGACCGCGAGGTCGTGCATGATCCCGAGCATCATGCCGGCCCGAACCGTGGCTGCCTGCGTGCCGGCCAGTTGCTCGTCCAATACCCACTGCAGCCAGCGGTGAAAGTCCACCCGGTCGGCATGGTCCGCGCGGAATGCCTCGACCGCGATCGAACGCGGATGCGCCAGGTCGACCGGCCACGCCCGCCAGTCCGGTCCGTACACCTCAGCGATCGCACACCAGGTAGCAAAGTTGGTCAGCCCGTCACCCTCCCGGCGCCCGTATGCGCAATACGCCGCTTGCCGACCGTCGCTGCGGGGAACGTCGTGCACGAGCTGCAGCGCGGCGCGCTTCGCCGCCCACACGGTGTCGCGGTCGATGCGGTCTACATCGCGAAGCGCGGCCTGCAGATCGGCTCGAAGCTGTTCAACGCGCTCGCGGGCGGCGGCGTCGAGATATGCGTACTCCGGCACGAGCTCAACCCGCAGATATACCGGATTCGCGAACCGCCGGCTGGTAGGCAGGTACGGCGACGGCTCCATGGGCGCGACCGGTTCGGCGGCGTGCAGTGGATTGACCAGCACGAATCCGGCGCTGTGTTCCGCCGCCGACCAGGTCGCCAGGTCCGCGAGGTCGGCCAGGTCACCGATGCACCAGGACCGGCGTGACCGCACGCTGTACAGCTGGGTCGCCAACCCCCAGGTTCGCCGGTCACCCACGTGCTCGGGGAAGCCCAGCCAACCAGGTGTGACGATCAACGTTGCGGCCGCTTCCGCGCCGCCTGAGCGAGCCCGCACGGTGTGGTAGCCGAGCGGCAGATCGCCCGGTATCTCAAAGGATGCTTCGCCAACGAGCCGCCCGTCGACATCGCGCGGCGGTGTCCAATTTTCCAGCTGGCGCAGGCCGTATCGAGACGAGCCGGTTTCCAGGTCGATCCAGATCTCCACCGGATCCCCGTGTGTGACGTGCACAGGGATAGTGGGGGTCCAACCGGCGCGACAGACGACGACGGGGGGGAGCACGCGCCGCCATGCGGCAAGGTGCTGCTCAGCCAGCGCCGCCTCGGCGGCACTGGACGTCGCGGCGTCTACGCCCAGCGCCGCCAGCACACTACGGATCGTCTCGGTCGAGACGAGTATGTGGCGGCCCTGCCAATCCCAGAACTCCGTCGCGATGCCGTAGGCATCGGCGAGCTGGCGCAGCGTCGGGTCAAGGTGATCCACCGGGTTGCCTCACGATATCGGTCGACAGTCTCCATGCGAGCCAAAGTTTGACGTATCGCCGTCAGCCCGGAAGCGGCGGTCGAGACGATCCCGTCAGTTCCCGTGGCCGCGTGGGACTGCGGTGAGCAACACGGTCGAATCCTCCAGGGCACGCAGGGAGTGGCGCACAGGCGGGACAACGAGCAGATCTCCGATACGGGCCTGCCACACGTCCCCGTCGGCGGACAGCTCGACGCGGCCGGATAGGACGAGCACGGTCGCTTCGCCCGGGTTCTCGTGTTCGTCGAGGCGGGCGTCCCGGAGTAGCGCGATGACGGTCTGGCGCATCGTGCGTTCGTGGCCACCAAACACCGTGGAGGCCGATCGAGACGACGTCGAGCGCCCCGCCACCACGAGTTGCTCGCGGGCGAGTGCGGTCAGCGACAGCTTCTGCATCCCGTCTGCCTCCCCAGTAAGCCCGGTCGTCACAGAGGATATGCCGCGGGGTCGTCCAGGTAAGCCATCCGGCAGCCAGTGCCGCAGAAGTAGACCGGCCCGTCCGGGCCGTCCACGTGTGGGGAGGTGTCGACAGCGGCCACGGTCATACCGCATACCGGATCGCGGCTCGTCACCTCGTTCGCGGGTTCCTGGACCGCCGGCTCCGCGTCGTGGGCCGATTCATGTTGCGTCGAAACGATCTCCGCGAGGATCGACAGCGCTACTTCAGCCGGCGTGCGCGCGCCGATGTCGAAGCCCGCGGGCGTGTGAACCTGCTTGCGAAGATCGTCATCAACGTCCAGGGCATCAAGAACGGCTGGGCCGCGAAGCCGGCTGGCCACCAGCCCGACATAGCCGATGCCCGCTCGCAAGGCTCGCGTGAGCACGGTCGGCTCGTCGTTGCCGTGCGAGGCGACGACGACGCCGACCGTGCCCACGGGAAATGGATCGTCCGGGTTGCCGAGTGCGCGGATCTGCTGGCCGAACACCCGGTCGGCTCGGACGAGCGCGGCGGCTATCGGGGCTTGCCCGTACACGACGACCACGGGAAGCGGCCGTGACGGTTCGAGAAAGACGTCGAGCGTGCCGCCGGAGAGACACGAATTGTGTACGACCACGACGCCCGGCTCCTGGGCCGTCTCCGGCACCGGCGTGATACGTACCATCCGAGTCTCCCCGGTGGTCAGGGCCTCGAGGGCTTGGGCGCGAACCGTCGCCTCGGCGCATTCGCCCCCGACGAACCCGTCCAGCTCACCGCTGGGCAGCACTAACGCCGAGTCTCCGGGCTTGGCGCTGGTCGGCCGCTCCGCCCGGACTACGGTCGCCCACACGAAGGGCGTGCCGGCCGCAGCGAGCGCGGCCGCCCGCGTGGCGAGTTCACTGCGGGTCGGCACGTCGGTCAGTCCGTAATCGCCAGGTCAGTCCGGAACGGCCGGCCGTGCATCGCCCGCCAGACCTGGGCCGAGGTGAGCGGCATGTCCACATGCCTCACCCCGAACGGTTTGAGGGCGTCCATGACGGCATTGACAACGGCGGCCGGCGAACCCACAGTGGCTGACTCGCCGACTCCCTTCGCCCCGAGTGGGTGATGCGGCGAGGGCGTCACCGTCTCCCCGAGCTCCCAGCTCGGGCACTCCAGCGCGGTAGGCAACTGGTAATCCATGAACGAACCGCCGAGGCAATTGCCGTCCTCGTCGAACGCGATGACCTCCATCAATGCCATGCCGATCCCGTCGGCCAATCCGCCGTGGATCTGCCCCTCGACGATCATCGGGTTGATGCGTGGGCCGCAGTCGTCCACGGCGATGAACCGCCGCACCTTGACCACACCGGTGCCTGCGTCCACGTCCACCACGGCGATGTACGCGCCATAGGGGTACGTCAAGTTCGGAGGGTCATAGACGCACTGGGCATCGAGGTGGCCTTCCACACCCTCAGGCAGCTCGAGCGGGCCGTGCGCGGCGAGCGCTACTTCCTGGATCGTCTTGGCCACCGCGGGATCGCCCTTGATCGAGAATGTGCCGCGGTTCCACTCCAGATCGTCAGGAGACGCCTCGAGCATCGCACCGGCGATGATCTTGGCCTTGTCGACCACGCGCCTGGCCGCGACGGCTACCGCGGCTCCGGAGACCGGCGTCGATCGGCTCCCGTAGGTGCCCAGGCCGAACGGGGTGTTGTCGGTGTCTCCGTGCACCACTTCGATGTCGTCGGACGGGATCCCAGTCACTTCCGAGACGATCTGCGCGAAGGTGGTCTCGTGGCCCTGACCCTGGGTCTGGACCGAGAGCCGTACTACTGCTTTGCCGGTCGGGTGAATCCGCACCTCCGCCCCGTCGGCCATGCCCAAACCAAGAATGTCCATGTGCTTGCGCGGACCGGCGCCTACGGTCTCGGTGAAGAAGCTGACGCCGATGCCCATGAGTTCGCCCCGTGCCCGCTTCTCGGCTTGCTCCGCGCGCAACTCCGGATAGCCCGCGAGGTCCATCGCGGTCCGCAGGGTCTTCGGGTAGTCACCCGAGTCGTATTCCCATCCCGTCGGCGATAGATAGGGGAATTGCTCCGGGCGAAGCAGATTCTTCATGCGTAGTTCGGCTGGATCCATGTCGAGTTCGTCCGCGAGGCAGTCGACAATGCGCTCGACGAGATAGACCGCCTCGGTCACCCGGAATGAGCAGGCGTAGGCCACTCCACCGGGCGCCTTGTTCGTGTAGACGCCCTTCACCGTGCAATGGGCGGCCGGATAGTCGTAGCTGCCCGTGAAGACGTGGAAGAAGCCGGCGGGGAACTTCGTGGGCTGCGCCGTGTTGTTGAACGCGCCGTGATCGGCGAGGACGTTGACGCGCACGCCGAGGATCCGGCCGTCCCGCGTCGCCGCGATCTCGCCCCGCATGTGGTAGTCGCGAGCGAACGAGGTCGACATCAGATTCTCGGCGCGGTCCTCCACCCACTTGACCGGCTTGCCGGTGACGATCGACCCGACCACGGCCAGGACGTAGCCCGGGTAGATGCCGACCTTGTTTCCGAAGCCGCCGCCGATATCCGGGCTGATCACGCGGATCTTCTGTTCCGGCAGGCCGGCGACGATCGCGTAGAGCGTGCGGTGGGCATGCGGGGCCTGAGTGTTGCACCAGATGGTGAGCTTGCCGGTGACCTTGTCCATGTCGGCGACCGCCCCGCACGTCTCCAACGGCGCCGGATGGACCCGCGGATACAGCACGTCTTGCGTGACCACGACCTCGGCCTGCTCGAATGCAGCGTCGGTGGCCGCCGCGTCACCGGCCTCCCAGTCGAAGATGTGGTTATCGGTCTTGCCGTCGATGTCGTCTCGGATTACCGGAGTGTCCGGGTCCAAGGCCTTCGTCGCATCGACAACCGCCGGCAATACGTCGTAGTCAACGTCGATCAGCGCGAGGGCATCGCGTGCGGCGTAGCGGTCTTCGGCGACGACGAACGCCACCTCCTGCCCTTGGAATCGGACTTTGTCGGTCGCGAGAACCGCGACGACGTCATGAGAGAGCGACGGAATCCACGCGAGCTTCAGACTGTCGAGCAGCGCGCCCGTGATGACGGCCTTCACCTTGGGGTGGGCCTCGGCGGCCGATGTGTCGATCGACACGATCCGCGCGTGGGCATGCGGGCTCCGGAGTACGGCGCCGTACAGCATGCCGGGTAGTTTCACGTCGTCGATGTAGAGCCCGCGGCCACGGAGGAATCGCGCATCCTCCTTGCGGATTCTCCGGCCGAAGCCGACGGTCGCCTCCTCGCGAGCCTCTGTAGCCGTCATGATGACACCGCCTCACTGGTCTCCGCCGCGGCCGGCCGCGGATGGGTGGCAGCCCACCGGATTGCGCGCACGATGTTCTCGTAGCCGGTACACCGGCACAGCTGCCCGGAAATTGCCTCGCGGATCTCGGCTGGAGTTGGATCAGGACTCTCGTCGAGCAACGCCCGCGCCGTGATCATCATCCCCGGAGTGCAGAAACCGCACTGCAGCCCGTGTTCGTTCATGAACCCCTGCTGGACCGGGTCGAGCTCCCCGTCGCGTTCGAGGCCCTCGACCGTGCGCACGGTGCGGCCGTCGGCCATGGCGGCCAAGACGGTACAGCTCTTCACCGGCACTCCGTCCATGGACACCACGCATACGCCGCAATTGGAGGTATCGCACCCCCAGTGCGTTCCGGTCAGCCCGAGCTCGTCGCGGAGGAAGTGCACCAGCAGCAGCCGGGGTTCGATCTCGCGAGTGACCGGCTGATCGTTGACAGTCATCTGCACTTGCATGGCTAGGCCTCCTGTCCGCGGCAGCGCGCGATAGCGGTACGCAGCGCCCGCCGGGTCAACTCGCCGGTCAGCGCCCGCTTGTAGTCCGCCGGACCTCGTTGGTCCGTAGTCGGCCTGCACTCTGCAGCCGCGCCCTCGCCGGCCAGGTCAATCGTCTCGTCGTCTGCCTGTCGGCCTCGGACGGCATCCTCGGTCGCGGCGGCAACGGAATGCGGAGCTCCCACCGCGGCAAGGCCGATTCCGACCTCGGAGATCGTCTCCCCGTCGAGCCATACGACGGCGCCCGCTGATGCAACCGCCCAGTCGCCGGCTCGCCGCTCGACCTTCAGGTATGCGCTGCCCGCGCCTGGCCGAATCGGAATGCGAACCTCGGTCAGAATCTCCGCGGGCTGAAGGACAGTCTCGTACGGACCGGTGACGAGCTCGCGCAGCGGCACCACCCGCTCACCGCCGGATCCGCGCACGACGCACTCGGCCCGAAGGGCGCCCAGAGCGGCAGACAGGTCCTCGGCCGGATCCGCGTGACACAGCGAGCCGCCGACCGTTCCCCGATTCCGTACGACCGGATCGGCGATCACCCGTTCGGCCTCGTGCAGCATTCGGTACTGCTCGCCGACGACTGCGGACGACAGAAGATCCGCGTGCCGCGCCATGGCGCCTATCCGAAGCACGTCACCATCGACCCGAATGCGAGTCAGGTCGGTGAGGTCGTTGATGTCGATGAGCATTTCCGGCGTTGCGAGGCCGAGTTTCATCATGGGCAGCAGGCTGTGTCCCCCAGCCACCAGGCGAGCTTCCTCGCCGTGCTCCTCGAGGAGTGCGATCGCCTCGTCCACGCTGCGGGCCCGTGCGTAGTCGAACGGCGCTGGTATTTGCATGCTGGCGTCCTATCTGGCCACCCCCCGCCGCGTCCGCGGCCGGCCTCAGTGCTCGGTTCGGACCTGTTGCGGCCGGCCCGAGCGTCGTCTGCGGGGGGTTCGCGCGACGTTCTGGCTGACCGACCCGCTCTGGTGGGCGCAGCAGCAGCCACAGTTGGATGTCAGCGTGGTCATCGCACCGGGAGTCGGTGCGAGCACGACCATCGCACCAAGGGCTGCTGCGGCCACGATGTTCCGGCGCTGTCCAAGCACGAACCACCACCTCGAGGGAATTTCATCATCATCCCGACGTGGTTGTGTATGCAACGTGGATCTGGGAACGGCTACGGACCGCCCTAGAAGGGTGACGTGAGGTAGCCGGCAGTCGCTGCGATGACGCCGGCCTGGAACCGGCTGGAGGCCCCCACCTGGGCCATGTAGTCCGCGATGTGGCGACGGCAGGTGCGAACAGAGATGGACAGCCGCCGTGAGATGGCCTCGTCCTTCTCGCCTTCGGCCAGCATGCGCAGGATGGCCGCCTGAGTATGCGCGAGCTGGACGTCTTGCCGGGTGGCGGAAGCCGGCGCCTCGAGCGGCATCGAGTCCGCCCACAGCTGCTCGAAGCTCATCACCAACCAGGACACCAGGCTGGGATCACGGACTACCGCCATCTGCTCGTCGGGTCCGCGTTGGCCCGGAACGGTCAGCAGGGCGATCGAGCGGTCCACGATAATCGCCCGGGCCGGAATGCATTCGGCCAGCCGGACCAGGACGCCAAGCTGGGCCAGCTCGTGGAGGTATCGCTGCGTGACCCGGTCGCGCACCGCCCGCTGGTGGTAGATGGTGCGCCGGCTAACCGCCCGTTCCCCCGTGGCCACCGCGGTGGCGAGCCTGGACTGGGCATCGAGCCGGCTGGGAACGCGGCCGGGCGAAATCGACATCAATTGGTCGCGGCTGGACTCCACGTAATGCGCCGTCAGCCTTGCCATCGCGCTGGCGCTGGTGACGCGCTCGATGGAGGACGGCACGCCGACATCACGCGCGCCGAGCGCAGTGTTGTCCATCGTCCCCCCCGGACGGTCCGCGGCTGCCTGGGCCGTCCGAGCGTGCGCGAACCGGTGCCCATGAGTATGGAG
>Ga0207665_10001574_pt1 | contig 15401 bp, 9 predicted proteins | sample LARL112metaG_FD_184351 | JGI IMG/M metagenome (GOLD analysis project Ga0207665, IMG submission 184351) | Corn, switchgrass and miscanthus rhizosphere microbial communities from Kellogg Biological Station, Michigan, USA - LAR L11-2 metaG... | ecosystem: Host-associated > Plants > Roots >...
ATTGTAGGCAGGCGGAGAAATTGATTCGTGCGATAACGTCGCGTGGAAAGGCTTGTACCCATTCCTGGGCGACAGGGCAAGCTTTATCCAACTCGTGTCGACTGTCTCCGTAATAGAGTGTTTCCACCTGAAACCGTGACGGAACCGTTAGGCGGCTGCGTAGTTCGAAAGCCTTAGAGAAATCGACCAAAGCCAACGCATTCTGAATAAGCCAATGATTCCCGCTGCCCTCGGCTGCGTACGCTAGCGCGAAGTTCGGATCCTTCTCGATGGCGCGTTGGTAGTAGGCGAGGGCGCCGGGGATATCCCCGCTTAGCTGCTTCTTGTAGCCTAAGGCCAGGAATTGCAGAGCGTCCGGTGAAGAACTGGTCGCTTGATCAAGAAGTTGATTAAATCTGCGTACGGAGTCGCTGGATTCACCCAACTTTAAGCGCAGTTGGGAAGCAGACAAACCAAGAGTCCGCACGATGTCTTCGCGAGTTTCCGCTTCATGAACCACTTGCTCCAGAGTCTTGCCTGATTGGCAGTCAATTGCGCTCAACTCGATGCGGAAACGATTTCCTACATCCTTAATGGAAGCAGAAACGACAGCGCGACTGTTTGTTTTCCGGCAGATCTCGAGAGCTACATCCGGCGTGATCCGGGTATCTTCGCTCAGTCGAAGCAGCCGAAGGGTCTCATGGACTTTGTCGCCGCCCAGAAGATTGAGATATGGAGTTTGCTGCAAGGCGACTTGCACAGCTATGTTCATGCCGTCACCCAAAGCAGCGTCGCCGGTTTGATTATTCATGTCGGCAAGAACGAGGGTGTCGGAGGAAGAAAGCGTAATCCTGCTGTGGAAACGCCAGTAAAGCGCGCCAGCGGTAAATAGAGCCAGTACCGCTGCAGCCATTACCAACCAACTTCGGGCCGAATGAAGGCCAGGGCGCAGTTCCCTCTGGACGAGCAGGAGGTCCTTACGCATTTCGGCTGCGGACTGATATCGCTGCGCACGATCCTTCTCAAGGGCCTTGGAGATGATCTCGTTCAGTCGCCGGGGGACGGAAGACCTCAGTTCACGTGCCGAAGATGGTCTCTGGTGAAGGATCGCCTCACCAACAACCGCGGCAGATTCTCCCAGAAAAGCTCGGCGTCCGGTTGCCATCTCGTACAGAACCAGTCCGAACGAAAACAGATCCGTGCCAGCATCTAGCCTTTCTTTCCGAATCTGCTCTGGAGACATGTAGGCGAACGTTCCTAAGGCGGTTCCGGTTGCGGTTAGACTGGGGAGGTCCTGGAAAGACGATTGTCGGGCTGGCGGCTCTTGGGGGCTTCTCGATACAGCGATTGATCTGTCTTCCGCGGTGGCAGCTTGTTCTTCTTCGCGAGAAGCCAACTTGGCCAGCCCGAAATCAAGTATTTTTGCGGGCCCATCCTTGGTCAAGAAGATGTTGGCCGGCTTAACGTCGCGATGAATAATGTCCTTGGCATGAGCCGCCTGAAGTCCACTGCAGACTTGAATGGCAATATCTAACAGCGTGGTCAGAGCAAATGGAGCATGCGACTGAGCCAGCCGGGTGGAGAGGGCTTCTCCCTCGAGGAATTCCATCACGATGAACGGCTTTCCCTCATACTCCTCAATCCCGTGGATAGTACAGATGTTGGGGTGGTTGAGCGCTGAGGCGGTTTGCGCTTCGCGTTCAAACCGCTGAATCGCCGCAGGCTGTTCCGCTACTTCCTCGGGAAGAAATTTGAGAGCAACGGGACGGCCGAGTTTCAGATCCTCAGCCCTGTACACCACTCCCATTCCTCCCCCTCCCAGGACTTCCAGAACCCGGTACCGGGAAATGAGCGTGCCGGTAAGTCCACCATTCCGATTTGCCTGAACGGGGGCCGAGGGTTGCAGATCTTCTATCTTTGAGAGGTCTGCCGTGCTCTCCTGCCATTCGACAGGGACGATGAGCTGGTATCCTTGCCGGACCAGCGTCTTAATATATTGAGGATTGTCGGCAGAGTCGCCTAAGGCTCGGCGGAGAATCCCGATAGCCACATTGATGCTGTGGTCAAAATCGACGTTGGTGTCATTTGGCCAAAGCTTTTTTTTGATTTCCTCCCGGGTTACAACCTTGCCTGCCTCTTCAATGAGCATTCGCAGAACCCGAAATGGCTGCTCCCGAAGAGAGGTTTTGCAATCCTCGCCGACTGCTTCTGCCGGGTAGAGCGCACCCGAACGGAGATCGACCTCGAAGGCTCCGATCCGAACACGACCTGCACGTTGATCCTCAATTGGCATCTTGATCTCTGGACAGAAGCGTACTGCAGGGCTGGGCCGCCCTCAAAAAAAGCTAATCATGCGAGGGCAATCTCTCGCAAGGGTCTCTTGTCGCCCTTAAGAATCAATCGCTTCCAGGGATAGTACAACAAATGATTCTAAATGACCTGGGGATGAATTTACTTGTTGACCGGCAAACCACTATTGTAACGGCCGAGCGCCTGTCTTGATGGAATTTCCGTTGCTGGGCCGGGAGGCTCTCGGTGATTTTTACGCAAAACTGAGGAAAAGAATCGAATGTCGCACGCTGGAGTGAACTCGCCCGTTCGCCGGAGCAGCAGCAGCGTCGCTCCTTCATGGCTGCAACAACCTTTGCGGGCAGAAAATGACAAGGCAGGTGAGACAAGTTTTCGTGAGATTGTCGACTCGTCTCCTGCGCTAATCCACACGGGGCGACCCGATGGTTACCTGGATTTCTTCAATCGGACGTGGCTCGACTTCACGGGGCAGTCACTAGAGAACCTCTTGGGTTGGAAATGGACTTCCTACGTTCATCCTGAGGATGTCGGGGCTTTTGTGCAGAAGTGGCGAACGTCGCTCGCAACCGGAGCGCCTTTTGAAGAAATGGCGCGAATAAGGCGAGCTGACGGGGAGTATCGCTGGATGCTGCTCCATCATGTCGTGTTGCGCGACGGCGAGGGAAGAATCATCAAGTGGAATGGATCGACTATCGAGATGCCGCACAGAAAGCAGGTCGAAGGGCGGCTACGTTGGATTACGTGTACAGATATCGAAGACCGGAAGAGGGTTGAGGAAAGGCTACAACAGGAAAACGTCGCCCTCCGAGAAGAAATCGACAAGGCGTCGATGTTCGAGGAGATCGTTGGCACCTCTCCTGCTTTGCAAACGATGCTCTCCCGCATCTCCAAGGTTGCGCCCAGCGATTCTACGGTTCTGATAACAGGAGAAACGGGAACGGGTAAAGAGCTGGTTGCACGCGCGATCCACCGACGCTCACATCGCGCCTCGCGTCCATTCGTCAGCGTGAACTGCGCCACAATTCCCCGGGATCTGATTGCCGCGGAGTTGTTCGGTCATGAGAAAGGGGCGTTCACAGGAGCCATGCAGCGCCGAGTTGGTCGGTTCGAACTGGCCGATGGCGGAACGATCTTCCTTGACGAAATAGGCGAACTACTGCCGGACACCCAAGTGGCGCTGCTAAGAGTCCTACAGGAACGGGAATTTGAGCGAATTGGGAGCAGTCGACCTATCCACGTAGACGTTCGCGTCACCGCGGCAACGAATCGGAATCTGGAGGCAGCGGTGGCCAGTGAGGCTTTCCGCCAGGATCTCTATTACCGCCTAAACGTATTTCCTCTCGAGGTACCTCCTTTGCGGGAACGAAGAGAGGACATTCCCCTGCTGGTCGAATACTTTATCGACCGCTACGCGCGCAAAGCAGGTAAGAATATAAGGGCTGTTGACAAAAAGACGCTCCAATTACTCCAGGCATACCCTTGGCCCGGCAACATACGTGAATTACAGAACGTCATCGAACGATCTGTAATCGTATGTGAAACAGAGACTTTTACGGTAGATGAAAGCTGGCTATCCCACCAGCCTCGTGCTAGGAGATCAGGCAGGCTTTACCTTCCGCAGAAGCTGGCAGCTACGGAAAAGGAAATAATTGAAGAAGCCCTGCGCGAGAGCCAGGGACGGGTATTTGGCCCCTCGGGCGCGTCCGCCAAGCTAGGAATCGCGCGCTCCACACTGGAGTCGAAGATTCAGTCACTCAACATCAACAAGAAACGCTTCAAGACTCGGCCGGAATCTAAGACTCCCTGTGACAGCGCATCAGTCGGCGAGCTAAGGAATGGCGACGCGAGTATAACGATCGCATCCCGCCCCGTTCACGACTCTTGCCTCAACACAACCGTTATTGACAGACTTTCTCCTCTGACATGCTGATTGATCGGAGCGCTCCATCGGACTCGGACCCTCTAAGCTGCCTTCTACTTCTAAGACAGGCCGACAGTCTTCCTTCTTGCCGGAATTTCGTCAATGTCGAAATGTCGGGCATTTTTGATTACGACTAACTCTTTCCTCTCAACGACTTACCTGTGGACGACAGATTGCTTTTTTAATGGCTGGTCGAACGGCAGTGCGGCAACTCAGCGCAGTGTGGACGTGAGAAAAACAAGCTTGCGCGACAGTCCGCGACCCGTCTTGGTTATGAACTCGCTCTCTTCCTTTTTCCGGGTAAGGCCCGCAGTAGTGGGCTGTAACAGGTGGTGGTTTTTCAGTTCAAGAATCTTTTGATCAGCGGAGACCAGGTAATGCCATTCGTTAAAATCCATGTCCTCGAAGGACACTATGCCGAAGCCCGCCTCGACCGCGTGTCGAACGCGATCCAACAAACACTGGTGACCGAATTAGGAATGGCGCCCGACGAACTCTTCCACATCATTCACCTCCTGCAACCGCGTCAATTCCGGCATACTCGCTCCTTCCTCGGATTGAACTACTCGGACGATCTGATCTGGTTGGAGCTTACGCTTATCACTGGCCGTCTTTCGAAAGAGAAGCGGCTCGGCCTTTTGAAAACCTTGAACGATGGAGTTGTCGGTGCCGCTCAAATTTCTCCTGACGATCTGCTGATCACGTTCTTTGAGACAGCGGGAGAGAACATTTCGTTTGGTCGAGGCCTTGCTCAGCGGGCCGATAATTCGAAACCTTATTCGAGGAGCTGAAGGATATCGCTGCTGACCATGATTGGAGGGAAAGTAGTTTACGCGTCGGGAGAATTCTCGAAGCTCGCGCCGCCACGTGTTGCAGTCAGTCCGGATTGGTCGCCGATAAACCATTACGGCGGCTATCAGCAACCGCAGGACTCGAGCGCCATCACAGCGGACCGTGCCGCACGATCGGCAATTGATCCCCTGGCGGGTGTGATTGTTTCGCATTCTGGCATCGACCTATGAGTACGACGTCGCAATTGAAGCTCGGAACGTTGATTCGAAACTGCCTGCTTGAGCTGATGCTCACGGCAGTGCTGCTTTTCGGTGTCACAACGATCGTGAGATTTGTCGTGGGCGACTCGCCGATTTCCCGCGCGCTGCCGCAAATCCATGTTGAATTATTTGTGGTAGGTGCGTCGGTAGCGGTGTTGCTTGTCGGATTGATTCTGAGCCGGCCGGGCAAAATCAGTGGCGGACACATGAATCCGGCCATATCGCTTGCGATGTGGCGCTTCGGCGTGTTTCCCGCGCTGGAAATCGCTCCTTATATCGCAGCGCAGTTGTGCGGTTCGATACTGGGAGTACTCGCCGCCCGCGTAGTCTGGGGTGAAGTCGTCGGCCGGTCTCCGGTGTTGTATGCCGTCATTCAACCAGCGGCCGCTTTGTCGACCTGGGGGCTCCTTGGGGTTGAACTCATTGGCATGGGGCTGATTGTTTTCCTGGTCGGTTACTTTCTTTCGAACCCCCGGCTGGCCCCAAGGGTTCCCTGGCTGGTTGGAATCCTGATCGGGCTCGGGATCGCACTGCTCGGTACTCAAAGCGGTGGTAGCTTTAATCCTGCTCGCCAATTTGGGCCCGCCCTTCTTTCAGCACACCGAGACAGACTATGGGTATTCCTCCTGGCGCCGATGGTAGGAGCTGAACTTGGCGCCCGGATGCTGCGCGCCTTTCGAAAACGCAAACAGGTCCTCACGCACCGGCTATGCGGCACTCATCCTGACGGAGTCCGACTGGGGGTTCCCGCGCTGAGGCGGCCTGTCTAGTGAAGTCCACAACGCACTATGGGAGCAAGAAGCGATCTGATTTCTGGAGTCATGATTAAAGGAGATTCTGATGCGGTTAATACGAACTTTATCTGAAACTGCTTTCACGATTGTTTTGATCGTAGCAACTGTCAGCGTCACCGTCGGCCAACAGAAAGCGACGCCCAATATAGCCGTCGGACCACAATTCGACACCACGCACGTATACGTCGCGCCCGAGGACTTCGATCGCTTCGTTGCGAGCGTCTTGGCAACTTTCGGCGGTGCTACAAGCAAACAAGTTACGACAACCGTGACGCCAAGTCCCAGCAGCACCCTCTCGCAGCTCATACTGACGCCGGTCGGTACGATTTCTGTATTCGGCTACAAGACACCGGTTCCATATCCCTTTGGCGTGGAGCGAACTGGATATCTGATAACTGACATGGGTGAGGCGGTGCGCGCCGCCCGCTCGACCGGCGCGGATGTTTTGGTTACGCCTTTTGATGATCCGATCGGAAAAGACGCGATAATCCAATGGCCGGGCGGCGTAAACACACAGCTCTACTGGCACACCACACCACCATCCTACAAGCCACTCGAAACGATTCCTGAGAATCGTGTCTATGTTTCGTCCGATAGGGCCCACGCGTTCATCCGGAGCTTTCTTTCCTTTTCGAAGGGCGAAATTGTTTCTGACGAGAGCCACGCACCGGGCATTGAGATTGGCCGACCACGAGACACATATCGCAGGGTCCGCATAACATCGAATTTTGGAAAGCTAACAGTCTTCGTGACGGATGGTCAGCTTCCGTATCCCTATGGACGTGAGCTCACTGGATATGAGGTTACTAACCTGACGCAGACGCTCGCTAAAGCGAAAAGTGCTGGCGCAACAATTCTAGTTGAACCATATCAAGCCGATCAGCGGCAAGCCAGCTTCGTGCAATTCCCCGGAGGCTATATCGCCGAAATCCATTCAGCGATAAAAAAGTAGTCTCCGTTAGAACGAGGACGCCATTTGAGAAACGACCGGCAGAGGAAACATGTTTCAGCGGCTCCTGATAGTTTTGACACTGGTTCTCTTTGTTTGTGTAACCGTGCTGGCGCAGTCAGACGACGAGGCCGAGCCGAAGGTTCCGGATCGCAGCTATAAGTTACTGCGGGAAGACGAAGACTGGAGCTCTCTGCGCGACCCGAGTCTGAAGCGCGATCCCTGGGACAAGATCAAATACATTCGACTCCGCAAAAACTCCGATGATTGGTACATGACGATCGGCGGAGAAGCCCGCGAGGTCTGGGAGCAGATCGGAAACGATAATTGGGGTCAACAACCATTCATGAACGGGTACCTCAATCAGAGGTACATGCTCTCGTTGGACCTTCATCTCGGCAAACACGTTCGCACCTTTTTTGAGCTAAAGAGTGGGTTGAACTCCTTCCGCCAGGGCGGTCCACGTCCGATAGACGAAAAGAAACTCGATTTTCAGGCGGCGTTCCTGGAATTGAGTACCGCCGGAACCCGTAACTGGATCAAAATTCGGGCGGGCAGGCATGAGATGGAGTATGGTTCCGGTCGATTGGTTGACGTACGTGAAGGACCAAATGTTCGGAATAGCTTTGATGGCTTCAAGGTGATGGCCAAATTCAATTCCTGGCGAATCGACGGATTTGCAATGCGCCCCGATCTGGACAAACCAGGATTCTTCGACAATGTCCCCAACCACGAGATCGGTTTTTGGGGTGCGTACGCAACGCGTCCCCTTTTCAGGACTATGTCGCTCGATGCCTATTACCTCGGCTTGAATCGCAAGCATGCAAGCTTTCAGCGAGGCACATCGAAGGAAGTACGCCACAGTGTAGGCGCAAGAGTTTCGCGGCCCATCGCGACCGAACGAGCAGGATGGGACTTTGACTACGAGGGGCTCTGGCAATTCGGTTCATTTGGCTCGGCAAACATTCGTGCGTGGACGATGGCCTCTGAGAATGGCTATCGGTTTACATCCGTAACACTGAAACCTCGCTTCAGCGTAAAAGTCGATGTTTCCAGCGGCGATCATCCGAAATCGGACGGAAACACACTGGGAACCTTCAATCCACTATTTCCGAAAGGGAACTACTTCGGGGTGTTGGCCAGCACCGGTCCCGGGGCCGTCAACTTCATCGATGTCCATCCCAAGGCTGACCTGACGTTTCCTCATAGCATTACTGCTTCGCTCGACTGGATCGTTCAATGGCGACAAAGCCTGGAGGACGGAGTCTACTCAGTACCAGGCTCCTTACTTAGAGCCGCAGACGGCAGTCGCGCCAGGTTTGTCGGACACAGGCCTGGCGTCGAAGTGCGATGGCAGGTCAACCATCATCTTTGGTTTCAGGGCGATTACGGGATCTTTTATGCCGGTCGCTTTCTGAAGGACACACAACCCGGACGCAACCTTAATTACTGGGCACTGTGGGCCGGCTACAAATTCTAACCGTGAGAGAAAGTTGCTAAGTTCTTGAGCAGATGAATCCGAAGTCGAACAGACCATGCGCGATCATTATCTGGACGCTTCTGTTTTCGACCGGTGTCTCTACGTCTGCAAGGGAGTCCACGGCAATAGGAAAAAGACGAACGGCCATCGTCATTAGCCTCTCAGACATTCATTTTAATCCGTTCTTCGATCCCTCTTTAGTTAAATCACTAGTTGGCTCTAACTACACCGAATGGCAAGCCATCTTCGAGCATTCAAAAGTCGTCGGCTACGGTCCACGCGGCGCCGACAGCAATTATGTTCTGCTGAAATCAGCAATAGACAACATCCATAACATAGCGCCGGCCCCTGATTTCATCATCATACCGGGTGATTTCCTCGCTCACGACTTTGACGGGAAATTCGCAACGTTCTCTGGCACCTCGGATCAAAAAGCGCTTCATCCATTCATTAATAAAACGATTGCTTTTATCACCTCGCTGATTGCTAATCGGTTTCCCGGGACCCAGGTTTATCCCGTAATCGGTAACAACGATTCTGATTGCGGCGATTATCAGCTTCAGCCCAACGGGCAGTTTCTTCGTGAAACGGCCAAAACGTGGAAAGTGTGGTTCAAGGGCAGATTGAGTTCACATGCCTTTACAGAAACATTTCCCGCGCGCGGATCATACTCGGTTCTTATCCAGAACCAGCCACGCCACCGCATCATCGCGCTAAACAGTACTCTGTTTTCAACTAACTATAGGAACAGGTGCGGCAAGAAGTCAGATGACTCTGGCGACGATGAAATCAAGTGGTTGCAAGCGGAACTACAGAAGGCTGCTGAACGGAGAGAAAAGGTTTGGCTTGTCTACCATATTCCACCAGGCATTGATGTGTATTCAACATTGGCGCTACAAGGAAGCCGTCCCGGTGAGCAGACCATAATTCCGCTGTGGCAACCAAGTTATAACGAGCGGTTCATCAGTCTCTTGAACAAGTACGCGTCAACAATTGTCGGCTCCTTCGCCGGTCACCTGCACATGGATACGTTTGAGGTGTTTCATTCGGAAGATAACCGGTCGCTATCGTTTGTTCACGTCACGCCGGCGATCAGTCCCGTTTACGGCAACAACCCCGCCTTTGAATTAATGCGTTACGACCGTCGGACATTCGACGTGACGGATTACACGAATTACTTTCTCGATCTCGATTCGCCGGACGCGAAAACAAATGTGCCGATCACTTGGCGGAAGGAATACTCTTTTACTGCAGCGTACGGCCAACGAAAATTTGGAGCTACGGCGCTGATTGACGTCCATAATCTAATGCCGGATATCCAGAGGCGAGTCTTAGACAAGTATGAGCAGTATTACGATTCGAGTAATCCCGCTTTGTCGGTCGTCAACCAGAATACGTGGCTTGCCTTTTGGTGCGGTATGACCAATTTAACGGTAAGAGCATACACTAACTGCATGCGCACATACCGAGACAACCCTCGCGAAACAAGCTATGAGGCAACCCGATTCACGCTCAACTCTGTGGGAAGATGGAGTCGACAAAGGACCGAAGACGGGCGCGGGTTTTCTCGCCACCACTCGGATCAATCGCCAGGACTTCGGAGTTAGTTGGCAGGAAACGATGAACCGCAGCGGGATTGTTGTGGGCAATGAAATCGATATCACGATCGACGTTGAGGCGGTACTTGAAGATGGTTGATGCGAATTGAAGACGGCCTTGCTACGAAGAGAGGAACAATGAAGAGCACGTTACCAGATGAAGCAGTGAATCAAATATTCCGCGAGGCCCGAACGCACAGCACGTGGCTCGATAAACCTGTCAGCGATGAGACCCTCGTCAATGTATGACTTGATGAAATGGGGGCCGACGAGTGCCAACGGTAGCCCGGGGCGACTTGTCTTTCTGCGCACGCCGGAAGCGAAGGAGCGCCTGCGGCCGGCGCTGGCGCCCGGGAATGTGGAGAAGACGATGACCGCGCCGGTCACGGCGATCATTGCTTACGATCTGCTGTTCTTTGAAAAACTGCCGAAGCTGTTCCCTTACGCGCCCGGCATGCATGATCTGTTCGCGCAGAATCCGCAGCTTGTCGAGGAGACCGCTAAGCGCAACTCTACGCTCCGGGGCGCCTACCTCATCATCGCGGCACGCGCGCCTGGGCCCGATTGTGGCCCAATGTCAGGTTTTGATAACGCGAAGGTGGATGAGGAATTTTTCGGCGCGGGCGAAGAATGTGAAGGATGTGAACAGGAGTTTTTCCCGCGGGCCACGTCAAGTCGAATTTCTTATGCAACCTTGGTTATGGCGATGAGTCGAAACTTTTCCCGAGAGGGCCACGGCTGGCATTTAATGAGGCCTGCACGCTTTTATGAGAGTGATGCAGTGATCGGTTTGAAAGAGTCGCGACGGAATCTTTTGAAGGCGCGCCGACCGGACAGCTTGAGAGCCCGCACTTTGAAGGCCCCGGATTCAGCGTTACAACCTGTTCGTCGCTAGCGTGCGAAAACGTCTCTTGTCAATCTTTAGCGCGCGAATCTTCGATTCAAGCGTCGAACGCGGAATCCCGAGTCGGGCCGCCGCTCCTGAGGGTCCGAACACGCGCCCGCGGCTTGCGCGCAGCGCATCCTCGACGATCGCCTTCTCGTGCGCGGCGAGCGAGCTGGGCAACCCGACTCGGCTCTTAATTCCCGGCCCCGCGGACAGCCAGGTTTCGTCGACCGTGAATTCATCGCTGTCCGAGACGATCACGGACCGCTCGATGACGTTTTGCAACTCGCGCACGTTTCCGGGCCACGGATAGGACTGCAGACGGTCGAGTGCCCGCTTGCTTACCAGTCGGAAGCTCTTCCCGGCCCTCCGCGCGTAGCGATCGATGAAGTACTCTACCAGCATGGGAATGTCTTCTCGCCGTTCCCGCAACGGAGGCATCTCGAGGGGAAATACGTTGAGCCGATAAAAAAGATCCTCGCGGAACGTGCCGTCCGCCACGGCGGCTATCAAGTCAAGATTCGTTGCAGCGATGATCCGAACATCGACTTGAACAGGTTTCGTGCTTCCGATTCGCTCGAACTCCCGTTCCTGGAGGACCCGCAGCAACGCTACCTGTGTTTCGGACGGCAGTTCGCCCACTTCGTCCAGGAAGATCGTGCCGCCGTTCGCCAGTTCGAAACGACCGAGTCGCCGTTGCACGGCCCCGGTGAACGCGCCTTTCTCATGACCGAAGAGCTCGGAGGCAACCAAGTCGCGCGGAGTGGCCGCGCAGTTGACCGCCACAAACGCCCGTGAAGCACGCCGAGACCGCCGGTGAATCGCTCGCGCGACGAGTTCTTTTCCCGTCCCGGTCTCGCCGGTGATGAGTACTGTCGAATCGCTGCCGGCGACCTTGCACACGCGCGACAGCGCCGTCGTCAACGCTGGCGAGGCGCCGACAATCTCCTCGAACATCGACGCTTTGTCGACTTCTTCTCGCAGGGCGACGTTTTCCTGCTGGAGTCTCTCCTCGGCAGTCTTGCGATCGTCGATGTCGGTACATGCGGCATACCAGCGGATGATCTGTCCCTCGTCATCGCGAACCGGGTTGGAACGAGCAAGAAACCAGCGGTAACTTCCATCGCCCTTGCGCAGCCGCAACTCCAACTCGTAGGCCGACCCTGTAACGACAGCACGATCGAAATAATCTCGTTCCCGCGCTCTGTCATCCGGATGAACAAAGGCACCGCGCTCAGGCGTCTGTTGCCACTCGTCAAGGGTAAGCCCGAGGTAATCAAGTGCGATGCGGTTGATATGGCGGCGTTCGCGGTTGGGTCCGTAAACACTAACAAATTGAGGCGCGAAATCCAGCGCCTGCCGGAGCTCGGCTTCGCTCTTGCGCAACGCCTTCATGAGTTCCTCATGCTCCGTCACATCGATCCCGATCCCGACAAAGCCCTGGACCGTGCCGCCGCTGGTCGCCGGCATGCCGACGCATCGCACATCACGAACTGACCCGTCTGGACGAACAATCCGTTTCGTGAAGTCGAAGCCGCGACGGTAGACCAACATCCTCTCAATTGCTTGTTTCATGAACCCACGATCTTCCGGGTGTACCAGATCCAAGTATTCTTTTACCGTTGGCGGGTTGCCATTCGGATCAAGGCCGTGGATCTGAAACAATTCGGAAGACCAGAAATCGAATTCTGCAGCCTTGAACGCCCAGCTGCCCATGTGGGCAAGCCGCTGTCCGTCGGCAAGGTAGGACTCAGCTAGTTTAAGTTCTTCAATGTCAAGATTGGCGCCGATCTCGCTTTGCTTAGAATAATCTTGTTTCGGATACAGGCTACGCTCCCTTAAGGCGTTCGCTTCGGCACTCTGAGGTTCGCTTGGGACTATGTTTTGACTCGTCATAAGCTCGCCTTCGACATTTCAGAAACTCCAATGATGGACTTGCGATTTGCAGCAACTAAGCGAAATCTTTTCTTCTCCTGACCGGCGAAATTGGAGCATCGATGCCTAACTCGCCGCCTTACCGATCCTGATGGGGCTCGACGCCACTTTGACTCTTTCTCGAGCCAGAGGTAAATACACTTAGGCATTATTTCGCAGTTATTTTTCGTTATTTATTCGCACACGAGTGAGTTAGACCGCGATAGTGTCGTGATTCACGGAAGAGTATTAGCTACGACGCCATGAGCAAATCGACCAATCCGTCCGAGCGAGCGCGATTTGGAACCTTTGAGCTCAACGTCCGAACCGGGGAACTTGTCTCGATCGGAACGGAGCCCGTGGAGCCTGCGTCTGCAAAGGTCCTGCTCCGCGAGCAACCCTTCCGCATTCTGCGAATTCTGGTCGAGCGGCAAGGCCAAATTGTTTCCCGCCAGGAAATACGGCAGATCCTTTGGCCGAGCGACACCTTCGTGGACTACGACAGAAGCATTAACGTTGCAATGGCGATCCTGCGCAAGTCGCTCGCAGACGATGCGGACCACCCCAAGTATATTGAAACTCTGGCACGTCGCGGATATAGACTGATCGCACCAGTCGAATGGCAGGAGAGCACGGCGGACGTCCCAAAGATAGAAGATCTGCAAACCTCGACACGCCTCCCAGCAAATCGGAATGGTGGACTTTCCGGCAGACGCATTTCCCTTTATTGGCTTGCTACCGTCGCATCGCTGTTGATTTTAGTTACGGCCGGTGCACTTTTCTGGCGCAATCACAGCGGGATAGCGCTTTCTTCTTCCGACACCCTCGTTCTTGCCGACGTAACCAATCAAACCAGTGATGCTGCTTTAGACGAAGGCCTGAGCTTTGCCCTGCTAGTTGCCTTAGAGCAAACTCCGTATCTCAATCTCCTGGGCGGCGATAAACTCCACGAGACAGCTCGGCGGCTTGGGCTGAGCGAAGATACCAAAGTCACCGCGCTCGTCACTCCGCAGGTCGCTCTGCAGGTCTGCCGGAAAACGAACAGTCGCGCGGTCATTTCCGCTTTCGTTGGCGACGCGGGCAACCGTTTCCGTATCGTGTTGAGCGCAAGTGACTGCCAATCAGGCAAGACTCTGGAGCAAGTGGTTCATGAAGCGGAAACGCGCGAAGACATCGTTCGAACTCTCGGTTTGTCCGCTTCCCAACTGCGGGCAAGTTTGGGTGAATCGAGAGATTCCCTACGCAGGTTTAATCAACCTCTTGATCAAGCGACCAGTTCTTCACCAGACGCTCTACAATTCCTGGTCTTAGGCTATGAGAAGCAGCTACGGGGTGATATTTCAGGTGCTGTCAGCGACTACCAGCGCGCCGAGGAGAAAGACCCGAAGTTCGCATTGGCGTATGCTGCCGAGGGCAGCGCGAATCATTGGCTTCATAAGCAGGAGCTGGCTGTCGTCGGTTTCTCTAAGGCTTTCGAACTGCGCAGCCGGCTAACGGTTCCGTCACGGTTTCAGGTGGAAACACTCTATTACGGAGACAGTCTACACGAGTTGGATAAAGCTTGCCCTGTCGCCCAGGAATGGGTACAAGCCTTTCCACGCGACGTTATCGCACGAATCAATTTCTCCGCCTGCCTCCAATACCTGGGACGGCACGACGAGGAGTTAGTTCAAGCGCGCGAGGCGGTGAGGCTTCTTCCCAGCGCGCCCACTCTAACGAACCTGCTGCTTGCCGCAATATATGCACAGCGAATCGACGAAGCAAGAGAGGCATACGATGAGGCGACCTCGCGTGGATTGGATTCCCCTGCTCTTCACTTGGATCACGCGCATCTGGCATTCCTTCAAAATGACAAATCCGGAATGCAGAAGGAGTGGACCTGGGCGTCGCAAGATCCTGTCCGGGGCCGCTTCGTCCTTTATCGCGAATCGAGGGTCGAGGGTTTCTATGGGCGTTCCCGTAACGCTCATCGCTTAGCGCAAATGGCTGTGGACTCCTCCATGAAAGCGGGGCTCTTGTCGGATGCTGCCGGTTTTGAGAGCCTCGATGCTTTGAGCGATGCCGAGATCGGTAATCTGCGACAGAGTCAGGCATTGGTTACAGACGCAGTCCGGAAAAACCAGGATCGCAATGTCCTGATGTTGGCCGCATTAACGTTCGCTCGCGCAGGAAATACAAAACAGTCCCAAATACTAGTGGAGAACTTGAATCAGCTCTTCCCCGACGATTTTAGAATTCAAGCTTTTGGCTTGCCTGCGATGCGAGCTGCGATAAAGCTCGACGAGAATGATCCTGCGGCTGCAATTGAAATTCTGCGGCCGGTAGCGCCGTACGACCTGGCTATCACCGACAGCTTTTTCTATGTGTATCCTGCGTACCTGCGAGGTCTCGCCTATCTCCAACTGAAACAGGGAATCCTCGCAGCGGCTGAGTTCCAGAAAGTACTGGATCATTCCGGCGTCGTGGCAGGTTTCGTCACTGGTGCTCTTGCCAAACTGCAATTGGCTCGTGCCCAAGT
>Ga0207665_10001577_pt1 | contig 15387 bp, 10 predicted proteins | sample LARL112metaG_FD_184351 | JGI IMG/M metagenome (GOLD analysis project Ga0207665, IMG submission 184351) | Corn, switchgrass and miscanthus rhizosphere microbial communities from Kellogg Biological Station, Michigan, USA - LAR L11-2 metaG... | ecosystem: Host-associated > Plants > Roots >...
GACTTATTTGAGCTAGATTGTTTAGTGGAAGGTAAAATATAGACAACACCTGCTATATTTCCGACTATGGGCCAGCTGGCTCACTTTTGATCATAAATGGTATCACTGGTCGTTAGGCGGATACTAAGATATAGTAAACCATTCAAAATCAGTTTTTACCTCGTTGCTATTGCAGGCATTACTTGAAGATGTCAAGTCGAAAGAAATCTTGAAACTAAAGACTGATTTAGGAGTATTCTCGGTACTTACCCCTTAATTGGATAGAGAGAACTCGTTCATGAATTGAAGCAATTCAGATGGGAGTGTAATGCGGCTCATGTCGCGAGTTATTGACTCTTATCCAATATGTATGACTTTCTAATCAAAGACAAGATAAATGCTAATTTTGATAACGTGTCGTATTCGATTGCGATTACAAGTAAATGGCATTAAGACATATTTTAATTCTGAGTTACTAATGACGTTACTGGGTCTGTAATCCAGTTATATCAATATCATTTAAATCCACAAATGATCGAAGAATATGCGATAAATGTTTAGTTACTAGCTAAAAAATTAGGAATACTGACTAAACTACAGTATGGATTAGAAAGGCTTCAAAAGCTAACTACGACTATTAGTGATTCCTGTGACATGTTAATTCTAAAATTTATCTAAGGAGATCATTTAGTCCTTGTAAAGATTTTCTTCCTTTAGAATTCTAATTACTTCTGGGATTTCTAGATCAAGTTGCATGGCAATAAATTCCTCAGCGATGCCAGATTCGTATAGATTCATCACAATTCTCATCTTGTCCTTTGAAACGCCCTTTTTATTTGACGTCAGTGGCGGGTCTTGTGATGATATCTCTTTATTACTCATCTATCGGCAGTATTATGTAATGATCTTATAAATGTTGATTTCTTTTTAACTGCTACATAAATATGTAGATTCTCTAGGATATTTCAAGAAATATTATAAATATAAGTATCCTATTTTGCTATATCAGCAGATTTAATATTGTAGTAGGATATTCTGCACATGACTCGCACGTAGCGAAATGTTGTCCTGAATAACTAGTATAGTTAGGCGTTGTACTTCCAGACATAGGTGACATTATAGCTTAAAAACAAAGTTACACTTCTGTTAGGAAGTATATCCATATAGAAATCAACATAAGGTTTAATCTAGTACACGAAAGGGAATGGACTGGTGAGACAGTATCTGACATTTGTAAGCGATACGGTACATCAAGAAAGACTTACTACAAGTGGATTAACAGATACAAACAGAAAGGAATTGAAGGACTTTTAGACGTATCTAAAAAACTCATAATATCAAGTACAAGAAGAAGGTAACACCAGAAGTAGAGAAGATAATACGTGATCTATGTCTAACCAAAAGTTTTGGATGTAACAGGATCAAGTTTTAGATTAAAGAGAATCATTGGAATCTCATTAAGCACGGGAACTATATACAAGATACTAATTAGACATTGCCTTAATATCCTCAAGTGTCAAGCTAAAATAAGAAGATATAAACGGTTTGCTATGAAAGATCCAAATGATAAGGTACAGTTGGATACTCTTGGACCATTCTATCTCAGTAATTCTAGTAAAAGGAATTACATCATTAGTTGTTTAGGCGACTGCTTCAGAAAGGTAGCTAGCAAGTGGTCCTAAAGAAAGAGGTCAGTCGATGTTCTTTATTAGAGCACTGGATAATGATTAATGGTAAGCCTAAGAAGATAATGCATGATAACGGCAAACAGTTTACACCTAGAATATTCAGCCATTTTCTTGTACACAATCAGCTAAATGACAAACAAATACCAAATTCCTGTCCGCAGTTACAAGGAAGGGTAGAAGCATATAACGAGGTAGTAAAGAGTGAATTCATAGCATTAGAAGATATACGAAACATAGATGATGGTGAACAAAGATACGACATGTTTGTTAAAGCATATAACGAAACCAGAGAACATGGCGGCATAAACGGTCTTACACCGTCAGAGATGGTCTTATAAAGATTAATTACATCCAGTACATATATAAGAAAACGAAGCAGAAAGTCTAACCCATGTAGGTAATTAATATTGTAACCTAATTGTGCAAGTATAACTGTTAGGTAATCGTGCCGTGATTACGAAAAACACGATACAATATTTCTTGTGAATATAAAGATCATTTTAGCATAGATGCCACGGCCGTTATATGAGGATTTTTCCACTCAATAAAACTGGCATAGTTTAAGGATCTAACATCAGTTAAGTAGTTGGGCAAAATTTTTATAAATTTAAAGCCATTATCCAATTCAAATGACAATACTGGGTCATGTATTCTACCTTCTACTACTTCATGAGCATATTCCAAAGGAGACATTATTCCAGCATGCTCACAATAATTATAGAGTCTTCCTCCGGCGATCATTCTCTTCAATGCGTATTTGATGGTTAGTTCCTTTCTAGCTCCGTATAACATAGTTCCAATTCCCTCGTGTCTATATTTTGGATGACTGGATATATCCGCTCCATAGAGGCTGTCTCCATTAGGATTATGATTTGTAAACAGACCATCAGCAGTAACCTTACACCAAGTGTGTTCAGCATATTCTGGCGTAAGAGAAATAATAAGAGTACTGGCAGATCCAACAACCGTTCCATCATGCTCAACGGCAACAAATTGCCCTTGTGGAAAGATACGAATGTGGCTTTCCAATTCTTCACGATGCCATATATTACCATATTTGGCTGAGTAGGGGAAAGATATCTCCTGAAGTAGGATTACGTTAGAAATGTCGTCCGGTCTCGTATTTCTTATCGTGAGGTGTGTATTGGTATTTAGTTCATCATGATTACCAGATAGGTGATTTTCATCCAAGGCTAATTCTATCACACTTTTATAGTTCCTGAGATAACATCCAAGAAGAGGAATGTTTTATAGGTTATTGTCATCATATATCTCTGGTAACGAGAGTCAATACCTTTTATAAGCTTACTTTGGAAATACGTTTACCTGACGAAAGTCGCACTCTTAAATTGCTTCGGTCAGAATCTATTTCTAGCCAAGACATGTCTACTAAACTAATTTTGCATGTTTTGTACGAAATTGACATTTAATCATCTTATGTGGGCAGTATAAGAAATATAAATCCAAGTTCATCATATAAGAGGTACGAATAAGAACGAAAATATTACAAAAGATGGTAAATAGCACTTCTAGTCTATCATTTGCTGCATCAGTTGTGTTGATTTCAATGGTCAAGAACAAAATATCTAGATACCTTGTCGTTAGGTCAACATATGTCTCCTGCAAGACTAATAAGCAAAACCGACTCAGAGATCTAAATATAAACTCATACATAACAACATCGTAGAAGACAAGTGAAATTTAGCTGCGATTTGAGACTGTATCATTCGTTGTATGGTAGAGTAACAGACTGAGATTGAGAAACCGGAATTGATTTGATCCACTGTTCAAATATCTAGGGAAATATATTCGGGCCCCAAGAGCATTGGCATTAGATAACTATACCGGCCTACTTGTCGTAACTGCGCATATAGACCTAGGACTTGTTAAATAAGAAATGCTTCAGTCAGGACTGCTTCTGAGTGGTATTCTACGATAGTACTAAGCATACTACAGTATTGGTTGTACCTATCGAAGTAATGTTTGCTATTCAAAGATCTGAGTTATCTAGTCGTCATTTGTGCCAAGTATTGTCAACATCCATTGTTGGCTCATTATAAAACTAGATTCAGAAATTTGGTATGCTCTTTAGGCAATAATCTTGGTGTCGCGAAATCCATATAATATTTGAAATACTTTCTGATACTAGAGATTTCGGAATGAAAATAGTAACTGGTATTTGTAAACTTTGTTGTAAGTGGCAGTTTAATCAAAAATTAAATAGAAATGAGAATGCGGCACACAATTTCGTAACTTGCAAGAAATGTAGGAGTTAAAGGCTATATCCACAGATGATATGCTTGTTAGCGGTAAAGTTGAATAGTTCATGCACTTACTCGACTAGCAACAATTGGGATTGCAGACATCATGTTTATGATTGACCTCATACGGCTTATTAAAAACTGATGACTAAGGAAGATCTGATCCTGAACTCATTGCGGATGCAGAACTACGTTATCAACTTTGTTTTGAATGACATGAGAATTTGCTGGTGATATGTTTGAGCAAAATGTTCGTTTAGACAATCCGGTTTATGTAGACATCAATATGTTTCAACTTCTAACGAAAAAAAGGTTAGAATAGAATCGGCGTGCTAGTTGAGCAGTCAGGCCGCTTAGTATAATTTATCCCTACCTAACATAAGAATTAGTTTTTCAACAAAACTTATTACTGAGAATATTCAGAATTTATGTTTAGCTCGATCTACTCAAGTCTGGAAAAAGGTTTAGTTTGGTATGTTTTATTGGATAATACGAAAAATGTTTCTTCTATTTTTCATGGGTCTTCCTATAATTGGAAGAGAATTTCCGCATACACTGCAACAGTTATTATCATCAAGATTCCATGAAATTATATTGAATCCATAACGCTCTATTGCTATATTATTACATTCTGGACAATACGTATGTTCTAGTGGGTGGCCAGGTACATTGCCCAGGTATACAAATTTCAGACCTTCTGCCTTTGCAATCGCGTAATGTTTCTCCAAAGTTTCGATAGGTGTCGTGCCAAATTCCATCATTTTGTAGTCCGGGTGAAATCTCAAAAAGTGAATTGGGACATCTGGGCCTAAATGATCATATACGAATCTGCTTAGATCCCTAGCAGCACCCAAATCATCTCCAACTTCAGGAACTACGAGATCAGTGATTTCGGTATGAACGGATGTCTTACTTTTTAATTCGGTTAATGTCTGAAATATTGGTTCTGCAGAAGGAATGCCCACATATCGTCTTACAAAATCTTGTTTGCCACTTCCCTTAAAGTCAACTGTCATGCAATCCAAAAATTTACTCATCATTGCAACTGACTCAGGTGTATCATAACCATTTGAAACAAAAATGTTAAAGAGACCTCTCCTGTGAGCTTCAAGGCCACAGTCTCTAGCAAATTCTATGAAAATAGAAGGTTCGTTATACGTATAGGCTATTCCATTAGCACCTAAACGTTGAGCGCTACTAATTACTTGAGGAGGTGTCATTTCACTGCCTTCCACTTTTCGTCGCTGCGAAATATCATAATTCTGGCAATATTTACATAGCCAATTACAGCCAGTAGTGGCGATCGAATAGATTGCCGTTCCTGGCATATAATGAGTTACAGGTTTTTTCTCAATCGGGTCTATGTGCCCTGCAATGACTTTGCCATATACATATAAATATAATTTGTCGTCTGTGACGCCTCTAACACCACATAAACCAATTTTACCGTTGGGTATTTCACAAAGCCTAGCACAGGCAGTACATCTTATTCTTCCATTTTGAAGTCTAACGTATAGCTCGGCTTGCTTGCCAGTCGGTTCAGAGTGCACTATGGATCATAAACAGTAATGTAATATAAGACTATAATGATATCGGGGACTATGTTCATTCTTCCAATATTTTTGATTTAAATATGATGACCAGCAACATTGGCTTTTAACTGCCTCAAGATTTTAAAACAGGGCTTGTCTAGTCCTTGAAAATAAGGACATGTGCTGGATTTATTTCCAAATTAGGCTCAGTTTGTAATATTTTGATAGAACTATTTACACTAATGAAAGGATAAACAAATCATTCAGTAGCACTGCTGCCATTTATTAACAAGAGAATAAAGGCGTGGATAGCTAATGCACTAGGGAGAACACAGAACCAGCCATCATAATATTGTACTTTTTTGTTTGTCATTTGATCACCAGGTTGATTAATCCAGCTTGCAGTCTTTTATTAATAAATTTATAGAGAGTGATAATGCTAGTCATCATATGCCTTCATCATCTTACAAGGAGGTTGAATAATTCACTTAATACATTCCGAATGCATGTACATTAGAGAAGCTATAAATTGCCAGGAATGAGGAGATAGCGTTTAACGACATTGTGAAGATACATTGCCTGAAATTGTTTCATAAAAAATATACACTTGATGATTGTTCAAGCCCGTATGAATAGTGATGGTCTTGCGAGGTTATAATTATTCTGTACGGCTTGGGGTTGTAATTGGATATAAAGATAATAACAACAGTGGAAATAGTATATTGGTCAGATGAAATTGCTAAAAGGCCCTAAATTAGTCATTTTTCTCTACAATCCACAACAATGTGTCAGAATTCTAGGCATTACCAATGTTCCATTATCAAGAAATTTTATGATAGTAGGTGCACAGCTTTTATTGTCACCTGCTTTGAAGGCTCTTTTTTACTCTACAACAAACAATCTCATCTCTGTATCTGCAATGATTTCATCTGTTGTTTTCAAAATAGACTACACTTGTAATCCTATCTCTAAGATAACGTTAAGACTATTTGAAGGCTTTCAAAGCGGCACGGAGGTCACCCGAAGGGCATGCCCGAAAAGATAGACTCTAATTTTAGTCAGGTAGACGCAGATGACAACAACACTACTGCTGATGAAGATATATCTATTATAGCCAATCCTTTGATAAAACCATTAAAATGGCATAGCGAACTTTATAGACGAATAAGGCTACTGCCCTGGTGGGTTAAATATAATATTGGTGTAGCCGAGGCCGCTGTCCTGAAGAAAAGAATCATAAGATTGGCTTCAGAAATCGGCTTTCAAGATAGGTGGACAGCAGCTCTGATAAGACATGCAGTATCAGAGTTTTCAAAGAAGGGACTTGGTGCTAATTATTATGGGTATCACAACATTCAGCATGAGCTCGAGGCCGCCTATTTTACTCTATTAGCGGCCAACGACCAGTATAAACAAGAGCATAACTTTGACCAGCAGGATTTAATTTATTTATTTGTAGCCGCTCTATTTCATGACTACGATCCAATGAAGCAGTTTGATAAGCCTCATGAGGATTCAGTCGAAAGATTCTTAAGAAATGATAAGAGCATAAAAAAATTTGTCGACGATGTAGGAATAAATATTGATATCTTAATGGTGTTGATTCATCGGACGGCGTATCCATTCAGAGATAAGATTTCCGCACATGCCTCTACCAGGATTGAAGAATTGTTCACAGCCGCAGGTGTTCAAGTAAACAATTCTAGGATTAGAGAACATTATAAATATCTTGGATGGTTCCTGTCTGTGTCAGAACGTATAGCAGGATACGCGTTGGGCGACTTTGAACATGCACGGGATCTTGCACGTCGCAATGCTCACGCATTGGGATGGCATCCATCGCGAATAAATGAAGAATCAGTACGCTACTTCAGTATTTTAAAGGATGAGAAAGACATGGTCAAATGTGTTTTAGAATACGTCCCTCAAATCTACAAGAGAAATTTCTTTGATAATATGGAAGGTTTTAGGGAGGCTTGGGAAGAAGAAAATAGGATAAGAGCATCCATTAGAAGAAATCAAACTGAACTAGTGCCCATTTTGATAGAGAACTGTGACAGTATGAGTTCGGACGTAAGAAGATCCATTTTGAAAATTTATAGGGAGTTACCACTTCCAGTACCAACAATTCGTGATAAGAAATTCAATAAATCACTATCTGATCCTAAGACGATTCTAATTACGTTAAGGGTTAATGACGAAAATGGTAAAATCGTTGGGTATGTAAAAGGCGGACCTCTGGAGATCTACGAACTAAGACGAGGTACGTATGATTCTAACCTAGGAAAAAGGAATACAGCATATATGGAATGGATTGGTATCAAATCTGGTTACTGGGGGGAAGCTGGTGGCCATGTTCTAAGATCAGAGTTTCTAAAGGAAGCGAGAAACAGAGGATATATCTTTGTAACCGGCTATGTCCATAGGATCGTGATACTAAGCCGAAAGAATAGAGGCGAATCGATAGAACTTGTGCAAAAGTATGATCCAGATAAGCTAGACTATTACCGGATAGACCTTGAAAAGATGATGTATACGACTCATCAGCCTTCAAGAGACATCGAAACAATGCCTGCAGATATCGGGATCCTTTAGAAAAGTTTGAAAGAAGAGATACTGTGATCATTCAGTATGCTAAGATTACAAAATTGTGGTGGAAATATACGCTTTTGTTCATAATGGGAGCTAATGTCTATTATCTAAAAGCCTCAGTACCGGCATCCAACTTCTACTATAAATAAATACTTTCGGCGTATCTACGCTATCCGATCTTTCTTCATTTTGTTGATTTTTACAAGATCATCTATGCTTTAGTTTGGAATACATAAAGCCTAGCGTATTTAGATTTTTTTAGATTGCACTAAATAGTTTATTCTGCTTATTCTCACAGTAATCTAGTCGCGATGAAAATATAATTTAGAAGGTAATTCAATCATATATAAGTACGATGATAGGCAATCTGAGAGGTGTAGTCCAACTTGCGAAAACAGGTTTCTGGTTTTTATTGGATTTGATAGTTCTTTCTAGAATACCTTACAATATAAATATATAATTGAATTTCTTATATGATATCTATCAATATCTTGAAAATATAAATGTCTATTTTCTATAAACTACTAGGTTATGAATATCATTGATCAATAAAAATTAGAGCAATTTTTCATATAAAATCGTGTAAGCCGTACAAATTATGGATCGCATCCATTTTTATTCTAGACCTTTCCATATAACGAACAGGTAGTGGTAGAAGGGGATTAAAAGTTTGTCTCTGGCGGTTTTAGTGTACTGCCGTCAATGAGGCTTTCTTTGCTGCCATCAGTCTTCCTTCCTACCACCACTGAAATGAAATATCTAGGGCTAAATTACTTTGAGTTAATATTTTCTGATATAATGCATTCAGAACCTTGGGAAATGATACTACTAGATAAATATTTACTGTTCTGAAATACAAAAACAAATCTGATATGTATCAACAGACTAGATATTGATTTTGCACAAAAAAACATATGGATCTGACTCCCACTTAACAACGGGTGAATTAACAAACGTACTACTAATACTTACTAACAAATACTGATAAAAGGCTCGTTAGCCTGTCAAAAACATCATAGTGATTTTTCATACGATTTGATTGCTAGCCTTATCTATAGTTTGGTTAGCATTCTTTATTGCATGATCTTAAATGCAAAGATGCATTATTTTTATCTAACAATATATAAAATTGCATCTCTTCTTAACTGTTTTTATCTCTTACACCAACACATGAATATTATAAATTGGTTGGTTTCAACATTTGACAAGTCTTGAATACTGGATAAATCTATAATCAATTATACTATCGTAAAAATGCAGTCATTGGCAACCATCAGATTGCAACAACAAATAAATTATTGTTCTCTAAAAAAGAAACTAGAGAAACCATAGTTGATTCAAGAAGGCTTATATACCAAACATGTAACAATGAATAATTGATGGCAGCAAAGAAAAAATCTGTTAAGAAAACCTCGAAAGGTAAAAAGTAAAAATACGTGGAGTGCATTCTCAACTTTTCCTATTTTTTTAGATTTTGATTCAAAACTTAAATTAGAAGTATTATTTGTGTATCTTTGTAGATGCTAAATCAATCTAATTCATATCTCGATGGCATTGTGATGACAGACGCTTATTACATACTACTATTGTTCAAAGAAGTATTGCAATCTCGATTACTTGCTTTATTCTATCAATGAATTTTTTCTATTCTGGCCATACTACTCCAGCTATTATCCTCGTACGATCATCTAGCAAGTATTCGACACTTCTTTAATTTGACTATTGTTAGATATCAATTTCTGTGTGACTGGTGTATGCCAAGGCTTTGAAAATATGTGCTAGCCGCAGTTCATCGCATATTATGGATAGGGTGATGAAGACTTCAACTGAAAAAGCATTCTTAGACATTTGTCACAACATGGAGTAAGAAAGGGTTCGATACTCGTTAGTCTACCATTTTACGATCATTAGTAGACGATTGAAATTCACGATTATTTTTATTAATCCGGAAGACCAGTTCCAATTGGTGATCTAGAAAGAAATACGATTCGTAGCTCATTAATTATATTCACTATTGCGTAATTTGAGAGCACAAAAATTCAGACTCCCTATTGTTGGACTCAAGAGACAAATCCGATTTGAATAGCGACTCTTGAAATTAGCAAATGCCCAAAGATATACAGGTATGCAAAGGTTAGACTCAATAGGAACGCAACAGCAAATACTACCTTAAGCACTACACTAATCAATTCATTTGCATATTAGAGTTAGCAATATCGATGATTTATTAGATGAATATTGGATTTCATAGATTCGTTGGACTCCCACAAAAGCTCATTGATCCCAACTGCAGCTATGTTGTGATACTATTCTATGGGGCATATTGTTGTCTGGAGATAGATTGTAATACCAGACCACACATCTGCTATCAGTGTTGTACAATATGGGAGAATAAAGTTGCTAATGCTAATCTGCGATTTATTAAATTTCAGAATCGAATTCTGTACTGGCTTTTGAAATTATCACCTATAGGAATGTTTTGCGCTACATTATATGAACAATCGACATGCTATGGGATCGGTAAAGGCTCCGTGATCAGCTGCCTGTTTCTGAAGTTCAGCGTAATGTGTTATAAAATTTCTACTTAATATATTTCCACAACTTGTTGAATTCTAGCGCCGGGAGTGGGACTCGAACCCACGGGTCCCGGAGGACATCAGCTTGCCCTTACACTACAGATCTCGAGGCTGACCCCTTTTAGGGTCATTGACTTGCCTAGCTTGGGTACCCCGGCAATTTTTTAAGGATATCTAGTCATTTAACGTTTGTGCATTGAGATAGAGTTGGCTTTTTCATCAATTCATATGTTAAACTAAAAACATTAGGTTAAAATGTAGATCTGAATCAATAAGTAGTAATCCTAGGCAAATTCAGTAGTAGATAAATCAGATAATATCATCTAGAATAATTTAGCAGCTTGTATAAAAATGAAAATCACTTGATTATATCCTAATGTCACACTTTTCTAGATACAAACGAAGCCTGGCACTATCCCCTTTGATAGTTCTTCTAGTAGCTCTCGCGGTAACGACAATCACAAGTAACTCTGTCCTGTTTACGTCACATCCGTCCGCATTTGCTCAACTATTTGAGAAGGAGGATACATCAAAAGCGATCACACCAGTAACTCCAGTCGCACCCTTTTCGAGCGACATTCGTTCATCGTCAGCAAACAACGACAAAGATTCATTCACAATTAATCTGAAAATTAGGGGCATAGACTACTCTGATAAATTGGCACAAGTTTGGGTAACTGTGAATAACCATACCTCAGCATATAATATCAATCCCATAGCATTGCTCGATCCTCAAGATGATGGTGACGGGATCATTCATGTTCCAGTAACATTTCCGCATGGAGTTGTTAAACCAGGAGACGAATACACTGCTTGCATAAAAATTCTAGTCCACTCGGACGATTTGGGAGATACTTATTCATGTCAAAAAGGAATAATCACTGCTCCTGTCTCGACCGCATCTGTATCGAGCAATGACCAATCCAATCAAACAGGACAGGAACCATTTACAGTCAGTCTATTTTTATAAACATATTTGGATTAAACTCTTAAAAAGATGGCAGGATCATATGATTTGAGATCTTGGTTACGGACTTCATTTCTATCGACCATATCTTTGATAGATAGAGTAGTCACAGTTTAATCTCACTAAGTTTACGAATCAACTTCGAATCAAATATGCTTGTACTTTTTCTTGGCGAGAACTTTACTATATATTATTTTTTCCAGCCTCTTTTTAGTGCCGGTAGTCGGACCTCTCTTAATATAAATTGATATTAATTCTGTTAATGAGCTGAGAAAGGACTGATCCAATTAATGCATATAGGCATACACCTCAACGATAACAGAAATATAGCACATTATAATTAGAATTCAAATCCTGTGCTATTCAGCATCATCAGAAATCCAAATCGATATGCACGTTGCACAACCAATTTTAGAGTTTACTAGATACTTTGAGATAGTCTATGCTCCAGTATAAGATAGATGCATTTTACTTGGCACTATGAGGAAAATGTGTGTAGTGTTGAAATCGCTCAATACCCTAGATAGAACATATTAAAACTCTTGGCGGGTAATGCGAAATATCGTTCCTCCGAAAAAGATAGAACTAGTCATATAGTATGAGATCGGTATTCTGCCCATATATCCTTAATTTATTATGTTATTATCAATAACAATCTCATTTTTCGATGTTAATACTATAAGAAGGAATTTTGCTCTTGATTATGATTATTCTATTATTCGATTCGTTGCGATTGGCCTATTTTCATAGATATTAGTACAGTAACCTTTCGATTTTTACTGGTAAATCAAGAGGCAGCAGGATATCAAGGTTAAAAATCTCTCAGTTATTAGTATGATATCAATGGCTTGATGCATGATTCATCGTGCTAACAGGCGGGAAAGAATATAATAATTAGGCGGGTCGAGATAATTAATTGAGATTATTATGGAAAGGGTAAACTGAATGGAGTATCGTCCTTGGATTGGTGCCCGCCCCCACCGTTTCTATGATTGTCTTTATTCTGATGGTTCATAACAACATCATGATTTGGTCTATCATGATTGTCAGGTCTGTCTAGATTATCGTCGTCCGTCCCATCATCGGTACTCGCTGAAGCTGAAGCTGAAGCTTTACCATTATTACTGTAAAGCTGTCGTAGGGAACCACATGAAGACGAAGGGCTGTTCCCGTCATTATTATTATCATTACACATTTTAGCATTTGCATAATACGAACTTCCTAGCAGGTAATAAGTCGTAGAGAAAAATAACAGTAATATTGAGAAACTAAATAGTATATAACATTGAATATTACCTGTAGGAGGATTGTTATTGATTCGTAACGTAGTAATTCAGTAGTAATCGTTATTTAATACTATATTTAAATTAAGGAAATTTATGCTGTAGATTTGTATCTATAATTTTTACCTAAGTTTATCCTGATATAATCGATCGAGATTGCGCTTTCTTGTTACATTAAGCTTTTCAATCTGGGACGTGCTAGATGGTTAAAGCAAGCATAAGCACAATGGGACTACGGTATCAGTTCCAACATTCTAGAATTGTCAACTCCGCCTATTTTGTAGTTTTAATAGCTTGGAAAGTTAATTTTGCTTACAAACGTAGTTCTGTACTCTACTTTATTATATTAATTTTCGGTTTTGAGAGATCTAATCAAATTGAGTATGCGTTTGTCATAATCTGGATAGTCCGTTGGTTGCACTCCGGGAGGACGCGAACAATATTCAATTTGGAACAATTCGATATATACTACCATCATAGGTGAGAATGTATAAGTAGCCGTCCCCTGCTCCCACCTTAATATCCGTAATAACACCGAATCCTTGTCCGAATATTACCGGCTGGAGTTCATCTCTAGTATCCGCAACTTTATCAGATAGACCGCCACTTAATGCCAGGCTGGTTCTATCGGAATTCAACTTAAAGTTATACAAATTACCTGTGTTAACATCTCCGCTAAAGATTGTATTTTCATATTGTTTTCCTAATCTATCAGAATTTAAGAACTTCAAAGCTGTGGGTCCAATAGTTTGTCTCCATACAAATTGGGGGTCGTGATACTTGCCCTTTCCATTATATGATACTAATTGCTCATTAGGTTCAAAACCTGCTGGTGAAAAGCCCATAACTTTGATCCATCCACTGTTAAATCCTGGCTGAACAATATTTATCTCATCATTGGCATCAGCACCGTTTTCCGTATCCCACAGATTCCCTGTTAGAGGATCAAAATCAATTCCAAAGCTATTGCGTATTCCATATGCATAATATACTTTCGTTGGATCCTCGTCTCCCAAGAGAATTGGAAATACAGGCTGTCCATCTTCAGTTACTCTTAGTATCCCACTCGTTCCATCAAGTCTAGCTCTGTCCTTATTATTCTGTGCTTGACCATCATGACCTCCGACATCCCCAATTACCATATATATATTGTGATCAGGGCCTATCACTATTTTACCCCCATCATGATTGCTTTCCCCCTGGGGGTCGGGAGAATTCGCCGGAAGATTTAACAATAATAAAGGATCCTCAAGTTTGGTACTATCTGACGATAACTTATATCTATAAACATGATTAGCAGGCCTTTCGCCACCTGGTCCTTTTTCAGTATAGTAAAGGAAGACATAGGCGGGACTTCCAGCATCGTTTCCTCTCTTATCTATCGCTATCCCAAGTAGCCCCCACTCGACTTCTGCATTAGCGATATTGGGAATTTGTAATAGTGGTTGGGGCAGTAACTTTCCATTTACGATCCTATCAACAGTACCTTTATTCTTTTCTAGAACTAAGATGTCATTAGGTCCTAGAAAGGCCATACTCGTTGGGATCCTTAGTTCCCCGGAAACAACGCGTTCAACCCTCAGAGATGGGTCGTTTACCGTAGGTCCATTTGCAGCAGGCGTAGATTTCACGTATGCGGCGTTGGCAAGATAGGTACTGCCAGGTACATAGTTCAGAATCATAATGGCAGCAAAAAACATGCACGTAAATAGAGATAACACAAATTGACACTTATGAATAGACAAGATTGATTTTCCCTTCTTCTCCTCACTTAGCTCATCCAGATTGAACATATTTTTAGGTTTCTCATAAATTTAACTATAGAATTTGAGTTATGAACTATAGCTTAATCTAGTGTTCTTACATATGCGGATTTGCATAAAAATATTGATAAATTTAATAAAATGATATCATAACGCACCCGTTGGTTCTCGTAGAGATTAACTATTAACCAGAGGTCAGTCTCAAGTAGCTACTCAGTTGATACCAGGAGAGATTCTTGCACCTAGGGGACCGTTCTGGGTACATCTAGGATAACTGAATATGCACTCCCAATCAGTACATTTCCTGTGCCCAAGCCTGGAATAGTGATTGGACTTGTCGCTCCTAATGCAACTGTTACTATGGCCGGTTGAGTTTGACCATTTAAGTTAGTAATCGTTAGTTGATATTCGTCTCCATTTAATGGGACGAGAGTAAAAGTTCCCAATCCGATCTCTGTTGCGATGTTTGTATCTTGTCCACTGATTAAGCAGATTGCTAGCGGTTTGATTTGGCCAGGCAAGTCACTAAGAGTTACCGGAGTACAAGTACTAGACTTTCCACCACCATCGGGACTGTTATTTTGATTATTATTTCCCTTTTGATTGTCACCGCCTCCTCCTGGACTTCCGCCGCCGTTATGATTGTCGCCTCCTTTATGATTGTCGCCGCCTCCTCCTGGACTTCCGCCGCCGTTATGATTGTCGCCGCCTCCTCCTGGACTTCCGCCGCCGTTATGATTGTCGCC
>Ga0207665_10001578_pt1 | contig 15387 bp, 8 predicted proteins | sample LARL112metaG_FD_184351 | JGI IMG/M metagenome (GOLD analysis project Ga0207665, IMG submission 184351) | Corn, switchgrass and miscanthus rhizosphere microbial communities from Kellogg Biological Station, Michigan, USA - LAR L11-2 metaG... | ecosystem: Host-associated > Plants > Roots >...
GCACAAATCCGGACTTCCTGACGCAATGCAGTACACGCCGGTGCTGAACACCGGTTTGAACTGGCAAATTTACAATGGGCCGGGTTTCACCGGCGCGGTGGATATTCCGAGAGACAGCTGGTTCCACCTGCGGCTGGAAATCACCGGCGCACAAGCAAGACTTTACGTGAAAGACATGCAAAAGCCCGCGCTGCTCATGAACGATCTGAAAAGCGGCGTGCAAAAAGGCCAAATCGCGTTGGCGGTGCTCATTGGCGCGACGTATTGGTCGAACTTCGAGGTGCGGACTACGTCGGATGTGCCATGGGAGCGCCACTTGCCGCCGATGCCGGCCGGCACTTTGACCAAATGGAGCATTTCACCTGCCTACGATGCTTTGGCCCGCAACGTTGAGCGGCCTCTTACTAGCTCGGAAGGTACAGCCATCCGGTGGCAGGACGTGGAAGCGGAGCCGCCTGGTTTTGTGGTGCTCTATCGCTACCGCGAGGCGCCGCATTTGAACGTCACGTTTGCGAATGACTTTTCGAAACGTTTGGAGCCGCAGCCCGGCACCAAGCTTCTGTATGCGCGGACGAACATCGCGTCCGACCGCGATCAGGTCAAGAAGCTATATATGGGTTATAGCGATGAGGTCAGCGTGTTTCTTAACGGAAAAATCCTGTTTCGTGGGCGCAGCGCGCAGAATTTTCGCGATCCGGGGTTTTTGGGGATCGTCAACCCGGAAAATGACGCGGTGTATTTGCCGCTGAAAAAGGGAAGCAATGAACTGTTGCTGGCAGTTAGCGAACTGGGCGGCGGCTGGGCATTTATTTGTCGCCTGGCGGACGTGGAAGGCTGAAGCTGTGGCTTGCTCGCAGAGTCAACGCAACAGTTCGTTGGCGTAGCGCACGGGCACAGCGAGATTCGAACCGCCAAAGCCGTTCAGGATGGCGAAGTTTACGCCAATGACTTTTCCTTTGTGATTGAAGAGCGGCCCGCCTGATCCGCCCGACGTGGTCGCCGCGTCATACACAATTTTGTCTTTCAAGACGTCGCCGATGTGACCTTGCGTCGTGGTGGGACGAATGAGATTTTGCTGCGCCAAACGCGAAACAATTTGCGGCACGTTGGAACTGGTCCCGGCAATTTGCTGCGCGGCTTCCGGACCGGCGCGCGCCAGAATTCCTTCGATGCCGGTGGGATAGCCGATCAAGACTACTGATTCGCCGGCGATGCTGGCGTCGCTGTGGTCGTCAAGATCGAGCAGGGTCGCTTGCGGCGGCATGGTTCCGTCCAGTCGGAGCGTTGCGACATCGGCTTGCGACGAAATGCGATCCAGCTTGGCTTCAAAACCTTGCACCTTGCCCGGAAAATACGCCATGTAGGAAAGGGCGTACGGCTTGGCGCCATTCTCGATGAGCACTTTCAGTTCGTCGTTGCCCCACCATGGTTCGGCGACGTGATGATTGGTCAGCAAGCGGCCGTCCCTGCGAACTAGGAAGCCCGTTCCAAAAACGTCCAGCTGCAGATGAGGGCCATTGCCGTCGAGGTCGAGTTGCACCATGCCCTTGTCGTCGAGCAGCGGTTTGCCCAGTTGATCCACGGCGATGAGCAGCGGCTTGCCGGTGTTGCGGTCGAGAAACTCCACCACCACGTGGAGCAGACAGACGCTGGAGCCGTAGGTCTTCACGATGGTTTCGGCAATTTTTCCGTCGCTTTCGATCCGCTTGAGACGGTCCTGCGTTTCGGCGAGCTGGCGGCGCAAGTCGGCATCGCCGCTGCCTCCGCTGGCCGCCATTTTCTTTTTCAGTTCGTCGGATTGCGCCTGCAAAGACGCGCGCGCCGCCGCATCGGGCGCGGCGTTGTTGAGCGCCTGGCGTGCCTGCTCGGCGCGGCGCAGCAAGTCGCTCTGCTGGATGACGCCGGAGCTGAGCCGCGCGACTTCGCTCTTAAGTTGCAGCGTGTCCTTGCGCGTCTTCTGATAGGAAAACGTTGTGATGAATGTTGCCGCAACCGTCAGCACGCAGAGCGCAAGAATCGCTGGGAGCACCCAGGCGCGTTTGCGAGTGACCACACCGCCACTCAGCGTTTCCACGGCCATTTCAGCCAGTTGTTCGCGCTGCTGCGCTTCCTTTAGTTTCGCGCGCAACTCTTCCGCCGGTTCGCGATCGCGAAACTCCGCCCGAATGCGAGCGGCGAATTCCGCCGGGTCGAATGGCGAGGAGATGACGTCGTCCGCGCCAAGATCGAGGGCGCGAGCGCGTTCCAGCGCTCCGCCTTGCACAATCATCAGAATGCGAATTCCCTTGGTGGCTTCGCGGGCTTTCAGTTGCACGATCAAGCCACAACAGGTAAGGTCGGACGGGCTGGCCTCCGTTACCAGCACAGGCGCCTGCGAAGATTCGACCTGCTCGACATCGAGAGAATGCTGTTCCAGAATTTCGAAACCCTGGCCGGCGAGTGCCGCATTGACGCTCTGCGCCACCTGCGGCGAAAGATTGAGCAGGAGAAGTTTCATCCGGAATAGTTTAGCAGAAGCGGTTTGCCGAGTTAGCCTTCCGGTCCAGACGGGCTCGGCGCCAGTATTCCGCGCCAAGCGCGACCGCGTTTATACTGATGCGCGATGATTTCAGCCAAGTCCTTCGCCAAGCGCAGCGCACGGGTGTTCCTGCGGGTATTTCCGTCGTGCAGCATGATTTCGCAGGCCATCGCGTACAATCTGTTCCTGGCGTTTTTTCCGACGCTGCTGCTCATCGTGGCGATGGCCACCAGCCGCTGGGGCAGCCAAACTAACATGCTCGATCTGGTCACTGACTTTACCAAGTATTTGCCGCCGGGCAGCCGCCAGATCGTCTCCGAATTCCTGATCAAGCGCGCGCCGCAAGCCTGGAAGTGGGCAGTGGTTGGCTGGGCCGGTACTTTAATCGCGGGTTCCCAGGTGATGAAGCTCATCATGGAAGGAATTCACGTCATTTATCATGACCTGGAAAAGCCGGGTTTTTGGCATCGACAGTTGCGCGGCTTGCTGTTGCTGGTGGCCACGATTGCACCGCTGCTGGTTGCGGCGGTACTTGGCGTGTTCGGCCGCCCCCTGCGGCACTGGGCCACCCGCGAGCTAGGCGAAGCGCATCCCTTCCACGGATGGTGGCCGCTGTTCTTTCCCGTAGCTGCGTTCCTTCTGTCGCTTTCCGCGCTGATCCTGATCTATCGTGTCGCGCGCCCGCAGGAAACCAGCTTGCGCAACGTTGTTCCCGGGGCGATCGTCGCCACCCTCTTGTGGTGGCTGGCTGATGTCGTCTTTGGTTTCTACGTGCGCCGCGTGCCTTATGGTGTAGTGTATGGCGGTCTGGCCGCCGTCATCGGCTTGCTCATCTGGATGCAGATTTCCGCGATCATTATTTTCCTGGGAGCTGCATGGAACGCCGAAGCCTATGCCGTGCGCAATGGACGCACCTGAACCTTACGCGATGATGGCTCGGTTCAATTGACACCGATTTTACGCGCGGCGTATAGTCGCCGTAGTAGCATTGCTTCAGGGTGCCCAGCGTTTGCTCGTGCTGACCGGGTCGAGGCGGTTAGGCGGTTGGAGCTATGCGGTAAACATGCGCCACCAGCCTCTTTTTCGCATTTCGTCGGCATCTCCGTTCCGGCCTTCGCTGGTTCTTGCGCTGGTGCTTGCTTTGTCGGCGTCCAGTTTCGCGCAAAATCCGCCCGCGCCCGATAACTCGTCCAAACCTGCTACCACTCAGCCAGCCGCAAACACAGACGCTAAAGCGCAAGGCGCTGCGCCTTCTTCACAGGAGGTGGTGACCCGCGATTCCTCTACTACGTTCAAGGTGCGCGTGAACCTGGTGCTGGTTCGCGTGGTGGTGCGCGATGAACACGGCAAAATTGTCGAAAACCTCAGAAAGGAAGACTTTCAGCTTTTTGACAATCGCAAGCCACAAACCATCACCAGTTTCAACGTGGAAACGCCGCTGAGCCATGCGATTCCTGTGGTGGCCGTAACCGACCACGATGCCGATCCCGACGCGAAGGATCAGCTGGTACCCAACCTACCGCAGCGGTTTGTCTCCCTGTTTTTTGACGATATCCACCTGGAGATGGCCGACGCGGTAACCGTGCGCGCCGCCGGCACCAAGATCCTCGATTCCATGGGGCCCACCGATCGCGTGGGCATTTACACATCCTCGGGGCAGCTCACGCAGGAATTTACCGCCGACCGCGAACTCGTGAAACGGGCGCTCACCCAGATCATCCCGCACCCGGTCGGCAACAGCGGTTTTCACGATTGCCCGGAGGTCACCTACTATCAGGCCGACCTCATCGAGAATCGCAACGATAGTCAGGCACTGGCGGTGGCGGCGGAAGATGCATTACAGTGCGCTTTCAATGGAGATGAAACACAGCGTGCGGCTGCGATGACCATGGCCCGCGCGGCGTCTACGCGCGCTTTAGCCAGCGGCGACACCACCACCACATATGCCTATCAGCATCTTTCCGACGCTCTGCGCAGGCTCAGTTCCATGCCCGGTCAGCGCAAGATGGTTTTCGTCTCGCCCGGTTTTATCCTTTCGACCCTGCTGGCCGAGCGTAGAGACGTCATTGATCGTTCTACTCGCGCTGGCGTGGTGATCGACACGCTCGATGCGCGAGGCCTTTACACGCCAGACCTTGGCGGAGACATCGCCAATCCTCCTGCCGATTCTTTCAAGACCGCGGGGATCCGGTCTTCCTACCGGGTGTCCGCGCAGTCCGCGCAGGACGAAATCCTGGCGGATTTTGCCGCCGGCACCGGCGGCACTTACTATCACAACCGCAATGATCTCGAAGTGGCGTTGCGCGAAGCGATCGCCGCCCCTGCCATTTCTTATGTCTTGGGTTTTTCGCCGCAAAACCTCAAGCTCAATGGCAGCTTTCACACGCTGAGAGTCAGCCTGACCGGCAAGCAGAAATTCAGCGTGCAGGCCCGGCGGGGCTACTACGCTCCTCGCACGCTGAAAAATCCGGAAGAAGTTGCCAAGGAAGAGATACAGGAAGCTGTGTTTTCTCAGGAAGAGATCCGCGACTTGCCGGTGGAACTGCAAACGCAATTTTTTCGGCGTGACGCTACCGCGGCTCGCCTTTCGGTGCTGGCCCGCGTCGATCTGAAAGGGCTGAAGTTCCGCAAGGTCGAAGACCGCAATCATGACGACATCACTCTAGCCACGGTCATCTTCGATGAAAACGGAAACTATGTGGCCGGCGGCGAAAAGATTCTGGAAATGAAGCTGCGTGACACGACGCTGCAGCGCCTGGACCGCTCCGGCATCACCGTCAAATCCAGCTTCGATGTAAAGCCCGGCAATTATCTGGTTCGATTGGTAGTGCGCGACAAAGAAGGCGAGTTGATGGCGGCGCGCAACGGCGCCGTGGTCATTCCGTACTAATCGCGGAATTCTCATCGGCATGCCTCTGACGGAGGAAGTCATGATCACGAATGTTCGCAATTCCCAATTCGGGCGACGCAAATGGCTCGCCGCCTACGTGACAGGCGTTTCTTTAGTGTTTGCCGCGAGTTGTCCCGCGCAGGAGCCCGCTGCTACGCAAAAACCGGAGGAACAAGCCGCTCCGGCGCCTGCCGCGCAACAGCCGGTTCCAGTTTCCCAGACGATTAAGAAGGAGTCGCGCCTGGTCCTGGTGGATACCGTAGTCACCGACAAGAAAGGGAACTACATCCACGATCTGACGCAGAACGATTTCAAGGTCTACGAAGACAACAAGGAACAACCGATCACCAGTTTTTCCACTGGCGCGAACTCCGCCGGACCGCAGAACAATCAGAAGCATTACCTTGTTCTGTTCTTCGACAACTCTTCGATGGCCTTGCCCGACCAGATTTCCGCTCGCGCCGCTGCCGGGAAATTTATTGACGCCAACGCCGCGCCCGATCGTCTGATGGCCGTAGTCGAATTTGGCGGCGCTTTGCAGGTCAAGCAGAACTTCACCGCCAGCGCCGAATTGTTGCAAGCCGCGGCTAAAGGTGTGAAGTCCTCCTACGTCGCGTCGAACTCCGACCCCGGCGGCCCAGGCTCTTCGACCATCAACGTGCCCGGCCTCGCTGGGTTCTCCAACATGGAAACGGACTATGGCGCGCGCTCCATGCTGCTCGCCGTTCGCACGCTGGCCAAAAATCTACGCTCCGTTCCCGGCCGCAAGGCTCTCGTACTCTTTTCGTCCGGATTTCAGCTCACGCCGGAGCGCCAATCCGAGCTCACCGCCACCATCGACGCCTGCAATAAATCCAACGTCGCGGTGTACGCCCTCGACGTGCGCGGATTGCAGGCGCCCAACTTGGGCGGCAGGTCGTCTTCGCTTCGTTTGTCCGATGGTTCGCGCGCAAAGGCGGTTTCGCTCCGTTCGCTCGCCAGAAAGCCGCAACGCATCGTTCGCGGTCGTCTGGTGCTCGCATCTTTCGGTGAGCCGCAGCGTCCCGGCGGTGGTGGTGCGGGGGGCGGCGCTGGTGCCGGAGCAGGTGGAGGCGGTGGCCGCGGCGGCACCGGCGGAACTGGGGCGGGCGGGACAGGGGCCGGCGGCGGCCGAGGTGGTGCTGGGCCCGGCGGAGGGACGGGCGGCACTGGTGGAACCGGCGGCCGTGGTGGAACCGGCGGCCGTGGCGGAACCGGTACCGGCACGGGCGGAACGACTGGAGGGACGCGTGGCGGAGGCGGCAACACCGGCAACCGCAGCGGTTTCCCGAGCAACTACTACAACAATTTGAACAATCCGATGAACCAGCCGCGCTCGATTGTTCCGCAATTTCCTGCATCGGCTTCTACCAACCAGCAAGTGCTGGCGGCGCTTGCCGAAGGCACCGGCGGCTTCACTATTTTCAACACTAACGATCTGTTTGGCGGATTGCAGCGCATCGCCAGCGAACAAAACGAATTTTATCTGCTCGGCTACGTGCCCAGCGAATCCGCGGAAGGCAGTTGCCACGCGCTCAAAGTAAAAATGAATCGCGGCGGCATGAACGTGCGCGCGCGTAGCGGCTACTGCAACGCCCGCAATCCCAGCATTCTGGAAGGCACGCCGGTAGAAAAGCAGCTCGAGCTCCATGCGCAGGAAACCCACGGTGGCGGCATTCAGCCTTCGTTCCAGTCGCCTTACTACTACACCGGTCCTGGCGTTGCCCGCGTCAACCTCGCAATGGAAATTCCACAAGACATGTTCAAGTTCGACAAGGACAAAGGGAAGTATCACTCCAATCTGAATGTGCTGGGCATCGCTTATCGCGAGGACGGCACAGTCGGGGCAAAATTCAGCGATCAGGTAAAACTCGATCTGGAGAAAGACGATTGGAAAGAGTTCAGCAAGACGCCTTTCCGCTACGAGAACCAGTTCGATGCCGCGCCCGGCGCCTACAAAATGACTGTCGTGCTCAGCGCCGGCAGCGACACCTACGGCAAATCCACTTGGCCGTTGAAGATCGACGAGTATGACGGCAAGCAGCTGGCGCTCGGCGGCATCGCCATGACCAACAACGTTCAGCGCGTTGATGACCTCGCCGTCAACGCCGATCTGGACTCCGTGCTGCTCGAAGACCGCACGCCGCTGGTTGTCAAAGGGATGCAGATCGTTCCCCTGGCGGTGAATCGATTCAAGAAATCCGACAGGGTCGTTATGTATTCGGAGATTTACGATTCGCTACTAACCGATGAAAAGCCGCCGCGCGTCGCGCTCGGCTACAAAATTCAGGAACGCGCCACCAACAAGGAAGTCTTCTTCACCGGGACCGTTCCGGCCGACGAGTTTTTGTTGAAGGGCAGCCCCGTCGTTCCCATCGGCATGCTGGTGATGGTGAAGGACCTGGCGCCGGGCAGCTACCGCGTCATTTTGATGGCCGCCGACTCCGGTGGACGACAAGCGCAAGCGCGCACGGCGGACTTCGACATTACCAACTAACCTGGAGCGGCACTCCGCCTGCATCCGCGGCAGCTCTCGCACCGCATCCCGGAAGAATCACGAGCGTTTGCCTTCCGGGTAGCCTTCAACCAGCGGAACCGGCAAGAGGCCCTCACCGCGCCGCGCAATGGCGCGCGTCGTCGCAAAGACTGGCGTGCGGTGCGTGGAACCTCCTCGCGAGCTTAAGCCCTTTCCGTATTGCATGGCCTGGCATCAACGACTGAGCAGCGAGCCCGTGCATGGCTGGTTCGGGGAACAGCTGCGTATCGCGGCCTGGGCTCGTGGGCACTCGCGGTAAGGGCCGTAAGACCGACTGTACGATAGACCAGTTGTCAGCTACTTTTGCTTTCTGGACAATTATTCCTGGGGCCCGCAACTTCCTGGCGCCCTGCGGGTTATTCTTGGGGCGGCGACGAAGCATGTCCTTCCTGCTTCGCTTTCGCGCCTAACGGCTGCTATGAAAAAATCGCGCAGCGACCTGGCAATACTGACAAGCATTCACTTTTCGGTCCGCGGTCTGTTGTCCTGCGCACTCGCGTCCTGGTTGCTGATTTCGGGGTTTGCTGCGGCCACTGCGGATTCCGATCCCCCTGCCGCTAAAGACAAAAAAGTAAAGCAGGATCCTGCGCTCAAAGGGCTGCCGATCACGGAACTCAGCGCGGACGAGGCCATTCTGCATGCGCTGAATCGCCTCGCGTATGGCCCGCGTCCCGGGGATGTCGAACGCGTTAAGCAATTAGGCCTGGCGAAATGGATTGATCAGCAGCTCAATCCCAATTCGATTGACGACAAGGCGCTCGACGCGCACCTGGAAAACCTTCCGACATTGCGCATGAGCTCCGCCACGTTGATAGCGGATTATCCGCAGCCGAAACAAGCGGCCAAACAGGCAGCCAAGCAAGCATCGGCGGGACGATCGCGAGCTGACGCTGCTGCGGCGGTCCTCGCGAGCGACACTTCGGCGAACGCCACGAACTTGTCGGAAGACTCGAGTGCCATGCAACCTTTTGCTCGCGCGAGTAAAGATGGAACCGCTAACAATGATGTGCCGTCGCCCATGAAGCTGTCCTCCGGCAACGCCGCCACGCAAGGCGGCACGCGGCGCGGCGAGTTGAGCGTCGACCCGAACGCCGTCCCTCGCCCGATTGCCGACGATAGCAAGCGGCCTGCCCGCGTTGTTGAAGAACTAGCCATGGCCAAGATGGCGCGCGCGATTTATAGCCAACGGCAACTGCAGCAGGTGATGGATGATTTCTGGTTCAACCATTTCAATGTGTTCGCTGGCAAAGGCGAAGACCGCTACTACCTCACCTCCTACGAACGCGACGTCATTCAGCCGCACGCCATGGGCAAATTCAAGGATTTGGTCACGGCCACCGCCAAAAGTCCCGCGATGCTGTTTTATCTCGACAATTTTCTGAGCGCGGATCCGCTGGCCGCGCAGCGTTTGGCCCATGAACGCGCTATGCGCCAGCAGCGCCGCAGCGGTTTTGGCCGCTTTCCGCGGAATTTGCCACAGGCGCAAGCCGCCAACCAGAAGAAGCAAGGGCGGGGGTTGAATGAAAATTACGGCCGCGAATTGATGGAGCTGCACACACTCGGCGTGGATGGCGGTTACTCGCAGAAGGACGTGACCGAAGTCGCGCGCGCCTTCACCGGATGGACCATCGAAAAGCTGCGGGAGAATCCGCAATTCAAATTTGACGACCGCATCCACGATCCCGATCCGAAAATTGTGTTGGGCAAAAAGATTCATGCCCGCGGAATGAAAGACGGCGAGCAGGTGATCGAGTTGCTGGCGAAGCATCCCAGCACGGCAAAATTTATTTCCACGAAGCTCGCTCGGCGATTTGTTTCCGACAATCCACCGCCGTCACTCGTCACCCGCATGGCGGACACATTCAAATCGTCGGAGGGCGACATCCGCGCAGTGATGCGCAGCATGATCTATTCACCGGAATTCTGGAGCCGCGACGCCTATCGTGCCAAAATCAAGACGCCGTTTGAGTTTGTCGCTTCGACCGTTCGCGCGCTGGGCTCCGACGTAGACGGCACCATGCCGCTGGTACAGTGGGTTGGCCGCATTGGCGAGCCGTTGTATCAGTGCCAGCCGCCTACGGGCTACTCCGATAAGTCGGAAGCGTGGGTGAATGCGGGCGCTCTGCTGAATCGCTTGAATTTTTCGTTGGCCCTTGCCGGAAACAAAGTGCGCGGCTCGCGCACCGATGCCAGCGCCCTGCTTGGTCCGTCCTCTTCTATGGACGGCAAACAGATTCTCGATCGCGCTGTGCAGCTTTTCTTAGGCGGTCACGCTGGGCCGGCTACGATTGAAACGCTGCAGAAGCAACTGGAAGACCCGCAGGTGATGCAAGCGCGGCTCGATGATCCCGCAAAACCTGCCGACCTTGGTGTCATCACCGGCTTGGTGCTCGGTGCTCCAGAGTTTCAACGCCGATGACCAAAACGATGACCGGCCGGGCAAAAATTCTTCGCCATAAAACCGGAACTATAGGTCCGGTCGGCGCAGCCTTCGCGCAACTCCTTTGTATTCAACAAGCGCTGTTGCAGCGGCCGGTTTCTGTTTACCCCGGGGAACGAGGGGATGCGGGCCTTTCCGCCCGATGCGAGGTCCACCATGCCCACTAAATCCGACTGCCAGGGCGCCCGCCCCATTCCATTTTCGCGCCGCTATTTTCTGAAACAGGGCGGCATTGCCATGGTCGGCCTCAGCACCATGCCGGCGTTTTTGCAGCGCGCCGTGGCCGCTACTTCGTCCTCGGGGAAAAAACAGCTGGTCGTTTTATTTCAGCGCGGCGCCGCTGACGGGCTGAACATTGTGGTTCCGTTTGGCGAACCGAATTATTACCGAATGCGGCCGACGATCGCGATTCCGCGGCCACATACCGATTCAACGGATGCGGCGATAGATCTCGACGGATTTTTCGGATTGCACCCGAGCCTCGCTCGGCTGGAGGTGCTGTTTCGCAAGAACGAACTAGCGATTGTGCATGCGGCCGGGTCGCCCGATCCGACACGCTCGCACTTTGATGCGCAGGACTTTATGGAGTCGGGCACGCCGGGAATCAAATCCACCGATGACGGCTGGCTGAATCGCGCGCTCGACAAAATTCCAGAAGAACATGCTTCGCCGTTTCGCGCCGTAGCCATGGGGCCAAATCTACCGCGCATGTTGCGCGGCTCAGCCCCCGCGATTGCTTTGCCGGACGTGAGGCAATTCAAATTGATGGCGCAAACTCCCGGCGCGGGACAAATCGCCGAGGGCGGCTTTGAAGCCATGTACGCGCAAACCGTAGACCACGCGCTGCGCGGTACCGCAACCGAGACGTTTGAAGCGATTGATATGCTGCGTAAAGCCGATCCGTCCAAATACAAGTTGGAAAACGGCGCGAACTACGGTAACAGCCGTCTCGGCCAGAGTTTGCAGCAGATTGGCCAACTGCTGAAGGCTGATATTGGCACAGAAGTGTTGTTTGTGGACTGCGGGGGCTGGGACAATCACGTGAATGAAGGCGGCGTGCAGGGCCAACTCTCCAATTTGCTGAAAGACCTAGGGCAGGGCATAGCCGCGTTTCGCCAGGACATGGGCGATCGCATGGAAAATATTGTGTTCGTGACCATGAGCGAATTCGGCCGGACCGCCAAGGAGAACGGCAACCGCGGCACCGACCACGGCCACGCGAACTGCATGTTTGTAATGGGCGGCGACGTGAAAGGCGGAAAAGTTTACGGCCGCTGGCCGGGGTTAGGCGAAGGCCAGCTCAACGAAGGCCGCGATCTTGCACTGACCACGGATTTCCGCTCCGTGCTTGGAGAAATTCTGCAGAAGCACGTCGGCGTCCGCGATCTCGCACCGGTGTTTCCCAGTTTCGACAACAACCCGCGCAAATTCGCCGGTCTGATTCGCAGTTAATCATCAGTCAGTGCACAAACCACGAGGCGCGGTTCTTCCCAGCTGCAGGCTAGCGCAAAATCATGCGCTGCGTAAGTTGTACCGAGGAACATGTCGTTAGCACACGAAATGTCCGGTTGAATTAGCACACGAAATGTCCGCTTTCAGCGAGCCACTAAGTTAGAGACCGTCCAAAGACAATTGAGATATAGTGCTATCACTTGCTATCCTGTTGATTGTTTGCGCCAGTACAGGCGATTCGTTCCCTCCGCCTTGGCTACCAGTCGCTACCAATTTTGATGGAGGGTGGGCACAAAATCGGGCACAGTCGGGTGGGGAACCTCAGCGCCCTGTAATCCGGGTGACATTACGAGGAGACTCTCTCAGGCGCCGCCCGAGAAGAAAGCGTTCCCGCTGCCATTCGGAGGCAATTCTACTCTCTGGGAAGCTGACTACACCCTGCTCAGGCCGTACAGCACCAGGCCCAAGCACTGAAGTCCAGCCGTGTGTTCCGGGGCCAGGTAGGAAGAAATCCAAAAAACTCTCTTGGATTACGACGCGGAATGATTTATCTTGGCGCCACGAAAGTCAGGACCGAGAGACAAATACGTAACCGATTCGGCCAGAACTGAGCAGCACCATCACTCCGCGCCTCTGGCGTTCTGATAGTCCCAAGCCCATTTGTCTCGAAGGTTCGGAGAGGCTTGAGCCGTGAAGTTTCCTCTTTGTATTTCCTTCCTTCGCATAACTCCCTTTCTCGCGATGTTGTGTTTTCCACTCTCGCGCTATGAGGTCAAAGCTCAGATAGGAAATAGTTCCCAATCAGATGCTTTCGCGCGCTCACCCGATCGGACAACGGCAGCATGGGAATCTCAGATCGATATTCCCGGGCCCTTGCGCTCATTCCTTCGCATGGCGGGCATCAGCCAGAAAGTCTCTCCGGAAGAGACATTACCGCATGTGGCGCGCAACGCCGTGATGCTTGGCTATCGAGGCGGCAGCCCCACCGAGTTCCTGGTTCTCCTAAGGCGTTATGTCCACCAGGCGCGAGAGCTAGCTGCCCTGGCTGGACCGAAGGGCATCATCCACGTCGCCAGCTGCGCGGACGTGCAGCCGTTACTCGGTGTCCTTGGTTATCGCTTGCCACAGGATTGCGGCCAGAGCAGTGCCACCCTCGTCGCCGCCGATGCCGAAAGAGCCTTTCTTACGATCGACTCCGGGTTTCCGCTACCAGCTCTAGAGGAAACCCTTCAGGGTCGCGGTCCATTTACGTATTCGTTTTCCGGATCTCCGGTACCTGTACTGTTTAGCGAGAAGAGCTGGGCTCTCGCAAAACATGAAAAAAGCCGCGACATGAGCAACCTAATCGATGCCCTTTTAAGCAACTACGAGTTGGCTCAGCTTTACTGGGCGCTGTATTGCATCGATCCCGAGACGCGGTCCAGCCTAGAGCGGGATTTAGGCCTAACGCAGCTACTTCCCTTTGCCCCTATGCTCGAGTTGTATGGAAGCCAGATCTCAATTCGTTCGGGGCGCGTACTCGTTCCTGGCGGGGCCTCTGCCGAATCGAGTTGGAAAGAACTGGTGGGAGCCAGTCCTCAGGTACCCAAGGAATTCATCCCGCAGCTACTAAAGAAAGACCGAGGTTGGCTGGCCGCCTATTTCGATGCGCTGTCACGAACTAGCCAAGCCGAACAGGAACAGCTGACTAAACCCGCTAGACTTAAGCGCTTCTATAATGCCTTCCGATTTGGAGTTTCCTCGGAGGACGGCGCGTCGAGGTTCGTTTTTCGGCCTGCTCCGTCCCTACTGCTTCTGGTAACGCAGATTCAATGGGAGCCCAACGGCGAACCGCACATCCCCGGCGACTTGGAGGTCTGGAAGGAGATCATTCGGCAAACGAGGGGTTCCAAAGGAATTGGTGAATGGCGTAAGCGCGCCACAGGGTGGCGGCACGCTGACCAACTTCTCGAGGCTATGTTCGCCTCTTCTCGGGTGGAGACGGATGTCGGTCCGCTGCAGGCTTATCTGTTATTGAATGAACTGGATAGCGTCAGGCCAAAGGAAAAGCCCTTAAGTACACAGACCGTGCGCCTGATGGCGGACAACTTCCCGGAGTTCAGCAGGCAATATCTGATCTTTTTGGAATTTCCGAATTTGAGCGACGCGTCAATTTGGCGCTTTCTCAGCGTTGCCCAAGAGCTGAGCAAGATCCCCAACCACGCGCTACGCGGAAATGCCATGGGAATCTTTCAGGCCAATGTCGGGATTTGGGAGATCGTGGCGCGTCAAGGACAAGTTGCGAACGCGAAGTTAAACGACTCTTTGCAGAGGGTTATTGAGCCGTTCGCCAGGATTTCGTCTTCGGCGCAGCTTTTTGATGCCGGCCGCAGCTCCCTCCAAGCATTGGCGCAAGCCGTGGCGAACAAACCCAGTATTTCGCAGGGCGAGCTGATTAGTTGGCTTGCCGGCCCGCAGCAAAGAGATCCGGAAGGCCAAAGGATGCACCAGGAGGTAGCCAACAAGATTCGCGCAGTGATGGACGCGCAGCGCTTGGTCTCCCTCGACACGCTTCTGTCACTAGGCGATGGGCTACAGGAAATCGCGAGTGGAACTCACTCCGGCGCCAGGGATCGGTTGCTAACGCTCGCAGGAGAGCTGCGGGAATTCGAAATGCCGCGGCCAATTTTTTCTAACAGCGAGAGAACGCAGTGGGCCTCGGGAACCTAACAACCGGCACACCGAACTGCAGATGCGGACGGATTTGACAAGACTGCTGACGCTACCGCATTCGACTTCGCAATTGCAGGAGGCTCGGGGTGAACTCGCTTCGTTCCTAAGAGACACGCTCGTTGGATTGAACTATGCGTACTACGAACCTCCAGGTGCGCAGATTCTCCACAATAACCCTCTTTTCGCGCGCTCTCATGATTTTAGCGGTGAGACAGTCATCGGCGTGAAACACGTTTGGCAAGCCCCACAGGTATTCGGCGAGGGTTCTCCCGCCGGCGGCGGCGCTCATCTAGTCGGATCCCTGGCGGACCTTCCATTAGTGCTCGGTGAACTGGAACAGGATTTTATCGCTCCGGCAAACGTGCAAGCCCTGATCTGGACGCAGCTCGTACCGGGTCTTTTGACTGATGCAACTGTGCCCCGGTGGTGGGGCATTAGTCGTAAGGAACTACATGGAGCTGCACTGTATCAACAGGCTGGGGAAGAGTTGCTGATCCGGGCGGCAAGCGGTGAAGGAGGGGAAGAACTCCGCAGTCAGGTTATGAACATTCTTTCTGATCGCATGACAGCAAAGAAGGCCGCATGGCTTGAGCAGGCACTTCAGAAGCAGCCTGGATCCGCAGTCGTCTCCGGGATGACGCCGTCGGAGACGTTTTATTTGGCGGCGCAGTTCCAGCGAAGATTTCCCGGGGCGATCGAAAGCTCGGGATCGGCAGCGAAGGAACTGGCGAGTCTTGAGCGTGAGAATCCAGAAGATCTGAGCTGGGAGCGGTTGGCCCGGGACTTCGGAATTCCGCATCCTGTTTTGGCTCAGAGCTACG
>Ga0207665_10001579_pt1 | contig 15362 bp, 13 predicted proteins | sample LARL112metaG_FD_184351 | JGI IMG/M metagenome (GOLD analysis project Ga0207665, IMG submission 184351) | Corn, switchgrass and miscanthus rhizosphere microbial communities from Kellogg Biological Station, Michigan, USA - LAR L11-2 metaG... | ecosystem: Host-associated > Plants > Roots >...
AGGCCGGCGATCTGGAACCGGACGTACCTGGCGAGGTTGTCATACAGTCCGCGGCCCACTTCGACGGCCTTGATGATGGTCGAGAAGTTGTCGTCGGTCAGGATCATCACCGCGGCTTCCTTGGTCACCTCGGTGCCGGTGCCCATCGCGATCCCGATGTCGGCCTTCTTCACCGCGGGCGCGTCGTTGACGCCGTCCCCGGTCATGGCGACGATCTGCCCTTTCTTCCTGAGCACGTCGACCAGGCGGACCTTGTGCTCGGGCGTGACGCGGGCGATCACGCCGATGTCGTCGACCTTGGCCAGTGCCTCCTCGTCGGTCATCGCGCCGAACTCGGCGCCGGTCACCGCGGTGCCGTCTATGCCGAGCTGGCCGGCGACCGCAGCCGCGGTGACCGCGTAGTCGCCGGTGATCATCCGGATCCGGATGCCGGCCTTCTTCGCCGTCGCGATCGATGCCCCGGCGGTGGGCCGGGGCGGGTCGACGATGCCGACCAGGGCGAGCAGCTCCAGCCCGGTGACCAGCGGGAGCAGGTCGGCGCCGGGGTCGAAGGCCGCCGGGTCGAAGTCCTTGCGCGCGAGAGCGATCACCCGCAGGCCCTGCTCTCCCAGCCGCTGGTTCTCGGCCAGGTACCGCTGCCGGAATTCGTCGTCAGCCGGCGCCGGGCCGGCGCCGGCGTCGGCAACCGTGGCGGCCCTCGGCAGGAGCTGGTCCGGTGCGCCCTTGACGAAGCACCGGATCACCTCTTTGCCGGACGCGTCGGTCATCTTGTGGAACGTGGCCATCAGCTTGTAGGCCGCGTCGAACGGAAGCTCGGCGATCCGCGGATACTGTGCCCTGGTCGAGATCGCGTCGATGCCGCCCTTGGCCGCCAGCACGACCAGCGCGCCCTCGGTCGGGTCCCCGATCAGTTCGCCGTCCCTGACCACCGCGTCCGAGGCCAGCACCATCGGCACCAGGAACTCATCCAGCGGAACGTCCGCCTGCCCGCCAACCCGGTTGATCCGCCCGGAGGTCGAATACCCCTTCCCCTCGACCGCGTACCGGCGGCCCACGGCCACCATCTGGACCGCGGTCATCTGGTTTAGCGTCAGCGTGCCGGTCTTGTCTGAGTTGATCGCCGAGGTGGAGCCCAGCGTCTCGCTCGATGCGAGCCGCTTCATGATCGCGCCGGCCTTGGCGAGCTGCCCCGTACCCCAGGCCAGGATCGTCGTGACCACCGTGGGCAGCCCGACCGGGATCGCGGCGATGACGAACGCGACGGCCGCGTTGAAGACCGCGATGAACGTCTGGCCCCGGGCCAGGTTGATCGCCATCGACGCGATCAGTGCGATGCCGGCGATCACGAGGATCTGCCCGGTCAGCCGGTCCATCTGGCGGGTGAGCGGGGTCTTGACCGTCTGCTCTTCCTGCAGCATCCCGGAGATGTTGCCGACCTCGGTGGCCATCCCGGTGGCGGTGATGACGAACTCGCCCGTCCCGCGGGTGACGTTCGTGTTCATGTACACCATGTCGGCCCGGTCGCCGAGCGGCGTGCCGGCGCCCGCCACGGGCTCGGTGCCCTTGGCGACGGGCAGGCTCTCCCCGGTCAGTGCGGACTCGTCGACTTCCAGCGTGGCCGCCTTCAGCAGCCGTCCGTCCGCGGGCACGATATCGCCCGCCTCGACCGTGACGATGTCGCCGGGAACGAGCTGCTCGGCGGGGATCTCCGCCAGCTGGCCGTCTCGCCTGACCCGGGCCTTGATGATCACCATCTTCTGCAGCGCGACGACGGCCGCGGCGGCCTTCCCTTCCTGATGCAGTCCCTCGACCGCGTTGAACAGCGTCAGCAAGATCAGCAGGATGCCCGTGCCCAGCTGCTTGAGCGGGTAGAGACTGCCGATGCCGGCCGCGAGCAGCACGATCTGCATCGGGTCGCGGTACTGGCGGAGGAATGCATGCCAGCGGGGCTCGGCGTGCCCGGCGGCGAACTCGTTCGGGCCGAATCGCTTGGCCCGCGCGGCCGCCTCGGCCGAGCTGAGGCCACGCTGCCCGTCCACCCCTTCGGAGCGGAGGACCTCATCGGCGCCGAGCGTGTGCCAGGCGCGCTCGCCGGCCGCTGCCGGCCGCCCCGTTCTCGATGTATCCGTCGCTCCCGAAGTCATGTGCTGCCCCAGAACGCCTCAATCCGTGCTGCCAAAGCCTCGCAGCCGATAGTCGCCTCTGTAAATATCGTCTGTAAATATCGTCGCCTGTGTAAACACAGAGGGCGGAGACTGGTGAATGGCGCATCGTGGGCGCAAGTCGCGTCACCGCTGTTTCGACGGGTATACGGCCCTTGCCGGTGCGCGCCGGACTTGGCGCCGATCGACGAGGTCACGGCCAGGCGCGGTGACCGTTCGGTCGACTGCCGCCTCTGCGATGGAGTGATCAGGCATGGCTGATGCGGTCGCCTCCACGTCGCCGGCGCCGAAAGCTCGGACACCGTCGGCCGGCTTGAGCAGCGCTCAGGTGGCCGAGCGGCGCTCGCGCGGGCTGACGAACGCGGGCGCGGAGACCACCAGCCGCTCGGTGGCCGAGATCCTGCGCGCGAACGTCCTGACCAGGTTCAACCTGCTCCTGGGTGTGCTGCTGGCGGTGATCCTGGTCGTCGGCCAGCCGCAGGACGCGCTGTTCGGCATCGTGCTTGTCGCCAACGCGCTGATCGGGATCGTGCAGGAACTGCGCGCCAAGCGGACGCTTGACCGGCTCGCCGTGCTCAGCGCGCCCAGGGTCCGGGTGGTGCGCGACGGCGCGCAGAGCGACATCGCCACCGGCGACCTGGTCGCCGACGACCTGGTCGACCTGCGGACCGGGGACCAGCTGGTCGCGGACGGGATCGTGCGAGACAGCGCGAGCTTGCAGGCCGACGAGTCGCTGCTGACCGGTGAATCCGAGCCGGTGGACAAGCAGGCCGGTGATCGCCTGCTGTCGGGCAGTTTCGTGGTCGCCGGGTCGGGTGATTATCAGGCGACCGGGGTGGGCGCCGAGGCGTACGCCAGGAAGCTGGCGGCGCAGGCGCGGCAGTTCACGGTGGTGCGCTCGGAGCTGGTCGCAGGCATCAATCAGATCCTGCGCTACGTCACGTGGGCGATCCCGCCGGTGGCGGCGCTGCTGGTCATCAGCCAGCTGCACACCCACGAAAGCGTGCGCGAGGGCGCCACCTCCACCGTCGCCGCGCTGGTCGGCATGGTGCCGCAGGGCCTGGTGCTGCTGACCAGCGTCGCCTTCGGCGTGGCCGCGGTCACGCTCGCCCGGCGCCAGGTCCTGGTGCAGCAGCTTCCCGCCGTCGAGGGCCTGGCCCGGGTGGACGTGGTGTGTCTGGACAAGACTGGCACGATCACCGACGGGACGATCGCCTTCGACAGCCTCGTCCGGGTCGATGATCAGGCGTCGGCCGAGGAGGCGCTCGGCGCGCTCGCCGACGACGAGGCCCGCAACGCCACGCTCGGCGCGATCGGGCAGGCCTTCCCACCGCCGCGGGGGTGGGCGCGCCAGGAGACCGTGCCTTTCTCCTCCGCGCGGAAGTGGAGCGCGGCTAGCTTCGCGGGTCACGGCGCCTGGGTGCTGGGCGCGCCGGAAATGGTCCTGGCCGACAGCCAGGACCGGCTGCTGCGGCAAGCCGCGGACCTGGCCGCCAGCGGGCGGCGGGTTCTTGCGCTGGCGCGCGCCCCCGGCTCCCTGGACGGCGAGACGCTACCGCGGGGGTTGCGCGCGGTGGCCTTCGTCGCGCTCACCGAGCGCCTGAGATCCGATGCACCTGAGGCCATCGCCTACTTCGCCGCCCAGGGCGTGGCGCTCAAGGTGATCTCCGGGGACAGCCCGCGCACTGTGAGCGCCGTCGCGGCGCGCGCGGGCGTGCCCCAGGCCGACAACCCCGTCGACGCGCGCGACCTGCCCGAAGACCCCGGCCCGCTCGGCGCCGCGCTCGAGGAACGCGTCGTCTTCGGCCGGGTGACGCCGGACCAGAAACAATCCATGGTCAAGGCGCTGCAGGCGCGCGGGCACACGGTGGCCATGACCGGCGACGGGGTCAACGACGTGCTGGCGCTCAAACTCGCCGACATCGGCGTCGCCATGGGCTCGGGCGCGCCTGCCACGAAATCCGTCGCCGAACTGGTGCTGCTGGACAATCGATTCGGCACGCTGCCCGGTGTCGTGGCCGAAGGCAGGCGGGTGACGGCGAACATCGAGCGCGTCGCCAACCTGTTCATCACCAAGACGGTGTGGGCGACGCTGCTGGCCGTCGCCGCGGGTGCGGCCCTGCTGCCCTACCCGTTCCTGCCCCGCCATCTGACCATCATCGACACCCTGGCCATCGGCGTGCCCTCCTTCTTCCTCGCACTCGCGCCGAACCGCCGCCGCTACCTGCCCGGGTTCGTCGGCCGGGTGCTGCGTTTCACCATCCCGGCCGGCTCCATCATCGCCGCGGCGACGTTCTCCGCGTATGCCCTCGCGCGGGCCCGCGGCCTTCCCCTGACCGAGCAGCGCACCGCCGCGACCATGGTCGCGCTCCTGCTCAGCCTGTGGGTGCTCGCCCTGCTCGCGATCCCGCTGACCTGGCGCAGGGTCGCGCTGCTCGTCGCCGCGGTCGCCGGGTTCGTCCTGCTGTTCCCCGTGCCCGCCGTGCGCAGTTTTTACGCGCTGCGACTGCCGCACGGTGCGATCGGGAGCACGCTGCTCATCGCCGCGCTCGGGGCGGCCGCGCTCTCGGGCTTCTGGGTCTTTACCCGCCGCCACGGCCGCGGGCCGCCCGCGGTGACTTGAACCGGCCCGGTGTACGAGGCACACCTGACCCGGGATATGCGGTCGGCGGTCCGGGGGTTGCTGTCACCGGAGCACCTCATCGAGCGCAGCGAGCGCCTGGTGGATGTCGTCGCTGTTGTTGTAGAAGTGCGCAGAGAACCGGGTGGAGCCGACCCGGGGGGAGACGATCACCCCGCGGCGGGTGAGCTCGGCGGCGACGGCTTCACTGTCGCGCCCGGGGAACCGGGCGGTGACCGTCCCGGCCCGCCGTGCCGGGTCGGCCGGGGTGAGCAGTTTCGCGCCCCGCTGCGTCAGCTCCCCGGCAATCTGGCTGGCAAGTTCGGCGTTGTGCGCGGCCACCTCCTCCAGCGGCATCGCGGTGACGTAGCGGATGGCGTGGCCGAGCGCGATCGCCGCCGCGTAGGACATGGTGGAGTACTCCATCCGCCGCGCGGTGCTCGCCAGTGGCAGCCACCGTGCGTCCAGGGCGTAGGGGTGCTCGGTGCTGCGCCAGCCGGCGAACGGCGGCCGGAAGGTCTCCAGGATGCGCGGGCTGAGGTAGCAGGCAGCGGCGCCGAACAGACTGCACAGCCACTTGTAGGAGCCGGTGATCAGCACGTCCACATCGGTCGCGGTGACGTCGATAGGCACCTGCCCGGCGGATTGAGTGGCGTCGATGATCAGCAGCGCCCCGTGCCGGTGTGCGAGCGCGGCGAGGTCGTTCAGGTCGAGCAGGTGGCCGGTCAGGTACTGGATGTGGCTGATGCAGATGGCCGCGGTGGCGGAGTCCACGTGCTCGGCGATCTTGTCGACGTCGAAGCCCTCCGGATCGTCCAGCAGGCTGACCAGCCGGACCTGGCAGCCAGTGTCCTCGGCGATCCGGTACCAGGGGTAGGTGACGCTGGGGAAGTCCGCGTCGCTGGACACCACGTTCTGCCCGTCGCCGGGCCGCAGCCACCAGGCGACCTGGCATAGCGCCTCGGTGAAGCTGGTGGCGATGCCGATCGTGGACGGGTCGGCGTGCAGCAGCTCGGCGGCGGCGTTACGGGCGTCTTCCAGGATGCCGACCTCGGTGTCCTCGTCCATCCCGGTGGTCCCGGCCTGCGCCAGCTCGGCCTCGAATTCATGCGCCGCCTGGAGCACAGCGGCGGGCACCAGGCCCGCGGAGGCGGTGTTGAGGTAGGTGAACCGGTCCAAGGCGGGGAAATCCCCGCGGCGGAGCCCCGGCACAGACATCAGCCCCTCCTGCCATTGTTAAGCCGGACGTCAGGGAATCAGCCGCGGCCTGTGTCCGCTAAGGCCCCGGGGTACGTTCGCTTCGCGGCACGCGGATCCCTGGCCGCCACGGGGGAGTCCGGATCGCGCTCCCGATGGCGCGGCGTCGAACGGCTCCGGGCCGCCTGCGGCCGCCGTCGGCCCTCGCCCGCGGCGCCCGGCCCGTGCCGCGGATGGCGCTGGTCATGCCCGGTGCCCTCCGACCCGCGCCCGGGACGCCCGGGATCGCGGTGACCGCGGCGGCTGGTGTACCAGCGTGCCAGGGTGATCACGATCGCTAGCCCGGTGGCCACGGTCATCGCGACGAAACCGCTGGCGATCCACTGGGCGCCGTTGACGGCGAGCGCGGTACCGGACGTGCCTGCGGCCCGGTCGCTAACCAGCCCGGCCAGCGTGGCCGCGACCACGTAGGCCAGGGCCGGCACCGGGATGATCAGGTAGGCGGCGCGGGACCGGACGGCGAGCGCGGCCGTGATCGTCCCGCCGACCAGCAGCACTCCGAGCACGAGGCCGGGCTGGCTGCCGGTCAGCGCCGTGATCAGCGCGCCGAGCGCGGCGGCACCGATCACGATGCAAACACAGGTCAGCCCCGGCAGCGCGCCCCATCGCCGCGGAGCGGGCCCGGCGGGTGGTGGCGGCCGGTACAGATCCTCCCACACGCCGTCGTCATCCGCGTACGCGCCGCGGTCGTCCGGGTACAGTGCGCGGTCGCGATCGTAGGCGCCGCGATCAGGCTCGGGGTAAGCACCCGGCCGGCCGCGCTCCGGCGGGCGGCGATCGTCGCTGTCGCGCCACGGTGGTTCTGTCATCGCTTCCAGATGCTAGCCGTTGCGGGCCTGATCCCGAGTTGACGCAGGTAGTCTTCGCCAGGAGGAATGCTGTCGGCCCCTGGGAACGGATGCGATGCGCGACGCGAACGGTCGGCCCAGGTTGTGGGGAGTGGCCGGGAAGAGCGGGTACGCGCTGAGCTGCCTGCTGGCTGCGGTCGCCCTCCTGATCAGCGGCTTTTCCTACTTCGTGGTCCGCGACGTGGGCGCCATCGGTTCTTCGCACGCGATCAAGAGCGGCCCGTCGATCGGCGCGCAGAACATCCTGCTCATGGGGCTGGAGAGCCGCAGGGATTGGAACGGTAACATCCTGCCCGGCCGGGTGCTGGCGGCCCTGCACTCGGGTAACGCGCAGCAGGTGGCCAACGGCACCGGCGGGAACGACACGAACACGCTGATCCTCATTCACATATTCGCCGGCGGCCAGAAGGCGGTCGGCTTCTCCATCCCCCGCGACGACTGGGTCAAGTTCGCCGGCACGGTAGGGCCGCAGCAGGTGGGCAAGATCGACCAGGCGTACGGGGTGAGCATGTACTTCCAACAGGCCAAGCTGCGAAACCGGCACCCCGGCATGGGCCAGGACCGGCTTGCGTTCCTCGGCAACGAGGCCGGCCGGGCCGCCGCCGTGGCCACGGTCGAAAAGCTCACCGGAGTACACGTTGACCACTTCGCCGAGGTCAACCTGTTCGGCTTCTGGGAGGTGGCCAAGGTACTCGGCGGCGTGCAGGTCTGCCTCAAGCACCCGGTTCCCTACGATCCCAACTCCGGCGCGCACTTCCGGGCCGGCTATCAGCACCTCGATGCCGCGCAGGCGCTGTCGTTCGTCCGCCAGCGCGACGGCCTGCCCAACGGCGACCTGGACCGCACGCATCGCCAGCAGGCGTTCATTGATTCGGTCATCCACCAGCTACGGACCGGCGGGGTACTGAGCGACCTGGGTAAGCTGCAGGCGCTGCTGGCAGTCGCCAAGCGCTACGTCATCACCGACGCCGGCTGGAACCTGCTGGACTTCGCCATCCAGGCGCGGAGCCTGACCAGCGGGAACATCACCTTCCGCACGCTGCCGATCAAGGGCTACGCCACTGTCGCCGGCCAGGACGCCAACCTCGTCGACCCCGCGCACATCAAGAAGATCGTGCACGCCGCGTTCTACCCCAAGCCCGGCTCGTCGCGGGCCCGCCCGCACCGGACGGCGGCCACCCAGCCGCCGACCGGCCCGCCCCCGAAGAGCACGACGGTGGACGTGTTCAACGGCGGAAACACGGCCGGCCTGGCCGGCCGCGTGTCCGCCGCGCTGGCCAAGGCCGGGTACCGGGCCGGACAGGTCGCCGGCACGGCCTACCGCACCAGCACGGCGATCCGCTATGGCCCGGGCGCTGCCGCACGGGCGAACGCGGGCCGGATCGCCGCCTTGTTCGGCGTCAAGGCCACCCCAGGCACCTCGGTCGCTGCCGGCCACGTAGAGATCATGCTCGGCGCGAGCGCGACCGTACCGCACATCAGCCCCTCTGGCGGAGAATCGGGCCAGCCGTCGCCGGGATCGACGGTCATCCCCACCAGCGGCCCGCAGGGCGGCGCGGTAACCGCGAGGAGCGGCATCCCCTGCGTCAACTGAGTCCGGCGTCGCGCCCAGGCTGGCCCTGGTGCGAGACGGGCTCAACGCTTCCGGATACCCGCGAGCACCCCAGGCAGGGCGGCAGTTACGAGGAGGGCACCGGCAGACGACGGGGGTGGTGCACCGCGTCTGATCAGCGGTCCCCACCCCCGCTCTCGTGCCAGGGCATGCCGGTCGGCGGCCAGTGTCACCGGCCAGCGGCGAGCAGCCCGTTCAGCCGCGACGTCGCCTCGGCGACAATCTGCGCGGCCTCACCTCGCAGCTGCTCGTCCCCGCTGCGGGTTACGGTTGCCAGTGCCCGGTGCAGCTCATGCACGGTGCGGACCCGCTCGCCGCGGCTGCGGCGGTCGGCGTCCTGCGCTGGTCCGGAATCGCAGCGTCCGAAACGGTGGGGGCGGTGGAAGTGCTGGTGCCGCATTCGGCGCAGCAGCACCCGGCGGCGCAGCCCACGGTGGGTGCGCGGATGGGTTCCTCGCCCGCTGATCTGGTTTGAGAACTCCTTCATGAACGTACTCCTGTTCTAGATCGGTAGCGATGACTTAGTAGATATGTCATCGATATATCGATAACTGATCGCAGAATCGACGTATTCCCTCGGGTGTCGCGGCATGCTCCGCGCTGACCGCTCAAACTGGCCTGAGGTCCGTTTTCCCGCCGCGGGTGCGGACGGCGCCTGTTGCGCGCGGAGCCGCAAGCCGCGGTGATCCGGCTGCGGTTGCTTCCGGACGCGATGGCAGGTCTCAGGCTGGCCAGACGACCGGGAACAGCGGGTGGTCCATGGGCACCCCGGGGGGCAGCTGTCCGGCCAGCCGGTCGAAGGGCGGCGACGTGCGCCAGGGGCGCGGGGCGTGCCGGGCATCGGCGGACAGGTAGCGCAGCGACAAGATCCGTCGGCGGCCGGGGTGCGGGAACCCGGGGGCTCCGTGCACGGCCAGGAAGTCGAAGAAGATGGCATCTCCCGGCGCGAGGCTGAAGCGCCGGATGTCGAACGCGCCGCGGTCGGCGTCGATGTCGGGCAGCTCGGCGAGGCTGCCTTCGGGAAACCAGCGCGCCTCGCCGAGCAAGAACGTCCGCGGCATCAGCCAGGGGCCGCGATGCGAGCCGGCCACCAGCTCGAGGCAGCCGTCCTCCGGTACCGGATCCACCGGGATCCAGGCGCTGACGCCGCGGCCGTCCACGTTGTAATAGGGCTGGTCCTGATGCCACGGGGTGCGCTGCCTGGTCTGCCCTTCCTTGACCAGTACGTGATCGTGGTAGAAGCGGACCTGCGCGGTGCCCATCAGCGCGGCGGCGATGGCGGGAACCCGCGAATGCCGGGCCAGCCGTTCGATCCCGGGCACCTGCTGCCACCGGCAGAAATCCTCGCTGAACGCGCCCGGATCATCAGGGCCGCTGGCCACCTGGGCCAGCGGCCCGGGGTTGGCCAGCACCGCATCGATAGCGGCCGCGGCCACGGCTACCTCCGCCGGGTCCAGGACCGAGCGGACGCTTGCCACACCATCACGGGCGAACGCCGCAGCCGCCTCCGCGCCGGACATCGTCTCCATCGCCGCGCCATAACCCGTGCGGCGCCGCGAGCCAGCCGGCCGGCCACCCCCGCTACTGGGCGAGGCCGATCTGCCGCCGCTGCAGGGCGGTGTCAAAGAAGGCGGAGATGACGATGAGCTGGTCGCCCTCCCACTTGGTGGTCTGGCCGAACTCGACGTCGAACGCCTTTCCGGTCGGAGCGATCGCGGTGCCGTCGGGCAGGGTCATCTCCCCGGTGAAAGTCCCGGTGGCGTTGGTGACCACGGTGATCCAGTCGCCGCTGCCGAACTGGATCGGGTACGGGTCGCTGTAGACGTGCATGTCGGGGAAGATGCGGAGAAACTGCTGCATCGCCGCGGCGTGCGCTTCCCTGCCGTAAACCGGCTCGGCGAGGCCGGTGATGTAGGCGATCATGTCCGGGTGGTGGACCTGGTCCACCGCGGCGAAGTCGCGGGCGTTGAACGCGTCGTCGCCCTTCTTCATCAGCGCGAGCAGGCGGGCGGTCCGGCTGGTGCCTTCGGTCGTGGTTGTCATGATGGCTCCTTCTTGCTGGTCGGCGGCATAGGGGCGCTGCGGGTGCGGTCGTGACATCGTCACAACTTTGAGTTTGCACTAAGTTTTGAGTAGAGTCAAGATTTGCTATGCTGGATACATGACCGACCTCGGCCTGCGCGAACGCAAGAAGGCCCGCACGCGCCAGGTCATCGCCGACGCGGCCGCGCGGCTGTTCGCCGAGCGCGGGTATGAGCAGGTCGCGGTCAGCGATGTGGCGCGCGAGGCCGAGGTCTCCGAGCAGACCGTCTACAACTACTTCCAGACCAAGGAACAGCTGGTCACCGACCGCGATCAGCAGGTCCAGGATGAGCTGAGCCGGCTGATCCGCACCCGGGCACCCGGGACCACCCCGGCCGCAGCCATCCGCGAGTTCGTGCTCGACACCGTGGAGGGGATCCGCCGCATCCCCGCCGGGCAGTGGCGCGGCGAGCTCGGCTTCCTGGCCGCGATCAGCCCGACCGTCCGCCGGCTCTCGCTGGAGATGTCAGACCGCCAGGCCAGCGCCCTCGCCACCGCGATCGCCGAGACGGAGCCGATCGCGCCCGAGATCGCAAAGCTGCGGGGAATAGCGCTCGCCAGCGTCTTCCAGATCATCATTACCGAAGCCGGACGCCGCACCCGCGAGGGCCAAAGCCAGGACCAGATCGCCGGCGAGCTGCGGCCAGCCATCGAAGCGGTCCTCGACGACCTCGACCGCTGGCTCACGCCTGCGACGAAGCGAGGGCGCGCCAGGCATTCCAGGTAAGCACGATTAACCTGCCGCTACGTCCGGCGGGGTCATGCCCGGGGGAGGGACGGCAGTCCGGTAGTCGGCAGGCGTGGCAACCCCGTTGGCGTGCGACCGGGTCGTTCGGGCCCGGCCTTCCGGCCCGAACGGGTGCCCGTTGTGTCGGGCGCTGTGACCGGACCTTCAGTAAATGTGCAGCAAACGTGCAGCTGCGGTGCTGAACGCGGGCCCGGTGCGGGCCGTGTCCATGGTGTAGTCACGGCGGCCGCCGGTCCCATACATCGCAAGCCACAAGGACAAGCCATGTCATTCACTCTCATCCGATCGGCGGCCGGGTTCGCGCTGCTCGCGGCCGTGGCCGCCGGCTGCGGCACCGCGGTGGCAGCGCACTCGCAGGCGGCGAAGCCGCCCGCGGCGGTGCACCATCACCCGGCGCCGCTGACGCACGAGCCCAGCACGCCTGCCAGCACGCACCGTCATGTCAAGGGTGCGCCTGCGCACCCGGCGGCCGGCACGCCTGCCGCGCCGCCGGCCAGCCCCCCTGCCGCGCCGCCGGTCAGCCCGCCTGCCCACACCGCCAATCCGATCCCGCAGGGCAACGGCGGCGACCAGGATGCCGACAACAACGGCGGGCCGAGCGATGGCGACGGCAACATCTAGCCGCCGGCCGCCGCGCGGCGGAGCAGCGGCCCAGTCCCGCCCGCGGGCGGGGCTGGCCGCCCGGCGCAGTGACGGACGTGGCGCATGACCGCGCGGACAGCGCTGCGTGGCGCGCGGTCGCTGGTCGTGATCGCCGCTGCGGCCACCGTTGCCATCGCCGTGGTGATCGTTGCGTTCGCGCTGCCCGAACACTCGCCCGGGCCGGCGTTTCCCAGGCTGACAGCCGCCGCGGCGCCGGCCGGGTGGCCGCACGTGACCCTGCCGGACGGCACGGCCGTGCTGTCTTATCCGCCGTCGCTGCGGCCGATCCGCGGTGACAAGGTCGCGGTGTCCGTCGCGCGGGTCAGCCCGGCCGGCGCGTTCCAGCTTTACCTGAACGCCACGCCCCGGGAAGGCCCCGAGCGGCTGCAGCACTGGGCCGCCTTCCGGCTGAGGCTGCTGCGATCTGATGACGCTGCGTCGGCTCAGGAGGTTGCCGCCGCAGAAGGCATCAGGTTCCGCGGCGGCACCGGGTCGTGCGTCATCGACCGGTACGTCACCAGGATCGGCGCGCACCACTTCGAGGAGCTCGCCTGCCTGGTGCAGGGACGAACCAGCGCCAGCGTCGTGGTCGCGGCCGCGCCGTCCGCCCAGTGGGACCGGGCCCGCCCGGTGCTGCTGCGGGCGGTGGCCGCCTACGCCGTCCGTTGAGCTCAGCCCGCGCATCCAAACGCCCGCACCACCGACCCGGCGCCGCCTCCCCTCGCGGAGAGCACGCGGCGCCGCGAAAGGATCCGACATGACCGAACTCACCGTACTGCGATTGCGCCGGCTCGCCTCGCCGCGCAGCCCCGGCCCTGGCCTGAGCCCCGGCCGCACCGCCATCGCGCTGCTGCTGCGCGCGGGCTGCGCCGCGCTGCTGGCCTGGATCGGGTACATCCATCTGCACCTGTGGCTGGAGGGATACCGGCAGATTCCGACCGACGGGCCGCTGTTCCTGGTCGACGCCATAGCAGCCTTCGTCCTCGCTGCCGTGCTGCTGGCGTTCTCACGGCCGCTGGCCGGGCTGCTCGCGGCCGGCTACACCGCCGGCACGCTCGGCGCCCTGGTCATCAGCCTAACCGTGGGCCTGTTCGGCTTCCGTGAGTCGATCAGCGCGTCCTACGTCGTCGAGTCGATCATCATCGAGGCGATCACGGTGCTCGCCCTGATGACCTGGACGGTCCTGGTCGCACGCCGCATCCAGCCGCCAGCCCGCCAGTCCCCGGCAGCGGCTCAGCCAAGCCACCCCGACCGCCATTCGCGAGCAGTCCGCTGAGCGGCTCTCCTCGCCGGGCATCGTTGGCTCGGCTCTGTTGCCGGCCCGGCCGGTGCGGTTCGCGAGTCAGGGCTACTATCACCGGCAGGGCGACACGGGGGCAGGCGAGGTAACGAGCGCTTGCCGGGCAGGCAGCGCCTCACATTCGCCGGGGGATCGACAGGCCAACCGGCTCGAGGAGGGCAAGAATGACCGCACCATTGCAGTTGATTGCGCTGACCTTCCGCCTCGGCGCTGATGCTGAGAGCCGTCTGCTGGCGGAGGTTGACCGGATCGAGGGCCGCGGTGCGCTGCGTGTGTTGGACGTGGTCTTCCTGGCTAAGGGACAAGACGGCACGGTGGAGGGGCTGGAGGTCGGCGATAGCGAGGACTTCGGCTCGCTGCTGGCCGGTATCGCGCCTTCGGGGTCACCGGGCGCAGGCCGCTCTGCGGCCGGCAATGGGGCGGCCAGCGAGCCGGCAGGCTCTGGCATGGCTGGTATGCAGGCCTTGGCGGACTCCGTTGACCCGGGAACCGCGGTTGCCTTCTTGCTGGTCGAGCATCTGTGGGCTGGGCCGCTTGTCGATGCCGTCTCTGCCGCGGGCGGTGCGCTGGTCAGTGACGACTTCCTGGCCGGGGAGGCCAGCCTGGCCATCGCAGCCGAGGTCGCCGCGGTGGAGGAGGCCTCCGTGGTGATCGCCGGAGCGCAGGCGGCCGAGGCGGCCGCGGTGCTGCGCGCCGTTGCGGCCAGCGCCGAGGCCGCCGAGGCAGAAGCCGCCTCGGAACAGGTTCAGGAAGCAGCCGCTGCGGCCGCGGTCAGCGCTCTGATCGCTGCCGGGCTGGTCGAGGAGGCGGCCGCGCATGAGGCGGTCACCGCACTGACCGTGGCCGGTTTGATCACGGACGCGACGGACCGGGCCGCCGGCGAGGCCGTCGCCGAGGACCTTGCGCTGATAAGCGCAGCCGATGAGGTGGCCGCCGAGGCTGCGGAGGAAGCCGAGGCTAAGATGCAGGCCGCGTCGATCACCCGGTCGGAAGCCCAGATTCTGCGTTACCTCCCGCAGCCGGTGCCCTTCTCGGTCATCGCCGATAAGTTGGGCATCTCCCGGTCCGCGGCGAAGGAACGAGCCGAGCGCTTGTACCAGCGGCTCGGGGTGCACAGCCGGGACGAGGCGGTCAACCGGGCACGCACGCTCGGTCTGCTGCGCCGGTAACGACGCGCCGTAGGCAGTGGACCGCAGCCAAGGCGACACAGGCGCGCGAAGAGCGGGATGAGCGAACGCCATTACGCGGCCGGCGGCGGGTTTTCCGTCAGATTGATCCAATAGCGGCACTCACCGTCGAGGGTGTTTTCCAGGGTCCCGCTGTTGGCTTCGATGACTCCTCTGGATGCCGTGTCACCGGAACGCCCGGTTATGCCCCTCAGCAAGGACCTGCTGTACGTAACCGCCGAAGTCCGCCGCCACCTCCTCCACCGGGAAGTCCGGCAGCCAGCCCTCGTCACGAAAGCCGCGTGCCGGACTGATCATCACTGCGGTGGTGGCACTGTTCACGCTGTACTACAGCAGGACCGCGATCCGAACGCTGGCCGACCCGCGTCTCGGCTCGTCCCTCAGTAGCACCAGCGGCACCTCGCTCACATTGTGACCACGGCACTCGGGGTGGATCATCGAGATAGCCTCCTACGACGTCTCCGCGCGTGTCGCCTCGCCTTCACGTCATCCCCGGGACCACCGGGCGGGCGGTCACACGCGCCGGAAGATGCTGACGCGATGTCGGATCGGGCCGCCGCCGTTCGTGGACAAGGCAGAGGGTGCACGCAGGAGGCGCCCCGGTAAGGGAGGGAACATGACCGAGTACCTCATCGCCTTCAACGATGAGTGGGTGCCCGACCACACGGTGGAGCAGCTGCGCGAGAAATCCAGGGCTGTCAGGGCGCTGGTGGCAGAGATGAAGGCTGCCGGGGTCTTGATCTTCACCGGCGGCCTGGACGATGCTGCCCCGGTGTTCAGTGTCGATGCGTCGAGTGGCACGCCGCTATTCACCGACGGTCCGTTCATCGATTCCAAGGAGCACCTCGGCGGCTTCGCCGTGGTGGATGTGGCCGACGAGGAGGCAGCGCGGATGTGGGCCGGA
>Ga0207665_10001581_pt1 | contig 15354 bp, 15 predicted proteins | sample LARL112metaG_FD_184351 | JGI IMG/M metagenome (GOLD analysis project Ga0207665, IMG submission 184351) | Corn, switchgrass and miscanthus rhizosphere microbial communities from Kellogg Biological Station, Michigan, USA - LAR L11-2 metaG... | ecosystem: Host-associated > Plants > Roots >...
CGTTGTCATGGTTGCGCCAGCCACGACATCAGAACGTGATGGTTGCGCCAACCACCACAAAACCTGGTGGCGCGGACCCGAGACCGGGCGTCAGGGGAGCCAGGAGACGTGGCCGTGCAGCGCCGCGTAGCCGACGAAGGCACCGGTGTCGATCAGCGTGTGCGCGATGATCATCGGGGTCACCCGGCCCCATCGCTTGTACAGCACGCCGAAGATGACGCCGAGGATGGCGTTGCCGATGAACCCGCCGAACCCCTGGTACAGGTGGTAGGAGCCGCGCACCACCGCGGCCAGGGCGATCGCCTTGCCCGGTGCCCAGCCGAGCTGGTCGAGGCGGCGCAGCAGGTAGCCGAGGACCAGGACCTCCTCGAGGATGCCGTTCTGCGCCGCGTCCAGTACGAGCACGGGGAAGCGCCACCAGATGGCCGGCAGGTTCTCCGGCACCACGTTCAGGCTGATGCCGAGGTGGAATGCCGCTATATACAGGGCAAGCCCGGAGCCGCCGATGACCGCGGCGAGCACCGCGCCCCTGGCAAGGTCGCTGCCCGGCCGGGTGGTGTCGATGCCCAGCGCCGAGGGGCCCTCACCCTCCCTGGCCAGCAGGTAGAAGACCAGCGCGACCGGGGCGAGCGTCGTGATGATGTTCGCCAGTTGCAGGGTCAGGTCCAGCAGCGGCCGGCCGGGCGCGAGCGACCCGACGAGCAGGGCCTGCTGCTGCCGCAGCGCCTTCGGGGCGGTCAGCGAGCCGATCAGGTTGATGACCGCGAACAGCGCGCTGGCGCCGAGCGAGACGGCGAAGACGACGATGATCTCCCAGCCGAGCAGGCGCCTGGTCAGCGGTGGGAGGGTAGCCGGAACGCCGGTTTTCACCCCAGGACTCTATTAGCTAAGGCTGGGCACGAGGTCAACGCGTGCTGCAGGTGCGCTGGACGCTGCCTCGGTAACCGGGGTCAGGCGCCGGCCGCGGTGACGATCGCGTCGGTGGCGAAGCCGAGCACGATCCCCAGCAGGATGGCCCAGGTGACCAGTTCCTTCATCCTGGAGGCCCGGGCCACGGCGAGCAGTTCGATCACGACGTAGAGGATCGAGCCGGCCGCGAGCGCGAGGAACGCCACGCCAAGCAGTGGGCTGCTCACGACCTGGCCGACCATGGTGCCCAGGAAGGTGGGGCCGCCGCCGATAATGCCGAGCAGGATCAGCCGGCCCCAGGTCGGCCGCTCCCCCGCGGCGGTGAGCGGGGCCACGATGCCGAATCCCTCGGTCGCGTTGTGCGCGCCGAATCCGATCACCAGGAGCACCGCCAGACTGAGCTGCCCCGCGGCGGCCGACGAGCCGATCGCCAGTCCCTCACCGAAGTTGTGCAGGCCGATGCCCACGGCGATGAGCAGGGACAGTTCCGCGGCGCGGGCCTTGACCGCATCCGGGCCCGCGGGCAGCGTTGGCTTGTGCGCGACGGCCGCGCCCGGCCCCTCCGGCCGCATCGCCGCGGCCCGCCGCTTCATCCACCGGTCGAAGTAGACCAGGCTCATCAGGCCGATGCCGAGGCAGCCCAGCATCGTCAGGCCGTCGATGAACGCGGTTCCCCAGTGGTGCGCGCTCAGCGCGGTATCGGCCGGCTCCCAGGCGTTCGTCAGCACGTCCCAGAGCAGGAAGATCAGGATGCCGATGGCGAGCGCGTTGAGGAAGACCTTGAGCCGCGGCATCGGCGCCCGCATGCGCCCGAGTGGCAGGCCCAGGAAGATAGTGAACCCCGCTATGGCGCCCAGAAGGACGATCTGGCTTGATGACAAGGGGATTCCTTTCCTGGTAGGCGGCCACGCTCGGGTAACGCGGGCCAGCTTACTAAAGTTAGGCTTGCCTAACAACGGGCCCCTCACACTTACCCGATCGGCGCCAGGACAATCACCCGACCAGGCCACGATCGCGGCCCCACGCACGCCCAAACCCGGTCACGCGCAGGCCCGGTCCCCAGACATGCGCCGGCCGCCGCGTCCGGTATCGAACGCGGCGGCCAGCTTTACTCCCATCCGGCCGCGGCGCGGCCGCGCCCGTGGGAAACCGTGCTACTAGAAGGTGGCCTCGCCCAACAGGTCGTCGAACTCGCCCATCTTGACGCCTTCGATCAAAGCGGCGACTTCCGCGTGGGTGTAGATCAGCGCGGGGCCGTCCGGGTGCCGCGAGTTCCGGACCGCGAACTCGTCGCTGCCCAGCTTGGCCAGTTCCACGCAGGCGCCCTGCGAGTTGCTGGCACTGCTCTTACGCCAGGCGGCACCCATGATCTCGGTGGCTGGTATTCCGTTGTACGTCTTCATTCGTCTATGACTTCCTCAAGCATCCCGCTCAAGATTTCTATTGTTCGTTCGGGTGACTCACCCTCGACGCTGAGGCGCTCCATGACTTCGGTGTACTTTTCGACGTCTTCGCGCTTGTCGAGGTACAGAGCACTGGTGAGGTGCTCAAGGTAAACCACGTCGGGGAGGTCAACCTCGGGAAACCGCATGATGGTGAACGCTCCGGCCTCGGCCGCATGGCCTCCGGACCGGAAGGGCACCACCTGAAGCGTGATGTTGGCTTCTCCCGCCACCTCGGTCAGTCGGACAAGCTGGGCGCGCATCACCTCCCTGCCACCGATGGGGCGCCGCAGCGCCGCCTCGTCCACAACCGCCCACAACCGGGGCCCGCCCGGCTTCGTGAGCACTTCTTGCCTGGCCAAACGCAGGCCCACCCTGCGCTCGACCTCTTCGGGCGTCGCGGAGGGCTGCCCCAGCCGGACCACGGCCCGTGCGTAGTCGGCCGTCTGGAGCAGTCCTGGAATGAACTGCACCTCATAGAGCCGTATCAGCGACGCCGCCTCTTCCAGGCCCACGTAGACCTGGAACCAGTCGGGCAGGACATCGCCGTATTTGTGCCACCAGCCGGGCGAGTTCGCCTGCTTGGCCAGGGCGATCAGGGACTGGGCCTCCTCCCCGGCCACACCATAGAGGTCAAGCAGGTCCTCTATGTCGCGCTCCTTGAAGCTGACCCGTCCCAGTTCCATCCGGCTGATCTTGGAGCCGGAGGCCCGGATCGTGTATCCGGCGTCGTCCCTGGTAACCCCCTTGGCCTCGCGCAACCTGCGGAGTTGGGAACCCAGCAGAATACGCAGCACGGTCGGGCCACTGCCCGGCTGTGCCGTAATCACGCGCGCTCCCTGAGTTCGCTCCGGCAGTCGATGCGCAAGACCTTCGGACGACCTCCCCGTCAGTCGCACGTGCACCAAGCACTTCCATCTGCACGTGCATCCGGCCTTGCGTTTGCAAGGTATAGAGGGGATGATAGCGCTTGTGCCGCAAGTACACGACTTACGGCGGCAGCGTTAGTCGATGGGACTTCCATCACCTCCCACCGGGCCACCTCGCCTAAGACAACGGAGGTTAACGAGGTGTCTGAGGATCAACTCCTCACGGCGAGCAGGCCCGGGAGCACGCGCCAGGAGAGCCCTTTGCTTTCGGCACCTCCCTTGCTCTGCGACGCGGCGTCAGCCATCGAGCAGCCCACGGCGACATGCACACTCGGCGCGCACCCGGAGTCGGTGAAATCCGGCCGCAACTTCGCCCGGGTCACGCTTGGCCTGTGGGGCATGGAAGCGCTCGCCGACGTGGCCGAACTCGTCGTATCCGAACTGGTGACCAATGCGGTGCGGCACGGCGTTCCGTCTGCGCGCACGATGGTCAGCCAGTACTGCGTGCGCCTGCGCCTGCTTGCCCAGGCGCCGTTCGTGATGTGCATGGTGACCGACCCCGGCCACGGGATTCCGGTGCTGCGGGACTCCGACCTCGGCGCGGAGTGCGGCCGCGGCCTGACCGTGGTCGAGGCCTGCTGCGTGCGCTGGGGCTGGCACCTGCTCGACGAGGGCGGCAAGGTGGTATGGGCCCTGCTGCGGTGACCCCGCACGGCATGGGTATCTAGCTAGCAGAAGCCAGGTGGCACGCTAGGCTCAGGGCGCCACGATCCCGGCAGCCGCGTTCTGTACGTGTTGCGCGCTCATAGAATCCGCCCGAGGAGCAGTCATGGTCCAGCCTTATCCATCGGCCGGGCGAACGCCCGAACCGGTGCGCCCGGAGCCTCCGGCGTCCGTGGTGATGGCGGTGCGGCTGATGTACGCAGGCGCCGTGGTGAGCGCGCTGAGCCTGATCGTCGGCCTGGTCACGATCGGCGGCCTGCGCGACAGCCTGCACAAGTCCCAGCCCACGCTCACTCCTACCCAGTTGCACAACTTGCAGACCGTCGTGGTCGTCGGCTCGGTCTTCATCGGGCTGGTCAGCATCGGGCTGTGGGTCTGGATGGCGCTGATGAACAAGGCGGGCAAGCCATGGGCGCGCATCGTCGCCTCCGTGCTGTTCGGGCTTGACACGATCTTCCTGCTGCTCGGCGTGGCCCGCGCCGGGGCGGCGGCCGGCACCCTGGTGTCGATCCTCACCTGGCTGATCGGCCTCGGCGCGGTCGTCTACCTGTGGCGGAAGGACTCCAGCGCGTACTTCAACCCGCAGGCCGAGCAGCAGGCCCGTTAGGCCACAGCCCGCGGGCCCCCACGTCACCCGGGCAGGCGCGCCAGTTCGTGGCAGGCGATCGCCGCGGCCGCGACCACGTTCAGCGAGTCGACTCCCATGGCCATCGCGCCCGGGCTCATCGGCACGCAGACCGCCGTATCCGCCTCGGCCAGCCAGCGCGAGGACAGCCCGTCTCCCTCGGTCCCGAGCAGCAGCGCGACCCGCCCCGCGGAGGTGGCCGCCTCCAGCGGGACCGCCGACTGATCCGGGGTCAGCGCGAGCAGCGTGAAGCCGGCCGCACGGATCTCGGCCAGCCCGGCGCGCCAGTCGGACATCCGGGCGTACGGGATGGCGAACACCGCGCCCATGGAGACCTTGACCGCCCGCCGGTACAGCGGGTCCGCGCAGCGCGGTGAAAGGATCACCGCATCCACGCCCAGCGCCGCTGCGCAGCGGAAGATGGCGCCCACGTTCGCGTGGTCAACAAGATCCTCCAGCAATACGATCCGCCGTGGCCAGCCGGGCTGCCCGGCACGGGCCTGCCGCCCAGATCCCGGGGGCGCCGGCCCGGCACGGCCGCCCGCCGCCCCGTCGCCCGCCGTAGCGTTACCGGACAGCAGGCTGGTCACCGTCGGGAGCGCACGACGGGCCATCGAGGCCAGCGCGCCGCGGTGCACCTGGTATCCGGTGACCTGCTCGGCGACCTCCTGGGAGATCACGTAGACCGGGCCGGGGCAGATGCCGGCAAGATCGGCCAGGCCGCCCAGCTTGTCCCGGGTGACCAGCATCGAGCGCACGCCGTAGCCTGCGGCGACCGCACGCCGGATCACCTTTTCGCCCTCGGCCATGAACAGCCCGTGCGCCGACTCCATGCTGGTGCGCAGCCGGACGTCGGTGAGGCGGGCGTAGTCGGCCAGGCGCGGGTCGCCGGGGTCGGCCACGTCGACGATGCCTGCCATGCTCCCAGTCTGGCCGGTCGCGCGGCACCCTGCAGGTCACCCCTCGGGCAGCACGGGCTTGCGCACGTTTAGCACATCGTGCGCAAAAGGCACAAGTGATCTCATGGAGGACGATCCTCTACTACAGTCGTGCCCGCACGGACTCGCGGCCCGGGCTGCGCGTCTCGTGATGTGAGGGATTCGTGACTACTTCACGCACCGGCGCCGGTGGCCGGTACCGGCCGGGCCGCAAGCGCAGGCTCAGCACCGCACTGTTCACGCTGCTTGCCGCGGCGATCGCGGCAACCCTCCTGGTGGCACTTGGTGCCAGGACCATCTCCGCCCGTGCCACCTGCACCGGCCAGACCACCACGGCGCAGGTGGCGGTATCTGCCGAGATCGCACCGGCGATTCAGCGGCTCGCCACGTTCTTCAACACCGAGCACCGCCAGGTGGACGGGCGCTGCGCGGCGGTCGCGGTGCACACGCTGCCCGCGGCCACGGTGGCGGCGGATCTGGCCGCCGGGAAGTCACAGTCCGCGGTGGACGCCTGGGTTCCCGATTCCTCGCTGTGGGTGGACGTCGCCCGTGGCACTCCGGCCGCGGCCAGGCGGGTCCAGCCCAGCGGGATCGTCGTCGCCGAGTCTCCGCTGCTGATCGCGATGCCACGGCCCGTGGCGGCGCGGATGCCCGTGTTCGGCAGTTCGGTTGGCTGGCAGATCCTGGCGCCGCCGGGTGCGGGCGGCCCGCCCAGGGCGCTCGGCCTCAACGTGCAGTACCCCGACCCGACCCAGAGCGCCGTCGGGCTGGCCGGGCTGATCGAGCTCAAGCGGCTGTTCGGCTATGGCCGGGCCGCCCGTGGCGAGATGGCCGCGTTCGCGCTCAACGTCCAGGTGGTGCATCCCGGCACCGTGGCCTCCTCGCTGCCGTCGCTCGACACCTTTGCCCGGCCCTCGGGCACCAGCGACACCGCGCCCGTCACGCTGACATCCGAGCAGGCGGTGGTGGCCTTCGACCGGTCCCATCCGGGCGAGCCGCTCGCGGTGCGCTACCCGGCCCAGGGCACCTTCCAGCTCTCCTATCCCTACGTGCTGACCACCACGGGCGGGGTAACGCTGGCCGCGGCGAAGGCGTTCGGCAGCGTGCTGCGCTCGCCCTATGCGAACGCCCTCGTGCGCTACGACGGGTTCCGCACCGGCACCGGGGCGGCGGGCGGCTGGCCTGCCTCGTACGGGCTGGCCAACGCGCAGCCGCCGCTGCTCAAGCCGCCGGGGCCGACCCAGGCCGGCAAGGAACTGCGCGCCTGGCGCGTGCTGGGCCTCGGGTCGCGGTTCCTGGCCATCAACGACGTCTCGGCGGCGATGGCCACGCCGGTGGCACCCGGCGGCCCGACCCTGGAGCAGGTGCTCGGGCGTACCTCCGCGGCCGGGATGAGGCGCTTCCCGGACAGCACCCAGATGGGCCTGTGGGTGTTCGCCAGCCACCTGTCCGGCACCCTGCCGTACAAGCAGCTCGTCCCGATGGGCCCGTTGCCGGGCCAGTTCGGCGTGGTCACCCGCAGGCAGGCGATCCAGCACCTGGCCGGGATCGCGCAGACGGCGCCGAAGGCCCCGGCCGCCCTGTACGGCACGCTGCTGGCCGCCTACAAGCAGATGGTCGCGAGCTATCAGCCGCAGTACGTCAACGACATCATCGTGCTGACCGCCGGGGTGGAGAACGACCCCAGCGACATCTCGGCGGCCACCTTGCTGCACAACCTGCATACGCTGGTCAACCCTCGCCGCCCGGTGGAGATCCTGATGGTTGTCTTCGGCGTGCCGAAGGATCTCGCCGACCTGCAGCAGGTAGCCAAGGCAACCAACGGCAAGGTCTGGCCGGTCACCAGCGCGGCCCAGATACCGCAGATCTTCTACCGGGCCTTCGGGCGGCGCATCTGCCAGCCGCACTGCCCCAGGTGACCTGCCCTCCGCAGGGCCGCCGCGGCGGCGCACGGGGACGCCGGGGACGCCCGAAAAAACCTCTGCGAAACTTCGCCACCACGTGTGAACCAACCCGGTTTGTGGCGCGTCTTTTCTGTGAGGCCCGGCGAGAGCGGGGCGCCGGGCCTCATAAGGGACATGGGGCCCGGCCAGAGCGGGGAGCCGGGCCTCATCCCCCAAGGCTTGTGGTCCGGCGAGAGCGGGGCGCCGGACCACAAAACTTGGGACCTGGCTAAAGCGGGGAGTCAGGTCCCAAAAGACTTGGGGTCCGGCGAAAGCGGGGCGCCGGACCCCAGAGAACTTGAGGCCCAGCGAAAGCGGGGCGCTGGGCCTCAGAAAGCATGGGGCCTGGCTTAGCGGGGAGCCAGGTCCCAGAAGACCTGGGATCCGGCCAGAGCGGGGAGCCGGAACCCAGCAACTTGAGGCCCAGCGAAAGCGGGGCGCTGGGCCTCAAAAGATTTGGGGCCCGGCCAGAGCGGGGGGCCGGGCCCCGGAACAACTTGGGGTCCGGCGAAAGCGGGGAGCCGGGCCCCGAGAATCCCGGAGGCGGCCTCCCGGCGGAGGCCGCCTCTGTCATGTTCTGCCGTCCAGGAACTGATGGGCGCGCCCGATCAGCGTGGCGACCGCCTGCCCCTCCCGCTCGAACCCCTCGCCCACCGTCTTGTGCTGCAGGAACCGGGCGTGGATACCTTCGAGCACGACCGCAAGCTTGAAGCAGCCGAACGCCATGTAGTAGTCGAGCCTGGACAGGTCCCGGCCGGTGAGATCCGCGTAGCGCGCCGCAATCTGGTCCCGGGTGAGGAACCCGGCGCTCGTGGTGATCGACTGCCCCACACCGTGCGGCAGCAGGTCCTCCTCCCCCGCCTGCGTCCAGTAGACCAGGGACAGCCCGAGATCGGCGAGAGGGTCGCCAAGGGTGGACATCTCCCAGTCCACGACCGCGGCGATCCGTGGTTCCGGGACCGGCTTGATCAGCATGTTGTCGATACGGAAGTCCCCATGGACCAGGGTCCCGGCGACACCGCCCGCCCGGGGTGAGCCAGGCCCGTCCTCGGCGGGCAGCCCGGCGGCCAGCCGGCTGACCAGCTCGGCGTAGCCGGGCATCTCCCTGGTCACCGACAGGTCCCACTGCCGCTGCCAGCGAGCCAGTTGCCGGGCCATGTAACCTTCGGGCTTGCCGAACCCATCCAGCCCGACCGCGCTCACATCGAGCCCGTGGATCGTGGCGAGCATCGCGGCGAAGTCCTCACAGACCTGCGTGGCCTGAGCCGGGCTGAGCAGCCGCGCGTCCTCGCTGGTGCGGAAGACGACGCCGTCCACCCACTCCATCAGGTAGAACGGGGCCCCGAGCAACTCGGGGTCCGGGTAGATCGCGAGCGGGCGCGGCACCGGTACGGCGGTGCCGTGCAGCGCGGACAGGACGCGGTACTCCCTGGACATGTCGTGCGCGGTGGGCAGCACGTGGCCGAGCGGCGGCCTGCGCAGCACCAGGCGCGTCACCGGCGCGTCCGGGCCCGTGTCACCGGGAAAGCGGAAATCCAGCCGGTAGGTCAGGTTCGACCGTCCGCCAGCGATCAACTCGACCGTCAGGTCTCCTCCCGCGCCGGGGAGGCCGTTGTCGTCGATCCATCGCGCCAGCCCGGCCGTGTTCTCCACGCCGGGAACGCCGACATCGCCCATGCCGCTCCTTGCTCGTGCCACTGGCCACCTGTCGCCCGCGGTGTCCTTGCATGATCCATGCTGACGGCCGCGCCCGCCAGCCGCACCGGCCGCTGGCACACGGCGCGCACCCGGCCAGACAACCGGCCTCGGGGATGGTTAGGGGGTGGCCAGGATCCCGGCGAGGATCTCGCAGCCGCGGGTCACGTCGGCGAGCCGGGCACCGCCGTAGCCGAGGACCAGGCCGTTCCTGGTCACCGGCCCGGCGAAGTAACGCTCCAGGGTGGCCACGGCCACCCCGCGCCCGGCCGCGGCCGCGGCGACCTCGGCGGCGGGCTGGCGGGTTTCCAGGATCATGTGCATACCCGCCTCGTCACCCAGCAACCGCCCGGCCTCCCCGCCGTGGAAGGCCGCGGTCATCGCGGTACGACGGCGCGCGTAGTCATGCCGCATCCGCCTGATGTGCCGTTCCAGCGCGCCAGTGGTGATCATGCTGAGCAGCGCCCCCTGAGCGGGACCGGACGGCCAGTCGCCCAGGGTGCTACCCGCCGCGGCGAGCCGTGCGGCCAGCCCGGGCGACGCGGCCAGCCAGCCCACCCGCATCGCCGGGGTGAGGATCTTCGTCGTGGTGCCCAGGTACACCACGACCTCGGGGTCCATGCCGAACAAAGCTGGCAGCGGCGCGACGTCGTACCGGAACTCGCCGTCGTAGTCGTCCTCGACGATCAGGGCGCCGGTGTCCCTGGCCCAGGCGGTCAGCGCGCGCCTGCGCGGCACGGGCAGCCGGGCGCCGAGTGGATACTGATGAGCCGGTGTGGCGTAGACAAGCCTGAGCCCCTTAGGCAGCGCGTCCACCCGCAGGCCGCCGGAATCCACCGGGCATGGCACCACCCGCAGCCCATATGCGGCGAACACGGCCCTGGCGGACGGGTATCCGGGCTCTTCCACGCCCACCTGGTCGCCCGGCCGCAACAGCGAGGCGAGCAGGCCAAGGCTCCCCGCGACCCCACGGGTCACCAAGACCTGGTCGGCCGCGCAGTGCACGCCGCGGCTGCGCCGCAGGTACCCGGTGAGGGCGGTGCGCAGGTCGGCGCGGCCCCGCGGGTCCGGCAGGTCACCGGTGACCCCGGCGCCCGCGCTCCGCCATGCGCGGCGCCACGCCGCGCGGTCGATCCCCTCCGTCCATGCGATCCCCGGGCGCAGGTCGATCATCGAGGTGCCGTCGAGTTCGGGCAGCCCGTCCCGTGTCCCCCGGCCCGGCTGCGGCGGCGGGACAGGTTCCGGCTGCCCGCGGGCGGCCGGCCGCCCCGGCGCCCCATCCGCGACGAACGTGCCCGAGCCGTGCCTTCCTTCCACCCACCCCTCGGCGAACAACTGGGCATAGGCGGCGGTGACCACCGTCCGGCTGACCCCGAGAAGCCCGGCGAGCGTCCTGGTCGACGGGAGCCGCTCGCCGGTGGCCAGGCGGCCGTCCGCCACGGCGTCGCGGAGCTGCCCGGCGATCTGCGAAGTCAGCGGTTCCGGGCCGTTCCGGTCGGCCGCCAGCGGCAGCTCCAGCGTTTGGCGAACCATAGTGGTCTTTAAAATAGCCTCGAAAGTGGCTATAAACGAATAGCCACTTTCTGGCTACCCTAGGCCTCATGACCACGCAGAGCCAGACCCTGTCCGCGACCGAGCGCACCCGCCTGCGCCGTCACTCCGAACGGGGCAAGACCGAATACACCGAACTGCTCGCCGTGCTCGACGCCGGGATGATCTGCCACCTCGGGGTGGTCCTGGGCGGCGCGCCGCTGGTGCTGCCCACCGCGTACGGCCGCATCGGTGACACCCTGTACCTGCACGGGTCCTCCGCCAACCGGAGCCTGCACGCGGCGGACGGGAACGAGGTCTGCGTCACGGTCACCCATGTCGACGGGCTGGTCTGCGCCAGGTCCGTGTTCAGCCATTCGGTCAACTACCGGTGCGCCGTGGTGTTCGGTACCGCGCGCATCGTCACCGACGAGGCCGAGCGCCTGGCAGGCCTGCGGGCCGTCACCGAGCAGTTGATTCCCGGGCGGTGGGATGCCGTCCGTTCGCCGACCCGCAAGGAACTCGCAGCCACCTCGGTGCTCGCGGTTTCACTCGCGGAGGCGTCCGTCAAGGTCCGCACCGGACCGCCCGGCGACGAGCCCGAGGACCTAGACCTGCCGGTCTGGGCCGGAGTCGTGCCCATCACCACGAGCTTCGGCGAACCGGAGCCTGACCCCGCACTCCGGCCGGGCATTACTCCCCCGGACCACATCCGCGCGCGGGTGGCGGCAGGCACGGCCGATCGTTCGGCATAAATCTCCAAAACAGTGGCCGGAATCAACCATGAGGCGCTAGCGGCGCCCGATACCCCGGACATAGCGCCTAGGCTGGGGGGATGACGGACCGGCTGGTGTGGATCGACTGTGAGATGACAGGGCTCGACCTGGAGCGCGACGCCCTGATCGAGATCGCCTGCCTGGTTACCGACGGCAAGCTCGACGTGCTCGGCGAGGGTCTCGACCTGGTGATCAAGCCGCCCCCCGAGGCGCTGGACCAGATGGAAGATGTAGTGCGGGAGATGCACACCGCCTCCGGGCTGCTGGCCGAGCTTGCCTCGGGTATCACCCTCGCGGAGGCGCAGGACCAGGTGCTGGCCTACATACGCAAGTACATCTCCGAGCCGCGGCGGGTGCCGCTGGCGGGCAACTCCATCGCCACCGACCGGGTCTTCATCGCCCGCGACATGCCCGAGCTTGACGCGTTCCTGCACTACCGGATGGTGGACGTGTCCAGCATCAAGGAGCTTGCCCGGCGCTGGTACCCGCGGACGTACTTCGCCAGCCCGCCCAAGCGTGGCGGGCACCGGGCGCTGGCCGACATCACCGAGAGCATCCAGGAACTGCGCTACTACCGGGAGACGATTTTCGTGCCGCTACCGGGCCCCGACTCGGCCACCGCGCGCCAGATCGCCGCGCGCTACGGGGGCACGGCCAGCGGAGAGCCCGGCACCGGTGACGGCAGTGAGGCGAGTCGTTAGACAGCCCCAAGGACCGGTAGCCCGCTGGTCAAGGGGCCGGTCTACACGGGTGCCCGGCCCGGTTCGGCATACTCGCCCGATCCCGCTATGCTTCATCAAGCCAAATGGCGATGGTGGGCGTAGCTCAGTTGGTTAGAGCACCAGGTTGTGGTCCTGGGGGCCGGGGGTTCGAGTCCCCTCGCCCACCCCAGCGAAATCCCAGCTAGAAGGCCCGGTCCCCGAGCGGCGGCCGGGCCTTACTGCTTTCTCACTGTCCGTTATTGGGGCGCGTGCTGGTGGCCTCAATTGCCGGGCTGGCGTCGCTTTGGCCACGGTCAGGCGGCGTGGACTCGAAGGACAGCGCACAGGAGTTGATGCAATAGCGCCTGCGGGTGGGGCGGGGCCCGTCGCGGAAGACGTGGCCAAGGTGCCCGCCGCACCGGCGGCAGACCACCTCGGTGCGGCGCAGCAACCAGCCCTGGTCCGTGCGTAGCTCGACAGCTGCTTCGCTGGCCGGCTGATCGAAGCTCGGCCAGCCCGTGCCGGATGCGAACTTGGCGTCCGAGCGGAACAATTCATTCCCACAGCCGGCGCAGCAGTAGGAACCGCGGTCCTTGGCGTAGAGGTATTTCCCGGTGAAGGCTTGCTCGGTGTGGCCCCGGCGCAACACGTCATACTGCTTGCGGGTCAGTTCCTGCCGCCACTGCTCATCGGGCTTGTGGATCTCGGGCGGCGTGGTGGCCGGCGTGGCCCTGGTGCGGCGCATCGGCACTTTCTCCTGGCTTTGGCGCTTACGGCGCTAACACTCCCCGGCGGGGGATCACCGGTTCGAACAAGCCCCGCAACCCGGTCATTCCATCCCGGTGGCCGCGGTGAGCGCCAACGCTGGTCCGTGGCCGGGGGTACCTGGCAGGATTCCGGCGGCCTGTGCGGCGAATTCAGCGTTCGGAGGAGCTGAAGTGATCGATGATCCGCTGGGCGTAGTAGGTTTCCCAGGGTTCGCCGGGCTGGCGGGCGGCGTACTCCTTATCGAGGCTGACCAGTAGGTAGGTGAGCTCGCTGCGGACGGGCTTGGTGGCCAGCAGCGAGGGCAGCTCGGAGAGGTTGATAAGCCAGTCGGAGTACCAGCTGGCCCAGTCGTCGTCGGCGCCGTCGACAATCTGGAAGACGCGATGGTGGGTCTCGCCGGCCTCGTGGAGCAATCGGCTGATCTGTTCGGTGGTGGCTGTCATCCGCTCCCTTTCGGTAGAAGGCCTCGCCCTCTATGTCCAGGTATCCAGCCTGCCGCAACAGCCCCGGCAGCGGCAATTGCGGGCGTTCGCGTCCAGCGCTAGAGACGTATAAACGTACGGTCCGACCCGCCTGCCTGGCCGAGCCGCCTAATGCGCGGGAATTGGTTCAAAGGTCTCTCGGGTGGCGCCAAGGAGGGCCGGGCCAGGGCAGCGACGGCGCGGGGCAGCGCGGGATGATCTGGCCGTCAGCCGGTGTTGTCCTGTATGGTTGGCCGCAGGCGAGGATTTTCCCGCCGTAACGGCGAGCATCTGCCATCCGGCCCCGTCCGCCGGGCAAGACCCGATGCGGGCGCAGGGCATCCCGTAGCGATCGGGCGTTTTCCACTGTTTTTGGATTCACCAGGATGCTCGTTTCCCCAGTTGCCGCTGGCGTTCACATTTAGCCACCCGGCGCTTCTTCTGGCGTGCCCTTTTACGGGTGCTGCACGAAAGGAATACCCCTCATGACCACAGTCACCGACAATCGGCAGGGCACGCTGGCCCGAGACACGCTCCCGGCCGCTGATGCCCGCCCTGCCCAGAACTCCCGGCGGACCCGGAATCCCGGCCAGCCCCGGGACACCCGGCCCGCGAACACCCAAGCCGCCCCAGGCGCCTCGTCTGCCCAGGACACCGCGACGATCCCGGTTTCGGGCCTCCTCGACATCACCGACGGAAAGGCATTCATCCGCGGCGGGGGCTACCAGCGCGGGCCGTCCGACATGTCCCTCTCCCTCACCCAGGTCCGGCAATACGGGCTGCGCCGGGGCGACCAGGTCACCGGCGCCGCGCGGCCAGCCCAGCCGGGCAAACCGCGCGAGCGGCACGCGACGCTGACCCAGGTCGACCTGGTCAACGGACTCGATCCGCAGCAGGCCGCCCAGCGCCCCCACTTCGCGGAACTGACGCCGCTGCACCCGCAGCAACGGCTCCGCCTGGAGACACCCGCCGGTTCACCGACAGCGCGGATCATCGACCTGATCACCCCCATCGGCAAGGGCCAGCGCGGGCTCATCGTGGCCCCGCCGAAGGCCGGCAAGACCATGGTGCTGCAGGCGGTCGCCGCTGCGGTGGCCGCCAACTACCCCGACGTGCACCTGATGGTGATACTCATCGGCGAACGCCCGGAGGAGGTCACCGAGATGCGCCGGTCGGTGCGCGGTGAGGTGATCTCCGCGACCTTCGACCAGGCCGCCGAAGAGCACATCGCGGTCGCGGAACTGGCCATCGAGCGGGCCAAGCGACTGGTCGAGCTGGGCCGCGACGTGGTGGTGCTGCTGGACTCGATCACCCGGCTCGGCCGTGCCTACAACCTGGCCGCCCCGGCCAGCAGCCGCATTCTGGCCGGCGGCGTGGCGGTCAGTGCGCTCTACCCGCCGCGCAAGTTCCTCGGCGCCGGCCGCAACACCGAGGATGGCGGCTCACTGACCCTGCTGTGCACCGCCCTGGTGGACACCGGGTCGCGGATGGACGAGGTGTTCTTCGAGGAGTTCAAGGGCACCGGCAACATGGAACTGCGGCTGCGCCGCGACCTCGCAGGCAAGCGCGTCTTCCCCGCGATCGACGTGCTGTCCTCCAGCACCCGCCGCGAAGACCTGCTGCTGGCTCCCGATGACAGCGCAGCCACCGGCACCCTGCGCCGGGTCCTCACCGAGCTTGGCCCGCAGCAAGCCGTCGAGCTGCTGCTCGACAAATCCCGCGACACCACCTCGAACGCCGAGTTCCTGCGGCAGATCCAGCGGAGCACCCAGCCACTCGCCAGCTGACCCGCCGCCGGTACGTGACGGAAGGCACCCGTTATCGGGAATTATTTTCATTAGTGGGCTGTTGTGGCGAACATGAGTCGCAGCACACTTCGCCCCGTCATCAAGCTGAGGTCGACCGCTGGGACTGGCTACACGTACGTGACCAGGAAGAGCCGGAGAAACGATCCTGACCGTCTCGTCATCCGCA
>Ga0207665_10001582_pt1 | contig 15352 bp, 17 predicted proteins | sample LARL112metaG_FD_184351 | JGI IMG/M metagenome (GOLD analysis project Ga0207665, IMG submission 184351) | Corn, switchgrass and miscanthus rhizosphere microbial communities from Kellogg Biological Station, Michigan, USA - LAR L11-2 metaG... | ecosystem: Host-associated > Plants > Roots >...
CCGCGGCCACTGCGAGGTCGAAATTCTCTCCGCCAAGAATTGGTGGACGCGCGACCCCGACGAGGTGCTGCGCGTCTGCATCGAGCGGCACCAGACGGTGGTGTGATGGATTTCGTGCCGCGGACTCGATCTGCTCCCTCTCCCCGTATCCTTCTTACAATGGGAGAGGGAGCCCACCGAACTCGCGGACAGATCGTACTAACAGCCGCACGCATCGGATGAGCAATTACGACGGCATTATCCTCGGTGCCGGGCACAACGGCCTCATCCTGCAGGCCTATCTCGGCAAGGCGGGGCTCAAGACGCTGGCGATCGAGCGCCGTGCGGCCGCCGGCGGCGGCTTGAGCACGATCGAAGACCCGCGGCGCCCCGGCTTCCGCCACAATACCCATGCCTTCTTCCTGCGCGCCGTCACCGCCATGCCGTGGTACGCCGATCTCGACCTCGCGCGCCGCGGCGCGCAGCTGATCGAGCCCGAGCTTAACGTCGCGCTCGTCACCAGCGACGGCCGCGCGCTCGAATGGTGGACCGACATCGGCAAAACCATCGACTCGTTTGCCGCCTTCAGCCGGCGCGATGCCGCAAGCCTGCGCCGCTGGCACGACGAGTTCGTGCCCATCGTCGCGCACATCCTCACGCCGGAAGCGCGCTCGCCGCCGCTGCCGCCGCAGGAACGGCGCGCGCTGCTGTCCCGCACGCCCGCCGGCCGGCGGCTCCTGGCGGTGAGCGCGCTCTCCCCGCTCGAATTCGTCGAGCGGGAGTTCGAGCATCCGACCATCAAGGCGGGGCTCCTCTTCTTCAACGGGCTGCGCGAGGTCGACCTGCGGCTGCCCGGCTTCGGCCATCACATCGCCGCGCTGCTGGCGAGCCCGGCCAAGGCGCAGATGGCACGCGGCGGCTCAGCGGCGCTCGCGCGCGCGCTCGAAGCCGCGGTGCGCGAAACCGGCGGCGAGATCCGGCTCAACGCGGAGCCCACGCGCATCGTGGTCGAGGATGGCCGCGCCGTCGGCGTGGAAACGCGCGACGGCGAATTGATCCGCGCGAAGCACCTCGTCGCCTCTTCGCTGAACCCGCATCAGACCTTTCTCGATCTGATCGAGGAACGCTTCCTGCCGCGCGAGATCCGCGAGCAGGCGCAGCGCTTCCGCTACAACCTGCTCGCGCCGTTGTTTGCGTTGCACCTTAACCTCGCCGAGTCGCCGCGCTACCGCGCGAGCGCCGAGCATCCCGAGCTCGCGCGCGCATTCATGGTGATCCTCGGGCTCGATCACGCCGCGCGCTTCGGCGACATCGTGCGCCACCACGAGGCCGGTACCATTCCGCCGACCGTGATGTGGGGCGCCTGCCCGAGCCTGTTCGATCCGAGCCAGGCGCCGGACGGCCGCCACACCGCCTTCATGTGGGAAAAACTGCCCTATCGCGTCGACGGCGATGCCGCCAATTGGGACGGCCTGCGCGCGGCGCACGCCCGCACCATGCTCGAGTTGTGGCGAGCCCACGCGCCCAACCTCGGCGAGGCGATCCTCGATTCGTTTGCGCGCACGCCGCTCGACATCGCGCGCGATCTGCCCAACATGCGCGAGGGCGACCTGCTCGTCGGCGCATTTGCCGACGATCAGGTCGCCTATCATCGCCCGTTTCCCGGCGCCGGCGCTTACCGCACGCACCTGCCGGGCCTTTATCTCTGCGGCGCCAGCAGCCACCCCGGCGGCAACATCACCGGCCTTCCCGCCTACAACGCCGCGCAGGTGATTCTTGCCGATCTCGGGTTTGGCGCCGACTGGATGCCCACGCCCATCGCCGCGCAGCTCGCCGCGGTGTAGGGGGTGTCTGTTGGGGTTGGACTCCGCACGAGCGCAGACGGCTTTAGCGGATATGCGTCCCCCTCCCCCGCAAGGGGGGGAAGGGAGCAGACCGAGTTTGCGGGTCGCGCCGGGCTGACATGTTCGTCGGGCTGGCATAGGCCTTGCTAAAATGCTGCGGGTGCGGACGAGAGGATACTGAGCGTGGCGGGCGAGACGGTGGCGGCGATCGTCGAGGCGCATCGCGCGGGCGCAAGCCCCGAGGCGACCGTCGCGCGCGCCTACGCGCGCATCCGCGCGCACGCCGATCCCGCGATCTTCATCACGCTGCGCGATGAAGCCGACGCGCTCGCCCAGGCGAAGGCGCTCGCCGCGCGGCGCGAGGCGGATCGCGCGCTCGCCGATCTCCCGCTCTACGGCGTGCCGGTCGCGGTCAAGGACAACATCGACGTTGCCGGGTTTTCTACCACCGCCGCCTGTCCCGCCTTCGCCTACGCGCCGGCGCAAGACGCAACCAGCGTCGCGCGGCTCAGGCGCGCGGGCGCGATCGTCATCGGCAAGACCAACCTCGATCAATTCGCCACCGGCCTCGTCGGCGTGCGCACGCCCTACGGCATTGCGCGCAACCTGTTCGATCCGGCGCTGATCCCGGGCGGATCGAGCACGGGCTCGGCGATCGCAGTTGCCGCAGGCCTCGTGCCGCTCGCGCTCGGCACCGATACCGCGGGCTCGGGGCGCGTGCCGGCGGCGCTCGGCAACATCGTCGGCCTGAAGCCGAGCCTCGGGCTCGTCTCGGCCGCGGGCGTGGTGCCGGCCTGCCGCAGCATCGACTGCGTCTCCGTGCTCGCGCTCACCGTCGACGACGCGTTTGCCGCGCTCGCTGCCATCGCCGGCCCCGACGACGCGGATGCGTATTCGCGCCGGCGCAGCCTCGGCGCGTTGAAAGCGATGCCGCGCGGCGTGCGGCTCGGGGTGCCGAAGCCTGACCAGCGACAGTTCTTCGGCGACGGCGCGTCGGCCGACGCCTACGACGACGCGCTCGCGCGTCTGGAGCGGCTCGGCGCGGCGGTCGTCGAATTCGACATGACGCCGTTCTACGAGACGGCGCGGCTCCTCTACGAGGGGCCGTGGGTCGCCGAGCGCTACCTCGCCGCGCGTAGGGTGATCGAAGCGGCGCCTGAGGCGATGCACCCGGTGACGCGGCAGATCATCCTCGCCGGCGCGAATATCACCGCGGCGGACGCATTTGCCGCTTTCTACCGGCTCGAGGAGCTGCGCCGCGTTTGCGAGGCGACCTTCCGGTCGATCGATGCCATGGCGCTGCCCACCGTGCCGACGGTGTACACCGTCGAGCAGGTGCTCGCCGATCCTGTTGCGCTGAACAGCCGGCTCGGCACCTACACCAATTTCGTCAATCTGCTCAACCTTTGCGCACTCGCGCTGCCGGCCGCGATGCGCGCCGACGGAACGCCATTCGGCATCACGCTCATTGCGCCCGCCGGCGAGGACGCGGCGCTCGCTTCGATCGGCCGCGCGTTCCACGCCGCGACCGCGCTGCCGCTCGGCGCGACCGGCGCGCCGCAGCCCGCGGCCACGCTTGCGGCGAAGGCGAAGGTGAGGGCGTAGCTCCTGCTGAGCAGCCGCGCGTCGTCCCATCCTTCGAGACGGCGCCCGTAGCGCGTCGACGCGCGCAAACGCGCTTCAGGCGCGTCGGAAGAGCGCGTAAACGCGCTTCAGGCGTCTCCTCAGAATGAGGCCGCTTAAACGTTCGCTCGCGCTGAACTCAGAACGATCGCGGCGGCGCGCGCCGCGGCGCAACCTCCCGCTTTTTCGGCATGGGGAGCAGGCCTTCGCGCTGCGCCTGCTTCCTCGCCGCCTTGCGCGCGCGCCGGATGGCTTCCGCCTTCTCGCGCGTCTTGCGCTCGGACGGCTTTTCGTACGCCTTGCGGCGCTTCATCTCGCGAAAAACGCCCTCGCGTTGCAGCTTCTTTTTGAGCACTCTCAGAGCTTGATCGACATTGTTGTCTCGAACGATTACCTGCAAAATTTTTCCAATCGTGGTGGTGGCGCCGGAGGCGCCGTCAAGCCATAGATGTTTGTCGCGTCAGCGGGTTTTGAGATTCTCCGCCGACTGCTTGCCGCGGTTGCTGACGAGCTCGTATTCGACCACCTGGCCCTCGTTGAGCGAGCTCAGGCCCGCGCGCTCGACCGCGGAGATATGGACGAATACGTCTTTGCCGCCGTCCTGCGGCTGAATGAATCCATAGCCCTTCGTCGGGTTGAACCATTTCACGGTGCCGGTAGCCATCGTGGCCCTCCTTTGTCTGCACGAACTTAATCGCGGCCGCATGACGATTGTGCGACCGCTTATCCGGAGTTAGCGTTGCCTATGGGGAGCCACACCGCGAGGTGCGCAACAAAACAAGGCCAAACTCGAATACCGGCATTGTACCGGGTTCCGGCAGACGGTTCAACCGCGTGATCCAAAAGAACGAAAGGGTCGAACGCCCTCGACAATCTCGCGAATAAGGCGCACGTTCAGCCATCATCGGCCATAACACGCAAGAGGCAGGCGCCGGTGACCGAGAGACCGGTCGCGCTCCCGCCTGTGACCAGAGGAGCGTGTCGTGTGGATGATCTTATTTGTCCTGGCCCTGGTTGCGGCCGCCGGCTTCGCCGTGGCGGCCGTTTCTCTGGCGGACAGCAAATATCTTCGAGGGTTGAGCGGATGACGCATCGCGCGGCGCTTGCGGCGCTGCCGGCGACACATACGTATCCATCGTACACTGCAGAAAGGGTAGAGTGATGCGGCTTTATATTTTCAAATCGGAGACGAGGAAAGGCTTGCAAGCCTTCGCCGGCGATCTCACGGGCAGCAGGCTGCCGCAGCAACTGGGTCCCTGGACCGCCACCGGCGCCGTCGGGCCGGAGAAGGCTCCGCCCTATAATTTCTCGCGCGACGCCATCGAGCAGGCAATCGACGCCAAAGGATTTCAGCTCTGGCGCCTGGCCAAGAAGGCCGAAGCCCAGGCCTGAGGCGAATTTTTCCGAGCGCGGTCAGCGATACCACTCCAGTAAACAACAGAACAAAATCAGGCGGGCGGGCACAACCTGATGGCCACTTGCACAACAACGATAAATGCCGTCGCTGCGTGTTCCTGCGCGACGCCGGAATGCTCACAATTTTGAGTTGGTATTTTCATTGTAAATAACAATCCCGAAACAATGGACCGCAGCCGGCCACACGCGCAGGTTGGTTTCTGCACCGCGCCGTCTTGACGCGCACGCCTTTTCGGCTCGTTGCAAAAAATGCGTTGTCCTCCCCTCCCCTCATGCTGAGGAGCCGTGCAGCGCAAGCAAACTCACTCACGCGCGCACTCTCGCATACGCTGCGCACGCCTGTTCGGCGTTGGCGGCACCATCTCGCACGCGGGCTCCTCGGGATGAGGACGAGCACGCGTCTCAGTCGGGGTATCGATGTAAGATTGATGCGAAACGTAGTCAATAGAAAAATACATAAAGTGCCCACGCTCGTGCGCCCTCGGCCGCCGAGCATGCTTCGGCTTCCATTGGAGCACCCCTTTCCGAGCGGCTTCTCACACGCGGCAACCTATGCTCCGGCAAGCGTGTGCGACGCGCGCGCGCAGGGTGCGCGGCGCCGGTTGCTTGCGCGGGTTGATCGGGCGCATCATGCTCCAGTGGCGCGGAGCGCCGCCCGGGTCGCAAAAATGCGGCCGCGCGCGGCGACATAATCAACGAAGTCGCTTAGAGCTTCGGTAGTCCAAGGAGGAGGCGATGTCATTCCGCACCGCGTGCGCAGCCGCGGCCTGCGCCATGGTCATCACGCTCGCGCCTGCCGCGCGGGCGCAGGACTGGCCGAACCGCTCGGTGCTGACCATCAGTCCGCTGACAGCAGGCAACGCCGCCGACACCGTCGCGCGCATCGTGCTCGATCAGGTGGGCAGGCAGGTCGGCCAGTCGTTCGTGATCGAGAATCGGCCGGGCGCCGGCGGGACGACCGGCTCCGCCGCGGCCGCCAAGGCCGACCCCGACGGTTACACGCTTTTTCTCTTGACCGCCTCGCAAGGCTCGTACGCCGCCCTGCACAAGAGCCTGCCGTACGATCCGGCGCGCGATTTCATTCCCGTCGCCATGTTCGGCGTGCAGCCCAGCGTGCTGGTCGCCGCGCCGTCGAAAGGCTGGACGTCGGTCGCGGACCTGGTCAACGCCGCCAAGGCCGCCCCGGGTGTGCTGAACTTTGCCTCCGCCGGGCTCGGCTCCGCCTCGCACTGGGCTGGCGAGCGCTTCCGCCTCGCCGCCGGCATCACCGTGCAGCACATTCCGTTCCGCGGTCCGGTCGAGGCGTTCACCGAGGTGATGACCGGACGCGTCGATTTCTACTTTCTGCCGGTCGCGCCCGCGATGCCCAACATCCAGGACGGCAAGCTAGCGGCGCTGGCGGTGAGCACGCCGGAACGGGCGCCGATGCTACCGAACGTGCCGACGGTGGCGGAAGCTGGTTATCCCGAGGCGCAATACCTGTTTTGGGGCGGCGCGGGCTTCCCGGCGAAGACGCCGCGCACCATCGTCGATCGGCTGCACGCCGAAACTGAGAAGGCGCTCGCGGCGCCGGCGGTGCGGGAGCGATTGACGACGCTCGGCGTGGAGCCGGCGCCGATGACGGTCGAGGAGTTCGGCAAGTTCTACCGCGACGACGTCGCGGCGATCCTCAAGCTTGCGAAAGACGCCAACATCGCGCCCACAAATTGAGGGGCGGCGGTCGCGGCCGCGCTTGTTCAGCAATGGGCGACGATGATGTTGGACGTCATCGCGCCGACGACCTTCCCATCCGTCAATAGCAGCGCCATTTCTTGCCGCATACGGGCGAAGAGAGCCTGCTGGACGTCTTGCGCAAGCTCGGCAACGCCGGGGGACACCGGCGTCGCGGCGAAGGATTGCACGGCCTGCTCCACTCCGCCTTCGAGCACCATGGGCAATGAGGGAGTCGAGAGACGAACGTCGCGGAAGCCGGCGTTCTCGGCTGCGGACTTGAGCGCAGCGCCGCTTGGCCAGCTAAACGGCGCCGTGATCAGGTCCGCGAGCGCGTCGGGCGCGGTCGCGCGCAACGCCGCGTGGAAAGCAGCAAAAATTTGATTGCGATCGAGCTCCGCCCACACCGCCATCGCGGCGCGGCCGCCCGGCTTCAATACGCGCCGCATTTCACGTAGCGCGGCGGGACGGTCGGGAAAGAACTGCAGGCCCTGCTGACATAAAACCGCATCGAATGCCCCGGTCGCCGCCGCAAGGGGAGCAGCGGGAGAATTGAGGTACTCGATCGGCGCCCCGCCCGGCGGCGCCTTGGCTTTGGCGATGTCCAACATCGGTTGGGCGATGTCGGTCGCGACAACGCGCCCCTCGGCGCCGAGGCGCACCGCCGCAAGCCGTGCCACCGTCCCTGGCCCGGTGGCGACGTCGAGGACGGATTCGCCGCGCCGAAGATCGGCGCCCTCGAGCAACACCTTCGCCCAGGGCTCGAACAGCCTGGGGACGAAGAACTCGTTGTAGGCCTTCGGGACGGAAGGGTTGTTGAACTGGAAGCGGGTTGCGTCTGTCATCGAGGGGGAAGGTTAACATGGATGCAGCGCAGCGGCATCCGCGGTCGCCTTGAGCGCCGAAGTCTGGGTAGGCCGCGAACGCGTTTCGCGGGGCATGACATTCCGGGCCTTCTGTCACGTTCGCAAGCGTCAATCCGGGTTTGTCGCCACGCCGTTAACCGGCCGTGAACCATGCTTTGGCACAAGGACCGCGTGGCAAGGGGACAAGGACATGGCAGAGCAGAACGAAGCCAAGACAAAGACCATCGGCTACCTACCCATAGACAAGGTTCAAACCCTCAAGGGCTGGGATGAGTACCTGGACAAGTCCACCAAGCTTTCGGCTCTGAGAGCCGAAGCGCAACAGGCCAAGAATTGCGTCAGGGACGCCTTGAAGGAACGGCTCAACGAAGAGGGCGACATCGACTTCGTCGGCGAGGGCGATCGGGTGAGGGTTTTCAGGGTGTTTCGCAGGCCGCAGAGCCGGCGGACGAGGACGTTGGACCTCTCCTCGGCCTTTCGCGAGCAGCCCTTGGCCGGAACGGCGGAAGCGAAGGGGGACGATGCGGTCGTGAGCGAACAGGCCGAAGCGACCACCCCCGAGGCGAGCCCCCCGGCGGAAGCGGCGCCGGCCACCCTCGACCCCGTCACCGAGCGCCTCATGGCCATCATGCAAGAGAAGATGCAAAGGCCGCAGGCGTAGCGCGCTCGTCCTGAGGAGCGCGCCCGAGATGCGCCTGCTCGTCCTCATCCTGAGGAGCGCGGTGCGAGATCTGTGCCGGAAAGGTAAACTGGCGTGCGCGCGTCTCGAAGGATGAGGACGAGCCAGAGCCCTATTCGCTTTCATGCTTCGAGACGCATCGCAGCGCCGCAGCCTGTCGACGCATGGGTGCCCGCTCGCGCTGCGATGCTCCTCAGCATGAGGGCGCGTGCGGCGGCGAGGGTCCGATCACGCTGCGGCGGATGAGCGCGCCGGCGCGGCGCGCGACGCCTGGCCTGCCTGATCGAGGCGCTCGACCTCGCCCCAAATTTCCTTGAAGATCTCGTTGCGGACGATCTTCTCGATCCCTTGCGCGCCGGCGTAATCGGGGTGGAAGCGCTTCGCCAGAAAGCGCTTGAGCGAAGCGTACCTGACGTCGCTCACGTTCCGAGGGCGGACCTCGCCGCCGGCCTTGGCGGTCGCTTCGAGCAGCTGCGCCTCCGCCATCAAGGCGCGCACCTTCCAGCTCTCGCGCTGCTGCTCGAGCGTGACGGATCGCGCGCGCAGCCCTTCGCACTCGTTCAACATTTCTCTGTGCTGGATGAAATCCCATTGATGCAGGTCGTCGAGCGCCTGCAAGAAGAGCTGCAGGGTTCCCGATTTCTTGGTGAGAACCAAGCGGCTTTCCTTTTCCGCGACGGTATAGTCGTGCCTCAGCTCCGCGAGCGCGCGGCTGGCAATCGGATCGCACCGGACATCACGTAAGCTCAGCGCCATGCGCGCCTCCCGTTCACGAGCACAGTTCCCGCGGCGTTGACGTATGATCCCCTCGCCGGTTCGGCCTGGATGATCTTTAGAAATGTGACGGCTTGGCGGCCGAATGGAACTCGCATCCGCCTTGCGCACACACTCATGAACTCCGTATGCGCCGCAAATCCGGATGCTTCGCGCGAAATCCGCCGGGCGCCGACAATTTGCGCGAGTGTGCGGAACCCCGCATCGGCAGACTCCGTTGTCAGTGAGAGGTCGGTGCAAGGCGCGCGACGAATCGATGCGCCGCTCGTTCTGCAAACAACGTGCCGGCCTCAACCCAAATACACACGAACCGACTGTGCTTCACTGAAGGAGGTGACGCTATGGCAAGAAGTACTATGGATTTCGCCCAGCCAAACACCGAACGGGCAACCGACTGGATGCGCGCGATCGCGGAGCAGAATCTCAATCAGAGCAAGGCCGCTTTCGAGGGGCTACTGACTGTGGCCCGTAAGGCTGTTCGCGACGTCGATCAACAAACCGCGGCGATTTGCGAGCACTCGATGACGTTTGCGGAAGAAACGCTCTCAAATACTTTCGATTTCGCGCACAAGCTCATGCACATGAAGGAGCCGCAGGAACTCGCGCAGATCCAGAGCGAATTCGTCAGCCGGCAAGCTCAGCTGCTGGGAGATCAAACGAAAGAACTCGGACAAAGGATCATGCAGGGCGCCCATGAAGCCGCGAAGACGGTGCGCGAAGCAGCGGCGGAACCGACGCGGAAACGATCCGAGGCCGCCTGACCCGGGCGAATGAAAGCGCCCGGTCACACGGGCCCTGGATGTTCTGAGAATTGTCGCTGAGCCCGGCGCGTCACGAGAACCCCGCCCGGGTTGGGGGCGGGGTCTCGGGAACCCTCTCGGCCAAATTTTTTCCGACGCGTCGTTTGCGAGGGCTCCGTAGAGGCAACCCATTGGCGCGCGCGAGGTTCCTCTGTGCTTTCCAGCGCGGAACCGCGAGCAATCAACGTTGACTCAACAGCAATGGCGAAAAAGCTTCGCGCGCTTGAACCTCGTGACCTCGCGCTCGCGGCCGACCTCGACCTCGAGCACGCCTGGCGGGTCGAGTATGTCGACCGCGGGGGCCACGGCTACGTCGCCATCTTCGCCGGCCAGTCGGCGGAGTTGCGGGCGCGCGACTACTATGACGCGATCGAGCACGGCGCCCTCAACAGCCGCATTGCCGATGCGGAGCTCACGACCGCAAGTGCGCTCGTCTCCTTGCCGAAGAAACGGCGCCTGATGCGCTGAGGCATATCCAAATCGCGACGATGTCCCGTCGCCGCCGAAGGGCGGCTTAGCGCACAAGCCGCAAGCCTATTGTATTTTTTCCGTCCGAGAGCGCATCATGCCTCCCCGCGCAGGCGCGCGCGTCTCCGGATAAGGAGGAGAGGACGATGACACGATTGATGCTGGCGGTTTTGCTAACGGCGTTTTCCATCGCTTCCGCGGCGGCACAAGCTCCCGTCACATGTGAAAGCAAGGCCGTGGGAAAAGACGGCAAGGAGCTCGCCGGCGCCGCGAGAACGAGCTTCATGGCGAAATGCAAGCGCGACGCGTGCGGACCCAAGGCGATCGGCTCGGACGGCAAACCGCTCAAGGGCGCGGCGAAGAAGAGCTTCATGGACAAATGTGAGAAGGAGCAGGCTTGATCGGCCCCTAGCCTCCTGCAAGAACGGCCCGACGGGACACTCCCTCACGGCTGAATTCCGTCGGTCGTTTTCTACCCGCGAGGATGCCGGTTGCGCTCGCGTACGGCCAACAGGCGCGAAAGCCTGATCGGCGCGGCCGCCGTCTCGCGCGACCTCGCTCTGAGCAAGCCCCACAAGGCCGACGCCAAGATTGCCGCGGCGAGAACGAGTAGGGTGAGCCGCTCGGCGCTGGCGCCGGCGAAGCTGATCGCCATGGCGAGCAGCACGCCGGGAAAGACATGCATCGGCGCCCACACGAGGGCGGAAGCGACGTTAGCGGCGTAGAAATGCGGCGGCGACATTCGCAGCACGCCGGCGAGCATCGGCACGAACGCGCGGACGACCGCGGTGAAGCGGGCGAGGAACACGCTGGCGATTCCGTAGCGTTCGATATGGGCCTTGCTGCGCGCGATCAGCTGCGGATAGCGATTGAGCGGCCAGCCGCGCAAGACCTCCGCGTGGTAGCGCATCCCGAGCCAGAACGAAAAGCCGTCACCGGCGATCGCGCCGAGCGTCGCCGCCATCAGCAGGAGCCAGGGATCGAGCTGCGCCGTCGTCGCCAGCGCGCTGATGCCGAGGATGGCCGTGGAGCCCGGCACCACTGTGCCGACGACGGGGACGGCTTCGGACAACGCCAACAGGAAGACCGCGATCAACGCAAAATGCGGATGCGATCCGACGAAATCGATCAGCCCCTGAACCTGGGACGTGATCGGCGACAGATGTGCGAGTGCCTCGTCCACCTGTGGAGAACGCGAACGTGCAGCGCGAGTTTCGCGCATCCGCGACGAAAGCGGGCGGAACTCGCGGAACATCGTCCTCGGTCGCGCGTTTACCGCGGGGAGGCAATGGAGGCCTCAGGATGCGACCAACTCATATTCTTGCCATCGCGCTCACGATGGCGGCGTCTGCCGCGCTTTCGCTGCCGGCGAGCGCTGAACGGATCTGCAAAGAAGACTGCGTCGGACCGCTGTGCAGCAAGAACTGCGTGCACCGCGACCGCGACATCACGGTCGGCAGAGGAGTGCGTGACCGCGACGTGACCATCGAGGAGCGCCGGCGCGTGCGCGAGCCGGGTGTCGAAATCAGAAGGTCTCGTCCGGGCGTTGACGTCGAGATCGAGCGGTGACGCATCGAACGGCGATGTACCGAGAGTGACGTGAAGCCCCGCCCAGATGGCGGGGCTTTGCTTTGAGGTCAGTCATCCATCGATCGTCCTTCGTCTCCCGCAACACGGATGACGACGAGCATTGCGCTTCAGTGCCGATCATTGGCTCGGCTGGAGACCCGCCGCCTTGGCCAGTACGCCGGTGGTGCCGATTTCCGCCCGCACGCGGGCGTCGAACTCGGCCGGCGTCAGCGGCATCGGCTCCATGCCAAGCGTCTGCAGGCGCTCCTTGACGTTGGGAAACTGCATGGTCTTCACCGCTTCGCGGTGGAATTTCTCGACGATGTCTCCCGGCGTCTTTGCCGGCATGAAGATGCCGATCCAAAACGGGTAGTCGGAATTGGGAAAGAGCTCGAGCACGCTCGGCACTTCGGGCAAGAGCGCCGCCCGTCTCGGGCTGCTGACCGCAAGCGCGATGAGATTGCCGGCGCGAACCTGGGGAAGCGCAGTCCCCAGCGGGGTGAAAAGAAAGTCCGCCCGGCCGGACAGGACCTCGGTGATCGACTCGGCGCCGCCGCGAAACGGAATGTGCACGGCCTCGATGCCGGCTGCCATGCGAAAGCGCTCCGCGCTCAAATGCGTGGCGGTGCCAACCCCAGCCGAGGCGAAATTCAAGGCGCCCGGCCGCGCCTTGGCCGCGGCGACCAGATCGTGCGCCGTCTTAAAGCCCTTCGCCGGCGAGACCACCAGCACATTCGGGCTCATTCCGAGCGAGACCACCGCGGCGAAATCGGCGGCGGTGTCGTACGGTGCATGCGGATAAACGGTCGGCACCAACGTATGCGCCGAAGATGTCGCGAGCAGCGTATAGCCGTCGGGGTCCGCCTTGGCGACGATCGCGGCGCCAATGGTCGTGCCCGCGCCGCCGCGGTTCTCGACGACGATGGGTTGCCCCAACTGCGCCGACAAAGGCTCCAGCACGACGCGCGGCACGACGTCGGTGGCGCTGCCGGCGCCAAACGGGACGATCGCGTGGATCGGTCTGCTCGGCCAGCTTTGGGCGAGCGCATGACCGCACCCAGCGAGCAGGACGATCAACAGCCCGAGCAAACAGCACGGCATGCGGCAGCGCTCGCTCATGGGTCAGTGCTCCTCCGGGTGCGCATCGTTTGCATTGAAGCAAAAAAGCATAGCACGCCAAAGATACCGCAGCAGCCGGCGGCAACATCGCTCGAGTGCAGAAATGTCACAGGTGGGGAATCTCGAGTCCAAGATGTTGCGAAGTTGATGAGCTGCAGTTAGCATCTGCGTGGATCATGGTTTCGCCAGACCCGTGATCGGCGCTGCACAAGAAAGCCCCTGGGGACCTGCCACGGCCCTGGGGGTTTTCCTTTGGCGAACACGCTCCATCGCACTTGCAACGACGAAAAGATCCGTAGCGCGCACCGTCCGCCGCAACTGACATTTGCATCGGATGTGACTGATTTGTCACAGACTGCGCTGCGGCAAATCAGTTAGACTTTGGCACCCTGATTTGGGCTTCGGGGGGAATCAATGTTGGTCGCGCGCGGCATCTTGCTCGCTTTGGCTGGACTGGCGCTTGCTGGCTGCATGCAGTCCGGCCCGGTGTTTGACGCCAATTTCACGCCGCGCGATCGGCAGCAACTGGCGAACCCGCCGTATCAGCAAGCGTACATCGCACCCGCCTATCGGCGTCAAATCGTCGACTTCTCGCGCAAGGAAGCGCCAGGAACGATCGTGGTCGATAGCGACGCGCGCTACGTTTACTACGTGCTTCCCGAGCGCAAGGCGGTTCGCTACGGCGCCATCGTCGGCGAGAAGGGATGGTCCGGCGTGGCCACGGTCGCCCGCAAGGAAGAGTGGCCGGGATGGACGCCGACCGAAGGTGAGAAGCGCAGGCTGGGGCCGCTTCCGAACTACGTCGAAGGCGGCGCAGCCAATCCAATGGGCGCCCGCGCGCTCTACCTTTATGCCAACGGCCAAGACACGCTCTATCGCATCCATGGCACGAACCAGCCCGGATGGATCGGACATGCGATCTCGTCAGGCTGCATCCGGTTGACCAACGAGGATGTGATCGATCTCTACAGCCGGGTGAAGACCGGCGCGACCGTGGTGGTCTTGGGACCAAATCAGGGAGCGTCGCGTCTGGTGTCGGCCAGCGCCCAATAGGCGCCCCGTAATCTGGACGTCACTCTTTCGTCCACGCCGGCGGCGGCTGCCATCGAATCCAAGGCGCGCGCGCCGAGGAGGGCCGAATCGCCCTGAACGCCCGCATCACCGGCAACACCAGCACGAAAACAACCGCGCCCACCGCAATGCCTGTCCACGCCGCACCCGGAGCAAGCGAGAGGCCTTTCCAAAATGTCAGCGCAATGAAAACCGCTTCGAGCACGTAGAGTGGCGTAGACCTGAGACCTGGATTCGGGCGGTAGCCCAGCGCATAAAGCCCCCAATGTGACACCAGCGTGTCGGATATCCGCGCTCCGATGATCACCCCCAGGGCGCCGACCGTCGCCGGCAGCGAATGTCCAACAAGCGGCAGGCAGCCGCAGATGCCGGCCAGGCCCGCCCCCCACAGCGAAAGCGTCAGCACCAGAGTGAAAAAGAAGAACCCGACCCAATTGGGCACCAACAGCCCGACAATCGCGCCGAAAACGCGCCAGAGTGGCGCTTCTTCGCCTCGCCATTCCTCATAGGCATGAATGGCTGAAAATGCCCAGTCGAGACCGAGGATGAGGAACAACGCAATCGAAGAACGGCCAAAGATCGAAAATTGATCGAGATGATCCAAGGCGGCATTCATGTCTCACCCTTCCCCGGCAAGGGCCCGACGTTGCTTGCAATTACACGTCGATCAGCATAGCACGTCGACGGATTAACCGCAGCGACATCCGGGGCCACGTTCACGTGCGCATCCGCGACGCCTGATTACGCCTCGCTCAATCCGGGCTTTCAAGATTTCTCCCGCTGGTTTCAAGAATCGGCCTTCCCGCGAATGAGGCGGACGTATTTGCCAGCCGCGATCGGCGTGTTGCTCGCTTGCGCCGTCGGCGCGACGGCGGCGCACGCGGCCGGACCGCCGGCCGATTACAAACTCGAGGCCGAGCACACCTCCACTTCGCCCGACGGCGCAACCACCATCGAGCAATACGCCAAGGTGAATGCCGACGGCGATTATACCTGGCAGTTCTGGGCGCGGCACGGCGACGCCTTCACGCTGTTCGAACCGGAGCAACCCGATTACGCGGCGGGCTTCAGATTCACCAACGACTCGCAATGGCTCGTGCGCATGCAAAAAACCGGCGCCGGATATTCGAGCCTGTACTTGTATCGCCTGCGTCCGCAGGGATTCGTTGCCGCGACGCGCAAACCGCTCAGCGACTTGGCATGGGCCTACTTCAACAGCCTTCCCGCCTCGCGCAAGATCAGGCGGCCGAATTTCCATCTCGCGGCGGATCTCGTGAAAGGAACCGAGGAGAACTATCGCTGGTTGGGCGTAAGCTGGCCCGACAGCCGCTATCTCGTCATCTCCTTGTCGGGTGAAGTCTCACCCAATCGTCGGCACGGCCAAATCCGCGCGCTGCGCGGCTGGCGTTGCCGCTACGACCTGCAAAAGGAGAC
>Ga0207665_10001585_pt1 | contig 15313 bp, 15 predicted proteins | sample LARL112metaG_FD_184351 | JGI IMG/M metagenome (GOLD analysis project Ga0207665, IMG submission 184351) | Corn, switchgrass and miscanthus rhizosphere microbial communities from Kellogg Biological Station, Michigan, USA - LAR L11-2 metaG... | ecosystem: Host-associated > Plants > Roots >...
ACTCGCAAGGAGCTGGCGCTCGACCAGCTGCTGGACGAGGACTCCACGTTTTACGGCGATTTGTTTCCCCATGCCGTGCAATGGAAGGGCAACATTTACCTCGAAGACGGGCTACATCGCGCATTGCGGGCAGCTCTCCAGCAACGACACACCTTGCACGTGCGTGTCCTCGACCTCGACGCGCTCCGACGTAATGGACCAGCGCGCTCAGACGCCTGATCTCGTTCGGGCCCGCCGCGGAGATTCCCGGCCTAGCCCCTGTTGAGACCTCGATTCGTCTGTTCTCATAGTTCGACGGGGGTTCACGGGGGTTGTTCGAGCGGGGGTTGCCTAGACGTCCGGAGGGGTGCATGCACGCTCACAACTTGTCGGCCCTGGAGCAAGAGCTAACGGCAGATGGTTGGATCGTTTATTCGCAGGCATTTGTGGATCCCGGCGATATACCCGGTCGCGTCGACCGCGGTGGCTACGACATCGTGCTCACGGCGCCAGACGGGACCACGCACCGAGGTCGTGGCCCGACGCGCGCGGCAGCCATGCGCACTGCCTGCGACACCGCCGGCCTGCTGCCAGTGGGGGGACCCACGTTGACCTAGCGGGACACGAGGAGCACTCATCTCGCGGTTCGAGTCGGCCTGCGGGTGATCAGCCGAGCAGATCTCGCACGACGGCATCGGCGAGTAGCCGACCGCGCTGGGTGAGAGCGAGTCGACCCTCGCGGGAAGCCGCGGGCTCGGCCAGCCCCCAGGTGACCAGCTGAGGCAACTTGGCTCGCGATGGGCGGGGTAGGTCTCGCAGGTCCAGTCCCTCCCGCAGTCGCACCCCCAGCATGAGCCGCTCGGTGAGCCGCGCCCGTTCCGTCAGCGTCTCGCGCCCGGCGGCCGGACTGCGCCCCGCCTCGAGCAGCGCGTTGTAGCGAGCCGGGTGTTTGACGTTCCACCACCGCACGCCGGACACGTGACTGTGCGCTCCCGGGCCGATGCCCCACCAATTCGCCTCTCGCCAATACAGCAGGTTGTGGCGCGACCGGGCGGCGGTCGTGCTGGCCCAGTTGGACACCTCGTACCACTCGAAGCCTGCGCGCCGCAGCGTTTCGTCGGCCTGTACATACCGGTCGGCCAGCACGTCGTCATCCGGCGGCGGCAGCGCACCTGCGGCAACCTGGCGAGCAAGAGCCGTGCCTTCCTCCACGACGAGTGCATACGCGCTGATGTGATCCGGCCGGGCGCCGATCGCCGTCTCGAGCGAAGTCTGCCAATCAGCGTCGGTCTCGTGCGGCGCACCGTAGATGAGGTCCAGATTCACATGGTCGAAGCCCGCGGCCTGCGCTTCGGCCACCGCCTCCTCCGGCCGGCCGGGCCCGTGGGTCCGGTCCAGCACCGCCAACACATGCGGGATCGCCGACTGCATTCCGATCGACACCCGGGTGAATCCCGCGGCACGCAGCTTGTCGAAGTAGGCCGGCGTGACCGAGTCCGGGTTCGCCTCGGTAGTGATCTCGACGTCGGAAACGAGACCGAATAGGTCCTTGATCTCGCGCACGACGAGGCCGAGATGCTCGGCCGGCAGGATCGTCGGCGTGCCGCCGCCGAAGAACACGGTGGACGCCAGCGGGGCGACATCCCGAAGAACATGGCGAGCCAGCCGCAACTCCAGCAGCACCGTATCGACGTAGCTTCCGCGGCTGACGCCGGCACCAAGCTCATTCGCGGTGTAGGTGTTGAAGTCGCAGTAGCCACACCGGGTGAGGCAGAACGGGATGTGCACGTAGATCCCGAACGGGACACCTCGGGCCGCCTCCCGGACCGAGGGGGGCAGCCGTCCGTCGGGTGGCGGCAGTTCGCCGGTGGGCAACGCGGATGGCACGGGTCCAGTCTTCATCCTGACGGCGCCGGCGTGTGCGCGACCCGCTGAACCGGACCGTCGATTACCCCGCCGACACTCCGGGGACGCTTACCGGGCGCGCCGTTCCGGCCGTCTCGGCGACCACTCGCCGGAGGACTTCGGCAATCTCGTCGCGGTCCGCAGCCGGCAGCTCCGAGGGCGGCTGCCACCGCAACGTGACCGGCCCGACCGGCAGCCAGGAGAGGTCCCGCAACACGTCCGCCAGCCCGTCCAGGTTCGGCGAGGCCCAAACCGGGGCCTGGACCATGGTATAGATCTCCCGGATCGCGGATCGTCTCGGGTTGCCGTGCGCGGTGTCAGTCACACCGATACCTGACTCTCATCTGCTCACGTCCACCCGGCGGAAGCTCTCGTAGTGATCAGCGGTGTAGTAGAACTCGCCGTCGAGCCCGGTGATGATGCGGCGAGCGCCCCGATCGGGCGACCCGGGCGTCGGCACAGTGAACTCGTGGTAATAGCCGCGGGCTTCTATCGGAAGATGCCGTTCCGCGTTCGCGAATACGACGCCGTCCTGGCGATACGGAAACGGGCCGCCCTGAAGGATCAGGTCCACCGTGGCTGACACCTGCGGCGGAAGCGAGGACAGCGGAGTCTCCGCGGCGGACCCGGTCGATGCTGGACCGGCGCCGTGGCCCGACACTGGTGCGCTGCCGTAACTCCCCGCTGACGCTGACGTCGAAGATCGCGGGCTCCCATGATGAACCGCCGAAACGGCGTAGCCGATAACCAGGAGCACGATGAGCGCGACCAGCGCCAGCAGCGGCCAGCGAACGCGGCGGAGGGAGCGCACGTAAGGTCACCCTAGGGCGTGCCCCTGTGACCCCTGCTCCTCGCGAGCCGAGGTCAGGCGCCGATCCGAGCGCCGCCGGCGAGCGTGGGACTGCGAGACACGCCCTGGGCTTCATGCTTGTATCTGCGCATGGACGAAGCATTGCGTGCGGAGACGATCCGCATGTCGGGAGCCGGCGGCGTCGAGATCGAGGCATACCTGGCGCGACCGCTCGGGGACGATCGCCGCGGAGGCGTGGTCGTTATCCACCACATGCCCGGATACGACCGCGCAACCAAGGAGATGACTCGGCGCCTCGCCGTGCTGGGGTACGACGCACTGTGCCCCAATCTGTTCTGGCGGGAGGCACCGGGAGCGGATCCGGACGACGCCTCGGCCGCCGTGCGCGCGTTGGGCGGAGTGCCCGATGAGCGCCTGGTCGGCGACGTCGCGGCAGCTGCGGACCACCTGCGGCAGTTGCCTCAGGCGACCGGACGCATCGGAGTCATCGGGCACTGCTCGGGTGGCCGGCAAGCCGTGCTTACCGGCTGCCATATCCAGGTCGACGCCGTAGTGGATTGTTACGGCGCCTACGTGACGGGCGATCCACCCCCGGACTGGCCGCTTCGGGTCACCAACCTGGTGCCGATCTTGCCGAAGCTGTCCGCGCCGGTTCTCGGCTTGTTCGGTAACGAGGACCGGACCCCGTCGCCGGAGCACGTCGACGAATTCGAGGCGATCTTGCGGGCGAACGGCAAGCAGTCCGAGTTCTACCGCTACGCCAACGCGGGTCACGGCTTCTTTGCGGTCGACCGAACCAGTTATCGGGTCGTCGCCGCGGTCGACGGTTGGGAGCGGATTGCCTCGTTCTTCACCCGTCACATCGCCCCGGAGGTCTGAGCCAGCCATGTGCACCTATCTCACCGAGCACATCGCGGTCACCGGCAGCGGTAAGGGCCGGAACGGGTGGTTCCGGCTCACCGACGCGACGGTGTACTACGACCACCCCGTTCATGCCCTCGATGAGCACACGCTCAACATCGACTTCGCGGCCCCGGCCCTGGGCCCGGCCGCCCGCGTCGCGGTCGAGCTCGACGCCGACTCGGCTCAGCGGCTCGTCGAAGCGGTGCGCCGCGCTCTCGCGTCGCGTCCCGACGCCGTAGGTTGACGCCCATGCGCGCGGCGTATGCATCATCGTTCGATACCGACGATCCCCTCGCTGCGCTCGTCGTCGGTGAGCGTCCGGCGCCAACCCCACCACCGGGATGGACGACCGTTCGGGTCGTCGCAGCGAGCCTTAATCACCATGACCTGTGGACATTACGCGGCGTGGGCATCACGGAGGATCGATTGCCGATGATCCTCGGCTGCGATGCAGCCGGTGTCGATGAACAGACCGGGTCGGAGGTCGTCGTCCATTCGGTCATCGCCAGCGATGGATGGACCGGCGACGAGACGCTCGATACGCGGCGCACGCTGCTGTCCGAGAAGTATCAAGGAACGCTGGCCGAATACGTCACCGTTCCGACCGGCAACGTCATTCCCAAACCGGCCGAACTCACCTTCGCCGAGGCGGCCTGCCTGTCGACCTCTTGGCTGACCGCTTATCGGATGCTGTTCGTGAACTCCGGACTGCGCCCGGGCCAGACGGTATTGGTGCAGGGCGCGGGCGGCGGTGTCGCCTCCGCGTGTATTGCGCTGGCTCGCGCCGCCGGCTACCGGGTCTGGTCCACCTCGCGGTCGCCGGAAAAGCAGGCGGCCGCCCGCCGGCTCGGCGCGCATGCCGCCTTTGACACCGGTGCGCGCCTGCCCGAACGCGTCGAGGCGGTCATCGAAACGGTCGGTGCGGCGACCTGGTCGCACTCGCTGAAAGCCCTGAAGCCAGGTGGTCGGGTCGTCGTGTCCGGCGCCACCTCCGGGGCGAATCCCCCGGCCGAGCTGAACCGCATCTTCTTCCTGCAGTTGTCCGTCATCGGCTCGACCATGGGCACCCGATCCGAGTTGGCCGACCTGATCGCGTTCCTGTTGGCGGCGGGTGTCCGGCCGACGATTGATCGGACCCTGCCGCTGGATCGGATCGCGGAGGGGCTCGCCGCTCTGGAATCCGGCGACGTGGTAGGCAAGATAGTCATTGAGCCGTAGGGCGCGCTCGCTCCCCTCGGCAATCGGCGCCTTCGAGGTCGCTCTAGGCCGCTTCTCCCGAAGACTCGGCTGGCTTCGACAACGGTCCGTCCAAGCCGCTCGGTCGACAATCGATCCCTCGACAGTCTGGCCCGGTCCGGGACCGCGTCGGCAAAGTCGCTCAAGACCGGCGGAGCATCCGACCCGAGGCCAAGTCTCCCCCGTCGCTCGCTTTCCGCCCGCGCTCGCTCGCTTCCCGCCCGGGCTCGCTGTCCCCCCGCGCTCGCTCCCCGAGAGTCGGCGCCGCTCCCTCGGATCCTCGGCAGGGTGATCTTGGGCTAATCGCGTCGATTTGGCCGTAAGTCCAAGGTCATCGCAAGCAAGCGCGGCCTCGACTCAACCGCTGTCCGGCATCTCCTGCGCCAAGCTGATTAGCGCTTCGGCACCTCGGTATTGGTCGTTGACAATGCCGCGATGAACGCTTCCTGCGGCACCTCAACCCGGCCCACCATCTTCATCCGCTTCTTGCCTTCTTTTTGCTTCTCCAACAGTTTGCGTTTGCGGGTGATGTCACCGCCGTAGCACTTGGCCAGCACGTCCTTGCGAACTGCGCGAATGTTCTCGCGCGCGATGATCCGCGAGCCAATGGCGGCTTGGATGGGTACTTCGAATTGCTGCCGCGGGATCAGCTCGCGCAGCTTGGCTGTCATTGAGGTGCCGTAGCTGTGCGCCTTGTCCTTGTGCACGATGGCGGACAAAGCGTCGACCGGCTCGCCTTGCAGCAGGATGTCGACCTTGACGAGCTCGGCCAGCTGCTCGCCGGCGTTCTCGTAGTCCAGACTTCCGTAACCGCGGGTGCGGGACTTCAGCTGGTCGAAGAAGTCGAAGATGATCTCGGCCAATGGCAGCGTGTAGCGCAGTTCGACTCGCGTCTCGGACAGGTAGTCCATCCCGCCGAGCGATCCCCGTCTGGACTGGCACAACTCCATGATCGCGCCGATGTACTCGCTCGGGGCGATGATCATCGCTTTGACGATCGGCTCGTACACCGCCGCGATCTTCTGCCCGACCGGCCAGTCCGACGGGTTGGTGACGACGTGCTCGGTCCCGTCGTCGAGCACGACGCGGTAGACGACGTTAGGTGCGGTTGAGATGAGATCGAGGTCGAATTCTCGCTCGAGTCGCTCCCGCACGATCTCCAGGTGCAGTAGCCCGAGAAAGCCACACCGGTAACCGAAGCCGAGAGCGGCGCTGGACTCCGGCTCGTAGACAAGCGCGGCGTCGTTCAGTCGCAACCGGTCGAGCGCGTCGCGCAGCAGCGGGTAGTCCGAACCATCCATCGGGTACAGGCCCGAATAAACCATCGGCTTGGGGTCCCGATACCCAGCTAACGGAGTCTTCGCCGGCTTGGTGGCGTCGGTAACGGTATCTCCGACGCGGGACTGGCGAACATCCTTCACACCGGTGATCAGATAGCCGACCTCGCCGACGCTGAGTCCGGTCGTCGGCTTCGGCTCCGGCGAGATCACACCGACCTCGAGCAACTCGTGCGTGGCCCCGGTCGACATCATCCGGATTCGTTCGCGCGGCGCGATGAATCCGTCCATCACGCGGATGTAGGTGATGACGCCGCGGTAGATGTCATACACCGAGTCGAAGATCATTGCCCGCGGCGGTGCATCGGGATCCCCGGTAGGCGGTGGAACGTCCCGGCAGATGATGTCGAGCAACTCGCGGACGCCCTCGCCCGTCTTGGCGCTGACCCGCAGCACATCGCCCGGGTCGCCGCCGATGACATGTGCGAGCTCGGCCGCGTAACGGTCCGGTTGGGCGGCCGGCAGATCGATCTTGTTGAGCACCGGAATGATGTGCAGGTCGTTCTCGATAGCGAGATAAAGATTGGCGAGGGTCTGCGCCTCGATGCCCTGCGCGGCGTCTACGAGAAGCACGGCGCCCTCACAGGCCGCCAGGGACCTGGAGACCTCGTAGGTGAAGTCGACATGGCCCGGGGTGTCGATCATGTCGAGCACGTAGTCGCCGTCTGGTCCTCGCCATGGCATGCGGACGTTCTGCGCCTTGATCGTGATGCCGCGCTCTCGCTCGATGTCCATCCGGTCCAGGTATTGCGCGCGCATCTGCCGGGCGTCGACGACCCCGGTGAGCTGCAACATGCGATCGGCCAACGTCGACTTGCCGTGGTCGATATGCGCGATGATGCAGAAGTTACGGATGCGGGCCGGATCGGTGCGGCCGGCTCCAGTTGTTTCTGCAGTCACGGATAGCTTTCAGTCGGTGAATAGCGGACCGCTGCCATCGTCCCATGTGGGCCGAGCGGCGCTCGGGCGTTCAGCGGGTCGCGAAATGGACGCCACACCGCGCCGATTCCATTCCACCATGGGCAGGTGACCGCCCACCTGCCCGTCGGGGCTGCTCCGTCGCGGGTTTCGACCCTCGAGCTCTTCTTCGACCTGGTGTTCGTCTTCACGATCACCCAGGTGACCGAGATCATCGTCGATCATCCTGACGCCGCGGGATTGAGTCAGGCGGCGATCGTGCTGTTCGTCATTTTCTGGATGTACGGGGGGTACGCCTGGCTGACGAACGCCAGCGAGCCCGACACGGCCGCCCGGCGGCTGGTCTTGCTCGGGGCCATGGCCGCGTTTTTTCTCGCCTCGCTCAGCGTGCCGGATGCCTTCGGCGCCAACGGCGTCGCCTTCGGCGCGGCCTATCTGGCCGTGAACGTCGTCCACGCCGTCGGGTTCGTCGTGTTCGCCGGGCTGGATGCTTTGCGGCCAGTGCTGCGGCTGTTCGGGTGCAACCTGATCAGTGCCGGACTCGTCCTCGCCGCCGGATGGGTGCACGGCTCGGCGGATTGGGTGCTCTGGCTCGCCGCGGTCGCCGTCCAGCTCGCGACACCGGCGCTTGCCCAAACTCGGCGGAACTACCGCATCAATGTCGAACACTTCACCGAGCGGCACGGGTTGGTGATTCTCATCGTGCTGGGTGAGTCGCTGATCAACGTCGCCCTGGCCGAGGCGCATGCCGTCGTCACGATCCGCACGGCGGTGGGCGTCTTCGCCGGACTTCTGGCGGCTGCGACCATCTGGTGGAGCTACTTCGTCGGCGACGATGACCGGGCGTCAGCAGCTTTGGCGGCCGCGTCGCCGCAACGCCGTGCGGCCTTGGCCATCACCGGGTACTTCTTCGCTCATCTGGTGATGATCTACGGGATTCTCGTGCTGGCTGCCGGCATCGGGTTGTCTGCGCCGGACTTGACCGCGCCCGTTGACACGGCCGGCGCGTGGCTGATCGCCGGCGGCGTGGCGATATTCCTGGTCGGATCTGGTGGATTCCGCGCCGCGCTCGGCTACGCCGACCCGCGGACACGGATTGTGGGCGGAGCGTGCTGCCTCGCCGCCGTGCCGGTTGGCCTTGTCACCAGCGCGGCTGTCGAACTGGTCATCGTCGCGGCCATCGTCGCGCTGACGCTCGCCGCTGACGCTCGCATCGCCCGTTCGAGCGGGGCAAGCGGTGCCGGTCGCCGGGCGGGTTGGGCCGATCCGACGGCTTCCGCCAAGATGTCGGCATGACAACCGTCCCGCCCGACCGCCGAGCCGTGCTCGAGTACCGGATACCCGCCGCCCAGCTGCGCCCAGGCGACCTGGTGAACACCTCTCCTGGCGCCGACGACGATTGGCAGCAGGTGCTGAGCGTGCATGCGTCTCCGGCCGGACTGGACGGTGTCTCGTCGGAGGTGCAATCCCTCGTCCAGTCTTTGGACGGCCGCTATGTCCTCGTCGAACTGACCGATCTAGCGCCGGTTGACGCGAACATCTACTACTCCGGCGGCGTCGCGATGGCAGTATCCGACGACGAGGAGGAGCGCCCCATAGTCGAGGAGATCAGTCCCGAAGACGGAGTGCGCACCTACCTGTACACCAAGTTCGAGCTGGTCACGGTCCGCGCCTCCACCTGATCCGGTCAGGTCCGGCAGCGTGTCGGGGAGCTGGCTGCTCGCGGTGTCGGGTGACCCTCGGCGGCTCGCGCTCGGAGCCAGCCGGTCACCGCGCTGGCTCGCGCCTCGCCGAGCCGTCCAAAGAGCTCCTCGCGGCGCTGGGTCCGCCGGCCACGAGTCGAGGTTCACACGGTGACCGCCAGCCCAGCGCCGTGTGGTGACGCGCTTGCCCGCGCGATGAGGTGACGCGTTTACCGGGCGCCCTGGGTGGTGACGCGTTTGCCGGGCGCCCTGGGTGGTGACGCGTTTGCCGGGCGCCCTGGGTGGTGACGCGTTTGCCGGGCGCCCTGGATGGTGACGCGTTTGCCGGGCGCCCCGGATGGTGACGCGTTTGCCCTAGCGTCTGGTGGCGACCGCCAGACTTCGCGCGTTACGGCCACGACCAGACATCACGCCTTGCGGCGACCGCCGGCCCCGGCGCCGATTCGGGTTCCGCGAAGGCATTCCAACTCGAGCCCGTCGCCCGATTGGTCGGAAGTTGGGCGCTGATAATCACCGCTGGTAGGCTCGTGGGGTTGTCCGCCCGAGGGCGACGACCTGTCCCGGCATCGCATGCCGGCCGAGTGCGCAATTACCTGTCCATACCAACGTCGAGGCTGCTTCGTGGCGAATATCAAGTCCCAAATCAAGCGCAACCGCACCAACGAGAAGGCGCGGATGCGCAACAAGAGCGTCAAGTCGTCGCTGAAGACCGCGGTACGTCATTTCCGCGAAGCCGCCGACGCTGATGACCAGGATCGCGCGCAAGCCGCATTTAGCATCGCATCCCGGCAGCTTGACAAGGCAGTCAGCAAGGGCGTCATTCACCGCAACCAGGCCGCTAACAAGAAGTCGGCCATGGCCCAGCGGGTCAACTCGCTATAAGCGCCGCCTCGCCGTAACCGCCACCTCGCCGACATCGCCGCCCGTCGTAACGGCCGCCTCGCCGACATCGGCGCCCCGTCACAGGTGCCTCGCCGACATGGCGCCCCGTCGTAACGGGTGCCTCGCGGACATCGCCGCGCGCTGTAATCGCCGCCTCGCCGACATCGCCGCCCCCCGCCGTAACCGCTGCCTCGCGGACATCGCCGCCCCCGCCGACATCGGTATCGCCCCGGCATCCGTCACGCCACTGCCGACGGTCCGTCGATGCTCCACCCATACCCATCGGATGATCTTGAACTTACGGTCTGCCCGCTGTGACGGACCGTCAGCGTTGACTGCGGGCCTGTGCTAATCGCAGCACTGCGCGCTCCAACGCATACTCTGCGTCCACGGCAGTGCCCTTGACCTCAGCGTTCAGCTCAGCAACGACCTGGAGGGCGTCGTGCAGGCCGCTATCGGTCCATCCTCGGGCCTGCGACTGGGCACGTTTCACCTTCCACGCCGGCATGCCTAGTCGCTGCGCCAACTGGTACGGGTTGCCCCGACCGGCTGCCGAAATCCGCGCTACTGATCGAACCCCATCCGCCATCGCATCAGCGACGACGACGGCCGGCGTGCCGATCGACAGCGCCCAGCGCAGCGTCTCGAGCGCGCCGCCAGTATCGCCGACAACGGCCCGATCCGATACCGCGAAGCCGCTCACTCCGGCCCGACCCCGGTAGTAGGCAGTCACCGTGTCGGCGGTAACCCGGCCACCCGAGTCGGCGACTAGCTGATCGGCTGCCTGCGCGAGTTCGCGCAGGTCGCCGCCGACGGCGTCGAGTAGCAGCGCGGCCGCGTCCGGCGTGATCGATCCATCTGCCCGACGTACCTCGCCGCGGATGAACTCGAGCCGCTCGTCGGCGCGGGTCAGTCGAGCACACGTGATCTGCCGCGCTCCGGCCTGGCGAGCGGCATCGAGGACCGCCTTGCCCTTGGCGCCGCCAGCGTGCACCAAGACGACGGTTGTGTCGTCAGCGCTGCCGTCCAGAAACGGAACGAGCGCGGTCAGCGCGGCGGCCCGCAGATCCTGAGCAGCGGAGATCACGAGGACCCGGCGTCCTCCGAACAGCGACGGGCTGAGCAGATCGAACAACTCGGCTGGCTCGACCTGGCCGCCCGCGCGCTCGTCGATATCGGTGCTCGGATCGACCCGACGCACGGCGGCGGTGATCTGCTCGACGGCTCGCGCCACGAGGAACTCCTCGTCGCCGACGACCAGAACGACGTGCTGCGGCCGTTGGCCATCAGCGGACAACCCGCCGGGGAGGTCCGCGGAAGAGTCCGGCATACGCTCATCGTGGCATGCACGGCCGATACGAGGCTCTCGGCCTGGCGGTCGGCCCGATTCTCCGCGATCGGCCAACCGGCGGCGGCCAGATCGGCCCTCGAGCCACATCCGCGGCTGCGCCCGGTCGGGCGGCCGCCTCCGGACTGGGCGACTCCGAGAGCGTGACGGATCTGGGTGCCGAGCCGACCGTCGGTCCAGGTCACGGCGATGTCCCCGTCCCGATCAGTCCGCCGCACGAGCATCCCGAGCCGATCCAACTCACCAAGCAACGAGGGAGCCGGCTGGCCGTAGTCGTTGTGCGCACCCACCGAGATGACCGCGAGCCGAGCATGCACCGCCGCAAGCAATGAGTGATCCGAATAAGCGCTGCCGTGATGTGGAACCTTCAGCACGGCCGCTGCCACGTCAGCCCCGACCGCGAGCAGCTGCTGCTGGGCTTCGATCTCCGCATCGCCCGGCAGGAGGATCCGAACTCCGTGACTTTCCGCCCGCAGCACGAGCGACGAGTTGTTTGGATCGGACCGAGTGCCGCGAAACGCGTGCGGCGGACCGAGCACCTCGAGGGTGACGGTCCCAACCCGCAGACCAAGGCCGACAGGCGCCGGCTCGGCCTGCAGGTGGCGCGGCCGCAGCGCGTCGGCGACGAAGGCGGCGCCGGATTCCGGCTCGGCAAGTGGGCCTGCGATCACCCGGCCCACCCGGCGCCCACGGAGCACACCAGCAATGCCACCAACGTGGTCCACGTGATCATGCGTGAGCACGAGTAGCGGGACCTCGGTGACCCGCTGATCTTGCAAGCAACGGTCGACCAACACGGGATCCGGACCCGTGTCGACCACCACCGCTGAGCCCGGGCCGGTCGGCAGCAACAACGCGTCGCCTTGCCCTACGTCGCAGGCCACGAAGACCTCGCCACCAGGAGGCCAGCCTGAAGTGACGGACCTGATCGGGATCTGGACGATCAGCGCCGTTATCGCCATGGCGAGCAGTGGGATCCGACGACGAGGGCGCCAAGCCAGGGCCCACACGACGCCGATGCCGGCTAGCAGACTGAGGCCACCTATGAGACCCGTCGGCCACGGCAACAGGGCGCCGGGAAGCGTGCCAAACCAGCTCGCGACCCAGACCAGCCAGCGGCAGGGCAACCCGGCCAACGTCGCAAGGAACTGGCCCATCGGCATCAGAATCGGAGCCGTCAGTGCGGCGCCAAACCCGGCGATCGTCGCGGCGGCCACCACGGGTTCGGCGAGGATGTTGGCTGGAATCGCGACCAGGCTCACGGTGCCCGAGATCGCGGCAATCACCGGGGCCGTGACCAGATGTGCGGCGGCGGCGACCGCCACGGATTCAGCGATTATCGGCGGCACTCGCCGGCGCCGTAACCCGGCGGCCCACGTCGGGGCGATGACCAACAGCGATCCGGTTGCGAGTACGGACATGGTAAATCCCGCATCGTTCGCAAGCGTCGGTCGCCAGACGAGGAGGCCCAGCACAGCGGCAGCGAGTATCGGCACCGCCAGCCGCGGTCGACCCACCGCTAGGGCGATCAAGGCGATGCCGGACATGGTCGCGGCGCGCAAAACACTCGGCGACGGCCGCGCCACCACAACGAATGCGATGAGCACAAGCCCGCTGCCAACCGCGCACACGACCGGCCCGAGGCGTAACCGACGCAACACAAGCAGGACAGCGCCAACGATGATCACGCAGTTCGTGCCACTTACCGCCAGCAAGTGCATGAGCCCGGCCGTGCGGAAATGCTCAGCCAGTACCGGGTCGAGCTCACTGGTATCGCCGTCGACCAGACCGGGCAACAGACCGCGGGCGGGTGCTGGAAGGGTGCTCGCAGCCTGCCGCAATGACGAGCGCACGGCGACGGCTGCTCGCTGCCACCACGGTGCCTGGCCTATCCGCTCTGGAGCGGACTGTGCCCCCGCGATAGCGGACAGGAACCCGGCGTTGGCGGCCGGCGCGAGCCGCACCTGACTGCGGATGAGCTGTCCGGGAATCAGCTCACGCCACGAGGGCGCGGGCGCGAACACGATGACGTGACCATTGAGGGTGAGTGTCCTGTCGGCAATCCGCGCTGAGGTCAGATCCGCATCGACGGCGACCCGAGGCGCCGCTGACGCAGGGCCGCCGGCGGTAAGCGGCTGGGGGTCGGACGTCACTCGGAGGTCAGCCGTGACATTCGCGTGGCTCAGCGCGAGCTGAGCCAGCGGGCCGTCCCGGGCTCGAGCCAGCCGCGCCGAGAGCGGAAGCAGCACAAGCGCCACGCAGAAGGCCGCGACCGTAAGCGCGGTGCCGTTCCCGCCGTATCTCGCCGCCACCCATGCCCCGAGTCCGACCAGCACCGAACCAATCGCAATCAGAAACGTGACCACCGGTGGTCGGCTGAGTGTCAGCGAAACCGCCAGCCACGCGGCTACGGCGCCGACGCCGAGGCGCAGATCCAACGGTGCGGTGACACTGCCAACCGCCGGTTTCGATGCTGACGGACCGGCGTTCATACCGTGACGAGGGGTCTTAAATCGGCGAACTTGCTCGGTCCAATTCCGGAAACCTCGCGCAGCTGATCGGCCGAATCGAATCTTCCATGGGCCGATCGCCAGTCCAGGATGTGTTGAGCGAGCACCGGGCCGACACCTGGCAACGCGTCGAGCTGCTCTGCTGTGGCGGTATTCAGGTCGATCAGGCCGCCGGAGCCGGTTACGCCGGCGCTGGAACCGGTTGCGCCAGGGACCTGGGCTGGGGCCAGCCCCACCGCAATCTGTTCACCGTCTACCAGCTTTCGAGCGAGGTTCGTCGATGAAAGATCGGCTCCCGCTGTAGTTCCTCCGGCCGCCTGCACCGCGTCCTCCACGCGTGCTCCGGAGTGGAGCCGGTAGACGCCTGGCCGCTTGACCTTGCCGACGACATCGACAACGACGCTGGCCGGAACGGAGCCGGGCCGGGCAGCCGCCGATGTGCTGGCTACGGATCCCCGAGCGGAGGTAATGACCGGCACGGCGCTCGCCCGTGGACGCCCTAGGAACACCCACCACGCGGTCGCCGCGGCAACCAGCAGAAGCGCTAGCCCAACAGCGACCACGCCGCGGCGACCTGCGTCGAGGCGAATACGTGGCACGGCACCTGACTCGGCCTTCGGCCACCCGCTGCGGTGGTGGCGCCCCCCTTGCCCTCGATCGAATGACCAGCCGAACCGAGGCTCGGGGCCGGGCGGAGACGGCGCTTGCCCTTCGTCACCGGTCGGCGGAATGAGCTGCACCGTATCCGCAGCGAAGGTCGTTGCCGGATCCGCAGGGGCCGAGAGGTTGACGTCCGGTAGCCATCCGGGCCTAGGACCGCCAGTGCCGGTCGGCGGATTCGCCGGGTCCGCCAGCAGCGCTCGCACCCGGGCAGCGACGCGTGCCCGCTCGCCTCCGCGCCAGCCCATGCCGGCCATGCCAGAAAGACCCACGGGCGTGACGCTAGGTCCGGTCGGTCGCCTTGCGGCTCGCGCGGGCCCGGCTGTGGACAACGGAACGGCTGTGGATGACAGACTCGGAAAACGTGGGCGAGGCAGCTAGGTTCCCTCCGGGGGAACCACGCGCTCCGCGCGGCACGGAAGCCACGACCTCGCCTTCCGATACCGGCATAACGGACGCCCCCGGCCAGCCCGCCGCCCCGGATCCGACTGAATCGTCCGCCCACCACTGGCTCCGGCCCCATCTTTCTGCGGCCGAGCTGGTCGGATTGCTCACATCGGCAACGATCGGGATCGGCTATCTCCTCGCACCGCTGATGGGTGGCGATCTATCAGCCCAACTGGCCCGGGCTGACTTCGCGGCCGGGTTTCCCCTGACTCCGGTCGATCTGCAATGGTTCGGCGGGTTCCTGCCGTTCGGATACTCCATCTGGGTGCCTTGGGTCATGGGCATCACGGGCGTTCGGTTGACCGGCGTGCTCGCCACCGTTGTCGCAACGTGGCTCACGGCCAGACTGTTCGTACGCGCCGGCGCCCGGCGCCCAACCTGGGGAGCTGCGGCGGCGGCCATCACGCTCGGCAGCAACCTCATCGAGGGACGGGTGACGTTCGCGTGCGGAATCGCTTGCGGATTGGCGGCCCTCCTATCGATCACTCGTCGTGGCGTGCCGCGCCGGATCTGGGCTGGTGTCCTCTCGTTCCTCGCCGGTGCCGCCAGTCCGGTCGCGGCGCTGATGCTTGCCGTCTGCGCTACGCCGCTCCTCGTGCGGCGCCGATTCGTCGACGCGATAGTTCTCCTGGTGTCCGTAGTTCCGGCTGCGATTTTGTCGTTGGTGTTCGCGG
>Ga0207665_10001586_pt1 | contig 15306 bp, 9 predicted proteins | sample LARL112metaG_FD_184351 | JGI IMG/M metagenome (GOLD analysis project Ga0207665, IMG submission 184351) | Corn, switchgrass and miscanthus rhizosphere microbial communities from Kellogg Biological Station, Michigan, USA - LAR L11-2 metaG... | ecosystem: Host-associated > Plants > Roots >...
CCTCCTTGACTGAGTATGACTTCATCATCGTCGGCGGTGGCAGTGCTGGCAGTGCCCTGGCCAACCGGCTGTCCGCCGATCCCGGTAACCGGGTGCTGGTCCTGGAGGCGGGCCGGCCGGACTACCCGTGGGACGTGTACATCCACATGCCGGCCGCGCTGACCTTCCCCATCGGCAACAAGTTCTACGACTGGGGCTATGAGTCCGAGCCCGAGCCGGACCTGGGCGGCCGCCGCGTCTACCACGCCCGGGGCAAGGTGCTCGGCGGGTCGAGCAGCATCAACGGGATGATCTTCCAGCGCGGCAACCCGATGGACTACGAGCGCTGGGCCGCCGACCCCGGGATGGCGGACTGGGACTACGCGCACTGCCTGCCCTACTTCAAGAAGATGGAGACCTGCCTGGCCGGGGCGGATGAGTACCGCGGCGGCAGCGGCCCGCTGGTCCTGGAGCGCGGGCCCGCCACCGGCTCGCTGTTCCAGGCGTTCTTCACCGCGGTGCAGCAGGCCGGGTACCCGCTGACCGCGGACGTCAACGGCTACCAGCAGGAAGGCTTCGCCGCCTTCGACCGCAACATCCACCGCGGCCGCCGGCTCAGCGCCGCCCGCGCCTACCTGCACCCGGTGCTGAAGCGGAGGAATCTCGAGGTCACCACCCGGGCCTACGCCACCAGGATCCTGTTCGAGGGCACCCGCGCGGTCGGCGTCGAGTACCGGCAGGGCGGCACCCCACAGCGCCGGGGGCCGTCCCGGCTGGTCCGGGGGGGCGAGATCATCCTGTGCGGCGGGGCCATCAACACCCCGCAGCTGCTCCAGCTGTCCGGGGTGGGCAGCGCCGGGTTCCTCCGCGACCTGGGCATCCACGTGGTCGCCGATCTGCCCGGGGTGGGTGAGAACCTGCAGGACCACCTCGAGGTCTACGTGCAGTACGGGTCCAAGCTGCCAGTGTCGGTGGCCCCGGCGCTGAAGTACCGCAACCGGCCCCTGGTCGGTGCCAGGTGGCTGTTCCTGCGGTCCGGCCCCGGCGCCACCAACCACTTCGAGGGCGGCGGGTTCATCCGCAGCAACGACGAGGTGGCCTACCCGAACCTGATGTACCACTTCCTGCCCATCGCCATCCGCTACGACGGCTCACAGCCGGCCGGTGGCCACGGCTACCAGGTGCACGTGGGCCCGATGTACTCCGACTCGCGCGGCACGGTCAAGATCGTCTCCCGGGACCCAGACGAGCACCCGGCGCTGCGGTTCAACTACCTGTCCACCCCCACCGACCGGCGGGAATGGGCCGAGGCCATCCGGGTCACCCGGACCATCCTGAACCAGTCCGCGTTCGACGAGTACAACGCGGGTGAGCTGTCCCCGGGGCCGTCGGTGTCTACCGACGAGGAGATCCTGGACTGGGTCCGCCGGGACGCGGAGACCGCGCTGCACCCGTCGTGCACCGCGAAGATGGGCGCGGGCGCGGATGCCGTCACCGACCCGGGCAGCATGCGGGTGCACGGCCTAGACGGGCTGCGCATCGTGGACGCCTCGGTCATGCCGTATATCACCAACGGCAACATCTACGCCCCGGTGATGATGGCCGCGGAGAAGGCGGCCGACCTGATCCTCGGCAACACCCCGCTGCCGCCCGAGCACGTGCCGTTCTACCGGCACCAGCCACAGCACACATGACAGACCCCCGGGACCCGCGTGGGCTGCGGGGGGACGCGCCGCTGCTGGATGCCTGGCTGACGTTCACCGCACAGGCCCAGGACGGGCGGCTCACCCCGATGAGCGTGCCCGGGCACAAGCAGCGCACCGACCTCACCGGCGCGGTCACCGCGGGCGACGCGCCGCTGTACGGCGGGCTGGACAGCATCAAGCACGCGGATCTGCTGCTCCAGGAGGGGGAGCGCCGCGCGGCCCAGCTGTGGGGCGCGGACTGGTGCCGGTTCTCGGTGGCTGGCTCGACGCACGGCAACCAGGCCCTGTCGCTGGCCGCCGGGCAGCCCGGGCAGCAGATCGTGGTCACCCGGCTGCTGCACCGCTCGCTGCTGCTCGGCCTGGTCCTGGCCGGGCTGGAGCCGGTGTGGGTGCTGCCCGAGGTGGACCCGGCCACCGGGCTGCCCGGCCCGGTCCCGGTCAGCGCGGTCCGCGACGCGCTGGCCCGCCACCCGGCGGCCTGCGCGGTGTTCCTTGGTGATCCCTCGTATGTCGGCACCACCGGCGACCTGGCCGGGCACGCCGCCGCCGCGCACGCGGCCGGGGTGCCGCTGATCGTCGACGCGGCCTGGGCCGCGCACCTCGGCTTCCACCCAGACCTGCCGCCGCACGCGCTGGCCGCGGGTGCCGATGCCATGGTGACCAGCGCGCACAAGGCGCTGCCCGCCTACACCCAGGCCGCGCTGGTACTGGCCCGCACCGGGCGGCTCGATGCCGCGCGGCTGGACCGGGCGTTCGAGGCCACGCACACCACCAGCCCGGCCGGCGCGATCATGGCCAGCACCGACGCGGCCCGGGCGCTGCTGGCCCGCGACGGCAAGGAGCTGTGTGCCCGGCTGCTCCGCACGGTGACCGCGGCCCGGCGGCGGCTGCGCGAAGTCCCCGGCCTGGACGTGCTGGACGGTCCGGGGGTCGAGCCGGCCAAGCTGACCGTGCTGCTGGCCGGCACCGGCGCGCACGGCATCGCGGTCGAAGCCGACCTGGTCGCGGCGGGAATGCCGGTGGAGAGCGCGGACCGGGACACGATCATCCCGATCGTGACCCTGGCCGACGACGAGGCCCACGTGGCCCGGTTCACCCAGACCCTCATCGGGATCATCGAGCGGCACCGGGGCACGCCCCGGCTGCCGGTCCCGGCGGCCGCCTGGACCGTGGTGCCCGAGATGGCCCTGCCGCCGCGGGAAGCCTTCTTTTCCCCGAACGAAACTCTCGCCGCGACTGCCGCTGTCGGCCGGGTGAGTGCGGAGCTGGTGGCGCCGTACCCGCCGGGCGTCCCGGTGCTCGCGCCGGGCGAGGTGATCACCGCGGCGGCGCTGGACGCGCTGCGCGCGGCGCAGGCCGACGGCGGCCGGATCGCCTACGCCGCCGACCCCACCCTGGCCACCCTCCAGGTCATCACCCGCCCCTGACCCGGACTCCGCGGCCCGGAGCCCCGGGCCCCACCGGCCCGGCTGACCCCAGCAGGCCCGCTGGCCCGTACGCCCTCCACATCACTGCGGTGCCTTTGGTCAGTGCGGTGCGTTGGGGGCGTCCCAGCACCCACGGTGTACCGCGCTGATGGGATTCCGCCGGGCGACCCGATGGGTGTGGTGGGTTGTGCCCTTCCGGCGGGCAGAAAGTCACCGCACTGATGGGTTTGGGCCCATTGTGGGCGGGGGTGTCGGGGGCTTACGTTTTGGCGATGGATCCTCGACGGCGCGGTTTCGCCTGGCTGACCCATCCCTTCGCGTGCGCGGCGACGGCCGGGGTGGCCGTGGCGGCGTTGCTCAGCCCCACCGCGGCCGTGGCCGCAGCCGGCGGGTCGGCGGTGCAGAAGATCTGCCACGCCCCCAGCCCCCGGTCGGTGCTGGCTACCGGCTCGCACCGGAAGGCGGCCGCCGGGCCGGCGGCGGCCATCCGGGTCGATCAGGTCGGCTACCCGGCCGGGTCGGCCAAGGTGGCCGAAATCATGACCAAGGCCAAGCCGCCCGCGGGCGGGCTGCGCTGGGTGGTGGTCCGGGCCGGGTCCTGCCAGGTGGCCGCGTCCGGGGTGACCGGCCGCAGCCTCGGCTCGTGGAGCAAGCGCTACGGCTGGGTGCTGGCCGCGCGGTTCTCCGGGCTGCACGCCCCGGGTCACTACCGGGTCGGCCTGCTCAACGACCCGTCGGCCGCTTCGCCATGGTTCCAGGTCGGCCCGGCCGCGCAGCTCTATGCCCGGCCGCTGGCCAACGCGCTGTACTTCTACCAGAACGAGCGGGACGGTCCCGACTTTATCCGCACCGCGCTGCGCACCGCGCCTGGTCACCTCAACGACGCCAGCGCGATGACCTACCGCACCCCGCCGGTCGATGACAACGGCAACTTCAAGGGCAGCCTGGCCAAGTACGCCACCGGCGTACGGATCAACGCGACCGGCGGCTGGTTCGACGCCGGCGACTACCTGCACTTCGTCGAGACCACCAGCTACACCGAGGCCATGCTGCTGCAGGGCGTGGCGGCGTTCCCCCGGCAGATGGGCGCCGGTTCCGGCGCCGACTTCACCGGGGAGGTCAAGTTCGGCCTGGACTTCCTGCAGCACATGTGGCACCAGAAGACCCGGACGCTGTACTACGAGGTGGGCACCGGCGAGGCGAACAGCACCTACTTCGGCGATCATGACATCTGGCGGCTGCCCCAGGCCGATGACCACTACAAGGGCACCAACCCGCGCTATATCTACATCCGGCACCCGCCGGTGTTCCGGGCAGGCAAGCCGGGCGCGAAGATCAGCCCGAACCTGGCCGGCCGGCTGGCCGCCGACTTCGCCCTGTGCTACCAGGTGCTGCACCGCACCGACCCGGGGTACGCCGATGGCTGCCTGCGCTCCGCGGAGACCATCTACGCGCTGGCCGACCCGCACTGGAAGGGCCACCTGATGACGGCCATCCCGTGGGACTTCTACCCGGAGACCAGCTGGCGCGACGACATGATGCTGGGCGCCACCGAACTGGCCCGCGCGCTGCAGCAGGCCGGCCACTCAGGCCTGCCGGCCGGGCTGCCGGTCCGCTCCTCCGCGACCTACCTGCGCGGCGCCGCGGCCTGGGCCAAGGCGTGGATCCACAGCAAGCAGGCGCTGTCCGACACGCTGAACCTGTACGACGTGAGCGCGCTGGCCGACTACGAGCTGACGCTGGCCATCCGGGCCCAGCACGTGCCCGGGCTGGCGGTGACCCCGGCTCAGCTGCTGGGCAACCTGCGCGGGCAGATCGAGGAGGGCATCCACATCGCGGGCAAGGACCCGTTCCGCTTCGGGTTCGCCTGGGATCAGTGGGACACCACCACGCACGGCGCCGGGCTGACCGTGATGGCCGACGAGTACGACGCGCTGGCCGGCCAGCCGGTCTACGCGGGCTGGGCCCAGCGCTGGCTCGATGACATCCTCGGCAGCAACGCCTGGGGCGTGTCGCTGATCGTCGGGGACGGCAGTGTGTTCCCGGACTGCATGCAGCACCAGATCACCAACCTGGTCGGCTCGCACGACGGCCGGGAGCCGGTGCTGGCCGGGGCGGCGGTCGAGGGCCCCAACTCGTTCGCCGCGACCGGGACCGTGCCCAACATGCAGCCCTGCAGCGCGAACGGCCCGGGCAACGTCAGGTACGCCGCCTACAACGGGCACAAAGCGGTGTTCCAGGACAACGTGCAGTCCTACTCCACCGTGGAACCCGCCATCGACCTCACCGCGGCCACCCCCCTCGCCTTCGCCTGGCAGGACCAAATCAGCCGGTAGAGGTGAGGTAGCGTGGCGGCGTGATGGGGGACGAGGACGGCAGCCGCCCCCGGCGGCGGGTGGGCGTGCTGATCACGGTGGCCGCGCTGGTCTACGCGGCCGACGTGATCAGCAAGGTGGTCGTGGTAGCCACGCTCACCGAGAACAAGCCGGTGAACGTGGTCGGTTCGCTGCTGCGGCTGGATTACCTGCGCAACCCAGGAGCCGCGTTCTCGCTCGGCGCGGGCGGATACACGGTGCTGTTCACGCTGGTCGCGGTGGCCGTGATCGTCGCCATCGTGCGGATGGCCCGCACGCTGGCCAGCACGCCCTGGGCGGTGGCGATCGGCCTGCTGCTCGGCGGGGCACTGGGCAACCTCACCGACCGGCTCGCGCGCGGCCCGGGACCGCTGCGTGGCTGGGTGGTCGACTTCCTCCAGTTGCCGCACTGGCCGGTGTTCAACCTGGCCGACTCGGCGATCTGCTGCGGCGGCGCGCTGATCGTGCTGCTCACGCTCATCGGCCTGCGCCCCGACGGCCGCCGGGAACGCGGGCGCCGCAGCGGGCAGGCCGACGCCGGCGCGCAGCAGGCAAGCGGACCGCAGCGGGCAAGCTGACCGCAGCGGGCAAGCTGATCCGGGCCGAACCAGCCTGCAGGGCCGCCCCAGCCGCCCGGGGGTTACCCACCCAGCCGGGGGGCCGGGTAGAGGATCGTCTTGGGCTCGGTGAACGACTCCATCGCGAACCGGCCGCCGACCCGCCCGCGCCCGCTGACCGAGCCGGCCCGGCCGCCGAACGGCAGGTGTGACTCCCACAGGTTGGTGGAGGAGTTGATGTTCACCCAGCCGGCCCGGGCCTGCTCGGCGAAGGCCAGGCCGCGCTCCAGATCGGCGGTGAACACCGCCGCGGTCAGGCCGAACGGCGCCGAGTTCGTCAGCTCCAGCGCCTCAGCCGCCGAGGCCACCTCGATGATCGGCACCACCGGGCCGAACGTCTCCTCGGTGGCGATCTCCATGTCCAGGCTCACCCCGTCCAGCACGGTGGGCTCGGCGTACAGCGAGGTCGGGAAGCCGCCCGCGCGCCGCCCGCCGGTGAGCAGCTTGGCCCCCCGGCTCACCGCGTCGGCCACGTGCCGGTCGAATTTTCCCGCGGTCGCCTCGTTATTCAGCGGGCCCATCGTGGTCTGCGGGTCGAACGGGTCGCCCAGCCGGACCTGCTGCTGGGTGGCGGCCGCCACCCGATCGGCGAACTCGGCGCGCACCGCGGCGTGCACCAGGAACCGCTCGCCCGCCGTGCAGCTCTGGCCCGCGCACAGGTACGCCGCTTCCAGCGCCGCTTCGGCGGCCAGGTCGAGGTCGGCGTCGTCCAGGATCACCATCGGGCCGTTGCCGCCCAGCTCCAGCAGCTGTGTCTTGCCCGCGGCCCGCGCGGCGACCAGCCCGCCGGTGGCCACCGACCCGATAAAGCCGATCCCGGCCACCCCGGGGTGGCCGGCCAGCGCGTCCCCGGCCACCGGCCCGGGACCGGGCACGAAGCTGAACACCCCGGCTGGGACCCCGGCCGCATCGATGATCTCGGTCAGCACCGCGCAGCACGCGCTGGTGGTCGGGGCGGGTACCCAGATCACCGCGTTGCCGGCCGCCAGGGCGGGCGCGAACAGCTCCGCGCCCATGGTGTAGGGCCAGTTCCACGGGCTGATCACGCCGACCACGCCGAGCGGGACCCGGGCGGTGATCACCCGGCGGTCGGCGGAGATGGACGGCGGGAACGCGCCGTCCATCCGCCGCGCGTCCGCGGCCGCCATCCGGAAGTACTCGGCCAGCTCGTCGACCTCGTCATACGCCTCGGCCAGCGGCTTGCCCTGATCCAGGGTGAGCACCCGGGCCAGGTCCTCGCGGCGGCCCAGGACCGCGACCGCGATCCGCTCGCACCACGCGGCCCGGTCGAACGCGGACTGCGCGGCCCAGCCGGGCTGGGCCGCGGCCGCCGCACGGACCGCGTCGTCCACGTCCGCCGGGTCCGCGGTGGCCACCGAGGCGAAATCCTGGCCGGTGGCCGGGCTGGTGGCGCTGACGGCGGGTGACCGCCCCGGCCGCCATTCGCCCCCGATGAACAGCAGGTACTCGTCCATGCCTGGGTATCCCTCCGTTGTGCGCAGCGCGTCAGCACGCGGCGCAGAGCCGGCCGAGCTCGTCCAGCTTGTCCGGGGGCATCCGGTAGGCCGGCCCGGAGATGGACAGCGCCGCCACGCAATCGCCGGCCGGGCCGGACACCGGGGCGGCCACGGCGACCAGGCCATCTTCCAGCTCGGCGACAGCCGTGGCGTAACCGTTCCGGCGGATCCGGGCCAGGTCGGCCTGCAGCGCCTCGTCCGTGGTGATCGTGTGCTCGGTGTAGCGCTCCAGGCTGCCCGGGCCGGGCAGCGGGATGGCGCCGAAGGCGAGCAGCACCTTGCCGTTGGCCACCGCGTGCGGCCTGGTGCGGCGGCCGATCCAGCCGCCCGAGCAGCTCAGGATGAACGTGCTCGGCACCTCGGCCACGTTCAGGATCTCGGTCCCGGCCGGGATGGCCAGGTTGATCGTCTCCCCGGTCAGCTGGGACAGCTTCTCCATGGCCGGCTGCAGCCGGCTCACGATGTCGGCGCTGTGCAGCGCGAGCGCGCCCAGCCGGATGATCTCCACGCCGAGCCGGTACCGCTTGCCGGAGCGGGCCAGGAAACCGGTCCGTTCCAGCGTGGCCGCCAGCCGCGAGGCAGTTGACTTGTGCACGCCCAGGGAACCGGCGATTTCTGTCACACTGAGTTCCGGGCGGCCGTCTTCAAAAGTCGCGAGCAGCGCCAGCACCCGCTCGGCTGACTGATAGGTTGCGGTACCCGCAACCGCATTCGCGCTCATGCAACCCAGAATGACCAATTTGCCGGTTGTGCGTCAACTGCCATGAGTGCTGCGCGTGGCATACTCCTAACCGAGTTGCGCAGAATGCAGGGGCCCGCGGCGCAGGCGGGCGCCTCCGACGAATGAGAGCAGGCCCGTCATGGCCGAAACCGCTGATGAGCTGACCGTCGGTTCCGTGCACGATCCACTTCCCGAGGCGCTCGGGCTGGCCCGCGCGGCCGCCGACGCGGGCCTGGGCCTCAAGCTCCTCGGCGGGCTGGCCGTGCGGGTGCTCTGCCCGGAGTTCCCGCCCCGGCTGCGGCGTGATCAGGACATGGACTTCGCCTGCCTGAGCAAAGGACGCAAGGATGTGGCCGCCTGGCTGGCCGACAACAGCTGCGAGCCGGACCGGCGGTTCAACAACCTCAACGGTGACCGGCAGATGTACTTCACCACCCCGTCCGGGCGGGCCATGGACGTGATGGTGAACCAGCTGACCATGTGCCACACCCTGGACTTCCGGCCCTCGTACGGGCGGCTGCCGTTCACTGTCGACTCGGTCGACGTGCTGCTGTCCAAGCTGCAGATCGTCGAGCTCAACGAGAAGGACGCGCGGGACATCTTCCACCTGCTATCCGGCCTGCCGGTCGGTACCGGCGCCCCGCCGGCCATCGACACTGACCGGTTCAGCAAGGTGCTGGGGGCGGACTGGGGCTGGTGGCGGACGGTCACCGGCAGCCTGGCCAAGCTCCCCGGTCTGCTGGCCGACAAGCCCGGGCTGGTGCCACCGCAGGCCTCCTACGACCCGCTGGCCCAGGCCCGGCAGCTGCTGGACATCGCCGAAGCCGCACCGAAGACCATGAAGTGGAAGCTGCGCGCCAACGTGGGTGACCGGGTCCGCTGGTACGAACTGCCGGAGGAAGTCGACCGCTGACCAGCCCGGTCCGGTCCTGGCCCGCCTGGCCCAGGGCACGATCCGGCTATGGGCTATTAATTCGCTCTGCGTGGCTTGACGCCGGTTTCGGCCGGATGCTAGACGTTGCACAGGGCGCACTGGCGTTGCACACGGCGCCGGGAAATCTCGTGTGCGCGGAAAAAAGCAAACGAGCGCGGCACGGTCGGGTGCGCGAGGAGGGCGTGGTGATCTCGTGAGAGTCTTCTTCGCCACTGATATTCACGGCAGCGAGGTCTGCTGGCGGAAGTTCCTGAACGCAGCCGCCTTCTACAAGGCCGATCTGGTGGTCCTGGGCGGCGACGTCACCGGCAAGGTGATGGTGCCGATCGTCGAGCGGGGTGGGTACTGGCAGGCCACCGTGCGCGGCGAGGCGATCCGGATGGAGACCAGGGCCGAGCTCGAAGAGGTAGAGAAGAAGATCCGCAACGCCGGGCACTACCCGGCCCTGGTCAGCCCCGATGAGCTGCAGGTCCTGAACGACGAAGAGGGCGCGGTGGACCGCCGGTTCAACACCGAGATGACCCGCTCCCTGGACCGCTGGCTGGACATGGCCGACACCAAGCTGGGCGGCGGCGACATCCCGTGCATCCTCAACGGCGGGAACGACGACATCTGGGAGATCGACGACATCATCGAGGCCTCGCCGAACGTCACCTTCGGCGAGGCCAAGTCCCTCGACCTCGACGGCTTCCACATGGTCTCGATGGGCTGGACCAACCCGACGCCGTGGAACACATTCCGTGAGGCTCCCGAGGAGCAGCTCAGGGAAAAGATAGACGCGGTCGTCAGCCAGATCCCGGACATGGAGCGGGCGATCTTCAATTTCCACGCCCCGCCCTACGGGACCGGCCTGGACGAGGCGCCCGCGCTGGATGAGACGTTGCGGCCCACGCACGGCGGTGCGGTGATGAAGCCGGTGGGGTCGACCGCGGTGCGCGATGCGATCAACAGCTACCAGCCGATGCTCTCGGTGCATGGTCACATCCACGAGAGCCGCGGCATCAAGCGGATGGGCCGGACTCTGGCCATCAATCCGGGCAGCGTTTACGGGGACGGCGTCTTGCAGGGCGCGGTACTCGAACTGAACGCAAAGAAGGGGAAGGTCACTAAGTACCTTCTGGTGAATGGCTGATTCCCACCGGCAAGCGAGGGGGGGCGCAATAGGCTTGCCTAGCCACCCAAAAGCCCCCCAACCGGGAGATGAGCATGGCAACTGAAGCGATTGGCGGCGAGACGCCAACACTCTTCCTCCGCAAAGCCACCGGCCTGGTCCGTGGCTGGTCCGTCCGGGACTCGATCATCTATGCGTGCCTGGCCACCAACTTCGTCACCCTAGGAATCTACGAGTTCACTTTCGCCGGGCCGGCCTTCCCCAAGGGCCAGTTCATCACGGCCGTCCTGATCTCGGGTGTCTGGGTGTCGTTCCTGGTGATCGCGTATGCCGGGCTCATCGTGACGATTCCGCGGGCGGGTGGTGACTACGTCTGGCAGAGCCGGATCCTGGGCAGCGGCCTCGGTTTCGTGATGGCCGCCACCGGGTGGTGGTTCATCCTGTGGCTGTGGGCGCCCATCTACGGGAACATCCTCTCGGTCCAGCTGTTCCAGCCGCTCTGGGCCACCCTGAAATGGACCTGGCCGGCTGGCGGCGCCGCGTGGTTCGGCACCAACAACGGGATCTTCATCGTCACGCTCATCACGATCGCGATCGCCGGTGTGCTGGTGTCGCTCGGCATGGCGGGCTACGCCCGGATCCAGCGGTGGTGCTTCATCGGCGGCATGATCGGGTTCGCGGTCGTCGTGGTCCTGCTCCTGTTCAGCTCGCACGCCAGCTTTGTGAGTTCGTTCAACCTCGAGGGCCAGAGGCTGTTCGGCGTGCATAACGCCTATGCCGCGACGAACGTCGCCGCCGCGAAGGCCGGGTACACCACGTCGCCGTTCGGCTTCGGCCCGCTCGGGCCGACGATGCTGCTCGTGCCTGCCTTCATGTTCTTCCTCCTGTGGCCGAACTGGGGGAGCACGCTCTACGGCGAGATCCGCGGGGCCAGTGACTTCCGGCGGGTGTTCACCGGCATGTTCGCGGGCCTGTGGCTGACAGTCATCCTCACGGTCATCTTCCTGCTGCTGATCGCCAAGACCGTGGGCTGGGGCTTCTACCAGAACCTCAACTCGCTGGACTACAACCTGACGCCGCAGTTCGGCATCTGGCCCTACCCGTTCATGTTCGCGGGCTGGCTGGTGCATAACACGGCGTTCCAGGTCATCCTGATCCTGGTGCTGAGCCTGTGGTTCTTCGCCTGGGTCGGCACGCTGTTCCTGTCCTCGACCCGGGTGATCTTCGCGGCCGCGTTCGACCGGGTGCTGCCCGACCGGGCGGCCGAGGTCTCCGAGCGGCGGAAGGTGCCGGTCTATTCGCTGATCCTGATGCTGCTCCCGGCGGCGGGCCTGGCCGCTATCTACGCCTACTCGACCACGTTCCGGTCCTACACGCTGGACGCCACCCTGGTCATCGCGGTGACCTACCTATTCAGCGCGATAGCCGTGGTGCTGCTGCCGTTCGTCAAGCCGGACCTGTGGCGCGCCTCGCCGGCCAGCCGGATCAAGATCCTCGGGGTGCCGATCGTCCCGGTCGCCGGGGTCGTCACGATCGGGCTGCTCGTCTTCAACCTCTACGAGTGGCTCAGTAACGACAACTACTTCGTGAACAGTCACAACTCACTCATTTACATGGGCGCCATGTACGTGCTGGCGATCGTGATCTACGTCGTGGCCAGGATCGTGCGCGGCAGGCAGGGCATCGACCTGAAACTGATCAACAAGGAGATCCCGGTCGAGTAGCGCAGGCCGGGTACGGCTGCATTCGGCCCCGCCGCCCGAGTTTGCCGGGCGGCGGGGCCGAGGCAACTCTCGCCTCGCACCCGGGGCGGGACGACAGGATTGGCGGATCAGCGGCATGACACAGACACCGGCCCGGGCCAGCGCGGTCATCATCGGCGCGGGCATCGTGGGCAACAGCCTGGCCTGCCATCTGGCCCGCCTCGGCTGGCGCGACCTGGTGCTGGTGGACAAGGGGCCGATGCCGAACCCGGGCGGCTCGACCGGGCACGCCTCCAACTTCATCTTCCCCATCGAGTACTCGAAGATGATGATGGAGCTCACCCAGGACAGCACCGAGCAGTACCAGGCGCTGGGGGTGTTCACCCAGAGCGGCGGGATCGAGGTGGCCCGGACCCCGGCCCGGATGGCCGAACTGCGGCGGCGCTGCACCGCCGCCACCGCGTGGGGAATCCCGGCGCAGGTCATCTCGCCGGCCGAGGTCCGCAAGCTGGTGCCCTACCTGGACGAGTCGGTGATCCTGGGCGGCGCGCACTTCCCCACCGTGGGCGTGGTCGACTCGCTGCGGGCCGGCACGCTGATGCGTGAGGAGGCCGAGCAATCCGGCGCGCTGCACCTGCTGGCCGGGGCCGAGGTGCTCGGCATTGACACGGTGCCCGGCCCGCGCGGCCGGCCGCAGATCGCCGCGGTGCGCACCACCGGCGGCGACATCGAGACCAGCAGCTGCGTGATCTGCTGCGGCGTGTGGAGCCCACGGATCGCCCGGATGGCCGGGGCCCGGCTGCCGCTGACCCCGATCGTGCACCAGATGATCAGCGTCGGCCCGATCCCGCTGTTCGCCGGCACCAGCGGGGAGATCGCCTACCCGATCGTGCGCGACGTGGACACCAACATGTACGAGCGGCAGCACGGCGGCGACATGGAGGTGGGCTCGTACGCGCACCGCCCGATCATCGTCACCCCGGACGAGATCCCGTCGATCGAGGAATCGGCGCTGTCCCCGACCGAGCTGCCGTTCACCGCGGACGACTTCGACCCGCAGCTGGCCGAGGCGCTGGAGCTCATGCCCGAGCTGCTCGGCGACGAGCGGGTCGGCATCAGGTACGCGATCAACGGCCTGATCTCGATGACCCCGGACGGCCACCCGCTGCTCGGCGAGACCCCCGAGGTGGCCGGCCTGTGGTCGGCCGCGGCCAGCTGGATCAAGGAGGGCCCCGGGGTCGGCCGCGCGGTGGCCGAGTGGATGTCCGGCCAGGCCCCGGGGATCGACGTGTTCGAGGCGGACGTGGCCCGGTTCTACCCGGCCCAGCAGACCGTGACCCACGTGGTGAACCGGGCCCGCGAGGGCTTCAACAAGATGTACGGCATCGTGCACCCGGCCGAGCAGTGGGAGTCCGGCCGGCCGGTCCGGCTCAGCCCGGTCTACCAGCGCGAGCGCGACCTGGGTGCAGTGTTCTTCGAGACGGCCGGGTGGGAGCGGCCGCACTGGTACGCCTCGAACGAGCCGCTGCTGGAGCGCTACGCGGGCCGGCTCATGCCCCGCGAGGCCGAGTGGGATGCCCGCTGGTGGTCGCCGGTCATCAACGCCGAGCACCTGGCCATGCGGGACGCGTGCGGGCTGGTCGACCTGTCCGCGTTCGCCATCTTCGACATCACCGGGCCCGGTGCGCTGGACGCGGTCCAGTCGGTGGCCGTCGCCCAGCTCGACGTGCGTCCCGGCCGGGTGGTGTACACCTCGCTGCTGGACGAGCGGGGCGGTTTCGTGGGCGACCTGACCATCATGCGGCTGGGTGATCAGCGGTTCCGGGTGGTCACCGGCGGTGCCACCGGCATGTCCGACAAGAAGTGGTTCACCGGCCACCTGCCGGTCGAGGGCACCGCCGCGCTGGCCGACCTCACCTCGGCCCAGGCCACGCTGGGACTGTGGGGCCCGCGGGCCCGAGACGTGCTCCAGTCAGTCACGGCGGACGACATGAGCCACGACGGGTTTGCGTTCGGTACCTGCCGTGACATAGAGGTCGCAGGCATTACCGTGCTCGCGTCGCGCATTTCCTACGTGGGCGAGCTGGGCTGGGAGCTGCACGTGCCGATGGAGCAGGGCGCCCGGCTGTGGGACGCGCTGTGGGACGCGGGCCGCCCGCACGGGCTGGTCCCGGTGGGCATCGGCGTGTACGGGACCACCGGGCGGCTGGAAAAGGGGTACCGGGCCTTCGGCGCCGAGCTGACCGCCGACTACACGCTGGTCGAGGCGGGGATGACCCGCCCCCGGGTGAAGGCGCAGCCGTTCGTGGGCAAGGACGCCTACCTGGCCCAGCGGGCCGAGCCGCCCGCCGCCGTGCTGTGCACGCTGACCGTGGACGACCACCGGCCGGACGGCGGCGAGGCCCGGTACATGCTGGGCGGTGAGCCGGTGCTGTCCGCGGCCGGGGAGCGGCTGGTTGACGCCAAGGGCCGGCCGTCCTACGTGACCAGTGCGGGCTCCGGGCCGTCGGCCGGCAAGCATTTGCTGCTGGCCTACCTGCCGCCCGCCGAAGCGGTCGAGGGGAACCGGCTGCAGGTCGAGTGCTTCGGCACGGCGTACCCGGTCACTGTGGCGGTGGCCGGGTCCGCGCCGCTGTTCGACCCGGACAACGCGCGGGTGCGGAGCTGACCGGGATGGAGATCGGGGTCTGCGTCAAGCGGGTGCCACAGGTCGGCGGCCGGATCGTGGTCACACCGGACGGGCAGGACGTGGACACGAGGATGTCCGGGTTCGCGATCAGCCCGCACGAGGAATGCGCGGTCGAAGAGGCGGTCCAGCTCACCGAGCGGCTCGGCGGCCGCGTGTCGGTGCTCACCCTCGGCCCGCCGGAAGCGGCCGAGCAGCTGCGCGACGCGCTGGCCCTGGGCGCGCACCGGGCCGTGCTGCTGGAATCCGGCGGGCGGGAGTGGGGGCCGATCGGCACCGCGGGAGCCATCGCCGCCGAGGCCCGCCGCCAGGCTGCGGCCGGTAGCGGCTATGACCTGCTGCTGATGGGCAACGAGGCCGCCGACACCGGCGATTACCAGGTGGGGGTGCGCGTCGCGCACGCGCTCGGCTGGCCGTGCGTGACTGGGATCAAGCGCCTGGAGATCGACGGTGGCCAGGCCCGGGCCCGCCGCGACAACCCGGCGGGCGCGGAGACCTTCCAGGTCACGCTGCCCGCGGTGATCAGCGTGAAAGAGGGCATCAACCTGCCC
>Ga0207665_10001589_pt1 | contig 15302 bp, 22 predicted proteins | sample LARL112metaG_FD_184351 | JGI IMG/M metagenome (GOLD analysis project Ga0207665, IMG submission 184351) | Corn, switchgrass and miscanthus rhizosphere microbial communities from Kellogg Biological Station, Michigan, USA - LAR L11-2 metaG... | ecosystem: Host-associated > Plants > Roots >...
CATGTTCCCGAGCGCCGGTATTTGACGCCGGAGGCAAAGACCGCGTGGAATAACGCCAAAGCTGCTTTTAAACGCGATGGCAATTTGGATTCTGTGCTCGCTCGGGTTGATATGTCGCCAGAACACCAACAGCAAATCAAAACCGAGTGCCAGGTGACCGAATGATGATCTTCCACAATGTTGAGCAAAACACAGATGCGTGGCAAGCGCTGCGTTGTGGGAAGGCTACGGCTTCTAACTTCGCTTGCATCATGGCTAACGGCGACAAGGCATTTGGCGATCCAGCGAAGCGCTATGCGCTGCAATTGGCACTAGAGCAGCGCACGGGGCGCAAGGCAGAATATAGTTTTTCCAATGAACACATGGAGCGCGGCCACGAACAAGAACCAGTCGCCAAGATGCTTTATGAGGAAACGAATTTTATTGATGTTTCGAACGGCGGTTTTTTTGACTGGGGCAACTATGGTGATTCGCCCGATGGCCTAGTTTTAAATAGCGGCATCGTAGAAATTAAATCCGTTATCGCACCTACTCATTACGCAACATATATGCGCGATAGTTTCGACCCTGCCTATAGATGGCAGCTTATTGGGCATCTTGATTGCACTGGCCGTGACTGGGTTGATTTTGTTAGCTATTGTTCAGACTTTCCAGATGGCGCGCAACTGCTTGTATATCGTCTAAATCGTGACGAATGCGAAGAAGACATACAACGCCTACGTGAGCGTCGCGCTTTATTTTTAGAGTTGGTTGATACGACGCTAAAGAATCTGAAAGAGATATCCTAACCATGGATGCCATCGCACTTCCGCCAGAGCTTTTCGAAGACCTTAATTTTCAATGTCTTTCTTCTGGAAATCGTATGTTCCTCATTGACTTGTATGTAAAGCTCAATGACGTAGAACGCTTTACGATCGACCTTACTCGACCTGTTGATTATGGTCAGCCGTATGAGTCAACTTTATGCCGGCGAGTTGTGGCTTTGCGAAAGGCTGGATTGATAAAGGTCGTGGGGCGTAGGCGCAAGAAAACAGGGCACAGCATGCGAATTTACTCATTCGCGCATGCCGCGCCATATATTGATAACTTGAGGTCGGCCAGCGACCGTGCGGAGCAGCCCGTTAAGGCTGGCATGAATTCTATAGGGATCGCACAATGACAACCAAACTATCCGAAAACGACAAAAGCATAGTTCACTATCTTGCACTAAAGGCTCGCTGGAAAAGGATGCTGCGGATTTGATTGAGCGGCTTGATAGAAATCTTTGTATCATGATCGATGCATTTGACAGCATGGCGGAAGATCGGGCAAAGCCAAAATTCTCGGAGGATTTATGAGCAACGATATTGAACTTCTGGCATGCCCGTTTTGCGGTGCAGGAGTAACCAAAATTAGAGAATCTCATAATGGTTACCATGTTGACCATTGGTGCGAAAAGCATCAAAAAGTCACGATTCAATGCACTGCCGATGATCTCGATTCTGCGAAAAATCTGTGGAACGCTCGCGCCGCACTGGCCGCGCCGCAAAAGGAGCCGGTGGCATTAGACTTTGAAAAAGTCAATGAAGCGGCACAATCTGCGAATAAACAATTCGGGCAATGGATGCCGGAGCGCTGGATTCAATTGTTCGTCGCTGCTTACAACAAGGAATAACCATGGATTTCATACAAGCACTGAAAATTGCCCAGGATGTATTTGAACAATACCATATCGATCAGCCTAAAATGTGGAAGCGCATGGACGGAACGCCGATTCTGAATGATGTTGGCGTGCGCATGGCAATGGCATTTTTAGAGGCGCAACGCGAGATGCCAGCGGCTCTTACGGCTAACCGCTTCGTAGATAAGCTGGGAACACGCCTTGCAGAACTTCTAGACGAGGATCAGTGGGCAGAGTGCGAACAACTATTAATCAATGCATTTGGCGCGCAATAATGCACTACACATTTTTTACACTTTTCTCCATGATAGCCGCATGAAATATAGATTATCGATTCCGGCTCTCGGCACCAAATATTTTATATAGAAAATTGATAATGAAATTTATACATGCATCTCTAAAATGTTATGTGAAGGATTTAAATAAAACTATGAAAGCAAGCGATACACGAGAATGGGAATTCTCACAAACTCCTACAGACGCTGATGATATAAAATGCCCAAAATGTAATATATTTAGTCCATTATCTAAATGGACTTGCGGAGAAGGACTGGAATGGTGCGAGCTATGCGGAGATTATCATATTGTGATGTTTTGTCCGAAATGTATGCATGAAACACCATATATTCACCAAGAAGGCCATCTTGAAATTAGACTATTCCCCAGAAAGATAGTATCTAGATATTCTGATAAATTGGGGGATTGGATTGTTTATGAGGATGGTTCAAAAATGCGCATTAGATAAATAAAAGTAAATAATGTCGTTTATCATTGCCGCATGCAATCGAATGGAATAGCAGAGCAGCAGGCCGTTTTCGGCCTGTGCAAGATGTCCGGCTGGACTAAGATTGACCAGGCCCTGGTGTATTACAATGCCAGCGCGGCAGATATAGCGAAGAGAATTACGTAGAATTTTTAATCGATTGCGGTTATTAATCGCCTCATATCGGACATTTGTACGATATGATTAAGTTAATACTTGGGGAAATGTCCAATATTGCAGCATGTCCGATAAACGTGGACAAACATCGGGCATTTTATACATACCGTGCCCATGGTTGATATCGTGGACATGGTACTTTTATGTTACCAGCAACCCTAATAAAATGTAGGGCGACGGCAAAAATATAAATGATCTGTCCATAGATCGCTCATTATGTCGCATAACGCACTATCTATGGATTTTATATGTAACGATTACTGTAACGAAATTATTGTATTCCAGATTCTTAGGAATGGATGATTTTGAACGGGCCGCGCACTGAATTACAGAACTTCTCTGCCGCTTGCAGTGCGCATTCTATGCGCTCAACGGGCGTTTTTTTGCTGCCGGCCGTAGCATATAGAACGCCTATGGCTATATCTGCCCCGCTTCCTATCGCATTATATCCCTCTACAATTTCCTCGATTTGGTAATCTTCGTAGAGATTGAAGATCCTGCCTTGATAACCGATCAGCAACTGCGGTCCGACAGTTTCAGTCTTGTCCTGGAAACCAGTTTGCAGGCATGTTCTCACTGCGTCAGCAACCAGTGTGACCATGAATTTCTCCACACTCATTTTTGCAGGACGCGCAGGAAATGCAAGCGCATGAGCCAATAATTGTCCTGAACGAAATGACCCTGAATAGCCTATCAATGTAGATCCTACTTTGTGCACCTTAGGATCAACTCTTACCCGCGCTGCTACGTCTGTAGTGCCAGCCGAATCACCGCCCATATAGACTATGCCAGCGTGCTTTATGGCGACTATGGCTGTCATATCATGCACCCTGCATGTAGTTTTCTTTTTGCATCTACATAAGCCTCGCTTGCCTCTAAGGCAGTATTGAAATTACCCAAATGCACAGACTTATTATTGACGCTTATTTTTGCGGTGAATCTATTCTTATCTGGATAAACCCCAAGCAACCCAGTAGATTTATTGTTTTTTGCCATTCTCTGATTTTGCAAATTAGTCTGGCGTGATACGTCGCGCAAGTTAGAAATGCGATTGTCAGAACGATCCCCATTGATGTGATCTATATCGCCAATAGGCCATGTGCCGTACACATATAACCAAGCCAATCTATGTAGCTTGTACGATTTACCACTACGCTTACCAACTATATTTATGCGAACTGTTTTATATCCATACATATCGTTACTACCAACTGTACTGCCGGCCATGCGATTTCCACCACCGATTAGTCTAGTAAAAATTCCGCTGTTCGGATCATAAAAAAACATTTCTCGCACTTGTTGCGCAGAGACTAAATTGTCTTTGTTGCTCATGCCGCTTCATCCATGGAAATCATCCCAACATCGCAACGATGGCGCTCAATCTCACCATGTTCTGCGTGGTAGACGATGCAAGACATATCGCGGCCAGCGCGGTATCCGTGGCCGTTGGCATATGAATCAGAAGCTGCGGTTGTTCTGAAAGATTCGCATATAACGCCAGGGAACTCTTGAACATTCTTGCTATGCACATGCCCAGTGAGCCAGTACCTATGCTTTGTTTGCCCCCAGTCGGCCGGGCGATCGCATGCCATGATGGCACCTAGTTGGCCGTGCTTCACAGTATCTCCGTGAGTAGACCCGAGCAACGTTGTTCCGAATCGGTAGTACCAGAATTTAGACGGATTGAGATCGACCTCAACGCGCGGCTCGTTAGAAAAATAAGCCGACAGCGTAAATGCCAAGGCCCAAATAGCTTGCGGGTCGTGGTTGCCAGGCATAAGCTTGACTACCACCTTATTATATTTTTCGAGCGCTCTTAAAATAGCGTGCCGGTATGTTTCAATACCTACTTGAAGCACTTTGACAAAGCGAGAATCTACGTCAAGCTGGTGCTTATGAGCAGGCGTCTGATTCGTTTGATCATTCATATGAAATACATCGCCAAGCAAAAGCAGGATGGCAATGTCGGATGCTGGCGCAGTTTCCATGAGTCGATCAACGGCGCCAAGCGTGAGTTTGCGGCCAATTTCCAAATCGAACGCTTCACCTACCTCTTTAGCCCAGCAAAAGAGCCCTACGTGCGGATCGCCGAAGGGGAATACCGTAATGATGTCCTTGGAAATATGGGCTGGAGCTTGCGAAATTGGCGCCATACCGCGCACATCCTCCGACATGGCTGCTATCGTAGCGCGCATCATTTCTTCTTGCCACGCTTGATCTGCTGATGATTTAACCCATGTCAGAAGCGGCTCTGCTTCGCCACGTCGGTAGAGCTGCGATGCTCCGCGCAGCATTTGGCCAGGAGCGACTGGATGGATGAGATTGTGTTCTGGGGAATAACCGCGTTTGGCTGCGCGCTTTTTTAAATTATTTATAGAGTCGCATATGGCGTTTTTTGATACTCCTAATGCGACAGCGGCTTTTCTTTGACTGCCATGTTTTTCAATTGCTTCAATATATTCCAATTCTCTGACCGTCGCGTAACTACGGAGTTGCGTGTCGAATGCGGTCATTTTTCATCCTTGTTATTTTGGAAAACTACAGTGTCATCACGGGTATAATGTCGTGGTGTGAGATGGGCATAGCTGGCAATCGTCTGAGCTGCGGCAGCGTTAAGCTCGGCGCGGAAGTTTTTGGAGGGCGGCGGCCGATCATCCGTAACTACGCCCTGTAAAATGCCGTCATATAAAACAACAAGAGTGGCTATCGCCTTTAGAATATTGTGCAGTTTTGCGGGGGAGTCATAGTCAATATCCTGTCCTTCCCACCAATCCCCGGAATGTCGGTTGAGAGCATCATAATAAACAGAGGCTCGCACCCCATGAATGCGATAGTTCATGCTGCCATGCTTACAGACGCCCTCTAACATCGCGACTCCAAGCCAATCAAGAACGGCTCGAGGAATAGAACCAAATGGCGCTTTTAGACTTGCTAAGGCATCTTTAGGATTAGTTGATTTTTTGCAATTATCGTCCACTAATTGTCTCCCTGGCGTTTGCTGTTACTAGCAACTACTTAGTATAGCGCAATATACTAATTGGTCAAGGCTACTTTATCAACTACCAGTGCGAGCTGCCGAAAAGTCGTACCCCGATGAACATTGCAGCGGCGCGCCAGGTAGGAACACCGGATGCCAAGGATGCTTCCATCAAGACATGGTCAGCCATTGACCGGTCAACATTGTGGGTTGAATATAGCCAATCGTGCAGAGCTGATGCAGAATGGCAAGTATCTCCAGTAAGCAGAAAAGCAACTGGAGTGCGTGGCACCGACGAAAAATCAGTCATGAAGCCAGCAGGAACTGTGAATGTCTTCTTTGCCACATCAGATTGATAGATAAGGGGCGCAGTCAGGCGCCAAGTTCCGCGCCCTTCGTTGCTGACATCGTCCAGCAGCTCTACTTTTAGCTCTGTCAGGAACTTACTCACGGCTACGCCTTACTGCGCCAGAGCGGCATTCAAACCGCTTTGCGCGAAGAGTAGTGCCAGAGCCGCAGCAGATTTTTGCTCTGCAGGCAGCTTGGATGCATCCACCAGCTTCACCATCAGCGGGAAGATTACTTTGGCCGCGCTAGCAACGGTCAGAGGCTCAGGAGTGCCAGCGGTGCATACCTTGCCGAATGCATCGGTCGCGTCGGTGATTTTCTTCAAAGGCAACGCGTCTTGGTCGGCTGGAGTGAGAGTTGCATAGATGGCAGGAACTTGGTCAACGAATGGTTTAACTGCAGCGCAGCTCTTATGCAAGGCTGTAGCAAAACTCGCTGGTGTTTGTGGCACTGTGGTGCAAGCGGATAGGAGCAAGCAGGCCGCAACAGCAGCCAGAGCGATACGTGACATGGTGATTCCTTATTTTGAGAAGATTTTTGCGGCGCTGACGGCCGAATCGGATACTGCTTTTGATACGTCTAATACTGATTTGGATTGTGCGGTCATCGGAGCCGAAGCCCCGACTCCCGTCTCGTTGAAATGGACTGTGACGACGCCATCGGATGCTGTTGTTAGATCAAATGATAGCGAATTAATATCTTTTGAATTTTTTGCCTCTGCTGCACAGCATACCATTCTGTTGAGATTTGGCTCAAAAAACGGATGTATGGAATATGACGCAGTTCCGGCACATGCAGTACATCCTATAGCGCATGCCAGAACAAGCGCAGCGGCCTTCATGGTGCGGATGGTACGGTAGGAGCAGGAGGTGGTGCGGGCGGCGTCTTGGCACCAAATAGATCACGTATTGCATATCCCAAGAACATCGAAACAATCGCCCAAATGGCGACAGCATTTGACGGTGGTGGGAAATATGAAACCAGACCACCAACAATAATCGCGATGAGTGTAAAGAATTGAACGGCGCTCGGCCGTAAGAATGAGAAATTTTGAACGTTCATATTTTTCCTATACGATATGACACGGTATATCAGCGTCTTCATTTAATAAATAAATGGCATTCACACGATGCCATCCATCGGCTATTATAAGCCTTTCGCCACGAATGAGAAGAACTGGCGACAATGCTTTTTTCTCAGCTATCTTTTTCAGATTATGCTTTACATGGAAATTGACTGCGCCGATTGGATATAATCCGGATGCTCGAATTATATCTTTGGCTTTGTAAGTCACAAGGCGCGCTTTGCGCAGCAGCGTCACCAGCGCGGTGGCTTTCTCGGGATCGTAAAGCAGCGTGAGGTAACTAAGTGCGGCTGGATAATCATGTTCTTCTGGCTCATCTAACCAGAGTATGTTTGGCGCCCTCTTCATTTTACGCCCAATGCTTCTTTAGCTTTGTCCCACAAATTTTGACGTTCATTTTTCCCGACCATTGCCGTGCCATTGATCGCTCTGGTAATTGCATCAAATTTGCCAACATCGGCAAAAGCATTGCAACCATTAGTTTGCCAATACATCGCCGCGCATGCCGCCCCCCATTCTGGCAATTCAATGGCTTCTGGATGAACAACAAAATCCGGAACATTGGTGCCGTATAATCTTCGCAGACGATCGCGCGAGCCGGCATAATTTCGCAATCCGGTTAATTGGATTGGACCGCGACCCCTATAAGTCCAACCGTCGCCAGATTGCTCTGACCCATTGCCATTGCGCAGCGCATAGACATGATTGGCGATCATTTCCGGCTTATTGGCATATTGCCGCGCTGTGATTGGGGAGAAATGATTGCCAAATATCTTTAGAAGACTTGCGGCGCTATAATTCAGGTTCTCAACCACAGCAGCAAGTCCCGCACTTTCATGGCCGATTTGCGCCAGGAAAGCAGCCTGACGTGATGGCGTATTAATGTCAAAATCGTCCATCGCGTTGACTAAGGCAGTTTGCCATACCTGCGCGGTGGCAAGTTTGGCACCTGTAGACGTGGCTATTTGGGCGGCAGTGATCATTTGTCAGCCTTCATATCCAATTTGTCCTCAATACGCTCAAGCTTTTTAAATACGGCCTCTAATGCCTTGCCGAAATTATCTATGGCTTTACTTAGATCAGTCTGTGTTACGTAAGACTCTGAAACATGTAGTTTATACGCCTGTAAATCAGCGTTAAGTTCTAATATGGATTTTGCATTTGCAACCACATCGGCTTTTAATGCTTTAAAGTTCCACCAAAGAATTCCGCAAACTACACCGCCCAAACCATTGAGAGCCCAAATGAATATAGATTGCTCAATCATGATGCATCCTGGTCGTGGTGGATGACTTCGACATCGGAGAACTTGTAGTCCTCTTTCCCGTATTTCTGGGCCAGCCAAACAGGCTCTGGCAGGTCATGTACACCCTCATCTTTTCCGGTGTGGTGCGCCTTGCAGAGCAGCCGGCCGTTAACGTTCATGTCGTCGACGAACATGTAGGGATCAGCGGGCACGAACTGTTGGCGTGCTGGGTACTCGACGCCATCTTCGCCAGTAAATGCCGGCACCTCTTCAAAGGTTCCATTCAACTCGAAGGTGCCCCACGCAAAGTGCGGAAAATCCTTGCGAATATGCGACCCAGCCGACCAGTCGATCATCTCGGCGAATGACCGCTCTATTGGGTAGTGATGAGCCTCAAGTGGATATCCTGTTTCTTCCGCAGTGCAATTGCAGATCCAGCAGCGGCCGCCATCTCGTTCCAATAAATGCTTCCGACTCTTGACGAACAGTGGCGTGCTGACACGCGGATCATGGCCAGGAATATTCACATCAACTGTGAATGTATTCTTTTCTTCATGTACGTCTGTCACTGGCATATGTTTCTCGCGCATAAAAATACCGCCGAATCGGGAATATTGAAATATTGATTGCTTTGCATTTTATGATATCAACGAATGCGCCTAGCCCTCAAATAACCATTTGCTGTCATCGTGCTGACCGCAAATACAGAATTCACTACGCAATATACAGTAGTTGTTGTAGAGATATTTTCTCTTATAATGGGAGAAATATAAGATGGCTGAGTCCCCAATCCCGCCGGAACTGTGCCTACATAATTTCCATATGTCCCAAGAGCCCCGAATGTTGCTGATGTAGTAGATATCCCAACGCCAAAACTAGTTGCCGTAGTGGTGGCGCCCAATGTATAAACTGCGGTGCATTGGACATCCCAGTCACCGGGGCTTAATGATATGCTTGATACATTCGCTGCCGTTGCAGTTGTCAGGGAAACTGCAGTTAAATTGGTCGGAGAAGGGAATTCTCCTATGCTGCCAGCATTTGCACTATCGGCAAGTGTGGTGCCAACAATACCGGATGTGGTAGACGGAGTAATTGTGCTTGTAGCTTGTAAAGTCGTGAATTTACCGGCTGCTGCTGTAGTTGTCCCAATTGAGGGCGGGGAAGCTAAATAAGTACTGAAACCAGTGCCGCTTACAGTGCTACTAGCTGATAGCGTTGTAAATGCTCCTGCAGCAGCAACAGTCCCGCCAATAGCAGGAGGGGACGCGAGATAGGCGCTAAATCCAGAACCACTAACCGTTGAGCTTGCGGATAATGTTGAGAATGCCCCGGTTCCAGCCGCAGTATTGCCAATCGACCCAGGAGAGGCAAAGGTTGCGCCACCAAGCGTAGATGCATTAATAGCCGTATTGCATCCAAATCCCGTATTGGTTGTCCAGATCAACGCACTAGATGAGGTGCTGCACGTTCCTATTGCCAAGGCTGTAGGTGATGCAGAGCCACTTGTAGCATTGCCTATTACGGTATTCGTTGCTTCTGTCGCTATATTCGCAAGGGTTACTTGCCCTGCGCCGATAGCAGTTGCATTGCCAACTGAAGTGATTGGGCCGGTTAAATTAGCATTCGTTATTACGGTTGTCGCATTGCCAGCTGTGAGCCCAGATGCTGTACCAGTCAGATTAGTGGCAACACCGGAAGATGGTGTACCCAATGCTCCGCCAGAATAAAGAATCGTTGCTGCAGCATCGGGAAATGTATAAGTACGAGCAATAGTCGGACCGGCGGCAGTAAAAAAGGCAGATCCAGTGCCGCCAGATGAAGGCGCAATTGGCGACACAGAAGAAATGGAAGAGAATGCCCCAGTTGATGGTGTAATGGCGCCAATTGGACTGCTATTGATCGTACTGGATGTAATAGTGGCGCTGGAAATAGCTCCGCCACTCAATGATATATTGGGGGCCGTAAATACGCCAGTTACAGTCAAAGGCCCAGAAATAGTCCCACCAGACAAACCCAATACACCTGAAAATGCATTATTCAATTCCTGTGCCGTTAGAATCTGCCCAGGAATAAATTGCGCATTAGCCGTAGAACAAAAAACGATTAACGCAAATAATATATATTTAAATTTCATTACAATTCCGCTATTTATTAAATTATCGTATGCGGCGCGCGCGCAAAAGAGCGCTTGCGGTCATTGTGCTTGCGCTAAAAGTAGAGCCACCGACACAATATACAGTAGTTGGTGAACTAATATTTATTTGCGTCAATGGTGAAATCATTGGCATAGATACATTTGTTGCCACTGGGCCGAAATAAGTCAAGCCAATAGGAGCGGCCGGAAGAGATGCAGATGCAGTACTGACTCCAACGGTATATATTTGAGACGTAGTAGATGCGGCTCCATTGTATTGAATTGCGCATGTAACATCCCAATCGCCAGCAGTTAAACTCTTGCTAGTGACATTTAGCGGCGTACCGGATGTGACAGATATGCCGCTTGCAGTTGCTGACATATATTCACCAACTGCACCAGCAGTAGCATTATTGGCTAAAGTAGTTCCAAGAATGCCGAGTGTAGTATTGGGAATGATTTGACCAGTGACAGTCAATCCTCCAGAAAGCGCAGAACCAACAGAGTTTAATTGAAGGGCTTGTACATTATTTACACTGAAATAGATATTAGAACTATCTGCATTAATTTTTTGTTGTCCTGGCAAGGTAATAGAGGCTGCGCCTGTATTGGTATTGCCAGAAAGATCCAGACTGGTTTGCCATCCACCATCTACGCGAAATGCAGCAGTTGGTGCATTTGTCGTTTGTTGGGTTCCTATCGAATTTGCTTGAAATCCATATGTATTATATGTGTTAGTTGCACTATTCTTAGATAAATTAGTTAGAAATGCGACACCTCTTATTGGAACACCTGCGCCGCCACTATTATCGTTAATTGTCGATGCAATACCTTCCGCATAATGTCCTGGAGAAAGAACTGTATTAACACTTGCAATACCGCCGATTTCTTGATAACAATTATTCCCCGGGGAGCCTCCTGGTCCAGTGAATCCACTGCCATTTAAGCCATCGCATAATCCGGCTGGAATAGTCTCGACAGAAAACATGCCGATAGTGTGACCGTCTGCCATACCGCTAGGAGTGCTGGGCGTTCCAGTCGGCCCAGTTGTCGCAATATCGACAAGGATTCCCTGATTAGAACTATTCCATCGCTGCTGTACAGTTCCTCCGTTCATGGAATCAGATGGAATATGAATCTGCCAGAAATTATTAAATTGTGCGTTTGATCCTAGTGGATTCCATAGATTGTCAAGGTAATATCGAATTCCAGCAGTAGGCGAGCCGATATCGGTAGAATAACTAGTAGCCATCCCACCAGATGTAATAAGTTGTGTAAATGCTCCAGTATTAGGCGTGATATTCCCAATTGCCGGGGGAGCTGCGAATACATTAGTTGATGATCCAGTACCTCCATTTGCCACACTCAGCGGGGTCTGTAATGTTAAATTATTGAAAGTCGGAGAAGGATAGGTTTGCGCAAGAGCCAATAATGGCAATATCAAGAACAAAAAAATTAATTTTTTCATTATATTTTCAGTTAGAAATTGAAACTACGCCATTATTATTCCAGACAACACCGCGTGTTGATGGTGAAATTGTTGGCAATCCCGAGGCCCAAGCCGTTGATGTTCCGCTTAAAATTGCGGATAATGCCGACAACGGCATTGTACAAAGAGAAAGTTGTCCATTTTGCATCTGATGAATCGTGATTGTTTCAGATCCAGTTAATGCTTGAGGAAGGCCATAAATTTCAATCATGCTTTATCCTGAATATCAATTAATTTTCCATTTAGCACGGCAAAGGCATGTGGATTATTGTAATGCAATGCCCATTGTGAAGAATTCAATGTAATCAATCCTTCTGCGGCTGGCAGATTTCGATAATTAAATTGATCAGTATCATACCATCCTAATACTGGGGCTGGTTGTGATGCTTTTGGATCAAACTGAGCATATTGTGCCATTTAATAACCTTTTGCGTTATACCAAATTTGATTAAGTATTGACGATGAATTGCCAATAAGTATTGTTGAAAGTGTTCCTGGACTAGCGCCACAAGAGCCACTAGCCGGCGGAACGCTGCCATAAGAACATGTGGCGTTTAGAAAAGCATTTGGAAATGCTATAGGCAAAGCAACAGATTGATTGGGAGCGGTTCCAAAACTTCCAGTCCCCCATTGCTCAATATAAAATCCGGTGGGAGAATTCGAATCTGGATATTGCTTCCATCCATTTGTACCAAGGGAACTAGGAAAACTTGTAAATAGCTGCCCCAATGGCATCGCTTGGCTCAGTGTTGCGGCAGGCGCCACATTAAACACATTGCTTGAAGACCCGTGTAAGGCAGCAAAATCAGCTTGTGCCGTTACCAAATTTACTGCATGACCGGCGATCGTAGGATTTCCCACAGTAACGGCATTATTAAAAGTATTGGATGCAGTCCAAATATTTGGAGCGCCCAATTGTGCCATTGCTGCCATTTGACCAGCAGTAGGCGGACTAAATGCAAAATCATTCGTTGCCCAGGCTACTGCAGAAGTTCCGTCTTGCCCGCGAATAACTGTTAAGGTCGCGCCAGTTATTGCAGTCGCATAAACAATTTCATATACCTGTCGCGTCGCAACATCGTTTAATGTGAGAACTAAAACTGATCCGCTAGGAATAGAAGTTGGAAGATTTGCCGAACTTGATAATGTAATAGATGTCGCGCTCGATGATATAGATCCGGCCAATGTAGTATTGACATTATTTGCAAATATAAAACTTGTCATATTTAGCCTGCTGATATTGAAATTAGCCCACCATTATTCCAGAGCTGATTTAAATTATGTGGATTGGATAATGGCAAACCACCACCGCCAAGAGATAATAGGGCTGCAGCGGTAATTGCTCCAAAATATACTGGGGCGCCAGTGCCAGGACCGCCTGGAATAACTGAAATAGCCCCACCATTAAACCAAACCGCGCCAATTGGCAAGCCGATAGGACTTGTTGGATAACCAGATGGAACGCTGATCCATAATACTCCGCCATCATTTAGGAAGCTTACGACAACACATATAAAATTATATTGGAATGGAAGCGCCAATAATTGCGATGACAATAATTCTTGAAATGCAAAAGAAATTGCATCAGTACCAACATAAATTGTGAATGTATTTCCAGAAACGGTGATCGATGGTGGATTATTAAGAACTGGGTAATCTTCTCCATTAGTACCATTAAGAAATCTATTAACTCTATTTTTTAACCAACCAATCGTAAATATCTGTCCATCCCCACGGTATAAATGCCATGTTAGAACCCTCTTATAAATATCATCTGATGCGATTGCAGATGTTCCGGATGATGAAAAATTCAAATAATTTAGAGCAGTTGTATCATATGGAGATGTGTTGTATCCCGCCAATGTTGAAGATGTTTGTGATGATAAAACAGGCCGCGAAATATCATATAGCCCATTACCAATCCAATCAAGCAATGGCCCATTGATATTTGGTGATGTATATAATCCTAATGGGGTTTGATTGAACCAATCTAAATAACCCTGCGATAATGAATTAAATGAAGAAACAAATGCCTGTAGATCTTGATCATCAGAATACTGGAAGAAAAGATACGACGGAATGCAATTCTGTAATGGCAATGTAGAAAATGATTCAATATTGTTATTCGCCATTATTGCACCACAGTTACGCCAGTCGGGCCGCAATAAAAATATGATTCCGGATCTGATGCGATAATACTTGTTCCCGCCCCAGGAGTTGCAGTAACTCCATTAATTGTAACTACGAATTGCAAAGTTGTTATGTTTGGCGCGGCAATAACTGGTGCAACAGCACTCTGAAATACTGCGGTCATTTCCAGCAAATTAATCGGTTGCCCAGCATATATAGAATTTATATATGCTTGAATCGCTGGTGCCGCTAATTGATTGACTGATGTGCCAGCTGTGAAGCTAGGCAATGTTGTATTCCAAGTAACCGCCACGGTAACTACTTGCTGCGGTGGATTCACAAATACAATGGAATAAGTATTTGGATTTTGAAATACGGATACCGCAACATTGCGTGGATTTGGTGTTAATGTTGCCCCATTAACATATGCTCCGAATCCGCTACCGTTGGTAGTTGTGGTGATAGTAGTTGCGGTAACTGATGCTATTGTATATGTCAGATTATATGCATTTGGTGTGGCTCCAGCCACTGTCACAGTATGACCAGCGATATATCCATGATTCAGATTGGTCGTGATAACAACCGGATTCGCCGCACTCATGCCGGTAATGGCAAGTTGCGATCCTTGTAGGGCCGCGATATCCGGCATACCTTGCAAAATAGCCGTAGCTACAGAATAAGCATCGCCGCCGCCACAAACAATTTGCCACCCCCCGCCCAATTGGTTAATTGAGACTAATTGCTGCTGTACACCTGTGATTTTCTCAAGCAATGTTTTAACATAAGCTGGAGTTCCAACTGAAGTTACGCGGCCAGCTTGCAATACACGCGCGCGATAATTTGGCACACTTTCGACTGCAGTGGCTGGGTCTCCTGCTTGTGGATTATTGACAGTGACCGCATAAGCGATCGGCACTGATGTCACCACTTTTGTAACTGTATTGGCGGGGATTGCAAATGTTCCGCTATTGGTTGCCACAGCATAAAGCAATGGGCTAAAACCGCCAGATTGAATAACTCCACCATCTTGTAACGCGTATTGATTCATGCCATCGCCAACAAGAAATCCTGGTTGAAAGACATACCCAGCAGGTCCAGCAAATTGCACATAAACATTTGCATTTGCGCTAACGCCTTGAGGCATGCCAGCCTGCGCCCCCAATTGAGCCAAGATGAACGGATTAGCGCCATACGGTGTAATCGAATTCACGGCATCAACTCGCGCTTGATCAATGGCGATTAAGGCGCCAGTATCAGTCCCGGCCACATCATCAATCAATGATCCAGGCAAATT
>Ga0207665_10001591_pt1 | contig 15298 bp, 17 predicted proteins | sample LARL112metaG_FD_184351 | JGI IMG/M metagenome (GOLD analysis project Ga0207665, IMG submission 184351) | Corn, switchgrass and miscanthus rhizosphere microbial communities from Kellogg Biological Station, Michigan, USA - LAR L11-2 metaG... | ecosystem: Host-associated > Plants > Roots >...
CGAGCTCGGTGCTGACCCGCGCCGCCGAGGTGCAGGCGCACCGCCGGCTGAGCCCGGCGCTGCTCAACCACTCCTACCGCACCTTCGCCTTCGGCGCCGCCCTGGGCGCGCTGGAGAACCTGGCGTTCGACCGTGAGCTGCTGTTCGCCGCCGCGCTGTTGCACGACGTCGGGCTGCCCACCGCTGTCCGCCAGGTCGACTTCACCTTGGGCAGCGCCCGGGTGGCCCGTGACGTCGCAGAGGACGTCGGACTGTCCTCGGCCGCGACGGAAACGATCCGGTCGGCGATCACGCTGCACTACAGCCCGAACGTGACCTTGGCCGCCGGCCCGGTCGCCTACCTGCTGTCAGCGGGCGCGGCGGTCGACGTCGTCGGCCTCCGCTCCTGGCGGCTGCCCCCGGAGCTGCTCGCCTCGGTCGTGGCCCGCCATCCGCGCCTCGGCTTCAAGCGCGAGTTTTCCGCCGCGTTCCGCACCGAGGCGGCCCGCGTCCCGCACGGGCGCGCGAGGTTCCTGCGCAGCTACGGGGCGTTCGACCTCGCGATCAAGCTCGCCCCGTTCACGGGCTGACCCAACCCTGGTCAATCTGCCCGGGGTGAATGCCCGGACGTCCACCAGCATGCCGGTGCCGTCGGCACGGCGGACGAAGAAGTCCGGGGCATGGCGCCTGGCCCTCCCGGACTCGCTGACCCAGTGCAGCCACATCGGCTGCGACGCGACCGCCTCCATACCGGCGCCGATGCGGCCCGATAGGGTATTCGCAGGTATCGCCCGCGTGCCGTACCGGAAGGAGTACCGGCGTAACCCCTGAGAACACGATGCATGCTGAGGTGTCGTCCCGGCTGGTGTGCCGCCGGCTGGACTGGGACTTGAGTGCGGCCGATGTGCTGCGGCTGCTGCGGGCCGACCCGCACCCGGTAGCGCTGCTGGGCGCCTGGGCCGGAGGCAGCGACATCGTGGCCGCCTGCCCGGTGCGGACGGGCGAGGAGCTTGACGCGACGGACGCCGGTGATATGCCCGAACGGGCCGGGGGAGCTTGTTTCGGCGGCGGCTGGATCGGCTACCTCGGGTTCGGCGCGGCCGGCGGCATACTGCCGGTGCCGCCAGCGCCGGGTGAGCCTCGCCGCCTGCCGGCCTGCTGGTTCGGCTACTACGATCACGTGCTCCGGCGCGACCGGGCCACCGGCAGGTGGACGTTCGAGGCGCTGGTGGCACCCGGCCGTGAAGACGCGCTGGAGAGCAGGTTCAGGGAACTGTCGCGCCGGGCGCACGCGGCCCGCGAAACCGGGGCCCGCGCGTATTCCTGCGGTACCTTCCGCCTGATCCCCTCGCCGGAGGAGCATGCCGCGGCTGTCCGCCAGACGGTCAGCTACATCCGCCGCGGCGACCTGTTCCAGGCGAACATCTGCCTGCGTCTCGAAGCGGACTTCGGCGGCGACCCGCTGGACGCCTTCTGCGCCGCGGCCACCCGGCTGGACCCGCCCTACGCGGCGTTCATGCGGCTGCCCGGCGGCGCGGTCGCCAGCTTGTCACCCGAGCTGTTCCTGCGCCGCACCGGAGCCAGCGTGCTGTCCCGGCCGATCAAGGGCACCGCGCGCCGACCCCAGGATGAGGCAGCCGCGCGTCGGCAGCGCGAGGCGCTCGAGCGGTCGGCCAAGGACCAGGCGGAGAACGTGATGATCGTCGACCTGATGCGCAACGACCTCAGCCGGGTCTGCGCACCAGGCACCGTTACGGTGCCCGCGCTGCTGCGCGCGCAGGCCCACCCGGGGGTGTGGCACCTGGTCTCCGACGTCCGCGGCACCCTGGCGCCCGGATGCGGCGACGCGGAGCTGATCCGCGCGACGTTCCCGCCCGGGTCGGTCACCGGCGCCCCGAAGGTCCGCGCCCTGGAGGTGATTTCTGAGCTGGAGGCGACGCCCCGGGAGGTCTACACCGGGGCGGTCGGATACCGCAGCCCGGTCGCCGGGCTCGAGCTGAACGTCGCCATCCGCACCTTCGAGTTCGGTGGCGGCCGCGTGTGGCTCGGCAGCGGCGGCGGGATCACCGCAGCCTCGGACCCGCACGCCGAATACCGCGAGTGCCTGCTCAAAGCGACCCCGCTGATCCGCGCCCTCGGTGCCACGCTCAGCGAGGAACCGGCCTCGCCGCCACCACGGCCGCGGCCCGCGCTCGGGGTGTTCACGTCGGTGCGCGTCACCCGTGGAAGCTGCCGCGATCTCGACCGGCATCTCGCCCGCCTGGACGACAGCACCTGGCGGTTGTTCGGCAAGCACCTTCCGCCCGGCATACGCGCTGACCTGGCCGCCCGCCTAGCCGAGGCCCCTACGGGGCGGCTGCGCGTGACCGCCCGCCCGTTCGGCGGACCGATTCACGTCACCGCCGAAGTCGTACCCGCCGGCCCTCCTCCGACCGCCATCGGCCTCCACCCGGTCACCATCGCGGGCGGGATCGGCGCGCACAAGTGGCGGGACCGCCGGATCCTCGATCATGCCCGCGAGCAGTCCGGCCTCGGCGCGGACCAGCAGCTCCTGATCCTAGACGCGAGCGGGGACGTGCTGGAGACCGACCGGGCCAACGTCTTCGCGGTGATCGACGGCGTCCTGCGCACCGCGCCCGCGGACGGGAGGCTGCTCCCCGGGATCACCCGGGCCGCCGTCCTGCGGCTCGCCGCACACCACGGCATACCCGCGAAGGAAGAGCCGTTCGGCACCCGGCAGCTGCGGCGGGCCACCGAGGTGTTCGTCACCAACTCGGTCCACGGCATCATGCCCGTCCGGTCCCTGGCCGGCGCGGACGCCTCGTGGCCGCCCGGGCCGCTCTCGCGCCGCCTGCGATCCGCCCTGACCCGTCAGCCCGCCAGCACCTGCCCGGCAGATGCCGGCGGGACATCCCCGGTCAGGCCGCGGCGGACGCTACGGCCCGGCGACCACCCTATGGTCCTCCTCGTCGACAACTATGACTCCTTCACCTACAACCTGGCGCACCTGCTCATCAGCCACGGGTGCCGCGTCGAGGTCATCCGCAACGACGAAGCACTGGTGCGCGAGATCGTGACCTTCGCCCCCGACGGCATCGTCATCTCCCCTGGCCCCGGCACCCCGGCCGACGCCGGGATCAGCATCCCCGTCGTCCGTGCCTGCGGGCCCACGACGCCGCTGCTCGGCGTCTGCCTCGGCCACCAGGTGATCGCCGCCGCCTACGGCGCCAGCATCGTGGCGGCGCCGCAGCCGTCCCACGGCCAGGCCTCCGCCATCACCCACGACGGCCGCGGCCTGCTGGCCGGCCTGCCCCAGGAGTTCCCCGCCGCCCGCTACCACTCGCTGATCATCGACCAGGACACGCTGCCACCGGACATGCTCATCACCGCCCGCGGACCAGGCGGAATCCCGATGGGCCTGCGGCACGCTCACCACCCTGCCGAAGGCGTGCAATTCCACCCGGAATCCATCCTCACCACCCACGGCGGCACCATCATTCGCAACTTTATCCGGGCGGCCCGCAGCCACCCGACCAGGAATCCGGAATCCGGCGGCATCGAGCGCGTCGGGTTCGACGGCATCGGTCAATGTCCCTAATTGAGCGGCGGTGATCAAGCCGCCGCTAGCCGCTATGCAATCCCGCCATCAGGGCGGCCAGGTCGTCCGGGTGCAGGAACGACGGCGGGGGCGGCGGGCCCCAGCTGAACAGGCCGCGGGCGCCCTCGAAGGTCTCCGGCGTCCATACCTGGTCCTCCGGCACGCAGTCCATGTCGGAGTAGTACTCGCTGAAGGTGCCGGAGGGATCCCTGAAGTAATAGAAGAAGTTGGAGCCGGCGTGGTGGCGGCCGAGCCCCCAGACGTGTCGCTCGGGATGCTCTGCCAGCAGGGCGTGCGCGCCGCGCCCGATCTCGTCGACGTCCTCGACCTGCCAGGACGAGTGGTGCGGGAACACTACCGGCGCCCGCAGCACCAGGACGTTGTGGTGGTCGGTGGAGCATCGCAGGAACGCGCCGGCGTCCTTGATGTAGTCGCTCGCCCGCAGGCCCAGCCCGTCACGAAAAAAGGCTGTAGTGGCGTCGAAATCGGTGGTGCCGATGACGATGTGGCCGAGCTTGCGCGGGCTGACCCGGCCCGCGCGCAAGATCCCGGGGGCGCGGGTCCCGGCTCGCTCTGTCCGGCCGGGGCCGTTGTACGGCGTCGGGTCGGCCACGGGCTGTTTCAGCCGTGGCGCGATCTGCAGGATCGCTTGGACGCGCGTGGTCTGGTCGCGGGCGCCCAGCGTCCCGGCAGCCGGGTCCATGGCCGTGTCGACCCCCAGCCTGTGCAGCCGGGACGCTGCCCGGGTCAGGTCGTCGGCGTCGTCCACGCCGATCCGCAGCTCGAGCAGCCGCCGGGCGGGCGCGGCGGCGAGCTGCAGCTGGCGGCCGCCATCACGGGTGGCGAACCATCCCTCGCCCTCGTCGATGAGCCCGAACTCGCGGTAGTAGGCCGCAGTTTCGTCTGGATTGGGCACCCCGAGGGTGAATGATGCCAGCCGGTGCAGGGCCACGATGTCCTCCTCACGCGGCGAACCGCTGGCGCAGCTCGCCGATGCCTTCGATGGTGCTGACCAGCTCGTCGCCGTCGGCGAGCCAGCGCAGCGGGTTACGGCCGAGGCCGATGGCAGTGGTCCTTCCCGGCGTCAGACGAGCGGCGTTATCTTCTCTTCCACGCCGAGCAGGGCCTTGCCGTAGACCTCGTAGCCCACCGTTGGCGAGACCACGGCGTGCCGGGCCGCCACGTTGACGTCCCGCCAGATCCGCTGAAGCGGGCTCACGTCCGCAAAGCCCCCGGCTCCGTGCGCATTCATCAAGATCGTGAGGACCTCGATGACATTCTGCACGGCGTACCCGGTATCGGCGCGGACCCGCGCCCGGGTCCGGTAGTCCAGGTACTCGCCGCGCGCCGCCGTGTCATCGATATCGGCGGCGGCCCGGTAGCAGAACAGCGAGGCAGCGTCGAGCTTGGTGGCGGCGTCGGCCATCTGGAGCTGGAAGGCGACCGATTCGGCCTGGGTCTCGAAGAAGGTATACGAGATGGGCTTCTTCGCCGCCTTGTCGATGACCAGGTTCAGCGCTGCCCGGCCGAGGCCGAGCTGCGGGCCGGCCAGCACCAGGGTCAGCACCGGCACGAAGGCCGACCGGTACAGCGGCTCACCGGTGAACGGCGTCGGGTAGCTGCCCTCGATCGCGGCCGGCACCGACATCACGCGATGGGACGGCACGAAGATATCGGTCGCCACCAGGCAGTTGCTGGCGGTTCCCTTCATCCCGGTCACGAACCAGACGTCCTCGATGGCCAGATCGGCGGCCGGGACCAGGATCAGTCCCTGGTCGATGACCTCGCCGCTCTCGTCGGTCAGCGGCACGCCGAGCACCGCCCAGGTGGACCACCAGGAGCCGGAGTTGTAGTACCACCGGCCCGACACCTGCCAGCCGCCGTCCACCTTGCGCGTGGTCGCGGAGGGGGTCAGCACCCCGGTGACGCGCGGCTCAGGCTCGGCGAACACCTCGTCCTGCGCTCGCGCGGGGAACAGCGCGGCGAGCCAGTTGCACACGTTGGTGAGCGCCAGGACCCAGCCGGCTGAGCCATCACCTTCGGCGACGGCGGCCGAGACGTCCAGCATCGTGCGCAGCGTGGTCTCGTACCCTCCGTACCGCTTCGGCACGGAGACCCTGAACAGCCCGGCCTCACCGAGGGCATCGATGCATTCGGTGGCCACCCGGCGGTCGGCGTCGGTCTTGGCGGCGTGCTCGCGGAGCAGCGGCTGGAGCGCCCGCGCCCGGGCTACGAGCTCTGCGGCGGTCGGTTCGGTCATGGGGCTCCTCCTGAATCCTCGTATCCCTCACAGCGAAGGCACGGCATCTCAGTGCGAACAAGCGGCGATCAGGTCGGCGATCGGGCGGCGCGGACGGGCGGCGAAGCCGGAATGGGTGCCATAGGCACGGTGCCCGTAGACCAGCGGCGGCGCCGTCCTGACCTCGGCCTCGCCCACCGTGCCGAGCAGCAGCATGTGGTCGCCGCCCGCTACGGCGCTGGTCAATTCGCAGGCCAGCCACCCAGGCGCGTCGGACAGCCGCGGCAGGCCATGGTCGTAGCGCCAGTCAACCGCCGCGAAGCGATCGACCGAGCGCTGCGCGAACAGCCGGGCTGTCTCGTCCTGGCTATGGCCGAGAATGTTCACGCCGAATCGCCTGGTCCGGAGTACCGGGTCAAGCAGGCGGGAGCTGAGGTCCAGCGCCACGGTGATCATCGGTGGCCGGAGCGAGAGAGAGGCGAAAGCGCTAACGGTCGTGCCGAACGGCTCGCCGTCGGCGGCCGTGACCACCGTGACCGGAGCGCAGACAGCGGCCATCAGATCCCGGAAAGCCTGCTCGGCAACCATTGCGCTCCGATCAGCTATAATTAATTATGATTGATAATGCATGTTGAAAGCGTGCTCGTCAAGCGATCCCTATGATTGATCTGCCTGGCCAGGCCCGAACCCCGGAGGGAGCGCGAGTGACCACGCCCGATGAGCGCACCGAGACCGTCCAGGCCGAGATGGCCTTCCGCCGCGGTGACTGGCAGCATCCGGCCGGGCGATCGCGGGCGGAGCAGGCAGCCGAGCGCGTGGCGGACCTCGCCGCCGAGGCCCGGCCAGGCACCCGTCTGGGTACTAAGGAGGAGCTGCGGCAGCGGTGCGGGGTCTCGGTGGGCACGTTCAACGAGGCACTGCGGCTGCTCCAGACGCGCGAGCTGATCACGGTGCGCCCCGGGCCCGGCGGCGGCCTGTTCGTCGCGGACCGGCCCCCGACGGTCCGGCTCGGCAACTCGCTGCTCGCGCTGGATGCGGGCCAGGCCACGGTGGCCGACGCCATCCGCATCCGCAACGCCCTCGACCCCCTGCTGATCGAGGACGCGTTGTGGCACGCCTCCCCCGCTGACCTGGCCGGGATCCGCCGTCAGCTGGAACCCATGGCCGGGGCGCTCGCCCGCCAGGACCCGGCTGCCTTCGTGCACGCCAACTGGCAGCTGCACGCCCAGATCGCCGCGATCAGCCCGAACCAGATCCTGCGCTCGCTGTACGGCGGCCTGCTCGAGCTCATCGAGCGGCATACGCTGTCCGTTCTGCCGGCTGGGGACACCCCGCTGCCCGGTTACATGGAGGAGCGCTACCAACTGCACGCTGATCTCGTCGCGGCGCTGGAACGGCGCGACGCCGCCGAGGCCGGGCGCCTGATCGCCGCGCACAACACGCAGGCCTGAATCGCCGGCCAAGCGCGGCCCGGCTGGACGGCGTGACCGGCACATGGCGCTAGTTCCGGCGGCCGACCGCAGCGTCGCACGGGTGTTTCCCGGTGATCCGGGAGCCTGAGGCGTCGAACTCGAGGAACACCCGCCAGAGCAGACGTACCCGGTGGTCCGCCCACACCGCGCTCACCGGGTCGATCCGGAAGAACACCTGCTGCCGGGCATCAGGCCTCGGCCAGCGACCAGCCGAACGCGGCCAGGTCCAGCGGGGCGGCCACTATCCCGCACTTGCCGCAGGTCCGCGCGGACTCGTCGGCGGAGAACCGGGCACACGCCGCGGTATAGCACTGGGCTGCCGGGGTGTCGTTGTCTTGCTCCCACTCGTACCGCCGCAGCTCGCTGTCGCATCCGTCGCAGTACCACGCGGCACCCTGGAGGCCAGCTTCCAGCGGCTGGTACCGCAGCGTGACGCCCTCCGCGATCGGCACGATCCGGTGCGGGGTGCCGGCCGGGATGTAGACGTGGTCACCGACGTCCATCCGGAACCGGTTGACCGAGCTGTCCCGCAGGTGGACATGGACCGCCCCGGACAGCTGGCTCAGCACGTTGTCCTTCGAGCAGATCAGGTGGAAGGGCTGTGGCTGCCGGTTCCGGGACAGGTAAATCTGCGGGTCGGTTTCCGCTGGAAGGACCGCGGCGTCCTCGTACTCGCCCAGTTCGGTCTTGAAGGCGTGCAGCATCCGGCGGCGGTTCATGATCCGGCCTCCACCAGGCTGTGGTATGCGGCACTGACCGCCCGGGTCTGGTACACCTGCCGCTCCCATCCCCACTGCTCGGCGGGAAACAAGTCGTTGACATGCCCGCACTCGGCGCAGGTACGGCCCTCGTCGCTGTTGCGCATCTCGACGAACTTCACCGAGCCGACAGTGGTGGCGAACTGCCGGATCGGGTCGTCATCCGCCCCGTAGCGCTTCGCGTCGTAGCCGGGCAGCCCGTGCGGGGTGGCGTCGTAGTCGTGCCGCACCAGTTCGGCCTTGCAGCTCTTGCACCGCGCGATCACCGCCTCCTGCTGGTCGCCGGACGATGACTGATGCTGGGTGATGGTCATGACGGCGAACGCTTCCGGGTCCTTCTCGTCCCGTAGGAACGAGTTCACTCCATGCAGCTGCTGGGTCACGAAGATCTGCCCCGAAGCCAGCATCGCGCTGTTCGCGCCGTAGGTGACGACGACCTCGTTCACCGTGTTCCAGTGGAAGAAATGCCCGTACTCCATGTCCGGTCCGCCGACGAGTACGGCCCCGCAGGGCACGATCGCTCCGGCCGAGTCGTAAGGAAACAGCGGCATCAGCTGCGACGCCGCCTTGGCCATCCGCTCGTAGACGTTGACCTTGAGCGGCTCGCGGTCCGGGTCAGGCGGCGGAATCCGCCGGGTGTCCTCTAGGTTCACGGTTCACCTCATTATGTAGCGGCATACGGAACACTGCCCCTCATTGTGATACCGAGGAGATCATCTGGCAAGGCTCTCGCCATGCCGATGGCGTGATCGATCCACCAAGGCGCTGATGGCGCCACCGGCTAGACGAGACTTGCCGGTTTTAGGGAGGCCTCAGCCGACGCGTTCGCCGAGCTCGCGTGCGACCCGCATCGTCGCAGCGGCGGTGGTCTTCATCCAGGCGTCGTCGGCGCGCGACAAGGGCGCGGTCGCGACCAGAACACAACGGACGTGGCCGCGCTTGTCGCGGACGGCGGCGGCGACCGCGGCCACATCGGCCTCGCTCTCCCCGTGGTTGACCGCGTATCCGACGCGGCGGACTTCTGCGAGCTGGTCGAGCAGTTCCTCGACTGTGGTCAGCGCGCGGGGTGTAGGCGCCTCCAGGACCTGGGACGCGTACAGCGCGGTGACCTCCTCGTCGGTCCGCTCCGCGAGCAGGGCCTTGCCGCCGGCGGTCGAGTGCGCGGGCAAGATCCATCCGATGCGGCTGCCGGTGCGTACAACCTGGTCGCTTTCGATGCTGTCGAGGTAGAGGACACTGGTGGCACCGCGCATGATGCCCAGGTGCACGGTCTCGCCGGTCAGGTCGCGCAGGGTGACCAGGGCCGTGTGCGAGACGGCGCGGATGTCGATCTTCGATACGACCGACAAGCCGATGTCGACCAGGGCGGGCCCCGGCTTGTAGGCGCGCGAGTACTCGTCCTGCTCCACGAACTGGTGGTGGCTTAGCGTCGCCAGCATGCGGTGCACCGTCGACCGGGAAAGCCCCATGTCGCGCGCCACCTGATTGACCCGGATCATCTCGTGGTCCTCGAAGAGGCGGAGCAGCCGCAGCACGTTGTCGACGGCGCCGATCAGCCCGCTGGGGCGGCTGGACGGGGCCTCATCAGGGAGCTGCTCCACGCAAGCAGATTAGCGCATTACGGTCTTGCGAATCCCTCAGAGGCGTAGCAGTATAAGGAACACTGTTCCGTATTATGACACATAGAGGAGAACAATGGCGCTCTTCCTGAGCCTCCACCAGGCCCCCGGCCTGTCACCCGAGGAGATCGCCGGCTACGGCCCGGACGTCGCCAAAGGTGTTCACGCGACGTTCCGCCAGCTGTACGTCAACACGGACACCGGCTTCATCGTCTCGGTGTACGAGGCCGACAGCGCAGCCGCGGTCGAGCAGGAGTTCGAGCGGGTTGGCTTCCCGTTCGACTCCATCAATGAGATCGACTTCACGCTGAGCGCGGCCGAGCTCACGGATATGCTCGCCCGTGGCTGAGGAGCCGCGCCTCGAGCACCCGGTCACCCTGGCGTTCCGCGGTGACTGGGGTCAGGCGAACATGCACCGGATCTGCGGCTGGCTGGCCCAGGAGATTGGCGACCGGTCACCGGAAGGGTCGGAGTTCGCCATCTGGTCCGGCCGCGGCGGCCTGGATCAGATTGCGGCGCTGCGCGCGGGCCTGGCCGACATAGCCATAGTCACCCCGGCCGTCGCCGTGCCCATGCTCGAGCCGGACGGCCTCTGCGCGCTCGGCGTGATCGGCCAGCGCGACCGCCTCGTCGTCGCGGTCGACGCCGAACTCCCGGTCAGCACGGTAGCCGACCTGGCTGCCGTTACCGGCGACGTGACCGTCGCGACGTCGCCCGACGATGGCGTCAATCTCATCGGCCTCGCCGCGCACAAGGCCCTGCGGCTGGCTGGAGTGGACATCCAGAGTCTCTCCTTCCGCTACGACGAACGGCCGTTCCCTCCGATCAGCTGGTTCGCCGATGGCGAGGCCGACGTGCTGATCCACGAGGCGATCATGACGCCGCACTGGCAGCGGATCGCCGCCAAGCGCCCGGTGCGCTACCTGCCGTGGGGCGACGACGTGCTGGCGGCGTTCGCCGCCGAGGGCTGGCCGTCCGCCACGGTAGAGGCCGGCTACCTGCCCGGCCTGGCCGAGGACCTGCGCACCCTGGACTTCTCCGACTTCGTCCTGCTCTGCCCCCGGGCGCTCGCGGACGACGTCGCCTACCTAGCCGTCTGGTGCATGGTGAAGACCCGCCGCGCGCTGGAAGCGCAATACGCCCACCTGCCGCCGGACCACTCCCCCGTCACCTATCCCCTCGTCCCGGCCGACATGGCGCAGACGCCCATCCCGCTCCACCCGGCGGCGGCTCGCGCCTACGCCGACCTAGACGACGACCTGGTCACCGGCGCGCCCATCTGGAGTTGACCCCCCATGGCGTACGTCATCAACGAGCACTGCATCGACGAGATGGACGGCTCGTGCGTCGAGAACTGTCCTGTTGACTGCATCTACGAGGGCTTGAGGAAGCGCTATATCAACCCCGACGAGTGCATCGACTGCGGCGCTTGCCTGCCTGAATGCCCGGTCGACGCGATTGTCGCCCCGGACGAGTCGCCCGATCCGGTCTGGGTGGCGGACAACACCGCGTTCTTCGCCGAGACGCTGCCCGGCCGCGACGCCGCGCTGGGCTCGCCCGGCGGCGCCTATCCGACCGGGCCGATCGAGACCGACACCCCGCTCGTCGCAGGCTGGGCCACGGCATGACCGCGGACGTTCCCATCCTGATCATCGGCGGCGGGATCGGCGGCATGACCACCGCGCTCGCGCTGGCCCGGGCCGGCTTTCCGGCGCACATCGTGGAACAGTCACCGGCGTTCGGCGAGATCGGCGCGGGCATCCAGCTTGCCCCCAACGCGCTGCGCATCCTGGATGGCCTGGGCATGCTCCCGGAGCTGGCCGCGCTGGCCGTCCGTCCCGGCCGTCTGGTGTTCATGCATGCCGACACCGGCCGGCATCTCACCACCCTGTCCTTCGGCAAGCCGTTCGAGCAGCGCTACGGCTATGCCTACAGCGTCATGCACCGCGGTGACCTGCTGACGGTGCTGCACCAGGCGTGCCAGGAGGACGAGCGCATCACCCTGGAGAGCGGACGTGAGGTCATCGAGCTCACCGATCGCGGCGGCGCGGCGCATGTCCGCTTCGCCGACGGCGGCAGTTACCAGTGCGACGCGGTCGTCGGTGCCGACGGCCTGTGGTCGACGGCCCGCCAGCTGGTCAGTGACGACCGCCCGGTCACCGACAAATTCGTCGCCTACCGCGGCACGCTGCCGATAACCGACGTAGCGTTGCTGCCAGCAGGCGGGAACGGCATCCCGGCCGAGCCGGATGACGAGATCATCTGGATCGGGCCGTACAAGCACCTGGTGCAGTACCCGATCCGCCGCGGCGAGCTGTACAACCAGGTCGCGGTGTTCCGCAGCTGGCGCTACTCCCGCGAGGCCGAGCTGACCGACCGCTGGGGCACCCCGGCCGAGCTGGACGAGAGCTTCGCCACCTCGTGCGACCAGGTGCGGGCCGCGGTGTCCCTGGTCAACCGCGACCGCAGGTGGGTCATGTACGACCGGGAGCCCTTGGACATCTGGACCACGGGCCGGGTCACGCTGCTTGGCGACGCCGCGCATCCTATGGTGCAGTACCTGGCGCAGGGCGCCTGCCAGGCCATCGAGGACGCCGAATGCCTGGCCAGGCAGCTCCGTGAGTACGACGGCGACATCGGCAAGGCCTTCGCCTCTTACCAGGCCGAACGTATCCCGCGCACCGCGCTCATCCAGCGTGTCGCCCGGAATTGGGGCCAGGTCTGGCACGACGACGGCCCGGTCATTCCGGTGCTGCGCGACCGGATCTTCACCCAGCGCGACCCGTACGACTACGCCGATCTGGACTGGCTCTACCGGCACCAGCCGGAAGCGAGCTGAGCAATGTCAAACCGGACAATACGGATCACCCACTATGGCCACGCCGGCGGGCCGTGGATGAAGGCCGGCGAGAGCGTCGACTACCTCCGGTCCGTCGCCCCCGAGATCGCCATCCCGATTCATCAAGCCGGCCTGGCAGGCATCCACCAGCAACTGCACTACCAGCTCTTCCGAAGCCTGGCGCCCCCAGCGACCACCGTCCATGTCCTCGAACACGGCACCGCGGCGGACCTGTAGAAACACGGTTAACGGAGGGATCATGATCAACCTCGCCGACCTCGACGAATCCACCCCCTACCTCGGCCAGCTCAAGGAGGCGACCGGGCCAGTCACCATCATCAACACGTTCGTCGCCCCCGAAGGCAAGGCCGACGAGGCGCTGGCCGCCTGGGAGCGTGACGCGGCGTACATGAAGGACAAGCCCGGCTTCATCTCGGCCCAGCTATTTCGCGGTATCGGCGGCAGCCGGGTCTTCACCAACATCGCGGTCTGGGAATCCACTGAGCACCTGCTCGCCGCGTTCGGCACTCCGGAGTTCGCCCGGCAGATGAAGCAGTACCCGGACGGCACCGTCGCGTACCCGCACCTGTATCAGAAGGCCGCCGTCAAAGGCATCTGCGTGACATAAGGAGAATGATGGCCACTACCCGATTCCATGACGACGTCCCGGATGTCAACGGCTTGTACGCCGACCTGGCGGCCGCCGACCTGCAGCCGCTGTGGGTCCAGCCGGATCTGCTGAGCCGAAGGCCCAACCGGCTCGCGCCGCACATATGGCGATGGAAGACACTGCGGGATCTCGCGGAACGCTCCGGCGACCTGGTCGGCATCGAGCGGGGCGGAGACCGCAGGGTGCTCTCGCTGGCGCACCCGGATCTAGGCGGGCTGCCGTTCGCCACCCATACGCTGTGGGGCGCCGTCCAGTTCCTGGGCGGCGGGGAGCTCGCGCCCGCGCACCGGCACACCCCGGCCGCGCTGCGGTTCGTGCTAGAAGGCAGCGGGGTCTGGACGCTGGTGAACGGCGACCCGATCCACATGGCGCCCGGCGACCTGGTGCTCACCCCCAGCTGGACCTGGCACGAGCACCACAACCCGGGCCCGGAGCCGATGATCTGGTTCGACGGACTGGATCTTCCCCTGGTGCGGAACCTCGACGCTATATTCTTCGAACCGGGCGGCGACGACCTGAGCGGCTACGAGCCGGTGCACTCGTCGCGATCCGAGATGCGCTACGGCAGCGCGGGCCTGCTACCGGTAGCTGATGAGCAGGTCGTAGTCCAGGATCCGGCGTCAGGGCGGCACTCCAGGCTGCTGGCCTACCGCTGGCCCGCCGCGGACGCGGCCCTAACCCGCCTGATCGAGTCCACGGGGCGACGGGAGGCGTCCGTTCGCTACGCCGACCCCGCATCCGGGCGGGATATCATGCCGACGCTGCGCGCAGAGCTGCATAGGGTGCTGGCCGGGCATCGCACGCAGACGGTCCGGGCAACAGGCAGCGGAATCTGGGTCGTCTACCGCGGATCGGGCGCGACAGTGATCGACGGGCGCCGCTTCCGCTGGACGGCGGGAGACATGTTCGTCACGCCGTCGTGGGCGGCGGTCGACCACGAGGCCGGCGACGACGCCGACCTGTTCCTCGTTTCCGACCGGCCGGCGCTCGAAGCGCTCGGCCTCGCCCGCACGGAAGAAGCGCAGCAGCAGGACGTGCGGGCGGACGACGCATGATGATGAGGCCGAACGCATGCGGCTGGTGAGCTACGACGACGGCCGGGTGGGATACCTGGCCGGGCGCCAGGTGATCTCCCTGCCCGTCCGGACGATGCGGGACGTGATCGCTTCCTGGAACGCCGGAGGACTGCCTGTCCCCGAGCACCAGGAGGCCATTCCGCTACGGGATGTCCGCCTGCGCGTGCCGGTCGCTGACCCGTCGAAGATCATCGCGGCTCCGGTGAACTACCGGGACCACCAGGCGGAGATGAACGTCGACACCCAGGTCGGCGCGCTCGGATTCTTCCTCAAGGCGCCATCGTCTCTGCTTGACCCCGGCGGAACCATCCAGCTTCCCTACCACGACCGGCGCTTCGACCAGGAGGGCGAGCTCGCACTCGTGATCGGCCGGACCGCTCGGCAGGTCAGCGAACAGGACGCCCTGTCCTGCGTGTTCGGCTACACCGGGCTGCTGGACATCACGATGCGCGGCGGTGAGGACCGTTCGGCCCGCAAGTCCTTCGACACCTTCACCCCGATGGGCCCGGTCCTGGTCACCGCCGATGAATTCGGAGACCCTGGCGACGTAGAGCTGCGCTGCTGGGTGTCCGGAGAGCTGCGGCAGAAGGCCACCACCCGGGACCTGATCTGGGGCGTGGCGCGGCTGGTGTCCTACGCATCCTCGGTCACGACCCTCTACCCGGGAGATGTGATCGCTACCGGTACCCCGGCCGGCGTCGGGCCGCTCACGGCCGGCGACACCGTCCGCCTGGAGCTGTCCGGACTCGGACTCGACCTGGAAGTCCAGGTCGCTGCCGACGACACGATCGCGTCACCGACCTCAGGCCACAACCGCGGACCGGTCCCGCCGCCGGCCCCGGCGCGAGAACCTCGGCGGTGACCGCGCACACTGAGCCCGCCGCCCCGCCTGGCGCCCGGCCCGCAGGCGCGTCCGGCGGGGGTGTCCGCACTCGGACGGGCCGGCATATCAGCCGCCACTGCCCGCGATTCGGGTGTCAGCCAGTGATCTGAAGGTCGTCGCGGACGTCAATGACACTGCCCGCCATCCAGGCGGCGTCGATCACCG
>Ga0207665_10001593_pt1 | contig 15278 bp, 19 predicted proteins | sample LARL112metaG_FD_184351 | JGI IMG/M metagenome (GOLD analysis project Ga0207665, IMG submission 184351) | Corn, switchgrass and miscanthus rhizosphere microbial communities from Kellogg Biological Station, Michigan, USA - LAR L11-2 metaG... | ecosystem: Host-associated > Plants > Roots >...
CAGGTTCTCGACCGTCTGCAGGAGCGCATTCGCGCGCGGAAGCTCCTCCGCCGGAACGAGGTTCGGGATGCCGGCGTAGACGGCGGGGCGGAAGAAGCCGTTCGCGAGGCCCGCCACGAGCGCCAGCGCGACGACGGTTGCCGCATTCGGCGCGAACGGCAGGGCCGCGAAGACGCCGACCCGCAGCGCATCCGCAGCAATCATGATCGAGCGCCGCTCGAGGCGGTCGAGCAGCGGCCCGAGCAGGAGCCCGACGACGATCGTCGGCAGGAACTCGACGACCAGTACCGCGCCCACCCAGAGCCCGGAGCCCGTCCGGGCCTGAACGTCGATCGCGAGCGCGACCGCGGCCACCAGCGTGCCGACGCTCGAAGCCAGGGTCGCGTAGAAGAGGTTCCGGAACCCCGGCAGCCTCAGCGGAGCGAGCTGGGCGACGGACGGAAGCCTCACGAGAGTCGTCCCGAAGCTACCACCTGTGCCTGCTGGTTACGAGACGCCAGAAAGGACGTGTCCCAAAGCGACGGCAAAGAGCTCATTCTCCTCCGGAGTGCCGACCGTGACGCGAATCGCCTCCGGCGCACCGAAGCCGTCGAGCGGGCGGACGATGACGCCCTCCCGCAGCAGCCGCTCGAAGAGGTCGCGGCCGCCGCCGACGTCCGCAAAGAGGAAGTTGCCGCGCGCCGGCCCGGCCGGGTCGAGCCCATGGCCGCGCAAGATCTCGGCGAGCCGCGCGAGGCCTTCCGAATTGAGCTGCCGCCGCGCCGCGATCTCCTCCGGGCTGTCGAGGCTCGCGAGCGCGGCCGCCTGCGCCGTCGCGGAGACGTCGAACGCACGCCGCACCTTGCTGGTCGCCGTGACGACGTCGGCCGGCGCGATCGCCCAGCCGACGCGGAGGCCGGCGAGCCCGTAGATCTTCGAGAACGTCCGCAGCACCACGACGCGGCGCCCCTCGCGGAAGAGCTCGATCCCGTCGGCGTAGTCCGGGTCGTCGATGTACTCGAAGTACGCCTGGTCGAGCACGCAGAGGACGTGCTCCGGGAGCCGGTCGAGAAACGCCACCAGCTCCGCACGCCCGTTCGCGGTCCCGGTCGGGTTGTTCGGGTGGCAAACGTAGACGAGCTTCGTCCGTGGCCCAATCGCCGCGATAAGCCCGTCGAGGTCGTACGCGTGGTCGCGGAGCGGGACGCGCCGCGCCTCCGCGCCGACCTTGGCCGCGGTGAGGACGTAGCTCGGGAAGGAGGGCCAGCCGCAAACGACGTCGTCACCGGGCTCGAGCGTCGCCTGGGCGAGCAGGTCGATGATCCCGTCCGCCCCGGCCCCGACCACGAGCTCCTCGAACGCGACACCGTTTCGCTCCGCCAGGGTCGCGCGGAGGGCCCACACGCCGCCGTCGGGATAGCGGTTGAGCTCGAGCGACGCCCGCTCCATCGCCTCGAGCGCGGAGGGAAACGGCGGGAAGGGGCCCTCGTTCGAGGCGAGCTTGACGACGTGTTCGAGCCCGAGTTCCCGCTGCACCTCCTCGACCGGCTTGCCCGGCTCGTACGGGACGAGGTCGGAGATCGAGGCGCGGAAGAGGCTCAACCGCTCTTCCTGCGCCTGGCCCCGACCTGCCCGCGGGCCCGCTGCGCCTTGCGGCGCGCGTTGCGCTTCCACACCTTCAGCATGACCCAGCCGATGACGGCGTTACGCCTGTTCACGATGCTCATCCGCTCCTCCTCTCCACTGGGGCGCAGCCCTACGCGGGCGCCGCCGCGCGCGGCTTGCGGTTGGGGATGTGGATCGCGCGCCCGAGCGCAGCGAGCCCGGCTTCCTTGATCGCCTCCGACAGCGTCGGATGCGGCGCGATGCCGTCGGCGACCGTCTCGACCGTCGACTCGGCGTCGATCGCCACGACGCCCGCCTCGACCATGTCAGTGACGTGGGGCCCGACCATGACGAGCCCGAGCAGCTCGCCGTACCGCGTCTCGTGGATCGACTTCACCCAGCCGACGGTCTCGTCCTGCATCACCGCACGCGCATTCGCGATCCACGGGAACCGGCCCACCGCGACGTCGTCGCCGTACTCCTCCCGCGCCTGCTCCTCGGTGAGCCCGACGGCTGCGATCTCGGGATCCGTGTAGATCGGCCGCGGAATCGCGCGGTTGTTGAACACCGCCTCGTGGCCGCACGCGTTCTCGGCCGCGATCTCGCCCTCCCGGAACGCCGTGTGGGCGAGCTGCCAGTAACCGGCGCAGTCGCCGACCGCATAGATATGAGGAACGCTCGTCCGCCGGCGCTCGTCCGCGCCGATGCCGGTACGTGCGTCGAACTCGACGCCCGCGGCCTCGAGCCCGATCCCCTCGACGAGCGGCGCGCGGCCGACTGAGACGAGCATCAGGTCGGCCTGGATCGTCTCACCCTCGCCGAAGTGGACGGTGAGCTGCGAGCCGTCGTCCTCGACGCGTGTGCACTGCTTGCCGAGGTGGAGGGTGATGCCGCGCTTGCCGAACTGCTTCGCGAGCTCCTCGCTCGCGTCCTCGTCCTCCTGCGGGATGAGCGTCAGCATCTCGACGATCGTGACCTCGGAGCCGAACCGGTTGAAGATCGAGGCGAACTCGCTGCCGATGATCCCGCCGCCCAGCACGGCGAGACGCCGCGGAACCTGCTCCTGGGCAAGAAGGCCGGTCGAGTCGACGCAGCGCGGCGACTCGAGACCGGGGATCGGCGGCCGGATCGGGTACGAACCGGTCGCGACGATCGCCTGCTTGAACGTGAGATCCTCCCCGCCCTCGACCGCGATCGTGTTCGCGTCGGTGAAGTGGCCGGCGCCCTTAACCCACTCCACTCCAGCTGCCTTGAACAGGCTCGCCACGCCCGAGGTCATCTGCTTGACGACGCCAGCCTTCCAGGCGTTCGACGCGGGGAAGTCGAGCTTCGCCTCCCCCACCTGGACGCCGAACTTCGCGAAGTGCTCGTCGGCCTCCTTCAGCGCGAAGGCCGTCTGCACCCACGCCTTCGTCGGGATGCAGCCGACGCGGAGGCACGTGCCGCCGAGCTCGGGCTCCTTCTCGATGCAAGCGACCTTTGCGCCGAGCTGCGCGGCGCGGATGGCGGCGGTGTAGCCGCCGGGGCCGCCTCCGAGGACGGCGACATCAACCTCCATGAATGCTCATCTCCCTGGTCTTTGGACGGAGGGTAATCAGAGGTCGGCGACCATGGTGACGGTTCCGTCCTGCCGCTGGAGCTCTCGAAACCCGTGCTTCTCGTAGAACGCCGTCTGCCCCGGCTCGGCACTGAGGCTGAGCCGGGAGAAACCGTCGGCTCGCGCATGCGCGAGCAACGCCTCGAGGAGCTCGCCGCCGGTGCCGTGGCCGCGGTGGCTTGGGACGACCGCGATCGTCAGCTCCGGGGTCTCCTCGTCGACGAAGCCGAAGCCCGGTGCCGACGCCGGGAAAAGCCGGTACCACGCTGCCCCGTAGGCGTTCGGGCCGTCGAACGCGATCACCCCCGCGTCGCCGCGGCGTCCCCAACTCTTGACGTAGCGGTAGACGGGCAGGTCGGGGTCACCCATCCGCCAGTGATACGCGTGCCGGAGCATGTCTCGCATGAAGCGCGTGTCCAGCTGGTCGGCGTCGCGAAGCATCAGCTCCGCAACTCCTGCGCGAGCTGGATCCGGTTGCCGTCGGGGTCGTAAACGTCGAGCAGACGCATCTCGCCCGTCAGCTCCAGGACGATGCCGACCTCGACGCCGGCCTCGCGCAGTCGGTCGGCCTCCTGCTTGAGGTCGGCGACGTCGACGTGCGCGACCGCGTCTCCACCTGGCTCGCCCTCCGCAAGCCCGATCTCCATCTCGCCGCGCTGCAGATTCGACCAGCGCCCCTCGAAGTCGACGGCGAGCTCCTCGAAGCCGAGCAGCTCCCGGTAGAAGCGGCGGCCCTCGTCGAGGTCGCGGACGTGGTACCAGACGGTCGGCGCCATGGGACAGTTCTACAACGCGAGCCCCGGATCCTCGAGGCTCTCCTTCAGCGTCTGGAGGAACGCGGCAGCCGGAGCGCCGTCGACTGCCCGGTGGTCGAACGTGCCCGTGAGCGTGACCATCGGCCGCACGGCGGTGCCGCCGTCGAACGGGACGACGCGGTCCTCGGTCGCGCCCACGGCGACGATCGCGGCCTGCGGCGGGTTGAGCACCGCGGTGAAGCGTTCCACCGCGTACATGCCGAGGTTGGAGATGGTGAACGTGCCGCCCTCGATGTCCTCGGCACGGAGCTTGCTCTCTCGCGCGCGCCCGACGAGGTCGCTGCGGACGGCGGCGATCTCGGTGAGCGAGAGCCGCTCGGCGCTGTGGATCACTGGCACGACGAGGCCCTGGGGAGCGGCGACAGCGAGACCGACGTTGGCGCGCGGATGGAGGAGGATTGCGTCGTCGGTGAACTCGGCGTTCACCTCCCGGTGCCGCATGAGCGCCTGCGCCGAGATCTTCGTGAGGACGTCGGTGACGGTGGCGCGGACGTCCGGGTCGCGCTCGCGGAGCCTGGCGACGAGCGCGTTCACGCGCGTCATGTCGGCGGAGGTCTGGAGCTGGAAGACCGGGATCTGCCACGCCTCGGTCAGCCGGCGGGCGATCGTCTTGCGGATGCTCGTGAGCTGGATGCGCTCGACCTCGCCCGTCGAGGTCGGCGCCGTTGGCAGGGCGACAGGCGCCGGCCCTCCGGCCTCGGCGCGCTCGACGTCCTCGGCGACGATCCGGCCCTCGGGACCCGTACCGCGCACGGAGCGCAGGTCGATGCCGCGCTCTCGGGCCAGGCGTCGCGCCAACGGCGAAGCCTTGATCCGCCCGTTGCCGGATACGACCGCCGCCGGTTGTTGCGGCGCCTCCTCCACAGCCTCGGGCTCTGCTGCCTTCGTCTCCTCTTGCGGCGGCGCAGCTGCCGCAACCTCAGGCACGTCCTCGCCCTGTTGGCCGATGAAAGCCACCGTCTGGCCGACCGGCACCTCGCCCTCGGGGACGGCGATCTTGAGCAGGACGCCTGCCGTCTCGGCTTCGACCTCCTGCGTCACCTTGTCGGTGTCGAGCTCGAACAGCGGCTCGCCCTTCTGCACCGGCTCGCCCTCCGACTTGAGCCAGCGGACGATCGTGCCGGACTCCATTCCCTGGCCAAGCCGCGGGAGGATCACTTCGGTAGCCACTACGCCTTCCCGACCGTTCGCTTGATCGCGGCGAGCACGTCCTCGGCGTGCGGCACGACGAAGTTCTCCATCACGGGCGCGAACGGCAGCGGCGCGAACTTCGCGCCGACCCGCTCGATCGGCGCGTCGAGCCAGTCGAAGGCCTGGTACTGGAGAACAGCGGCCACCTCGGCGCCGAACCCCATCCGCGTCACCGCCTCGTGGGCGACGACGGCCCGATTCGTCTTCTTGACCGAGGAGACGAGCGTCTCCTCGTCGAGCGGCTGCAGGGTCCGCGGGTCGACGACCTCGACCGAGATCCCGTCGCGCTCCGCCTCCTCCGCCGCCTTGAGACTCTCGTGGACGAGCCGGCCCGTCGCAATCACGGTCACGTCGCCGCCCTCGCGGTGGACACGCGCGCGGCCGATCGGAATCGGCTCGATCTCCTGCGGCACGTCGCCCTTGATCGGGTACAGCGTCCGGTGCTCGAAGAAGACGACGGGGTTGTCGTCGTAGATCGCGGACCAGAGGAGCCCGCGCACGTCTTCCGGCGTCGAGGCGAATACGACCTTGAGCCCCGGGATGTGGACGAACCAGGCCTCGAGCTGCTGCGCGTGCTGCGCGCCCGGCGACCAGCCGGCGCCGCCCTGCGTGCGAAAAACGACCGGGACGGTGAGCTGGCCGCCCGACATGTAACGGAGCTTCGCCGCCTGGTTCACGACCTGCTCGGCGGCGAGCGTCAGGAAGTCCTCGTACATGATCTCGGCGACCGGGCGCATGCCCTGCATCGCGGCGCCGATCGCCGCGCCGGCAAGCGCCATCTCGGAGATCGGCGTGTTGCGCACCCGCTCCTTGCCGAACTCGTCGAGCATCCCGGCCGTGACGCCCATCGAGCCGCCCATCTCCGCGATGTCTTCGCCCATGATGAAGACGTCGTCGTCCTGCCGCATCGCCGTGGAGAGCGCGTCGCGCACCGCTTCCCGGTAGGTCAGCTCAGGCATAGACGTTCTTGAGCGCGTCGTCGGGAGCCGGATCGGTGCCGTTCTTCGCGAACTCGACCGCCGCCTCCACGATCTCCGTCACCTCTGCGTCGACCTCGGCGAAATCCTCCTCGGAGACCTCGAGCTTCGCGCGCAGCAGCTCGATCGGGTCACGGGTCTCGCGGAGCTCCCGCGCCTCGTCCTTGTCCCGGTAGACCTGGGGATCGCCGATGTAGTGGCCACTGAAGCGCACCGTGTCGAGGTGGAGGAAGACCGGCCCCTTGCCGGATCGCGCGTGGTCGAGCGCCTGACGCGTCGCCTTGTAGACCGATTCGACGTCCTGGCCGTCGGCCTTGGTCGCCTTCATCCCGAACGCCTTCGCGCGCAGGGAGAGGTCGCGGATCGGCGAGTGCTGCGACTCTGGCGTCGACTCCGCCCATTTGTTGTCCTCGAGCACGAACACCGCCGGCACCGACCAGAGCTGCGCGAGGTTCAGCGCCTCGTGGAACGTCCCGATGTTGGTCGCCCCGTCCCCGAAGAACGCGACCGCGACGCGAGGCTCGCCGCGCATCTGGAACGCGAGCGCAGCACCGGTGATGTGCGGCAGCCCGCCCCCGATGACGGCGTTCGCGCCCATGTTCCCGCGCTCGATGTCGTACAGGTGCATGGAGCCGCCGTAGCCGTGGGAGCACCCCTCCGTCTTGCCGTACAGCTCGGCCATCAGCTCGTTCGGATGTGTGCCCTTCGCGAGCGTGTGGCCGTGGGCCCGGTGGGTCGAGGCGATGACGTCGCCGTCCTCGAGCGCGCGGCACACGCCGACGGCGCACGCTTCTTGGCCGATCGCCACGTGGAGGAAGCCGGGCAGGTCGCCGGCGCGGAAGCGCTCCTCGACCTTTTCCTCGAAGCGGCGGATCAGGAGCATCTCCCGCAGCACGTCCTGTAGGTCGCCCTTCGGCAGGCTCGCTCGCTGCTGCTCCACTGCCATGGGCCGGAGTGTACGGTTGGCGCCGTGCGGCTCGTCGAACAGTGGAATCAGGTGCAAAGCGGCCTGGATCCGAGCTGGAGCGACGTCCGGCTGAGCCTCCGGATTGACAACGAGGGAGCGCGCGAGCGCGCCGTTGCGCTGCTCGCGCCGGCCGGTCCGGGACGCTCCGGCGTCATGGTCCGCTTCTACGTCACGCGCAGCGGCCGCGGGCTCGGACCCGAGGCGGCCCGGCGCCTGCTCGGCCGCATCGACGCCGAGCGAATCCGCGGCCAGCTGACGCTGATGGGAACGAGTGAGGCCGAGGCACCGCAGGAGGTCGCGCGCCCCACGCTCGCGGCCGGGTGGCAGGCGACGCTCGATGTGCTGCCGTCCGACTGGAGCGACCTCGTCGCCGAGCTCGAGCTCGACTCGAGCGTGGACATCGACCGCGCCGCCGTACTCTGTGCCCCCCTCAACCCGATGCAGCTGACGGGAAAGGCCGGATTCGGCTTCCGCTGCTCGAGCGGACACGGCTACGGCGCATCCGCCGGCATGGTCGGCCGCTGCCTCTCCAGGCTCGATGAGGCCGGCATCGGCGGCAAGGTCCGGCTCACGCGCGTTCTCAGCGACGTGCATCCGATCGGGACGCAGGGCGCGACCTTCCTTGTCGGCCGCCGCCCGTCCTGATGGCCGATCCCGTCTCCTGGAAGGTCGTCGAGAAGGGCTGGCCGGTCTACGACCGCGAGGGCGCGGAGGTCGGAAACGTCCACGAGATCGCGGGCGACGAGGAAGCGGACATCTTCGACGGCTTCGGCATCAAGACGGGCACGTTCGGAGCGGCCAAGTACGTCCCGGCCGAGATCGTGGCGAGCATCGCCGAGCGCGAGGTCCGGCTCACGATCTCGGGCAGCGAGGTGGCCGGCCTCGAGGACATGCACGAGGAGGTCGAGGAGCGGATCATCCCCGAGAAATCCACCTGGTACCAGCGGCTCGCCTGGTGGACGAAAGGCCGCGATCGCTGACCGCGTCGGTTACGGTCCCTGTGTCGTGGTAAGAAGGACGGCATGGAAGGTCTAGGCCTCACGGGCGCCACGCGCCGTGTTGCCGAGCACGCGCGTTCCATCGTCCGCCTCGAGATCCAGCTCGCGACGGCCGAGCTGAAGGCGAAGCTCGCGGCGTTCGGGACGGGCCTCGGGTTCTCCTTCGGGGCCGCGGTGTTCGCGTTCCTCGCGCTCTCATTTGCGCTCGCTGCCGCTGCTGCGGGGCTGTCGACCACGCTGCCGGTCTGGGCCTCCCTCCTGATCGTGGCGGGCGGAGTCCTGCTCGTCGGGGCGATCTTCGCCTTCGTGGGAATCAAGCTCCTGCAGAAGGGCTCGAACCCGGTTCCCGAGCAGGCGCTCGAGGAAGCCCAGCGCACCACGGAGGCGCTGCGCAATGGCCAATGAAGAAGCCCAGATCCGCGAGGAGATCGAGACCGAGCGGCAGGAGCTGACCGACGCCGTCTCCTCGCTGCGCACCGAGCTCGGGCACACCGCCGAGCGCGGGAAGTGGGTCGGCGTAGCCCTCGGCGCGGCGCTCGCCGTCCGGACCGCGCTAAAGGTCCGGCGTCACTTCAAGGACTAGCTCCTAGGCGCGCAGGACAGCCCCGAAGCGCGAGGAGAGCGCATCGACGATCGAGGCGCGCACGGGCGCGACGTCCTCGTCGGTCAGCGTCCCCTCCGGTGAGCCGAACGCGACCCGGAAGGCGAGCGAGCGCTTCCCCTCGCCGATCGTCTCGGGGTTGCGGTACTCGTCGAAGACCTCGAGCTCGCGGAGCAGCTCGCCGGCCGCCTCGCGGATCGCCGCGAGCAGCTCGGCGGCCGTGACGTCCTCGTCGACGACGAACGCGAGATCCTGCCGCAGGTCGGGATACGGGCTGACCGCATCGAAGCCGACGACCTGCGGCGCAGCGTCCACGAGGGCGTCCAGATCGAGCTCGAACGAGCCCCACTCGCCTTCGAGCAGCTCGGGATGGAGCTCGCCGAGCCAGCCCTCCGCAGTGCGGGCCGCCTTCCCCGGGTGAAGGTACGGCTCGATCGTCCGCTCGTACAAGGGATCGACGCCGAGCGCGGAGTAGATCTGCTCGACGGCCCACTTCGCCTCGGCGAATCCGCCGTCCGCGATCCCGGCGACGTGCCAGCGCTCCTGCGGAAGCTGCTCGCCTACGTCCCGGTAGACGCGGGCGACCTCGAACAACGCGACCTGCTCCGCGCCGGCGTCTGCGTTCCTCCGAGCCGGGTCGAGGAGCGACGCGGAGAGGTTGGTGCGCAGCGCGGCGGCCTCCGACGAAAGCGGCTCGGGCAGCCGGATCTCGCCTTCGGCGACGAAGGTCGGCGTGTACGCCTCCGCGTAGCCGGCCCCGACGAGCGCGTCCTCGACGGTGCGCCGGAGCCGTTGCGCGCGCGTCAGGCGCCCGAACATCGCCTCCCGCCGCGGCAGCGTAAACGGGATCTCGGGCAGCTTGAACCGCGCGACCTCCTCGATCAGGTCGACCTCGCGGGTCACGTCGCGCGCACGCCAGGTCGGCACGCGAAACCCCTTCTTCAGCTCCCCGAAGCCGATCCGGCCGAGGATCGCGGCCTGCTCCTCTGCCGGAACCTCAAGCCCGATCAGCTCGCTCGTGCGCTCGGGCCGGAGGCGGATCACCGCGGGCTTCGGCAGCTCGGCCTGCACGTCCTCCGCCCCGGTCCAGCGCGCGCCGGCCAGCTCGACGATGAGCTGCGTCGCGTACGTCGCCGCCTGCCCGGCGACGTAGGGGTCGACTCCCTTCTCCCAGCGGTTCGACCCCTCGGTGCGCAGCGCGTGCCGCTCGGAGCTGCGCAGGATCCCGATCGGCTCGAAGTTCGCAGCCTCGAGCAGGACGTTGCGCGTCGTCTCCGAGACCTCGGTCTCCTCGCCGCCCATGATCCCCGCGAGCCCGACCGGGCGCTCCGAGTCGGCGATCACGAGATCCTCCGGGCTCAGCGTGCGCTCCTCGCCGTCGAGCGTCCGCACCTTCTCGCCCTTTCTCGCCCGCCGGGCGACGAGGCCGCCGCGGAGGAGATCGAGGTCGTAGGCGTGGAGCGGGCTGCCGAGGGCGAGCATGACGTAGTTCGTCACGTCGACCACGTTCGAGATCGCCCGCACGCCGGCGTGGCGTAACCGCGCCTTCAGCCAGAGCGGCGACTCGCCCAGCTCGGCGTCCCGGAAGATGCGGCCGATGAAGCGGAGGCACGCCTCGGGATCCTCGATCCCTACCCCGACCGGCTCGTCGCCGTCGCGCGCGGGATCCTTCCCCGGCATCGGCTGCAGCTCGCCTCCGAGCAACGCCGCAACCTCCCGCGCCACGCCATAGACGGCGAACAGATCCGGGCGGTTGCCCGTCGGCTCGAGGTCGAGCACGTCGTCGACAAGCGGCAGCGCATCGGCAAGCGGCGTCCCCGGCTCGAGCCCGTCGTCGAGGACGATGATCCCGGCGTGGTCGGTGCCCAGATCGAGCTCGTCCTCGGCGAGGATCATCCCCTCGGAGACCTCACCGCGAAGCTTGCGGCGCTCGAGGACGAGCCCGTTCGGGAGCGTCGCGCCCGGAAGAGCAACGGCGACCTTCGCGCCGGCGCCGAAGTTCCAGGCGCCGCAGACGATCGAGTACGGCCGGTCCTCCCCCACGTCGACGGACGTGAGCTGGAGCCGGTCCGCGTCCGGGTGCTTCTCCGCCTCCAGCACGTGACCGACCCGGAAGAGGCCGAGCTCGCCCGGCGGGCCGACGCGCTCGACCCCGTCCACCTCGGCCGTCGAGATCGAGAGCGCGTCGACGATCTCGTCCGTGGTCGCGTCGACGTGGACGTACTCACGTAGCCAGCTGAGCGGGACTCTCATCGGAACTGGCGCAGGAAGCGCAGGTCGTTGTCCCAGAACGGACGGATGCCGGTAATGCCGTAGCGCAGCTGCGCGGTCCGCTCGATGCCCATTCCGAAGGCGAAGCCCGTGTACTCCTCCGGGCCCCAGCCGACGAACTCGTAGAGGTACGGGTCGACCATCCCGGAGCCGCCCATCTCGATCCAGCCCGAGTGCTTGCAGATGGGGCAGCCGGCGCCGCCGCAGTTGAAGCAGGAGACATCAGGTTCCATCGACGGCTCGGTGAATGGGAAGTAGTGCGTGCGGAAGCGCAGCTCCCGCTCGGGCCCGTACAGCTGGCGCATCACGTAGAGGAGCGTCCCCTTGAGGTCGGCCATGGTGATGCCGTGGTCGATCGCGAGCCCTTCGAACTGGTGGAAGATCGGGAAGTGCGTCGCGTCGATCGTGTCGCGCCGGTACACACGGCCGATCGAGACCATGTAGATCGGGGGTCGCCGCTCCTCCATCTTGTGGATCTGCGCGGGCGACGTCTCCGTCCTGAGGACGGTGTCGTCGTCGAGGAAGAGGGACGCTCGCGGCGACCGCGCGGGATGCCACTCGGGGAAGCCGAGAGCGTCGAAGTTGTAGCGGGTTGTCTCGACCTCGCGGCCGTCGACGATCTCGTAGCCGAGGCCGAGGAAGATGTCCTCGACGTCGCGGCGCACGAGCGTGGACGGGTGGAGCGTGCCGCGCGGGCGGAGCTTCGGCGGGCCGAGCAGCTGCGCAGGCAGCGTGACGTCCACCCGCTCGGTTGCGAGCCGTTCCTCGAGGTCGGCCCGTGCGAGCTCGGCCTCCCGCGCATCGAGCACGGACTCGACGGTGTCCTTCACCGCGTTGAGCTTCATCCCGGTATCGCGGTCGCGCACCTGGCGCAGCGCGAGCTTCAGGGCGCTGTTGCGGCCGAGGAAGCGGATGCGGACGTCCGCGAGCGCGCCGAGAGAGCTCGCCTCGGCCGCGGCGTCGAGTGCCTCCTGCTCGAGGTTCTCAGGATCCAACCTGGCGACCATATCCAACGGTTTCTCCTCCTTTCGCGGGCACGGCAACGGGGGCGATCAAGCCCCGGCCCGAGCGGAGGAGACGACGCCTTGCTAGCGCGCCGGCGCCCCGGCTACGAGCCGGGGCTGCGTAAAGGCGAAGGCGCGAGAGGCAGCCATCTGCGCGGATACTACCCACATGGCCGAATACGACCACTTCGCGCCGGACTACGACATCTGGGCAGCAGACATGACCGAAGACGTCGCCTGGTACGTCTCCCTCGCTCGGGACGCCGCCGAGCCCATCGTCGAGCTCGGCATCGGCACAGGCCGGATCGCCATTCCCATAGCGCAGGAAACAGGTAAGCGCGTCGTCGGCTTCGACCGCTCGCCGGCGATGCTTGCGGTCGGCCGCGATCGTGCGGGCGGCCTGCCGATCGAGTTCCGTGAAGGCGACATGCGTGAGCTCGAGCTCGACGAGCCGGTGGACCTCGTCATCTGTCCGTTTCGCGCGTTGCTCCATCTCCCCAACTGGGCTGACCGGCGCCGAACGTTTGAGCGCGTTGCCGCCGCGCTGAGGCCCGGAGGGAGATTCGCCTTCAACGTCTTCGCCTTCAGCGGCGAGGTGGCCGCGCGGCTCAACGGGGTCCGCCAGGACCGGGCCGACTCATGGGAGATCCCGCATTACGTCTGGGCCGACTCCCGGATCGACATCACCCGTGGGCGCGGCGACGAGGAAAGCGGACTGCTGCATCTCTGGTGGATCGGTCGCACGGAGTTCGAAGGGTTGATCGACGTCGCAGGACTCGAGGTCGAAGCGCTGTATGGCTGGTTCGACAAGCGGCCCTACGACGACTCCGCGCTCGAGATGGTCTGGGTCGCCCGGAAACCCTGAGCGTCTACGACCCCATAGCGCGGCTCTACGACCCGTGGAGCGCGAGCGTCATCGAGGACGTCTCCTTCTACGTCGACGAGGCGCTGGCGGCGGGCGGCGAGGTGGTGGAGCTCGGAGTCGGCACCGGCCGGATCGCTATCCCCACCGCGCTGGCGGGCGTGCACGTGATCGGTGTGGACTCCTCGGCGGGGATGCTCGCGGTGTGCGGGGGGCGGGCGCGGGAAGCGGGCGTCGAGACGCTACTCGACCTGCGGCTCGGTGACCTGCGCCGGCCGCCCGTCGACGAGCGGGTCCCGCTCGTGACGTGCCCGTTCCGGTCGTACCTCCATCTGCGCGATGACGCCGAGCGGCTCGAGGCGCTCGGAGCAGCCCGCGAGCTGCTGCGGCCCGGCGGCCGTCTCGTCTTCGACGTCTTCACACCGTCGCGCGAGGACATCGAGGCGACGCACGGCCGCTGGATCGAGCGGGAGCCCGGCATCGACGAGCGGGCGGACTGGGATCTTGCGGCGCAGACGCTGACACTCTCAGTGCGCGGCTCGGTGGGCTCCTCGACGATGACGCTGTGGTGGGTCGAGCCCGAGCGCTGGCACTCGCTGCTCGCCGAGGCCGGCTTCGAGGTGCTCGCCTGCTACGGCTGGTTCGACCGGCGGCCGTTCGAGGGAGGCGAGGACAGCGTCTGGATCGCCGGCCGAGCATGATCCCGCAAATTGCGACAAAAAAGTTTCTGCCAGGTCTTGATCCGGTGACGGCGTTCGCATAGGTTCCTCCTTGCGCCGAGCACGGAACGCAAGTAGGTCGAAACCTCGACCGAGCGGTCGGACGAAGAGGGAGCAATCCCGAGGCGAAGGGCCGGTTGGATGAGGTGGACGAAAGCGAAACCGACTCGGCGAATTTTTTGGTCCGGCCCCCGCAAGGGGGCCGGCCGCGTTTCGGGGAACCGAACGACCGGTGGCAGCCACCGCTATCGGTCGTGGCGGCGTGCGAGCTCGTAGAGCGCGATCGCGCCGGCGATGGCCACGTTGAGCGACTCCCCGCCGCCCGGCTGCGGGATCGAGGCGCGCTCCTCGCACCGGGCGAGGACCTCCGGAGGCAACCCCTCCCGCTCCGCGCCGAGGACGAGGACGATTTCGCCCTCCGCTTGCAGCTCCGGTAGCGGAATGCCGCCGCTCGGTACGAGGGCGACCCTCCTTCCTGTGGGCTCGTCGAACTCGCTCAGCGGCACACGGAAGACGGCTCCCATCGAGGCACGGAGCGCCTTCGGCCCGGTCGGGTCTGCACAGCCCTCGGACAATGCGACACCCGCGCCGAAGGCGTCGGCGGCGCGCAGCAGCGTCCCGACATTGCCCGGATCCGCGATCCGCCACAGCGCGAGCGTGACCGGCCGCGTCCCGCGCGGCAGATCGTCGCGCCGGTAGACCGCGATCACACGCGGCGGGTGCGCGAGCGTCGACACCTCCGCGAGGAGCGACGGCTCGACGTCCTCGCCCGCGACCAGCAGTTCGACGGGGTCGATGCCGTCTGCGAGCAGATCCTCACCCTCGACCGCGAACAGCCCGAGCTTGTCGCGCCAGCGGCGGTCACGCAGCTTGCGGACAAGCTTCAGGCGTTCGTTGTCGCGGGAGGTGATCAGCTGGTGCCGAGCGCAGCCTTGGCCTGCTCGGCGATCGCGCCGAACGCGACCGGATCGCTGACCGCGAGGTCGGCGAGCACCTTCCGGTCGAGCTCGATCCCCGCCTTCGAGCACCCGTGCACGAACTGGTTGTACGAGAGCCCGTTCGCGCGGGCGGCGGCGTTGATCCGGGTGATCCAGAGCTTGCGGAACTCACGTTTCCGCACCTTCCGGTCGCGATAGGCGTAGACGAGCGAGTGCTCGACCTGCTCCTTCGCGTAGCGGTAGTGCGTGCTCTTGCGGCCCCAGTAGCCCTTGGCCTGGTCGAGGACCTTGCGGCGCTTCTTGTGTGCGGCAACAGCTCGCTTGACGCGCGGCATCGCTCAGCCCATCCCCAGCATCTTCTTGATCGCGCCGCGGTCGGCGCTCGTCGCCTGGCGATCCTTGCGGAAGCCGCGCCTACGCTTCGACGACTTCTTCTCCAGGTTGTGGCTGCGCATCGCCGGCCGGCGCAGGATCTTGCCCCCCGCCGTCACCTTGAACCGCTTCTTCGCTGCGCTCCTTGACTTCGTCTTCGGCATCTCGTTTCACTCCTGCGTTCTTCGTCGGGCCCAGCAGCATCACCATGTTGCGTCCGTCCTGGAGGGGCTGGGACTCGATCTGCCCGATCTCCTTGACGTCGTCGGCGAGCCGGAGGAGCAAGTCGCGTCCCCGCTCCGGGTGGGTTTGCTCCCGGCCCCGGAACATGATCGTGACCTTCACCTTCGCGCGCTGGTTGAGGAATCGCTCGACGTGCCCT
>Ga0207665_10001597_pt1 | contig 15260 bp, 15 predicted proteins | sample LARL112metaG_FD_184351 | JGI IMG/M metagenome (GOLD analysis project Ga0207665, IMG submission 184351) | Corn, switchgrass and miscanthus rhizosphere microbial communities from Kellogg Biological Station, Michigan, USA - LAR L11-2 metaG... | ecosystem: Host-associated > Plants > Roots >...
CGACCGATTCGTCGCGCTCGAGGGTGGCGCCCTTGAGCACCGAGACGTCCCGGCTGCCGCGCAGGACGACGTCGCGCAGCACGATGGCGTGCGTCGGGATCAGCCCGCCGGCGCGGCCCGCGATCTCCATGGCGAACGCCTGGGAGTGGCCGGTACCGAAGGCCTGGAGAACGCCCCCGCGCCGCAATGAGGACACGATCAGTTCGATGGCCGGGTCGAGGCCGCCGGCACGGACCTCCTGGTCGAGGTCGTCGAGCCGACGGCGGACCTCGGTGGAGAAGCCGGCGAGAAGTGCGCTCATGCTGTGGCGGTTTCCTTCGACGAGGGCAAAGTCCGTGGCCGGGTCGCCGGGCGAAGCGGACGGCGATGCGGCGCGACGGCCACTGCGGAGGCCGCCAGCAGGCTCGTCGTACGCGAGAAGTCCCGTTGGGCCGCGAGGAGGTAGAGCAAGTCGATCACGAAGAGCTGAGCGTGCTTGGCCGACAGGTCGTCGGGTTTGAGGTACTCCCCCGGCGCGTGGCTGGTCAGGTGGGCGTCGGCGACCTGGGCCATCGGGGAGGCCGGGTCGCTGGTCACTGCGACCGCGTAGGCACCCGACGACTTCGCCAGGGCCAGCATCTCGATGGTCTCCTCGGTGCGGCCGGTATTGGAGAAGGCGATCGCGACGCTCGAATCGCCCAGCAGGGCGGCGCTGGTGAGGCCGACGTGCACCTCGCTCCACGCGTGCGCGTTGATCCCGATCCGGTAGAGCCGGGCCTGCAGTTCGGCCGCTATGCCGGCGCTACCGCCGATGCCGTAGATGTCGACGTGGGTGCTCTGGGCGACGGCGTCCGCGACCCGGCCGACGAGCGCGGGGTCCAGCCGCTCCGAGGTGGACATGAGCGCCACGGTGTGGGCGTTCACCAGCGTGCGCATCATCTCGGTCGCAGTGTCACCTGGGTGGAAGGCGCGTCCGATGTCGGAGTCCCAGGTCTCGTGGGCGCTCGACCGGCCCTGCTCGGCCGCTGCTCCCACACGCAGGGCAAGGTAGCCGGTGTAGCCGATCGCGCGGCAGAACCGGGTGACCGTCGCCGGCGACGTACCGGCTCGCTTGGCGAGCTCGGTGATCGACAGCCGCAGCGGCAGGGACGGGTCCTCGAGCAGGAGCGTGCCGACCTTGGCCATACCCCCGGGCATCTGCGTAAGAGCACCGCGGATCCTGCTGCTGGCGCCGTAGCCTTCCAGCGCAGGGGCCGACGGCCCCTCAGGAGTACTCATTGAAAATCCTTATCAGCGATGCCGCTGGTTGGGAAAACTATTTCCATGTTGTGGCAAAGTCTCAACCACCTGGAAGCCACGAATAGGTAACGATGACCGAGCAGTCCACCGGATTGGCCGCCGTCGACGCCGGCGGCACCAGCACCCGCGCCGTAGTCCTCCACCCGGCCGGCCGGTGCCTGGGCTACGCCGTCGCGGGCAGCGGCAACCCGACCGCCGTCGGGCCAGAGACCGCCGCCGCGTCCGTAGCGGAGAGCGTCATGGGGGCGCTGCGCAGGGCGGAGGTGCCGAGCACGCGGATCCGGCTGGTCGTGCTCGCGATGGCGGGCGCGGGCAGGACCTCCGTCGCAGCAGAGATCCGCCGCCGGCTCGCGGGCATCGGCCTAGACGCGCCGCTGGTGTTCGAGTCCGACCTGCTGGCGACGTACTTCTCGGGCACCCATCGGCCGGACGGGTATGCCGTCATTGCCGGGACCGGAGCGGGCGCGATCCGGGTGGAGGACGGTCGCCAGGTCGCCGTCGCGGACGCGCTCGGTTGGCTGCTGGGCGACGAAGGCTCCGGCTTCTGGATCGGGCAACGCGTTGTACGCGCGGCCCTGGCCGACCTCGACGGCCGTGGCCCGTCCACGGCGCTCACGCCGCTGATGCTCGCGCGGCTCGGCGTGCCCGCACCGTCGGATGCCGGCGACCGGGAGCCGATCATGGCGGTGGTACGGGCGCTGTACGCCGGCCCGCCGGTCCGGCTCGCCGACTTCGCCGGGCTGGTGTTCGAGGTCGACGGGGACGGGACCGCCGACCGCATCCTCGACGACGCGGCTGCAGCGCTCGCGCGGACCCTCACCGCCGTCAGGTCCCCCACCGTCTCGGGTCCGGTGGTGCTCGGCGGCGGCATCCTGGGGCGCGGCCCCAAGGTCGCCGATCGGCTCGCCGCCGCGTGTGGCGCGGAGGAGGTCCATGCCGTGGCCGACGGGGCCGTCGGCGTCTCCGTCCTCGCTCTCCGCCATGCCGGGACGCACGTCGACGCGGATGTGTTCCAGCAGTTGACGACCTCACTCACCACGGTGCGCTGAGTTCTCACGGCTGTGGGACGATCGAGCCGTTGGAGAGGGTGGCAAGTGCCCGTACATCCGGTGTCGGGAGCGTTCGTGCGGTCCGACGAAGAGAGTGTCCGAAGATCTCCAAGTTCCCCCCACTACGAGGTGAAACCGCAGGTCAGAGGCCGTTTCCGGAGAAGTCCGGGAGCGGCTTTGGCTTCTCCGGGGGCGGGCGACTACCCGCCTGACTTCCTGGCGCATGAAATCGGCCTTTCAGAGCCGTACGTCATAGACGGCTCGCCCCGAGCCCGTCCGGACTGGCTCAAGGAGATGGACGAACACATGGCAGCACGGATGACGAGGCGGCGGCCCGACGGCCGCTACCAGGTGAAGGTGACGACAGTGCGCTGGCGGCAAAGGCGACAGCCCGTGCTGGTACGGCGCTGGAAGCTACGGCCCGTGCTGGTACGGTCCTGGAAGCTACGGCCCTGACGGCCGACGAGACAGCAGGATGAGGCTATGGCACGGATTGTCTTTGACCAGGTTTCCATGGCGTACCCAGGCGGGATCCAAGCGATCGACGAGCTGAGCCTGGAGATCGGCGACGGCGAGTTCATGGTGTTCGTCGGCCCGTCGGGCTGCGGCAAGACCACCGCGCTGCGGTCCATCGCCGGGCTGGAGCAGGTCACCGCAGGCACGGTCACGGTCGGCGACCGGATCGTGAACGACCTGCCGCCCAAGGACCGGGACATCGCGATGGTGTTCCAGAACTACGCGCTGTACCCGCACATGACCGTGGCGCAGAACCTGGCCTTCGGGCTTAAGCAGCGCCGGACGCCCAAGCCCGAGGTCAGACGGCGGGTCACCGAGGTGGCGCAGCTGCTGGGGCTGACCGAGTACCTCGGCCGCAAACCGGCCGCGCTGTCCGGCGGTCAGCGGCAGCGGGTGGCGATGGGCCGAGCGATCGTCCGGGAGCCGCAGGCGTTCCTCATGGATGAGCCGCTGTCGAACCTGGACGCCAAGCTGCGGGTGTCGATGCGCGCGTCACTGGCCCAGCTGCACGCGCGGCTGGGCGTGACCACGGTGTATGTCACGCACGACCAGGTCGAGGCGATGACGCTGGGCCAGCGGGTCTGCGTCCTGCAGGCCGGGAAGCTGCAGCAGGTCGACACCCCGCAGGTGCTGTTCCGGGCGCCGGTCAACCTGTTCGTGGCCGGGTTCATCGGCTCCCCGGCGATGAACTTCGCCGACGCCGAGCTGGTGCGCGACGACGGGCCCGCCGTGGTGTTCGCCGGGCACCGGCTGGCGGTGCCGGAGGCGCTGATCGAGGGCCGGCCGGGTCTGGACGGCTACTTCGGTAGGCCCGTGATCCTCGGCATCCGCCCATCGGACTTCGAGGACGGGGCGCTGGCCGAGGCGGACTGGCCGCGGCTGGCGGTGACCGCGACGGTGACCGAGGAACTCGGCAGCGAGAAGCTCGTCCTGTTCGCGCTGGATGCGCCGCCCGTTCAGCACGCGAGCCTGAGCGCGGCCGAGACCGTCTCGGCGGACGAGGAGCTGATGCCGGTCACCGGCGACAAGGCGATCTGGACGGCGCGGGTCGCGGCGCGCAGTGCTATCACGACCGGGCAGCAGTGCGAGCTCGCGGTGAACACCTCGGGCCTGCAGTTCTTCGACCCGGAAAGCGGCCTGTCGATCGGCCACTCCGCGCTGCTCGAGGTGTAAAAGGGGGGACCGGCGCACCCGGCTGGTGCGTCCTAGCTCCATCTAGCCTCGCTGAGGCTCATGGACCGGGAGCTTCGCACCTTATCCGGCGCGTCCGATTCATCCAGGAAGCTCCGGAGCTTGTCAAGCAGCTCGTCATCGGGGCGGTCGCTGACAATGATGTGCTCGACATTCGGGTAGGACTGGGCCATCACGCTCGGGATGCAGCGTTGCATCAGCACGTCAGCCCGTCGCCAGGTTGAGGTGACTACGGAAACGAGCGGCAGCTCTTGCTCAGCCATAGGGCCGAACCCTCGCACTGCCTGGTGAACCGCAGATCACAGGCACCAGCTGGGGATTTACCCGCTGTCATCCTTGCCTTGCGCCTCGCCCTCGACCTCGACCTTGCCGCCCAGAGCCAGATTCCGGAAGCTCTTCACCGCCGCGGCGATAGCCACGGCCGCGCCGGTGCTCTCAAGGTCGACGACCACGTGATTGACCTGGGTGACGGCCGAGAGTGCCCCCGATTGCTCGGCGCGCTCCTGCTGCTGCCGCTCAACCAGCTCCCGCCGCTCCGTCTCCTGCTTCGCTTGCAGCTCTGCCAACTCCCGCTGTTGCCGCTGTACCAGCTCCCGGCGCTCCTGCTGCTGCCGCTCAACCAGCCCGCCCCGCCATTCCCGCCCCTTCGGCGCCGGCTCAACATGGACACCATGGTCTTCAAGCATCCCCTGCAGGAGCCTGGCGTCCTGGTAGCTGGGGCCCTCGTACCGGATCGTCCGGGTGACGTCCATAGACACAGTCTGCGTCGCGAGGAAACACCTGACCAGAGCTCACAGAGGGTGCCGCTGACCTAGATCATCTTCACTGAGGCGCCCTCAGTTCCTGACGGAGGCGTTCGCAGGGCTCAGCCGCGTCGCCTCCCGCGGCCCGGCCAACGTTGGTGAATGCCAGTGACGGGCAGGCGTCAGGTCCGCTGCTGACCCAGCCGCTCGCGGCGCAGGCATTGGGCCGCCGGGTCTGAACGGAAGACTTGCTGGCAGGGAGCGAGGGGATGCCCACTGGCCGCCGCTGCCAGCACGGCCTGGGTCGCCACGATGACGATCCGCGGGTCCAGGGACGGGATGAGGTGCCCGATCCCGCGGTCCACCACGTGGATCGAGTCCGTTGACAGCAGGGCGAGCCGGGTCTGGGCCCTGGCCTCCAACCAGGGGACGGTCTTCAGCCACCGGTCTTGCAGAAGGCCAGCGGTGATCACGATCAGCGGCATCCGGGCCAGGCTCGGCGCCCGCTCCAGCTGGCGCACCGTTGCGTGGATGTCGATGCGCTGGTTGGGGGCAGGCTGGACGGTGCCGTCGATCCATGGCCCGGCGTGGAGCCGGTCATAGACGGCAACTTCTGGCTCGCTGGAGGCGTCGAGTAGCACCATCCCCGCCACCTGGTGGTGATACCGCGCGGCGAACTCCCGGGTGATCATCCCGCCGTAGGAGTGGCCGACCAGCACATACGGCGGCTTGGCATCGACTACCTGAAGCAGGGTGTGCAGCTCCCTGGCCTGGGTGGCCCCGGTAAGCGGACGGATGGAGGCCGGACGGGCGTCACTGAGGCCATCCCCGGCCCGATCGTAGGTGCAAACCCGGGTGTGCCGTGCCAGCGCCGGCAAGATCACAGGTCCGTAGGTGCTGATCCCCGACGCCGTGTACCCGGCTTCCAGGATGACGGTAGGGCTTCCTGCCCCCGCGCACTCATAAGCGAGCAGATAGCCGCCGATATTCGCATAGGCGATCTTTGGCTGCACGGTGGTAGCCCGGCTGGCCGGCGCCGCCTGTCCGCCGCAGGCCGTCGCGGTCAGAGCCAGGATGGCGAGCACGACTCGTCGCGCCCGCAGCCATCTGAGATTCATGGCGCCGCCTCCGGCCACCTGCCGACGATGCCATGTTACGGACCGTAGCGTCGCGCGAAAGAACCGCTGCAGCCAGCTGGCCTGCCGCGCTGCCGAAGGACCCGGCGGGAGCCGGCCGCGCTTTCTGACTCACATGATCGACAGGACAGGCCCTAGCCAACCGGTGGTTGTGTCGCCCACGTCTAGGCGGCGGGCACGGTCTTTCGCGGGTCGAGGAATGGGATGGAGGCGGTCTTGGCGGGGCTTCGTCCCCCGTTCGCCCATTCGATCTCCAGATCGTTGCCTGGGTCGGCGAGTGCGGCTGGCACCCAGACGTAGCCGATGTTGCGCTGTAGGCGTGGCGACCAGACCAGGTCGGTGACGCGTCCGACCCGCTGGCCGTCGGCCAGGGCCGGCCGCGCCTCGGTGATCTCAAAGAAGGAGGGGTCTCCGGGGGCTTCGATGCCGACGAGCTTGCGGGTGACCCCCTGTTCACGGATGCGTTCGAGGGCGGCCTTGCCGATGTAGTCGGCCTCCTGGGCCTCTACTAGCCGCTCCATGCCCATGACCTCGAATGGATTGTTCTCCAAGGTGAAGTCGGAGTTGCAGTTGAAAATGCCGGCCTCAATCCGGCGCGCCTCGCACGGAGCGATCGGCCGGATGCTGTGCGGCGCTCCCGCTTCCATGATCGTCTCCCACAATTCGTCGCCGCGGGAGGGATCGGTGAGAAAGACCTCGTAGCCGACCTCGCCGGTCCAGCCGGTGCGGCTGACGATCACGGGGATGCCCGCGATGGTCGCATCCAGGGTCCAGTAGTACTTCACGCTGGTGATGGCCTTACCAACCAGTTCCCGCATCAGGTCTTTGGCCTTGGGTCCCTGCACCTGCAGTGGGTAGACCTCAGGCAGCGAGATGGTGGCGTTCAGGCCTCTGCCCTGGGCGAGTCCCATTGCGTACAGGTAGGCGTCACTGTCGGCCAGACATAGCCAGAAGGTGTTCTCATCTCGGCGCAGCAGCACCGGGTCGTTGATGATGCCGCCGTCGGGGGCGATGACCGGCGCGTACTTGCCCTGCCCGGCCGCGCATCTGGTCAGGTCGCGGCAGGTGATCAGGTTGGTCAGGGCAAAGCCGTCCGGACCGCTTATTTCCACCACCCGTTCCACGCCGACGTCCCACAGGGTGACGTCGTTGACCAGCGCCCAGTACTCGGTGACTAGGTCGTCGTAATAGGCGGGCAGGTACATGTGGTTGTACACGTCGTAGGCCTGGCAGCCCCACCGCAGTGTCGCCTCAAAAAACGGCGACTTGCGATACCACGGGCCGAAATACAGCGTGGTCGAGGTCGCATCCGGCATCGTCCTAGCCTCCAAGCCCACTGCCCACCTTCCCTTCCTGGCGGGCTCACGCCCGAGCAACCCGGACAGCTGCTCATGAGCCCGGCCCGGCCCGCCGCCAGAACTGAATGATCGTTCGACCTTGGCCCTTCCCGCAAGGCCGGAAGGCGACATACCACGCCGGTAGCGGGCAGCATGTGGTCTCGCAGGGTAGGGCCGGGACGGCTCGCCTCAACGTTGCACTGCCCGTTCCTTAGAGCGGGTCAGCACCGGGGAAGATGAACATCAGGCCTTTGAGCTGTGGCCTTCGACTCTGCCAACGCGCCGCTGGCGGGCACACGATGAGGGCAGCAACCGAGATCCGCCACGCGCTCGCCGGTGAGGCGGGCGGCGTTCCTGGTCAACTTCAACGTCACGGAGATGATGGCCATGAGATCCGAGGACCGAGACGCACGTCAAAGGCAGCAGACCTTCGCTGACGGCGCGACCTTGGCCGAGCTTGAGAAACACCTGGCGTCCTTGCGCTCGCTCGGCGCTCCCGGCGACGCCCACCCCAGGGCCGGCGTCAATGACGACTACGAGATCACCTGGATGACCTGCGTGGTGGAGAGGCGCACGCTGCTCGGCGGGTGATGACCTCACACCAGTTGCACACGCGCCGGGACTCCGCGTGCCTGCAGCAGCGCACGGATGTCACCCGGATCGCTGGTCAGCACGATGTCCGCTGGAGCGACCAGCAGCGCTACGTGCGCGTCGACGACATCGGCCGAGCCAGCCCGCGCGAGCAACTCGCCTATCCGCTTGCCGTCATCCCTGCCCAGTGCTTCGGTTCCCACGCCCGCCAGTACTCGTGCGAGATTGGCCTGCTTGCTGCCATCACGCCAGACCTGACCAACAACCGCGGCACTCGCACGCAGCGGCACTCCCTGCTGCTGGAGCACGCGCAGCTGAGCACCCACCTCCCGGTCACGCCGGTCGATGGCGACCAGCGCTCCGGCATCGAGTACCGCCTTCACGCGACATCCGGGCGAGGCGCGAGGCCAAGCCGCGATGCCGCTGTATCGAGCTCAGCCTCGGTGAAGGAACCGTCCTCCGACTCCCAGGTATCCAAAGCCACACCGAGCAGCTCATTCCTGAGCCTGTCGGCCGCCGCCTCGCTGAGCCAGGCTGACACGCTGACCCCTTGCCGCTCCGCAGCCCTGCGGACGCCTTCACCCAGATCGGGAGGCATCGTCACGGAGAACCTATCAACCTGCGCCATGCATACGATCATATCGCATACGTCGATATTAAATAGCGCCAGTGCCGCCGCGCACCCGGCCCTCGTACATCTCATTCAGCCGTCCGCTCGCTGGGCCCTGGAACGCGTCAGCGCGGGGGCTGCTGGAGATACCAGCGCGTGAGCTCGGTCCGGGTCGTGAGGCCGGTCTTGGCGAGGATGCTCCGGACATGGCTCTCCACCGTCCGCTCGGACAGCACGAGCGTGCGCGCGACCTCGCGGTTGGACAGCGCCTGCGCGACCAGCCCGGCCACCTCACGCTCGCGGGGGGTAAGCGGGTCCTCGGCGCGCGCCTCGGCGGCGGCCTCGGCGAGGAACGCGTCCGTTGCCCGCAGCAGCCCGGGCATATCCAGACGCCGGGCTTCGGCCGCCGCCGCACGAGCGAGTTCCACCACCTTGGTTCGGTCACCTGATCCGCCCAGCGCACGAGCCAGTCCGAGCTGCCCCCACGCCAGATAGGGTGCCGCGCCCAACATGGAATCGACCCGCAATCCCTCCTCGAAACGGGGCACCGCCGCCGCGTAGTCGCCGCAGCCGAGATCAAGCTCTCCGACGAGCCGGGCAACCGAACCGGCATAGAACACGGTTCCCGAGCCCAGGACCGGCGATCGCCCGAACGTCGTGCTGACCACCTCGCGCAGAACGCGGCACCCGGCCGCATGGTCCAGGCCGGGCGCGAGCGCGGTCAGGTCGAACAGCGAGGCGGCCAGCCGGTCACGCCTCATCGTGGAAACGATGCTGATCAATGACTGGTAGAGCGCCCATGCCTCGTCGCGCCGCCCGGCCAGGAGAAGCGCCGTGGCGAGACTGGCCTGGGCAAGCTGAGGCAGCTGGTCGAGGTGGTCGAGATAGCTCGTCCAGCCGGGAGGCAGATCAGCCGGATCACCTCGCAGCCGCGCCAGGCAGACGGTCTGGCCGAACCCTGTGCCCCGCACGGTCTCGTCCTCCCAGTCCGCGGCTATCCCAGCCGCCTGTGCCGCGAAGCGCCGGCAGCCATCGAAGCTGCCGGTGAGCGCGGCCACCGACGCCTGCCTGCGCAGGAGATGCCACCGTACGAGCGGCAGGCCGGTGCGCTCCGCGAGCGCCTGGATGGAATCGATCTCTGCCTGCGCGGCAGCCATGTCCCCCATGTGGATGGCGGTGTCCGAACGCCACACATGCCCCCACAACTGCGCCAGCGGCCGGCCGGCCGGTCCGGCCAGCTCGATCGCTCTCGCCCCAAGCTGGAACATCTCCGCCTGGAAGGCAGGCACCGTCGCAAGCATGGCGCGGGCCCTGATGGCGTCGAGCTCGGCGTCCGGGTCCCCGCTGGCGGCGGCGCTGGCGAGCGCGCGCTGCGACCAGCCCGCAGCCTCGTCGAAAGAACCGGCCTCGATGAGCGCGCAGGCCATCTGGGCCTCGACCCTGGCTCGCAGATCCGTCGCAGTGCCGTCACCGAACAGCAGCATGGCTCTCCGGCACAGATCCTGAAGCCGGAGATTGACCGCGGGATCACCCATCCCCTGGACGATGATGGCGGACCTGGCTACGGTTTCTGCGCGCCCCGTTCGCTCACCTTCGCCGGCGGCCAGCACGCAGGCATCCAGGCTCTTCGCTATCCGCCCGGCCAGGTACTCCGCCCGGGCCAGGCTGAGCAGCAACTCGGCGCGGTCCACGTGGATCTCGCCGTCACCGGCCCCCCGATCCATGGCCTCGAGCGCGAATTCGAGGTATCGCACGGCCTCGTCATGCGCGCCGGCGGCCCGGGCGGCGTCGGCGGCACGTACCGCCCACTGGACGGCCCGGCCCGGCTCACCGGCGCGACCCCAGTGCTGGGCGACCGCTGCAGCCCGCTCGTCACGGCCGACCGCGAGTGGTTCCAGTAGCTCGGCCGCCCGGCGGTGGAGGACCGCCCGGCGCCGTGGCGACAGCGACGCGTAGGCCGCGCGGCGGACCAGGACGTGGGCGAAGCGGACCTGGGTGCTCGATGGCGACAGGTCTTCCACTAGCCCGGCCGGTACCGCGGGCAGCAGCAGCTCGGTCACCGCGCTTGGCGAGCCCACGCCGAGGAGCCGCGCCATCAGGTCCAGCTCCGCCTCTGGGCCGAGAACGCTCAGCGCCTCGACAGCGTGGGCCGCTTCGGGCCCGACGGCCCGCATCGCGGCGGCGACCAGATGGCGGAGCTCGGGCGCCTCGCCCACGGCATCGTCCCAGGACGCGCGGCCGCGAATCTGCTCGGCCGCGACCCGGGCCAGGGTCGCCAGGTACAGCGGGCTGCCGCCGGATAGTCCGGCCGCCCGGCGCACAGCGGCCGGGTCGGCCTCCTCGACCGCGGCGGACAGCATCGCGGCAGCCTCGTTCGGCGTAAGCGGCCGCAGGCTCAGCACCGCGGCGCGATGCGCGATTGCTCCCGGCAGCGATCCGCCCGCCGGATCCCGGTGCATCCCGACGACGAGCACCGGGAGCCGCCTGGCCTCCGGCGCGATGCGCTCCAGTAGGCGGAGCGTGGCGCCGTCGGCCCATTGCAGGTCATCGAGCACCACCAGCAGGCCCGGTCCCGACCGGGACTGCTCCGCGAGCGCGTCAACGACTCCCGTGTCGGCGGTGAACGTAGCGGCCACGGCATCCTCGGCCGAGCTGTACTCGCGCTGGGCGGCGCCCGCAGCCACGGAGGCCAGGGCTGCGCGCGGCCCCGGCAGGTCGCGGACGGCCCGGATCCAGGGCCACAGGGGCGGCATTCCGGCATCGTCGACCGCCCCGCCCCAGCCGATCTGCATGCCGTCCGCGGCGGCGGCCAGCTCCTCGGCCAGGCGGGTCTTGCCGATCCCGGCTGGGCCGCAGACGAGGACGACGTGACCGGAGCCCGCGCGCGCGCCGGCGAGCCGGTCCCGCAGGAACGCCAGTTCCTCGCGCCGGCCGACCAGCGGGTCCCGCCCCGTCGCCACACCGGTAGTATCGCCGCCCCCCAAGATCCGGTACAGGTTCAGTACCCGGTTCCGTACCAGCACTGATGCCGCAGCGGCGGGCGCGGGCGAGCCTGGCGGCATGGACGTGAACGGGGCCGTGGAGCGGCTGTTCGCACCGGCGCGGCGGCCGGGACGCGTGGGGGCCGAGGTCGAGCTGATCCCGGTGACCGACACCGCGCGGCCCCGCCCGGTTGACCCGGCGGTGCTGGCGGCCGGATTCGACGCCGATTTCGTCAGGGCGGTGACCCCGTCCTTCGAACCCGGTGGGCAGCTCGAGCTGAGCCCGGCGCCCCGGACGGGCGCCGGGGCCCTTGTCCGTGATCTGGACTGGATGCTCCGGCGCGCGGCCGCGATCGCTGCGGCGCACGGCGTCCGCCTGGAGGCCGCCGGGCTCAACCCGTACCACTCGTGCGCGGATGTCCCGCTGCGGCTCCGGACACCGCGCTACCTGGCCATGCAGCAGGCGCTCGACGAGACCGGCCCGGACGGGCGCCGGATGATGCGCCTCACCGCCTCGTTGCAGATCACGATCGACCTGCTTCCTGGCCGCGCCGGGCAGGAGCAGTGGCTGGTCGCCAACCTGGCCGGCCCACCCCTCGCGGCCGCCTTTGCCAATTCCGGGACGGCGGAGGGCCGCCCGGCTGGTATCGAAGGCGCCCGCACCCGGATCTGGCAGAACGTCGACCTGCGCCGGACTGGATACGACGGGCGGCACCTCGACCTGCTCGATCCGGTCGCCGCGTACGCGGCGTTCGCGGCGGCGGCCCCCCGATTCGTCCTCCCGGAGGCCGAGCACCCGTCGTATCACCTGTCGACGCTGTTCCCGCCGGTCCGGCCGCGCGGCGGCTATCTCGAGGTGCGCTACCTCGACGCGCAGCCGCCGCGGCGCATGGGCGAGGCGGTTGCGACCGTGGCCGCGCTCCTGTACGACACCCGGGCCCGGCATGACGCGCTGGACCTGCTGCTGCCGCGTGCCGGTGATCAGCAGCGCGCGTGGGCCGAGGCCGCGACGGGATTCTCACCCGAAGCCGGTGCCCTCCTGTCGATCGCCCACACGGCACGGCAGGCAGACGCCCCGGTACTGGCCAGCGGAGGTGTGTCATGAAGATCGCGTTCGTCGCCGATCCGCTGGACGGTCTCGACCCATCGGTCGACACCACCGTCGGCCTCATGCACGCGGCGCAGGACCGTGGCGCCGAGGTCTGGGTCACGCAGGCGCGGCTGCTCGAAGCCGCGCACGGCCGTGCCCGGGCGCACGCCCGCCGGGTGCGGCTCGCGCCGTCCCGGCCGCGCGGCGACCATCGATGGACGGTGGCGCGGCGGTGGTTCACCGCCGGGGAGCCACAGCGGGTGTGGCTCGATGAGATGGCCGCGGTCTTCATGCGCACCGAGCCGCCGCTCGACCAGACCTACCTCACGGCGACGCTGATCCTGGATCTCGTCGATCCCGGGCGCACCGCGCTGGTCAACGACCCCGGCGGGCTGCGGGCGTGCAGCGAGCACCTGCTCCCGCTGAGGTTTCCCGACCTGATCCCGCCCACGATCGTCACCGCCGACGAGGGTGCGATCAGGTCCTTCCTCGCCGAACACCAGACGGCCGTGATCAAGCCGGTCGATGGCTTCTCCGGCCGCGGCGTCCTGCGGCTGGACCGCCATGACCCGAACCTGGGGTCGCTGATCGAGATGTCCACCCACGGCGGCGCGCGCGCCGCCGTCGTTCAGCGCTTTCTGCGCGAGGTCGCGGCGGGCAACAAACGGATTTTCGTCATAACGGGCGAGCCGGCCGGCGCCGTTTACCGGTTCCCGCGGGCGGGTGACTTCCGGATCGGCAACCCGACCGCCGAGGCGCCGCTCACCGCGCGCGACCGCGAGATCTGCGCGCGCCTGGCGCCGGCGCTGCGGCGCCATGGCATACACCTGGCCGGCCTGGACGTGATCGGGCCCTATCTCATCGAAGTGAACGTCACCAGCGTCGGTGCGCTACGCAAAGCCGACGCGCTGCTCGGCTGGACGCTGTGCGCGGATCTGCTCGACGGCGGGCTCGGCCCACACGAGACAAGGAGATCGGCATGACCACCGCCCTGACCACCGCCGTCATCTGCACGGCCATCCTGGCCGCGATGCTGTTCCTGCTCGGGTGGAACGTCTCGCGCGTGCGCGGCGTGACCGCGAAGGCGGGCGGCTCACAGTTCCCGAGTGACCCGGCCAGCCGGCTGCTGATCGCGATCAGGGCCCACGGCAACGCAGCGGAGTACATCCCCGTCCTGATCGTCCTGTTCCTGCTGGTCGGCGCCCGCAGCCCGGCCGCAGTGGCCATCCCGCTGATCATCGGGGCAACGGCGGCCCGGGTGGCACACGCCTACGGGCTGCTGACCGCGCCCAGCCTGGCGGTCCAGACCAAGGCACGGCTGGCCGGCGCGGCGGGCACCTACCTCCTCGGGGTCGGCCTGGCCGTCGCCGCGGCCTTCTCCCTGTGATGAGCTCATCCGCCTACGACTCCGTTATCGCCGAGCTCGGGCAGCTCGCTCCGCAGAGTGGCGTGCTGGATGCGCACTGCCATCTTGGACGCGACGAGGACGGCAGCTCGCTGGACCCCGGCGCGCTGCTGGCCGCGCTTGATGAGGTCAGCGGGTCAGCGCGCGCGGTCGTTTTTCCCTTGCAAGATCCTGACCGCCGCCCGGCCTACCACGTGCCGAATGGTCGCGTACTGGACTGGGGCCGGCAGAGCGCTGGTCGGTTGACTGCCTACTGCCGACTGGATCCGGACGATGATCCGGTCGCAGAGGCCGAGCGCTGCCTGGCCAGAGGCGCGCGTGGCATCAAGCTCCACCCGCGGGGGGGCGACTGGGAATCGGTCCACCCAGCCGTTCCCGCGATCTTTGCCGTCGCACGCGACGCCGGCGTTCCGATCCTGCTGCACGCTGGGCGCAATCTGCGGTCGATGGGAGCGCTGGTTGAAGTCGCGCTGCAGTTTCCCGAGGTGGCGCTGGTCCTGGCGCACGCCGGGATCGCGGACCAGGCAGTGCTCACGACGGGACTGGCGTGCCATCCGCGCGTGCTCTACGACACGAGCTGCTTTGCTCCCTGCGACGTGGTCGAGCTGTTCGCGCGGGTCCCCGCCGAACGCATCGTGTTCGGCTCCGATGCTCCCTACGGCCAGCCGGTGGAGGGCCTTTTCCTGGCGATGCGTGCCGCTGCTTACGCTGGGCTCGACGCCGACGATCGCGCACTGGTCGCGGGCGGCACGATGACGGCCGTGCTCGACGGCAATGAACTTCCGGCCGCAATCCCGCCGCGGCTGGCGCGGGTCCGTCCAGTTGCTGGCTCGCTGGTCCGCGTCGCCACCTACCTGATGATGGGTTTCAGCGCGGCGCTCTCGGCACCGCCGCTGCCCTCCCGCGCATCGTCGTGGATCGAGCTTGCCCGCGGCGTCTGCCGGGACCCAGACCCAGGTGGCGCCGGCCCGGCGCTGGCGCGGATCGACAACCTGCTCAACGCCGCCGAGCAACTGATCACCGCGCACGATGGTCACCTGCGGCGGGCGCTCCGGCTGATCCACGCGGCGGTCACGATCGCTGCAACAGAACCGCTGCCTGCCTGACACTGGTCGGCATCGGTTCGCCCTGGCGCCCGGGGCGCGGTCATGACGGTCCGCTGCGCCGCGTGCTGGTGGCGTACAGGCCGATGGCGTAGCAGGCCAGCGCGACGGCAAAGGCTATCGCCATGCCGAGGGAGTAGCCGTCGGTGAGCTTGTCGGTGAAGCCGGAGCCGAAGAAGGCGGCGAGCAGGATGGCGACCAGGCCGGCCGCCGAGGTGATGATGAGGGCC
>Ga0207665_10001601_pt1 | contig 15255 bp, 15 predicted proteins | sample LARL112metaG_FD_184351 | JGI IMG/M metagenome (GOLD analysis project Ga0207665, IMG submission 184351) | Corn, switchgrass and miscanthus rhizosphere microbial communities from Kellogg Biological Station, Michigan, USA - LAR L11-2 metaG... | ecosystem: Host-associated > Plants > Roots >...
GAACAGGTGCAGCGGCAGGATCGGCTCGGCCGCGCTCCGCTCGGCGAAGATGAACGCGATGATCAGCGCCACGCCGGCGATGCCGAGGATGTAGATCGGGGTCGACGCCCACGCGTAGGTGGTGCCGCCGAGGCTGGTCAGCAGGATCAGCGAGGTTGCCGCGAGCGAGAGCAGGACAGTGCCGAGGTAGTCGATCTTGTGGTGCACCCGGCGCAGCTTGCCTGGCACCTGGAGGGCCACCACGACGAGCGCGATCGCGCCGATCGGGATGTTGATGTAGAAGATCCACCGCCAGGTCAGGTTGTCCACGAAGACGCCGCCGAGCAGCGGGCCGACCACGCTGGCGAGTCCGAAGACCGCGCCGAACAGCCCCTGGTACTTGCCGCGCTCGCGGGGCGAGACGATGTCGCCGACGATCGCCTGCGCGCCGACCATCAGGCCGCCGGAGCCGAGGCCCTGCACCGCGCGGAACGCGATGAGCATGAACATCGAGTTGCTCAGCCCGGACAGCACCGAGCCGATCAGGAAGATGACGATCGCCGCCTGGAAGAAGACCTTCCGGCCGTACTGGTCGCCGAGCTTGCCCCACAGCGGGGTGGACACCGTGGTGGCGAGCAGGTACGCGGTGATGACCCAGGCGATGTGCGAGCCGCCCTTGAGGTCGCCGACGATCGTCGGCAGCGCGGTGGACACGATCGTCTGGTCCAGCGCGGCCAGGAACATGCCGCACATGAGCGCGCCAATGATGAGCAGGATGCGGCGGCGGCCGAGCCCCGGCATCGCGCCGTCGTCGGCTCCCGGCTGAACGGGCGCGGGTGTTGCGGTGGCCATCAGTTTTCGTCCTTCCCTGACGTCAGGTCGCGCAGCGCGCTGTGTTCCGGCAGACCGTCGGCGAGCGCCCGGAATGCCTGGTCGATGAGCTGGCCGAGGTAAGCGGTCCCGCCTGAGCCGGCCCAGAACACGATGCAGGCGCGCATCACGCCGACGGCCGCGGCGGCCACCACCGACGGATAGGGATCGGTTTCCACATCCGCGCCGATGCGCGCGGCCAGCCCTTCGGCGATGGCCCGCTCGATCCTCGCCATCTGCGCCGCGTGCGCGGCGCGCACGTGCGGGTCGTTGCGCGCGACCTTCATCCGGCGCAGCCAGTCCGCCGGATCATCGCCGAGCGACCGCAGCTCATCGGCCATGTCCTGGGCATCCTGCGCCAGCACCGTGCGCAGCACCTCCAGCGCGGGCTCGCCAGGCGCCTGGTGCGCGACGCGGTTGCGCAGCACGGCCGCCCGGTCCGGATCGTGGCCGCCGAACAGCGCGGCTTCCTTGGACGGGAAGTAGTTGAAGAACGTGCGCGGCGACACGTCCGCCGCGGCGGCGATGTCCTCCACGGTGACGTTCGCCATGCCGCGCTCGGCCACCAGGTGCAGCGCGGCCGCGCGCAGCTGCCGCCGGGTGGCCGCCTTCTTGCGCTCGCGCAGCGACACAACGGGAGTGGTCACAACGGGGGTGGTCACAACGGGGGTGGTCATGGTGTCTCACTCATTAAAAATTGCACTCAAGGCATCTTTACAGGCTATGCAACGATAGCCGGCTCCCGGTTTGTTCCTGTCACATCCGCACGCCGCCGGCCGTCATGCCGGGTAGGCGTACAACAGGAGGTAGTCCGATGGCACGGATTCCAGGCGTCCCGCGTGAGGAGGCGGGTCCCATGGTGAAGCTCGTCTACATCTTCATGGGCAGGGGCATGAAGAAGATGACCGGGCGCCCACCGGCACGCGGCAGCGGCATCGAGCCGGTCGAGATCTGGGCGTACCAGCCGAAGATGCTGTCCGGCATGGGCAAGTTCCAGCAGGCGGTGCGCAAGGGGCACAGCGTCGACGAGCGGCTCAAGAACCTGATCGAGCTGAAGGGCGCGCAGATGATCGGCTGCGAGTTCTGCGTGGACCTCGGCTCGCAGATCTGCCGCAACTCAGGCTTCTCCGACGAGGAACTGCTCGCCCTGCCGCGGTACCGGCAAAGCGACCTGTTCACCGAGCGGGAAAAGGCCGCGCTCGACTACGCGGCCGGCGTGATGCGCACTCCGGTCGACGTGAGCGACGAGCTGTTCGCGCGAATGAGGGAGCACTTCAGCGCCGCGCAACTCGTTGAGATCACCGCCCTGCTGACGGTGGTCAACCTGGACAGGCTCAACGCCGCCTTCGGCATCGGCTCGGCTGGTTTCAGCGAGGGGATGGTCTGCGTGCCGCCGGACCGGCCCGGGCGCCCGGGGCCCTCAGTCGTCGAGGATGTCGCGTAGGACGACGGCGAACGCGTCCGGCTTCCCGCCCATGGGGCCGTACTCGTCGCCGAGGAACCCGCCGTGGCCGCCGGGGAAGGTGACGGGTGCGGCGCCCAGCCGGTTCGCGACCCCTACGGATGTGCGCCCGGTGATCACCTGCGCGGAGTCCTCGCCGACCCCGATCACGACCCGGGTTGACGCCGCACGCAGGGCGTCGAAGTCGTGCTCATAGTGGGTGCAGGTGATGATGTTGTGCCGGAGCAGCGGGTCGTCGCGGGAGCCGTCGTCCTCGGACGGCAGGCCGAAGGTGGCGGGGTCGGGCGCGGGCCGGTCCAGGTAGTCGGGGCCGATCAGGCCCTGGTAGCCGACGAACGCGATGAACTTGGCCATGGCCGGCCCGAAGCCGCTGCGCAGGTAGGTCTGCCGGATGTCCTCGTTGACGGCAAGCGCCGGTTCGCTGTCCGGCGCTTCGCGGATCGCGGGCGGCTCATGCGCGACGAGCGTACGGACCTGCTCCGGGTGCTTGGCGACGAGGGCCAGCGCGTTGACCGCGCCGCCGCTGCTCGCGAAGATGTCCACCGGGCCGGCGTCCAGCTCGGCGATCAGCCGGTGCAGGTCATCGGCGTGCTCGTCAGGGGTGGTCTCCAGGGCGCCGTCCGTGCGCTTGCTGCGGCCCGAGCTCCTGGGGTCGTAGGTGACGACCGTGCGGTCGGTGAAATGCCCGGCCAGGGTGGCGAAGCCGTCGGCACCCATGGGCGATCCGATCATCAGCAGGACCGGATGACGGCTCGACTCGGCGGTCCTGACGTCGTAGTGCAGCACGGCGCCCGGCACGGTCAGGGTGCTGGTCTTCGGCTCGGTCATCGGTGGCGTTCCTTCCGCGAGTGAGCTGTCCCAATGACGACGAACGCACGAGGACAGAATCATCGCGTTCATCGCGCGGAGCGCTCAGGCGGGGCGCCGCTGGCCGGCGACCACGACGCGCAGCGCACGCCGTTCTTCCTCGGTCATGCCACCCCAGATGCCGTGTTCCACACCACGTTCCAGGGCCCAGCCGAGGCAGGGTGTCCGTACCGGGCACGCACGGCAGACCTCCTTGGCGTGCGCGATCTGGTCAGCCGAGGGGCCGACAGTCCCGATCGGGAAGAACAAGTCAGGATCCATGGAGCGGCAGGCCGCGGCGAGCCGCCAGTTCGATCGCAGGCGCGCCGCCTGATGCCACGGGGTGATCATGCCCCGATTCTGTGAATCCGCGGCGTGCTTCGCATCAGTGAAATGACTAGTCTTCTGACGGGAAAACCCGGGGCCAGGGCGGTTTTGCGAGCTGGCCGTGATCGGTCACGATGGAAGACAGGACAAACCAGGAGGGAGCCGGCTCTGTGCCACGCGTCGCGATCATCGGAGGAGGCATCGGCGGCCTGACGGCGGCGAACGCGCTGTCGCAGGCGGGCATCGAGGTGGCTGTCTACGAGGCGGCCGCGGAACTCAGGGAGATCGGCGCCGGCGTCGCGCTGCACGCCAACGCGATGCGGGTGCTGCGGGCCATCGGCGTGGAAGACGGCGTCCGCAAGGTCGCGGGGCGGTCGGAGTGGGCGGTCACCCGCAACGGGAAGACCGGCCGGGTGATCTCCAAGACCAGCCGCAAGCAGCAGGCCGCCGCGTTCGGCGTGCAGAGCGCGACGGTACACCGGGCCGACCTCCTCGACGTCCTCGCCGACGCGCTGCCGCCTGGCCTGGTGACGCTGGGCAAGAGGTGCACGGGAGTAGAGCCTGACGGCGCAACGGCGGTCGCGCGCTTCGCGGACGGCAGCGAGATCGAGGCCGACGTCATCATCGGCGCCGACGGCATCCACTCGGCGGTGCGCTCCTCGCTGTTCGGCCCGGACGACCCCCGGTTCACCGGGAAGATCTGCTACCGCAGCGTGATCCCGACGGCGGCCGTCTCCGGCAGCAGCCCGTCGGCCGACAACGGCCAGTGGCTCGGCCCGCACGGCACGATCGTGCTGTACCCGCTGCGCGGCGAAGAGCTGATCAACGTCGTCTGCCACTACGACGACGATGGCTACCGGCACGAGTCGTGGATCACCGAATGCAGCCGCGAGGAGGTGCTCGAGCGGTACGCCGGCTGGCACGAGTCGCTGCTCCGCCTCTTCGCCGCCGGGAACACCTGGTACAAGTGGGCCCTGTACGATCGCGACCCGATCCCGCGCTGGACACGCGGCCGCGTCACGCTGCTCGGCGACGCCGCGCACCCGATGCTGCCCTACCTCGGGCAGGGCGCCTGCCAGGCGCTCGAGGACGGCGCGGTGCTGGCCACCGCGCTCACCGCGGAGGCCGCTGACCCGCTCACCGGGCTGGCCAGGTACGAGGGCACCCGGCGGCCCAGGGCGAGCCGGGTGGTGCTCACCGCGCGCGAGCGGGGGCTGAGCAACCACCTGGCGTCGCCATGGGCGACCATGCGGCGGGATCTGCTGATCGCGGTGCGGCGGCGGCTGAACCGGCGCGACCCGGAAGGCCGCGGCGCGGGCTGGCTCGCCGAGTACGACGCGACCTCGCCCGACGTGCTCGCTGCCCCGTAGGACCCGGCTGCCCCGTAAGACCCGGCTGCCCGGCGAGGCGGGGTCCGCTACTGGTCGGTGAGCCCGTCGAGGACGAGGCCGAGGCCGATGCCCACCAGCCACACGTCCTTCGCCAGGGTGATCCCCTGCTGAGTCGGGAAGGGGCTGCCCTTCTTGCGCATGCCGGGCGTCCGTACGTACAAGCCCAGCAGGCCGCTGGAGAAGGCCGTCAGCCCGGCGCCGGCGAGCCCGACCGGCACCACGGGCACGAGCAGCGCGGTGCCGAGCGCGATCTCGGACACCGCCAGCATGCGGACGAACTGGGCCGGCTTGAGCTTCTTCAGGAACGGGTAGGTGCCGGAGGCGAATCCGTGCAGGCGCTCGGCGGTCTCCTCATCGGCCGACAGCTTGCCGATGCCCGAGTCGAGGATGATCGCCGCGGCGGCCACCCGCTGCGGAAGGTGCCGTGCCTTCACTGAGATTCCCATGTGTTTCCCCCACGCGGTGGTGTAGATGAGGTGGTGTTACTCTTCTGGGCTTCACGGGACGCTTGCCGCGCCCACATTCTTGATACATCATCCACCTAACGGGCGGCTGTCCAGGGCCGGCCTAGCTCGTTACGATCGAATTGTGCCCGGTCCAGAGACGCCCGCCGACGGCGGCACTCCCGCTCCCGCCCCGCTGGACCGCGTCCAGGCGCTCGCCAACACGCTGGGCGCCAACTGGGATACCGATTTGCTGCGCACCCGCGAGGACGCGACCGGCTGGCTCCGCGCCGTAGCGCTGCTGCCCCCTGAGGCGGGCCTGAGCAACTCCGAACACGGCGCGCTGCTGCGGCTGCGCGAGTCGCTCAGGGATGTCCTCGCGGCCCACACCGACGGCCACCAGGACGCCACGGCCGCGGAGCGCCTGTCCAAGGCGCTCGCGGACGGCCGCATCATCGTCACCGTGAACCCAGCGAGCGCCATCCGGCTGGCCAGCGCGGCCAGGGCCAGCTACTCAGGCCTGGTAGCCATCGTCGCGGTCGCCATCGCGGACTCCGCCGTCGCCGGCACGTGGCTGCGGCTCAAGTCCTGCTCCGTCGCCGGGTGCGGCGTGGCCTTCTACGACGACTCTGCCGCGGCCACGGCCACCCGGTGCGCGGCGCACGCCGCGGCCGCCTAACCCGCCGCCCCCGTCACGGGCCTGATGGCGGTGTAGCAAACTGCTGTCCGGAGCGACGCCATAACGGACAAGGGAGACGCATGGAACTGGGCCTGCACATCGCCGACTTCACCTGGAGCGGCGGGGCGCCCGTCCTCGGACGGACGCTGGCGAGCCACGCGAGAAATGCCGAGGCGGCGGGCATCACGCGGATCACCGTGATGGACCACTTCTGGCAGCTCCGCGGGATAGGGGACGTCGGGCGCGAGATGCTCGAGGCGTACGCGGCCCTCTCCTTCCTCGCCGCGCACACCGAACGGGTGCGGCTGCACGCGCTCGTCACCGGCGTCATCTACCGCGAGCCCGCCCTGCTGGCCAAGCAGGTCACGACCCTTGACGTGCTCTCCGACGGCCGGGCGGGCCTTGGCATCGGCGCGGCCTGGAACGTCGAGGAGTCCGAGGGGCTCGGGTTCCGCTTCCCGCCGGTCGCCGAGCGCTTCGAGCGGCTGGAGGAGACGATCCAGATCTGCCTGCAAATGTGGTCGGACTCCGAAGCGCCGTTCGACGGCAAGCACTACCAGCTCGGCCGGACCCTGAACTCGCCGCAGAGCCTGCAGCGGCCGCGCCCGTACCTGATGATCGGCGGCGGCGGTGAGAAGAAGACCCTGCGGCTCGTCGCCCAGTACGCAGACGCCTGCAACATCTCCGCGAGCCCCGAGGCCGGCCGCAAGCTGGACGTGCTCAGGCAGCACTGCGAGGACGTCGGCCGGGACTACGAACAGGTCGAGAAGACGACCATGATCATCATCGACCCGACTACGACCAGCGACGACATCGTCCGCACTGCCTCGGGCCTGCGAGACCTCGGGTTTACCGCGGCCTATATCGCCGCGAAAGACATCACCGAGCCGGCCAGGGTCATCGACCTGCTGGCCGCGGCGCTGTCCGAACTTGGCTGAGCTGGCTCCGGCGTCTTCCCCGCCGTATCCCGAACGTAACGAACCGGCGTGCCGCGCCGTTCCACGTTTCAGACGGGTGTGACGAGAAAGACCGGTGTGCAATTTGCGGTGTGGGGGAAGCCCGCGTAGGGGCTCAGCGTACGAATGTGAGGTACTGCGATGAACACTCCCGACAGCTCGCGCATCCGGCCCGCGAGCACGGACACCGCGGAGCCTCACGAGCCCGGGAGGCTGTCTCCCACGTCGCTGGACCCCCGGCTGACGTGGCCCCGGCCGTTCGTGGACCAGCCAGCCGGCGGCCCGCGGACCGGTCCCATGAGGAGGATGCCGCGGTTCAGCCCCAGGCACGACCCCGCGTCTCCCGATTACGCCCCGGCCGCGGACGCCCCGGCCCCGCCGCTCCCCCGGCGTCCTCCCGCCAGGCCCGCGTTGCCCGCGGCCCCGGCGGGCGCACCTCCTGCCGCGCTCCCTCCCGGCAGGCATGGCGCCCCCGGCGCGCCGCCCGCGGGCAGGGCTCCCCTGCCGCCTCCGCCGGCCGTCTCGTGGGGCCAGCGACCGCAGCCCGTGCGCGCCGTCATCGGCGACGAGATCCGGATCCCGTTCATCTGGTGCGAGTTCGGGACCTGCGATGCGACGTACATCCACCCCGACGCGCTCGGCGAGCGGGACCTGCGCGACAGGGCGCTGGCCGCGGGGTGGCGCTACGACGCGCTCGGGCGGCGCGCCTGCCCGAGCTGTGCGCAGCACGACCCGACGTTCTGGACCGCCCGCCCGCCGGCGCCCGTCGCCGGGGACTGGCGCCGCGTGGGCTAGCCGGCGTGGGGGCCGCTGCCCGGAACCGGGTTACCTGCGCCCGCTACCCTGGGCTTGTCCGCGTTTCCCGAACGGGCCCGTGGTGACCTCAGGGGCCCGTGGTGACCCCAGAGTGTGAGGGCAGGACGCATGGCCAAGGCCGACCTTCCGTCGTGGGTGGATCCGGAGCTCGCCACCCTGACCAGGGACCGGTTCTCCGACCCGGACTGGATTTACGAGCGGAAGCTGGACGGCGAACGGTGCCTGGCCTTCTGCGGGCCGGACGGGGTGCAGCTGAGGAGCCGGAACAAGCGGGACATCACGACCACGTTCCCTGAGGTCGCCGAGGCGCTGGCAGCCCAGCGGCGGGACGCCGGCCACGGTGGCCTGGTGCTCGACGGGGAGGTCGTGGCCTTCGACGGCGACCAGACCAGGTTCGAGCGGCTGCAGCACCGGCTCGGCCTCGTCAATCCCGACGCGGAACTGGTGCGTTCCGTGCCCGTGGTCTACCACATGTTCGACGTGATGTACGCGGAAGGCGAGGACACGCGGCAGCGGCCGCTCCTCGAGCGCAAGGAGATACTGGCGCGTGTGGTCAGCTACCGCGACCCGCTGCGGTACACCGAGCACCGCGTGGGCGACGGCACGGCCTTCTACGCGCAAGCCTGCCACGACGGCTGGGAAGGGCTGATCGCCAAGCTGGCCAGCGCGCCGTACGTGAGCGGGCGCAACAAGAACTGGCTGAAGTTCAAGTGCGAGAGCGGCCAGGAACTCGTGGTCGGCGGCTTCACCGACCCGCAGCGGTCCCGGGTCGGGTTCGGCGCGCTACTGCTCGGCTATTACAACGCCGGCGGCGAGCTGGTCTACGCCGGGAAGGTCGGCACCGGGTTCGACAACGAGACCCTGCGCAGCCTGCGGGTCAGGCTGGGCGAGCTGGAGCAGGACAGCACGCCGTTCCAGGCGGGGCCGCCCGTGCGGGAGCGGGGCGTGCACTGGGTCAGGCCGGAACTCGTCGCCGAGGTCGGCTTCAGCGAGTGGACCGACGCTGGCGAGCTCCGCCACCCTCGGTTCCAGGGCCTCCGCGACGACAAGTCAGCGCATGAAGTGGTGCGCGAAGTGCCGTCAGATTCCTAAGTTCTTACGGGGGGTTGTGGGGGGCTGTCCCCCCTGGCTAAATTGCGGGAGGCGGCGGCGGCGCCTGGCCATTCCCGCCCAGGGGTCGCCACGGCGCTCCAGTTCCGCCGCGATCGTGCGCATCGTGAACTGGCCCGGGTTCAGGGAGGCGTTCTCGACCTCGGCCCAGTACAAGGGCGTCGAAACGTGGGCGCCCGGGCGGCCGCGCACCGAGTACGGGGCGACGACCGTCTGCGCGTAGGCGTTGCGCATGATGTCCAGGTACAGCCGGTGGCCGCGCTGCTCCTTGCGCGGCTCCACGGTGAGCTCATCGGGGAACCGGCTCGCCAGCCGGGTGGCCACGTCGCGGGCGAAGCCGCGGACCGTGTCGAAGTCGGCCTCGGGGCGCAGCGGCACGTGCACGTGCAGGCCCTTGCCGCCGGTGGTCTTGACGAAGGTGGCGAGCCCGAGGTCGCCCTCGAGGATCTCCCTCAGGTTGAGCGCATGGCGGCGGGCCAGCTCAAACCCGGCTTCGTCCGGCGGGTCGAGGTCGAAGACGAGCTGGTCGGGCCGGTCGAGCGCGGCCAGGCTGCTGAGGAACACGTGCAGTTCGATGCAGGCCTGGTTGGCCAGGTACACCAGGGTCGCGGGCTTGTCGCAGATGACATGGCGCACGACGCCGCCCTGCTTCTTCACCTCGGCGCGGGTGATCCAGTCGGGGAAGTACTGCGGGACGTTCTTCTGGACGAGGCGCTGGCCGGCGATGCCGTCCGGGTAGCGGTCCATGACCAGCGGCCGGTCCTTGAGGTAGCCGATGATGCGCGGCGCCATCGACTCGTAGTAGGCGACCAGGTCGCCCTTGGTGATCCCGTCGTCGGGGAAGAAAACCTTGTCCAGGTGCGACAGCTGGACGGTGATGCCCCCCACGCGTTCGCTGGGCTTCTGCGCCATGTTGGCGTCGTTACCCCTCCCGCCGCGGTCCAACCGCGCTCCGCCGCGTCCGGGGATGCCGCGGTTCTGCCCGCTACACGTCGCTTTGCTCCTGGGGCACAAGAGTCACTCGCCTAAATAAGTCAGCTGACCGATGTTTATCTATGCAAGTTGCAGCAATATTTGTCATGAAAGCGGCGGTGGCATTGCCTGGCCACGGCCGGCGGACGAAGGAACGACCTGCATGAACGCGACGCTGACCAGTACCCACCCGGCCGGGCCGCGCGCGCGACACGTCCCGCTCACCACCGGACTGGCGGCCGTGGCCGAAGCCCGCACGCAGGTGCGCGGGATCGTCCGCGCATGGCAGGTGCCGGTTGACGCCTACGTGGCGGCGCTGCTCACCAGCGAGCTGGTAACCAACGCGGTCAGGAACGAGGCCAACCCCACCGTCATGCTCGACGTCACGTGCTCCACCGGCCGGCTGCGCGTCGATGTCCACGACACGTCGCGCGCCATGCCCGCGCCGGCTGACGCTTCCGCCGACGCCGAGACCGGACGGGGCCTGATCATAGTCGGCGCGCTGGCCGACGAGTGGGGTTTTTACGCCACTCCTGGCGGCAAGGCGGTCTACTTCACGCTCGCGTTCCAGCCCGGAGGCAATGGGAAGTAAAACCGCTCACGGGGGACGTACCACAGTTAATTCCGCATACGACAATCCATGAGGTGAGTATTATGGTGCGGCGCGCGACCAAGCGGCCGGGGGACTGTTCAGGCTCTTACTGGGTGAAGAGCTCTTTTAGTTTCTCCAACGGAAACTGCATCGAGGTCGCGAGCCTTTACGGGGGCGCCGTGGGTATCCGCGACAGCAAGGATGCGGAAGGGCTTGTGCTGCAATTTACTCAGCCCGAATGGCACGCCTTCCTCGGCGGCGTCCGTAACGGCGAGTTTGACGGGCCGGGTACCTGACCCGGCCGCCGCGGCGTCGCCTCGCCCGGCCGCCCAGTGACGCTTGACCGGCCAGACGCGGTGTGCGAGCATCGGCGCTAGCCGACTCAAGGGAGACGTCATGGCCTTCGTGATGCGAGGCGACTGGCAGGAAGAACCGCTCTCCATCACCGCAGCCGAATACGTCGAACCCTCCGCTGAAATGACACTGCGACGGGGACAGCGGGTTTCCCATCTGTTCCCGCGCAATGTCATGGAGGAATACGTTCTGCAACGGCTCACCGAGCGTACCTACTGGTTTTCCCGGCATTTTTACTGCACCTTGTTCTATGTAGGCGATCGCGGCGTCCTGTTGCTGGATCCGCCGCAGGGCGCCGCCGATTCGCTATTGAAGGCGATCGGGTCGGTGACGTCCCTGCCGGTCACCGCGCTTTGCTATTCGCACTTCCACGCGGACCACATCGGCGGCGCGAGAAAACTCGTCACGTCGCTCGCGGCCAGCCCGCGCGTGATCGCCAGCGAGCACACCGCCGTCTGGATGGAGCGGTTCGGCAGTGACCTGCCCCGGCCCACCGACGTGCTGCGCTGGCCGGACGGCGGCATCGAATTCGAGGGCGTGACGCTGCGGCTGCGGGGCCTGCCCCGGCCGGGTCACGCGCCAGACCACGCGGTGTTCCTGCTAGCCGGGGAGCGCATCGGGCATTCCGCGGACTTGATCAACATCGATCAGCTGCCGTTCGGGGGCTTCGCCGGGCAGGACCCGCTCGTGCTGTTCAAGCCGAACCTGCAGTTCGCGCGCGACCTGGAGTTCGACTGGTTCTCCGGCGGCCACGGCAACATCGGCGAGAAGTCCGACTTCGACTTTTACCTCGGCTACCTGGATGAGGTCACCGAGCTCATCAACGAGGAGATCCCGCGCCCCGAGACCGTCCCCGACCTCTACCTGACCGACTACCTCGACGGCCTCGGGGCGAAGGAGAGGGGACGGCTGCTCGCCGGGCTGAACAACCACTTCTCCCTGTACCTGTACGGCAGGCAGATCGCGGCCGGCGAGAAGCCCGACCGGGCCGCCGCAGGGCCCGGCGCGTTTTCCGCGGGTCTCGTCGGCGAGTGGGCGGCCGGCCGCCAGCGGGCCGTCGAGGAGGCCGTGCCGCGGATCATGGACCGGCTCAGGCCGAAGTACGGGCGGATGTACAACTTCGAGGACGCGCAGCCGATCAACATCCGGGTGCTTGCCTTGTCGATGCAGCCAAGCCTCACCAACCGCTGACGTCACAGCTACCGGCCGTGACGCCCGAATGGGCTCATCCGTGCTCATTCGTCACAAGAGGAAATCAGTCAGCTGACCGATGTCTGTCTATGCAACTTGCAGCAGCATTTGTTATGAAACCGGCACCGAGAGCGACGCCCCTGTTCGGTCCTCCGCCCGAGCGGGTCGCCTATCCATCCCCCCGGATCTCGGACCGGCCTATGAAGGACATGCGATGAACGCGATGGTGGCCTCTCCGCCTATCCAACTGAACCACTGCCGCGTCCGGCTGGCCGCATCGCCAGCGGCGGCGGGCGAAGCCCGCAGCCAGGTCCGGACGGCGATCCGCGACTGGGGCGTCCCCGTCGACCCGGACGCCGCGGTGCTGCTCACCAGCGAACTCGTGACGAACGCGATCACCCACGAGGCGGGCGAGACCATCACGCTAGGCATCAGGTGCCTGCCCGGCCGGCTGCGAGTGGACGTGTACGACACGTCGCGTTCCTTCCCTGTGGTGTCCGTCGCCCCGGGCGACGCCGAGACAGGACGTGGCCTCATGCTAGTCGTCACCCTGGCCGCCGAGTGGGGGTTTTACCGGACTCCGGCCGGCAAGGCGGTGTACTTCATGCTGCCGTTCGATGACGACCACACCGCCGGCTGACGGGGCGGTGCTGGGCTAGACGTGGGGACGGGGCCGTACGCCCCCTACGGGGCCTGTCCCCACACGCGCCCCCGGTGACCGCGTCTGCGGACGACGCGGTCACCGCGGGGCGCGGTTTTCATGACGGCTTACCGCGGCGATACCTCTAACCGCGGCGATACGGTGCGCAGCGCCGATTCCCTGGCGATGTCGGTTCGCGAGGCCACCCCGAGCTTCTTCAGGATGTGCGAGACGTGAGTCGACACGGTTCGCCGGGAAAGCATGAGCTTGGCGGCGATCTCCGGGTTCGACAGCCCCTCGGCGACCAGCCCGGCGACCTTGACCTCGGTATCGGTAAGGCTGTCCCAGCCGCTGACCGCCCGCCGGTGCCTGGAGTGCGGCCCGCGGTGGATGCCGTGCGCCCGGAACGCCGCGCGCAGCCTGGCGGCGTCCGCGGCGGCGCCGAGTGAGGTGTACGCCTCGACGGCCTCGACGAAGGCCTCCCTGGCCCGGCCGCGGTCATCGGCGCGGAGGAACTCCGCTGCGGCGGCCTCGTACGACTTCGCCGCGAGCAGCGGGCGGCTGGCCTCCTGATACCGCTCGGCGGCGGTGAGCAAGCGGGGCGCGTCATGATCGAGCAGGCCCTCGCAGTACAGCGCGTTCGCCTGCCGGTGCGGAATGTCGGAACCGGCGGCGAGCGCGTCGGCCTGCTTCGCGAGGGACTTGGCCGTCTCCAGGTCGCCGGTCCTGACAGCGAGGCGGACGGCGTCGGGGAACAGGTTCTCCAGCTCTATCTCTTCCGCGTTTCCCTCAAACGCGCCGGTCAGCTCGGCGAGCGCGGCGGTCAGCGCGCCGTCGCGCTCACGGTCCAGGCTGCGGGCGAGCGTCAGCGGCGGAATGAGCCGGTGCCCGAGCCGCTCGGCATAGGGGGCCGCGGCATCAAGGTGCCGGCGCGCTTCGTCGACCTCACCACGATGGAAGCTGATCACGGCGGCCATGCCGAGGTCACAGCTCGCCGCGCCCGGCTCCTGCAGGTTCTCCGGCAGCCTGTCCACCTCGGCCAGCGCGTCGTCCCAGCGGCCCGTCTCGAAAAGGAACTGCGCCAGGACGCAATGCGCCTGAGCCAGCCGGATCGCCGTGCCGACCTGGTCCGCGAGTTGCCACGCGGCCCTGGCCACGACCACTGCTTCGTCGTACCGGTCGAGGTTGCCGAGCGTGACCGCCTTGTTGAGCTGCAGCAGCAGCCGCAAGTCGGTCAGTGCCGGGTCGGCCTGGGTGACGGTCAGCGCCCGGTCGGAGAGCGGGAGGGATTCGGCCAGCCGGCCCTGCACGGCTGTCACCAGTGACAGCACGTGCAACGCCCAGCCCATGGCCCAATTGTCGCCCGCTTCAGTGGCCGCCGCGAGGGCGCTGGTCGCGACCTGCTCGCCCGTCTCGAACTCGCCAAAGTGGCTGTGTGTCCTGGCCGCGACCACGAGCAGCCTGGCGCGGTGCCGGGCGGAAAGCCCGGGTGTCGTCAGCGCCCGGTCCAGCGTCGCCAGGGACTCCGCGGACTGCCCCGTTCGCATGCGGCACTGCGCGAGCGTCCAGTGCAGGTCGACGAGCAGGTCAGGCTCGGTGATGTAGTCGAGTGCCTGATTCGCGACCTCCGCCGCCCGTGCCGCGTCGCCGGTGCGGTACAGCGCGTCGGCTAGCCGGCTCACCATCCAGCCGTGATGGCTCGTGCCGAGCTGGGTACCGGCGACCGCCTGGGCGAGGAGCTCCGCCGCGACCCCCGGCGCCTGACTGACCAGGTGATCCCCGGTGCGGACCAGCCAGTCCAGCATCTGCTCGTCCAGCGGCTCCGCTGTGCCAGGGCCATCCGCGGCGCGCAGCAGCTGCCTGGCTACCCGCTCCGGCGCCGCGCCCGCCGCCGCGAGGGCACGGGCCGCGTCCCGGTGCCAGGCGGCGCGTACCGCCGCCGGCATTTCCTCGTAGAGCGCCGCGCGGATCATCGGGTGCCTGAAGCCGAGCCTGCCGCCCGATTCGGCGAGCACGCCGGCGACGCGGGCCTCCTCGACGGCCGGGAGCAGGTCCGGCAGGCCACGGCCGAGCACGATCGCCAGGTCGGAGATCTCGAAGTCCACGCCGAGCAGCGCCGCGGCGCGCAGGACGTCGCGTACCGGGCCGGCGACGAAGCCAAGGCGGTCCGCGATCACCGCGGACAGGGAACTGGGGATGGAGCCGAGAATGGCGCTGCCCGGCTCGGCGCCGACGAGGTCGGTCCCGGCGGCGAGCTCTGCCGTGCCCGCTGGCGTCAGGGTCAGGTTCGAACCGCGCATCAGCGCGGCGACGAGCTCGGTGAGGTAGAGCGGGTTGCCCGCTGCTCCCTCGGCCAGCTGAAGCAGGCTGCCGTCCGGCCTGCCGCCGGCCAGCACAGCCACGAGGTCCGCCACCGCCGGCTCGGCGAGCCCGGTCAGCTGGATCCGGCCATTGTCGCCCGCGAGACGGTGCAGCGCGAGCAGGTCGTCCCTGTGCGGGACCGGCCGCGCTGTCCCGATGAGCAGCAACGGGGCCTGGCGCGCCGTCTTCGCCAGCCGCCTCCAGAGGGTGACGCTCGCCGGGTCGGCCCACTGCAAGTCATCGACCACCAGGACGACCGGCCGCAC
>Ga0207665_10001603_pt1 | contig 15248 bp, 15 predicted proteins | sample LARL112metaG_FD_184351 | JGI IMG/M metagenome (GOLD analysis project Ga0207665, IMG submission 184351) | Corn, switchgrass and miscanthus rhizosphere microbial communities from Kellogg Biological Station, Michigan, USA - LAR L11-2 metaG... | ecosystem: Host-associated > Plants > Roots >...
GCGCCGAGATGGCCCGCGAGACCGCCCGCCGCTCCTCCGCCAGCTCGCCCAGCGTGGAACTCACGAACACCCGCAGCCGCCGGTCCGGGGTCCGGATGACCTCGTCCCCCGGCACCGCCTCGTTCCCTGGCTGCTGCTCCGGCTGCGGTCCCACCAGCCAAGTCTGGGATGAGCCGGCCCACGCCCGCAACACCCGCGGCCACCCGAAGCGGTCCCGCCGGGCGGCTAACCCGGGCCGCCCCAGCCGCCGGGCGGCCACCTGACCGTGCGGATGGTTAAGATACATCTCGAAGCTAGCAAGGAGGGCAGGCATGCAGCAGCCAGGCACCCAGTTCCCGTCCAGCCCGCCGGCCCAGGTCCCGGCGGTCCGCGCCTCGGACCAGGAACGTGATGCCGCGACCCAGCAGCTGCAGCAGGCGTTCGCCGAGGGCCGGCTGGACGACACCGAGTTCGACGGGCGGATGCGCACCGCGCTGACCGCGCGGACCCGCGCCGACCTGGACGCGCTGCTCGCCGACCTGCCGGCGGCCGGGCCGGCCAGCCAGCCGCTGGACGGCCCGGCCACGGCGCCCGGCCGGCTGGCCGTGGCGTTCAAGGGCCCGGTCCGCCGGGCCGGCCGGTGGCGGGTCCCCGAGCGGTACCGCGCGGTCGTCTACAAGGGCAGCGGCTGGCTGGACCTGCGGGCCGCCGAGCTGACCGCGCCGGTGACCACGCTGGTCGCGGTGGCCTACAAGTCCCGGGTCACGATCCTGGTGCCCCCCGGGGTCCGGGTCGAGGCGAGCGGATTCGGCGCCGATACCGACACCGAGCCCGGTGCCATCGTGCCCGCGAACGCGCCCGTGGTGCACGTGCGCGGGTTCAGCTACAAGGGTTCGGTGCAGGTGCGCAGCACACCCTCAGCGGACTGACCCGGCGCGGTCAGTCGGCTGGCCCGGGACCGCCTTCTTGGCGGCCGGCCGGCGGCCAGAGGCTGTCCAGGTTGACCACGATGGGCTCCTGGCTGCTCCGGGCGATGACCACGACCGCCTCGTCCGCGCCCGGGTTCTCCTCCCGGTGCGGCACGTAGGGCGGCACGAAGATGTAGTCCCCCGGCCCGGCCTGCAGCCGGACCTCCTGGTCCCCGTCGGCGAACACGAACGCCGGGGTGCCGGACACCACGTAGATCGCGGTTTCTGTGTCGCCATGGTGATGATCCCCGGACCTGGCCAGTGGGGCCACCCGGGTCTGGCCCATCCAGATCCTGGCCGACCCGGCGTTCCGGCCCGAGATGGCCTCCAGCCTCTGCATCCCGGGGGTCTGCCCGGTGTCGCCGCGCAGCTCGCCCCCGCGGACGTGCACCAGCGGCGTGTGCCACTCATCCTCAGTCATCACGGCTCCCTCACTCCCGCCGACATCCATGATCGTGGTCAGTAAGTGCCGCTGTCATGCCCAGACTGACCACGATCATGGTGCGGGGGGCCGGTGTACACGGCGCGGGGACGCAGTGGGGTGCGGCTGGCGTATTCCTCCATGGCGTGGGCCAGCCAGCCGGCCGTCCGGGCCACGGCGAACACCACCTCCCCGGCCCCGGTGATCATCCCCGCGCAGCTGGCCAGCACGGCCAGCGCGAAGTCGATGTTTGGCTCGGGCAGCGCCCGGCGGTGCGTCTCGGCCAGCACCGCGTCGGCCACGGCCAGCCGGGGCGACGCCGGGACCGCCGTCTTGACCAGGGCCAGCAGCAGCGTGGCCCGGGGGTCCCCGGACCGGTAGACGAAGTGCCCGAAGCCGGGCACGCGCTCGCCCCGGCGCAGCAGGTCCCCCACGACGCGGGGCGCGTCCGCCGGGCCCCGGGCGGCGGCCAGCATGGCCTCGGCGCCCAGCGAGGCGCCGCCGTGCAGCGCGCCGCCAAGCGCGCCCAGCCCGGTGCCCACGACGGCGTACGGGTCAGCCCGGACCGAGGCGGCCACCCGCACGGCCAGGGTGGACGCGGCCAGCTCGTGGTCGGCCAGCAGCACCAGGGCAGCGCGCAGCGCGTCCAGCAGCCCGGCCGGCGGCGGATCCGGGCACAGCTTGGGCCACAGCCGGCCCGCGATGCCGCCCGGACGGCCCGTGGGCCGGGCCGGGCCCGCCGGCTGGGTGGCGGCGCGCCGTCCAGCGCCGCGCGCGCTGCCCGCGGCGGGCAGGCAGTCCACCATGCCCGCGATGATGGCCTGGCCGGCCGCGGCGACCGCGGGCGGGTCGAAGGCCAGCCGCAGCGGGTCGGCCGCGGCCAGCGCGGGCACGATGACCTGCAGCCGTTCCAGCGGGAACGTGTCCCGGGGCAGCGCGGCCTGGGCCATGACGCCGGCCGCGACCGCGCTGGCCGTGGCCTGCCAGCCAGCCCCCGGCTGGGCCGGCCCGCCGTGGCCCGGGCGGGTGCTGGCCCACAGCAGGGCGCACACGTCCTCGAAGCCGGCATCCCGGGCCAGGTCCAGCGCGTCCACGCCGCGGAAGCGCAGCTGATCGCCGTCGATCTCGGTCAGCCCGGACTCGATGACCAGCCCGGCCAGGCCCGCCGGGCGGCGCGGGCGGCCGCGCTGGGCCAGGTCGGAGACTTCGCCCGGGTCGAACAGGCTGACCCGCCCCCCGGTGCCGCGCCGCCGGGTGAGCACGCCCCGGCTGACGTAGGAGTACAGCGTGGCCTGCTTGACCCCGAGCCGCCTGGCCGCCTCGGTGGCACTGATCCACTCGGCCACTGGCCCGGCTCCCTTCTGGTGGTCACGTCACCGCGCACAGACGTTGATTTTAATCAACATTGATGACAGTGGACGGAAAGTGTCATCGTGTCGAGTATCGACCCTTGACCGGGAACCCCGGCCGGCCACTTTCCGGAGGATGCACGTGCCAACGATCCACTTCCTCGACGTGACCAACCGCGACGGCGTGCAGACCGCGCGCACCGGCTTGTCCAAGTTCGGCAAGACCATGGTCAACTTCTACCTGGGACGGCTCGGCGTGGCCCAGTCCGAGCTGGGCTTCCCGTTCCTGTTCCACGAGGTGCCCTACATCCGGGCCAACGTGGCGCTGGCCGAGGCCGGCGCGTTCGGCCCGCTGCGGCTGTCCGGCTGGTGCCGGGCCGTGCCCGGGGACGTCGAGGCCGCGGTCCCGCTCGGCCTGCGGCACTACAACCTGTCGATCTCTACGTCGGATCAGATGATCGCGCACAAGTTCCGCGGCCGGCTGGACCAGGCGGCGATCATCACCGAGATGACCGCGGCGGTGCGCGCGGCCCGGGATGGTGGCGCGCAGACCATCGGGGTCAACGCGGAGGACGGCTCGCGCACCGGCGACGGTTTCCTGCTGGAGTTCGCCACCGCGGCCCGGGAGGCGGGCGCGGACCGGGTCCGCTACTGCGACACGATCGGCGGGGACACCCCGGAACGGATCCGCGAGCGGTTCGCCAAGCTGGCCTCGGCCATCCGGATCCCGGTCGAGACGCACTGCCACAACGACCTGGGCATGGCCGTGGCCAACTCGGTGTCCGGCGCGCTCGGCGACCTCGACGCAGGCCAGGACGCGTGGGTGAACACCTGCGTCAACGGGATCGGGGAACGGGCCGGCAACGCCGACCTGCTGTCCACCATCCTGGCCGTCCAGCACGGCTTCGGGGTGGCCGGGAAGGCGGAGATCGGCGATCCACTGGACCTGTCCTGGGCGCGCCGGTTCGGGCTGTGGGCCAGCTACGCGTTCGGCCAGCCGCTGCCACCGAACCAGCCGGGCACCGGCCGCAATGCGTTCGCCCACGAGTCCGGCATCCACGCCGACGGCGCGCTCAAAGACCGGCACAACTACGAGCTTTATGACGATGACACGCTGGGCCCGTTCCCCGATGACTGGTTCACCCGGCGCGGCCGGGTGGTACTGACCGGGGAGTACGGCGGTAAGGCAGGTTTCCGGCACGTGATGGACGGGCTGGGCATCGAGATCGCGGCCGGGGACGAGGACCTGGCGTTTTCCCTGGTGCAGCTGTGTGCGTCAGCCAGCGGCAAGCCGCTGGCTGACGACGAGCTGCGCCTCATCGGCGGCTACCCGCATCAGCTGGCCCTGCTCTACCCGGGCCTGCTGAGCTGACCTATCTCCGGTCAGCTGCGTATCTGGCGGTTGCGCATGGCCCTGAGCCGCCGCCGCTGCGACGGGTCGAGGGCCAGGTACAGCGCGGCCGGGATGCCAATCGCCAGCACGATCACCGCGAGCGCGAGCCACGGGTTGACGATCAGCAGGATCAGGCCGATCACGACCCCGGCGATAGCGAACTTCATGCGTCCGGACAACTTCTGCCTCCTCAGGCGGCGAGGATGAGCCGCATGCTGGATCATGACCAGTCAACCGCAGCCCACTCACGCCTGCTAACTGAAACGTCAGCCGGCCCGCAGGTAGTTCCGCCCCCGGCCGGCCTGCCCGGCGGCTGAGCGAATTCTGGGCTGATGTCCAGGAAACGCTCAGCTCCCGGGTACTCCTGGCGCCTGCGGCCACGGGCCCGGGGCGACCCCCGGAGCCCCCCGGCCGAGCGTAGCTGCCAGGATGGCCGCAGCCACCAGGAGGACCTCATGACCATATCGCTGCCGATCGACGCCGACGCAAATGAGCTGCTGTCCCGCGATCCGCTCGCGCTGCTCATCGGCATGCTGCTGGACCAGCAGGTGCCGCTGGAGAAGGCGTTCAGCGGGCCGCGCGACCTGGCCCGGCGGCTGGGACATGAGCCCACCGCGGCGGAACTGGCGGGCTACGACCCGGACGCGCTGGCCGCGGTGTTCAGCGAGCGGCCCGCGCTGCACCGTTACCCCCGGGCCATGGCCGGCCGGACCCAGGACCTGGCCCGGATCGTGCTGGATCGCTACGGCGGCGACGCGGCGCAGCTGTGGCAGGGCGCGGCCACCGGCCAGGAGATGGTCCGCCGGATCGCCGAGCTGCCCGGCTTCGGCCCGGTCAAGGCGCAGATCTTCGCCGCCCTGGTGGGCAAGCAGCTGGGCGTGCGCCCGCCCGGCTGGCTGGAGGCCACCGGCCAGTTCGGCGTGGCGGGCTCCCGGGTCTCGGTCGCGGACATTACCGACGCCGACTCGCTGGCCGAGGTCCGGGCGTACAAGCAGCAGCTGAAGGCGGCGGCCCGGGCCCGCTAGCAAGTCATAACCACAGGTGCCAGCAAGCGAGTAGCGGCTGCCGGGAGGATGTGCGCACAGTGGGCTGGTGCGACAGGACTACTTCGGCGAGCCGGTAGCGGCCGTCATGGCCGTGTCCTGATGAAGATTGACAGGCCCGGCGAACCCCTTGCCGGTTATGTGAGCGGCCCCGCAGCCGCGACCCAGGCGACTGGGCTGGCGCTGGCGCGGGCGGTCGGCGCCCGCGCCGTCGTCCTGGTCGAGGGCGTCAGCGACCAGATCGCTGTCGAAACGCTGGCCGGCCGCCGGGGCCGGCGCAACTGCGGCGCTTCCTGGGCGCGGGCTCACAGCGCAAGCTCCGTTACGCGCGCCTGCTCGTCGACGCGATCGACCTCAACCGCATGCCGAAGCCACTCGACGCCGTACTCGCCGCCGTTCGACTCACGGCCCAGGATTCCTGACAACGTCGACGCGCGCCCGCCTGCGAGTCATGACCGCACAGGTGTCCCATGCGCCCACGAGTTCCCACGTTGGACCGCCAGACCGGGGTGCGCTGCTCAGGTCGGTTCTGCTGGACGGTAGTCCAACGGGGCGCCTGCTGGCACGAGGGCCTCACGTTTGACGCTGCTCTGGAACTCACCGAGGAGCCGGTTGAAGTGTGTGACAGTCCACGAGTGCATAAGCGGCAGGTCCAGGGGTTCCCGCTCTTGGGGGTCGGTGATGAGGTTAATGATCCGGGGCGACGACAACTTGCCCACCGGATCGGTGGAGTATTTCTGCTCCACAAGGGAGAGCTTGAAGTTCCTCCACTTGACCCCGTAGATCTCTGGGCCCATCCAGAAGACGTAGCCATCTCGCAGCGACGATTGCTGGTCCCCCGCGAGCCAGGCGAGCTGGTCCACGCCGTCGATCACTCGGTCGGCTGGCACATCTGCGCCTGCCGCGTGCAACAGTGTCGTGAACCAGTCGGTGACATGCATGATGTCGTCACTGACCAGCCCGCCGGGTACGCGCTCAGGCCACCGCACGATGCACGGCGTGCGCAGGTTGCCTTCCCCGCCGGCGAAATAGGAGCCCTCCCAGTAACCCGGCGTGCCCCGCCACAGCAGCACCTCCTCAGGGCCGTTGTCACCGGCGAAGACCACGAGTGTGTTGCCCGCGAGGCCGAGCTCGTCGAGGAGATCCAGCAGCGTCCCGAAGTCGGTGTCGAGTTCGAGCAGGCTGTCGGCCCAATCACCCTGGCCGGTCTGGCCCTTGAACTCCTCCCTCGGAATCACCGGCATGTGCATCAGTGAATGGTTGAAGTACACAAAGAACGGCACTTCCTGCCCAGCCTTGGCGCGAATGAAGTCCGAAGCGCGCCGCAGATACTCGCGGTCGCAGTCGCGGCGGACGTCGAGAGTCAACTGCTTCCCTTCGGTCACGTCCTGGTCGCCGCGCCTGATCTCCACCATTCGCGATACCGGATCCCGCTGCGGGTCATACCAGGGATCGTCCGGCCACAGCGACTCGTCGTAGGTACGCGGCGGCCCATACCACTCCTCGAAGCCCTTGTCGGTCGGCCACCGGCCCGGTCCCTCCCCGACATGCCACTTGCCATACACGGCGCAGCCGTAGCCCGCCCCTGACAGCAAGTCACCCAGGGTTTGCTCCCACGCCACCAGGCCCCAGCCGCCCGACGACCCCAGCGGCACGCTGTGGTTCCCCGACCGGATCGCATGCCGCCCAGTCAGCAAGGCCGAACGGGTCGGCGTGCATTGCGCCTCGGGTGCGTAGTTGGTCAGCCGGAATCCCTGCCTGGCGAAGGCATCGATCCGGCGGGTCCACGTCCCCCGGAACGGCCCCCCGCTGTAACAGCTCAGCTCCCCGAAACCCAAGTTGTCCACGTGGAAGAACAAGATGTTCGGCCGCTCAGCCATGCCAGCACCCTCCTCCTTCAAGCCGCACAGGACAACAATCCTGCGTGATCGGCGAGGCGGTGCCTATGGGAACGGAGCGCGCAGGCGGCCTCACCAGGCCGCCTGGGTTGGCTCGAGTGATCGCACCAGGCTCGCCAGCACCGTGAGCCGGCCGTTGTCGAGGCGGGCCAGCACCAGGTGATCGACCCGTACGGTCAGGAAGCCCACCAGCAGATGACGCCCGGACGGGTCGGTGGCGAGTACCTCACCCTGGACGACGAAGTTTCGTGCCCCGGCCCGCGGTACAGCCGCAACGCATCGACAGCGCTGCACGCAAAGAGACGGTAGTGTCGGCGGCCGTGACTAATACCGCTTTCCCTGGGACCGGATCCGCGCGGGTTTTCCTTCTGCACGAGGGTTACGCCCGGGAGGAGGCCGGCGGGGAGCGGGTCGGCAGCACGGTCACCCTGATCCTGGACGGCGACCGGGTCATCGTGGTCGACCCGGGCATGGTGCCCAGCCGGGACGGCCTGCTGGCCGCGCTGGCCGCCCGTGGCCCGGCCCCGGACGACGTGACCGACGTGGTGTTCAGCCACCACCATCCGGACCACACGGTCAACGCGGCGCTGTTCCCGCGGGCCACCATCCACGACCACTGGGCCAGCTACGCCGGTGACCGGTGGATCAGCCGCGATCCGGGGGACTTCGGGCTGACCCCGGCGGTCCGGCTGATCGCCACCCCCGGGCACACCGCGGAGGACATCACTACGCTGGCCGCCACCCCGGATGGCGTGTACGCGTGCACGCACGCCTGGTGGGGCCCGGCCGGGCCGGCCGAGGACCCGCTGGCCACGGTGCCCGCCCAGCTGGCTGGGAGCCGGCAGCGGATCCTCGCGGTGGCCACGGTGATCGTGCCTGGGCACGGGCCCGCATTCCGCCCGGACGCGCAGACCCCCCGGTAAGCCTCAGACCGCGTCACCCTTGAGCGAGAACGCGGCCAGCCTGCGGATGGCCAGGGCCAGCGTGACGGCGGTCACGATGACGCCCATCGCCGTCGCGGTGCCCACCCCGAGATGGGCGTTCAGGTGGGTGTCGTGGGCGATCGAGTTCGCGATGCCCAGCGAGTACTGCTCCACCGACAGCAGCCGGGCACCGCCGACGAAGTTGCCCAGCAGCGATTCCCAGATCAGCAGGTAGAGCAGGCCCACCGCGATGGCCCGGGTGGTGAGCACCGAGATCATCACGAACACCGCGTTGTAGATCACCGACCCGGCCAGCGCGCCGGCGAACAGCCCGAGGGCCAGCTTGCCCGCGCCGCCGGTGGCGATCAGCCCGGCGAGCAGCTCGGGAACCGCGACGAACAGCATGGTCAGCGCCACGGCGACGAGGAACTTGCTGAAGATCACGGTCGACCGGCGGACCGGCGTGGCCAGCAGGTGCACCACGCTGCCATCGTCGATCTCCGCGCCGAGCACACTGGTGCCGATGATCAGCGCGGTCAGCGGCAGCACTACGGCCAGGCCGAACTCACCCAGCACGGCGCTCGGCCAGCTGGCGTCAGCCGGGTGGGCGGCCTTCAGCGCCACGGTGACCAGCAGCAGGATCACCGGCGGGAGCGCGAACAGCAGGGCCCGCTTGCGGCCCATGGTCGCGCGCAGCGTGATCGAGGCCACGGTGGCGGCCTGAACCGGGAACACGTTCATCAGGACTCCACTAGGTAGGCGAACACGCTTTCCAGCGACTCGTCCTCAGGCAGCAGCTGGCGCAGCTGGACCCCCTCCGCGCGGCTCAGCCCGGCGACCTGCCGGGTGAACGCGCCGTAGTCGGACGCCTTCACCTGCAGCCCGCGGCCGGTCACCTCCACCCCGGCCACCGCCTGGCTGCCGACCAGCGCGGCACCCAGCCGCCGGTCGTCGGAGGTGCGGACCAGGAACACGTGCGGCCGGCTGGTCATCAGGCGGCGGATGGCCCGGAAGTCACCGGACGCGGCCAGCCGCCCGCCCACGATCACCTGGATCGTGCCGGACAGCCGCTCCACCTCCTCCAGGATGTGCGAGCTGAACAGGATCGTCCGGCCCTCGTCACCCAGGGCCTCCAGCAGATCCATCATGTGCAGCCGCTGCCGCGGGTCCATCCCGTTGAACGGCTCGTCCAGCAGCAGGACTTCGGGGTCGTGCACCAGCGCGGCGGCCACCTTGATGCGCTGCCGCATGCCCTTGGAGTAGGTCGATATCTTCCGGTCCTGCGCGTCGGCCAGCTCCACGATGCCGATCGCCCGCTGCGCCGCCGCACCCGGGTCGGCCAGCTTGTGCAGCCGCGCGGTGGCCAGCACGAACTCATGCCCGGTCAGGAACGCGTAGACCGACGGGCGCTCCGGGACCAGGCCCAGCCTCGTGTAGGCCTGCGGGTTGCGCCAGGCCGGGTCCCCGCCCACGGTCACCGCGCCGCGGGACGGCTCCAGGAACCCGGAGATGAGGTGCAGCAGGGTGGATTTGCCCGCGCCGTTCGGGCCGAGCAGCCCGGTTACCCCCGGGCCGATGGTCATCGTGATGTCGTTGACCGCCACCACGTTGCCGTACCAGCGGGACACGTTGCGCAGCTCGATCGTGGTCACGCGATCCCCGCCTTCCGGTAGCGGACGGCCAGGCCGCCCGCCGCGACGGCCAGCAGTACCAGGAACATCACCCCGTACAGGACGCCGTAGCTGCCCGGATGCGGGATCGGGCCGCGCGACGTGCCGCCGAGCCACTGGCGCACCCCGTCCAGCGTGGTGAACGGGCTGACCAGGCCGGATAGCCGGGCCCCCGCGCCGGCTACCGCTGGCCCCCCGGCTCCTCCGGTCACCGGGCCCCGGCCGCCGCTCACCCCGAGGAGGATCCCGGCCAGCACCCAGCTGAGGAAGAAGTAGATCGCGATGGCGCCGGTCGCGTACGCGCGCCGCCCGCTGAGCGAGGCCAGCAGCAGGCCGATGGCGGCCAGCAGCACGGCCCACATCAGCCCGATGAGCAGGCCCGGGATCAGTGCCCTGGTCTGTGTCCAGATCGCCCCGGGACCGTGCACCTGGGTGATCGTGCCCAGGTAGAGCAGCAGCAGCGGGATCTCCAGCAGGGCCAGGCAGGCCATCGTGAACGCGGCGAGCTTGGCCAGCGGGTAGTCGATGCGGTGCAGCGGCCGGGAAAAGTACAGCGGCAGCACGTGGCTGCGCAGGTCACGGGACACCAGCTCGGGGGCTTGCGCCGCGATGAAAATGATCATGACGAGCACCCGCAGCTGGAACACGTAGGTGTCGTACGGCACCAGCCGGGGGTTCCCCTGGGCCACCGCCACCGCGTTGGCCACCGCGGGCAGGCACAGCGCCACGAACATGATGACCGGGATGATCTTGGCCTTGGCCCCCCGCCCGATGCCGAACGCGGACCGCAGGCTGTGCCAGCACAGCGCGCGGATGATGGCCGCCCGGCCCAGCCGCGGGCCCGCGTAGTGCTGGTACCCGATGTCGTGGATGACGCCGCCGCCCGCGGCCAGCGCCCCCTGGTCAGCGGTCATCGTGCGCCTCCCCGTCCGGCGGCGCGGCGGCCGCCGCGCCCTGGTCGTCCCCGTCGCCGCGGAACAGTTCCTCCACCCGGCGGCGCCGCTGCTCCAGCCGGTGCAGCGGCAGGCCCAGGTCGGCGACTGCGTCGCGGACCTGGTCGTAAGTGGCATCGGAGCCGATCTGGACGAGCAGCGCCCGCCCGTCCGGCCGGGGGGCCAGCCCGCGGGCGGCCAGGGCCGCGGCCAGGTCCTCGCGGCCCTCGTCCACCTCGACCACCAGCACCTGGCTCACCTGGGTGAAGCTGGTCATGCTGTCGGCCCGCAGCAGCCGCCCGCCGTCGATGGCGATCAGGTGATCGCAGATCTGCTCGATCTCGCCCAGCAGGTGCGAGGACACCAGGACCGAGATGCCGAACTCGGTGCCGATCCGGCTGACCAGGTCGAGCATGGCGGCCCGGCCGGGCGGGTCGAGCCCGATCGTCGGCTCGTCGAGCAGCATCAGTCCCGGGTCCCCGACCAGGGCCTGGGCCAGCTTGACCCGCTGCTTCATCCCGGTCGAGTAGGTGCCGATCTGCCGGTACCGCTCCTCGTACAGGCCGACGTGCCGCAGCGACTCGGCCGCGCGCTCCTTGGCCGCGGTCGGCGGCAGCCCGGACATCCGGCCCAGGTGCGTGACGAACTCGGTCGCGGTGACGTCCGGCGGCAGGCAGTCGTGCTCGGGCATGTAGCCGCACCGGGTCCTGATCGCCGTCGCCTCGCGCGTGGTGTCCAGGCCGAGCACGGCCGCCTGCCCGCTGGTGGGCGGCAGCAGGCCGAGCAGGATCTTGATGAGCGTGGACTTGCCCGCGCCGTTCGCGCCGACCAGCCCGGTGATGCCCGGCTCGACCGTGACGGTCAGCCCGTCCAGCGCGGTCACCGCGCCCGGGTAGCGCTTGGTGAGCGCCGACGTCTCGATCACGGCCGTCCCGGGCCCGGCCCGCGGGGCGGGCCCGCCGGGCGGCCCGGCGCGCAGCGGCAGTTGAGCGGTCACGATGTCCCCAGCCCTCGTCTCCGGTGCGGTTCCGCCGACCGGCGTGTCAGTGGGCTACCAGCATGCCGCCCGGCCGGGGCCGCGTCATCATCCCTGGGAACGGCTTTTCCGGGCGGGCTGGGGCGCGGTGCACCCCCGGCCGGGCCTGGGATCCACCCGGCAGCCTACGACTCAGGGCGGACGCCCCCGGCGGGCCTGCGGCGTTACGGTGGACGGGTGAGCGGAGAACTCAGGGCACCGCTGACCGCGCGGCTACGGCGCCTCTGGGTAGCGCTGGACTACGCCGTCGCCGCCGGGTGCGCGGTCATCATCTTCGGCATGCTGTTCCAGTCCAGATCCGGCACCGGGTTCGACGGCCGCAGGCTGGTCACGCCCGGGTGGCCGCTGCTGCTGCTGCTAGCCATCGGGCTGTCCCTGCCCGTGGCGATCAGGCGCCGGGCGCCGGCCCAGGCCCTGCTCCTGGTGCTGGCCGCCTGCGCGGTGACGCTGATCCTCGGTGGTGCGATCACCCGCGGCCCGTTCCTCCCGCTGGGCGTGGTGCTGTATCTGGTGGCGTCCACCGGCCGCCGCACGATCGCCGTGGCCGGGCTGGCCGCCGCGCTGGCCCTGCTCGTCGTCCAGGGCATCGCGCTGCACTTCAGCGGGGTTGGCTCGGGCAACGCGGTGGGCGTCGGCCTGGTGCTGACCATCTTCTGGATGGTCGGCTACGCGGTGCAGCAACGGCGGACGCACCTCGCGCACCTGCGCGACCGGGCGGCCAGCGACGCGGTCACCCGGGAGCGGCTGCGCATCGCCCGGGAACTGCACGACGTGGTGGCGCACAGCATGACCGTGGTCACCGTGCAGGCCGGCTTCGGTGAGTACGTGTTCGACAGCCAGCCCGGCGAGGCCCGGGCCGCGCTCGGCGCGATTCAGTCGGTCAGCCGGGAAGCGCTGGGCGAGATGCAGCGGATGCTGTGCGTGCTGCGCCAGCAGGACGCCGAGCTGTCCCCGGCGGCTGGCCCGCCCACGGCCGGGCCGGGCAGCACCGGGCTGTCCCCGGCCCGGCTGCTGCGGCTGCGGCCAGCGGCGGGCCCGGCTCAGCCGGACCGGGCCGGGGCCGGGGCCGGGGCGGGCCACCCGGCCCGGCCGCCGGCCCCGCTGGCGCCCGCACCCGGGCTGGCCAGCCTGGACCGGCTGGTCGAGCGGACCGCCGGGGCCGGGGTCAAGGTGACGGTCGAGCGGACCGGGCGGGTGCGCGCGCTGCCCACCGGGCTGGACCTGTCCGCGTTCCGCATCGTGCAGGAGGCGCTGACCAACGTGGTCAAGCACTCCGGGGCGGACAGCTGCCACGTCGTGCTGCACTACGGCGCCAGCTTCCTGCTGGTCAAGGTCCTCGACGACGGCCCGGCGGCGCGGGCGGGCACCTCAGCGGGTGTGCTGGCGGGCGCCGGGGCGCGGCTGGTGAGCGCCAACGGGCCGCGCCCGGCGGCCGGTTCCCCCGCCGTCCCGCGCCCCGGATCATCCGGCCCGCCGCTGGCCCCCGCGGCCAGCCCGGCGCCCGCCAGCCGGGTGCTAGCCAGCCCGGAGCCGCGGGCCGGGCACGGCATCATCGGCATGCGCGAGCGGGTCAGCCTGTGCGGCGGCGAGTTCACCGCCGGGCCGCGCCCCGAGGGCGGGTTCATGGTCCGCGCCCGGCTGCCGCTGGCTGGCCTCACCTCATGACCCTGCGCGTGCTGGTCGCCGACGACCAGGCCCTGGTCCGGGCCGGATTCCGCGGCATCGTCGCGGCCACCCCCGGGTTCTGCGTGGTGGGCGAGGCCGGCACCGGCCAGGAAGCCGTCGAGCAGGCCCGGCGGCACCATCCCGATGTGGTGCTGATGGACGTCCGGATGCCGGTAATGGACGGCATCGAGGCGACCCGGCAGATCACCAAGTCGGCGGGCACCAGCGCGGTGCGCGTGCTCATCCTGACCACGTTCGACCTGGACGAGTACGTGTACTCGGCGCTGCGCGCCGGGGCCAGCGGCTTCCTGCTGAAGAGCATCTCGCCGGGCGAGCTGATCACCGCGATCCGGGTGGTCGCCGCGGGCGACGCGCTGCTGGCCCCGAGCGTGACCCGCCGCCTGGTCGAGGAGTTCGCCCGGCGGCCGGCGGCCACGCCCGCGGCCCAGCCCGGGCGGGGCACCCTGGACGCGATCACCGCCCGGGAGCGTGAGGTGCTGGCCCTGGTGGCCAGCGGCCTGTCCAACACCGAGATCGCCCAGCGGCTGGACATCAGCCCGGCGACGACCAAGACGCACGTCGGCCACCTGCTGACCAAGCTCGACGCCCGGGACCGCGTGCACCTGGTCATCCTCGCTTATCAGGCCGGCCTGGCCACCCCGGCCTAGCCGCCGGGGCCCGAGTAGGGTTCGGTAGAAACCACCGGACAGCCCCCACCGGTCACCGGGCACACCCGGCCGGGCAGTGGCTGGCAGCGATCTGGACACCATGACCAGCAGGGAGTCGGCAGCGCCCCAGCGCGCCAGGGACAGCACCCAGGTGCCCAGCACCGGGGCCGGGAGCACCGGAGCGCAGCCCGTGCTGGCCAGGGTCGTGCTGGCCGCGCTGCTGGTCGTCCTGGTCCTGGTCGGGCTGCGCGGCGGCCTGGCCCGGCCCAGCTGGAGCGGCCCGTACCAGCGGGACGGCATCGCCATCGGCATCGCGGCGGAGATCGTCCTGGCCGGCCTGCTGGCCGCGGTGCTGGTGCGCGGCCACCGGGCACCGGATGACTTCCTGGCCGGCCGGCTGCGCCAGGTGCTGCGCGGCGTGCTGCTGGCCGCGCTCATCGCGATCCCGGTGGCGCTGCTGGCATCGGCCCGGCTGCGCGGCCGGATCCAGCCGCCCCGGCCGCTGCCCGGCCGCAGCGTGCCGCCGCGGCTGCGGCCGACGGTCACCGCCCGCCCGCATCCCCCGGCCGCCCTGAACCTGCCGGTCGCCGAGGTGTTCTACGCGCTGCTCAGCCTGGCCCTGGCCGCCGCGATCGTGGCCTGCGTGGTGCTGCTGCGGCGGCGCCTGCGCAGCGCCGGCGAACTGCCCCCGGAGGCGTCGCTGGCCGATGACGACCAGGACCGGGCCGGGCTCCGCGAGGCAGTGGCCTCGGGCCAGCGCGCGCTGGCCGTCCCCGGTGGCACCCGGGCCGCGATCATCGCGTGCTACGTGGCCATGCAGCGCAGCCTGGCCGCGGCGGGCGCGACGAGGACCGAGGCGGACACCCCGGGCGAGTTCCTGGCCCGGGCGGCGGCGGACGGCGTGGTCCGCGGATCGGCGGCCGGGCAGCTGACCGGGCTGTTCTATGAAGCCAGGTTCTCCGGGCACGAGATGACGGCCGCGCAGCGCACCGCGGCCGAGCGCGCTCTGCGGCAGCTCGCCGCCGACCTGGGCGGACGGCCGTGACCGGGCCCGCGGCCGGCGCTGGCCCGGGTGGTGCCAGCCCGGGCCACGCTGGCCTGGACAGCACTGGCCCGGACGGGACTGATCCGGGCCCAGCGGGGCCGGGCGGCACCGGCTGGCCCGGTGCGGGCTGGCGCGGCGCCGTCCCGGAGATCATCATCACCGCGGCCCTGGTGGCGGTGGCCGCCGCCGCGGGCTACGCGCTGGCCGGGGCGCGCGCGGTCGCCGTGGTCGTGGTGATCAGCGCGGTCTGCGCGCTGG
>Ga0207665_10001604_pt1 | contig 15248 bp, 17 predicted proteins | sample LARL112metaG_FD_184351 | JGI IMG/M metagenome (GOLD analysis project Ga0207665, IMG submission 184351) | Corn, switchgrass and miscanthus rhizosphere microbial communities from Kellogg Biological Station, Michigan, USA - LAR L11-2 metaG... | ecosystem: Host-associated > Plants > Roots >...
CTGGCCTGGTCACAGTCCCGCTCGCTCGCGTCCTGCCCCGGTCCAACAACGGCTACATACACTGTCCACGCTCCCGCAATGTGCGATTTGATTCGCCGCTCGACCTCATCCGTTTCCCTCGCATCAGCTTGGTGTAGACCGCCTGGGACGCGGAACTCGGGTCAACGCCCAGTTCGTCTCGGAGCACGACCCGAAGCTCGCCGTAGATCTGAACTGCTTCAGCGACGTTGCCCTGGGCGGCGAGGCCCTCCATCAACGTCTGGTAGCCGCTCTCGCGCAGCGGCGCCAACCGGATGAGAGTGCGGGCAGCGCGGACGGCCGCGGGAAGCTCGGTTCCGCCCGTACGCAACGTCGCCGTTGCGTACGCTTCGAGCGCCCGCAGCCGGATCTCACCGAGCAGCCGGCGTTGTTCGTCGATCCACGGCGCATCCTCGCCGGGCAGGAACGTGCGTTCGGCCACGAACAGTGCCGCTAGAGACGGCGCCCACGCGCGCTTCCACTCACCGAGAGCGACCTTCGACTCGGCCCGGTGGACCGCCTCGGCAGCTTTCTCCACATCGACGCTGCTGTCGGTCGGTAGCCGCAAGCGCACGCTCGATCGGCCCTCGACCGCGTCCGCCCCGAGGATCCTGCGCAGCTTGGACAGCAACGGGTTGAGCCCCGCGGCTGCCGATGCGGGTACCGGCTCGGGCCACAGCGCGTCGGCGAGCCGATCTCGGCCGGTGGCGTGATCGCGATTGATGACCAGGTAGGCGAACAGCAGCCGGCCTTGACGGCCGGGAAGCTGCGGTTCGAGCCGTTCCCCGTCGCGCTCGACAATGGTGGCGCCGCACAGCTGGATCCGCAGCCGCGGCGCCGACGCCAAGGTCATGCCAACATTCTGGCAATGGCGCTCGCGTAGAACGTTCGAGGAGGACGAGATGGCCAGGATTATCCGGTGCGAATGCGGTTACGTGGCCAGGGGCGACAGCGACGAGGCCGTCGTCACGGCAATCCGAGCGCACATGGCCGCCGACCATCCCGCCCTGCTGCAAACGGTCGAGCGGGAAGACCTGCTCGCCTGGATACAGATCGAGTAGCCACGGCAAGGAGGCCTGCGATGACATCAGCACCCTCGATCATCATGGATCACACCCACAGACGAGCTGATGTCTTAGTGGGACCGGATTGGCTCGAGAAGCACCTTGACGATCCGCAGGTGCGCCTCGTCGAGGTTGACGTGAGTGCGACGGCGTACAACCAAGGTCACATTCCCGGTGCTGTGCTCTGGAACGTCTATAGCGATCTGAAGGACAGCGAGTACCGACTGTTGGATGCGGCGGCCATGGCAGGCCTGCTCGTCGGCACGGGTATCGGTCCCCACTCGACGGTGGTGTGCTACGGCTATGCCCCTGCGCTGGCGTTCTGGCTGATGAAGCTCTACCGCCACGCGGACGTCCGGGTGCTGGACTGTTCTCGACGAGCTTGGACGGACGACGAGCGGCCCTGGACCACCGATGCTCCGACTCCGAACCCGACGACCAGATACCCGCTGGCTGCGCCGAATTCCGGCATTCGGGCCGACTATGCGACCGTGCGGGCAGCGATCGGGCGGCGATCGACGGCGATAGTCGATGTCCGAAGCCTGGCCGAGTTCCAGGGCGAGCGGTTCTGGCCGTCCGGGGCACCCGAGCCGTCTGGTCGCGCCGGGCATGTTCCCTCCGCCATTCACCTGCCGATCGACAACGTCCACGACGAGAGAGGCCGGTTCCGTTCCGTCGACGAACTCCGCCGGCAGTTCGCGCCGATCGCCGCTTCGCCGGTCGGCGACGTCATCACCTACTGCGCCATCGGCGGCCGAGCCGCCACCGCCTGGTTCGCGCTGACCTATCTGCTCGGCCACCCGGATGTTCGTGTCTACGACGGATCCTGGGCCGAGTGGGGTCACCGTGGCGCGGCCCCCGTGACCACTTTGCGTGCAGTACCGCATCGTGATTCATACTCGACGGGATGACCTTGCCTGGCGTCTGCGATCCCTACGCGACCGGGTTCCTCCGGGAGCCGGCGAATGCGATTTCCAGCGCGGCATTCGTGCTTGCGGGCGCGGGCATTCTTATCGCGAGCCAGCCAGGCGTGGCTGGGAGTGGCGAGCTAGTCAGCCATCGCCGGACCGTCTTTGCGTTACTCGTAGCAAGCGTCGGCGTGGGATCGTTCATCCAGCACGGGCCACACCCGGAGTGGCAGGCCTACGCCCACGACCTCCCGCTCGCCGCCGTTCTGGTGTTCGTCGCCACCGATGCTGCCGCCGATCTCACTGGCCGGGAGCTGTCGAACCGGTGGTGGCTGATCCCGTCGGCGGCGCTGGTTCCGGTCGTGGCCTTCGGCGCGACGGCATCCACCATCGCGCAGGCAGTGCTAGCGGCCGCCGCAATCGGTGGGAACCTGCTGCGGGCGGCGAGGCGTCCGGTCTTGCGCCGGGTCCTGATCTCCGCACTGGTGATCGCCGCCGCTGGCGTGACGATCGGCTCACCGTCCGATCCACCCTCGCTGTGTCGAGCCGACGGCCTTCTCCCACGACACGCTATCTGGCACGTACTCGCCGCCGCCGCCCTGTGGCGGCTGGCGACGGTAATCGGAGCGCGCCGCGCGTCGTCACAAGTCTCGACCGTGCCAGTCGGTTCGCCGCTATAGCCACTCGGGTGGTCTTCGGCGCGCGTAGCGTCTGCGGTCATGGACGTAGCCAACTTGGCCGACCTCTACAACCTGCCGCCGCTCGAGTGGGCCCCCATCCAAGCGCGGCTCGAGTCCGGCATTAGCCAAGGACCGGGCACGGGTGGTCCGAGCCGGCACACGTGCTGGCTGACGACGATCAACCCGGACGGTAGCCCGCATGTCACGGGCATCGGTGCATCGTTTGTCGATGGCACTTTCTGGTTCCAGTCGGGTGAACGGAATCGCAAGGCCAAGAATCTTGACCGTGACCCACGCTGCGCGCTGAGCGTCGCGACGGAAGAGTTCGATCTCGTCGTAGAAGGCAAGGCCCGGCAAGTCACCGATCCACCAACGGTCGCCGCCATGGCCGCGCTCTGGGCGGCGGAAGGCTGGCCGGCCCAGGTGGATGAGACGGGTCGGGCGCTCACCGCCGAGTTCAACGCACCGTCCGCTGGTCCGCCGCCGTGGTTCGTGTATCGGCTTAGCCCGCACAGCGCGACCGCATTGCAGACCGTGGATCCCGGCGGCGCGACCTGTTGGCGGTTCTGACGCGGCGCCCGCTACCGTCGCTCGATCGCCCGGTCAAAACAGGAGGTGTTCATGACCGGTCCGGAGTTCGTCACAGTCGAATTGTTTCTGGCCACCTCGGATCGTTCCCCCCATGCAGCTGAGCTGGGGGAGTGGACATCAGCCGTCGCCGACCTGTCGACCGCTGCCGATGCCCGCGTCGTAGTGCACGATGCAACCGCATTGGGTGGGCTGGCGCACGGTGACGAAACTGCCAGCGCGCCGACCTTCATAGCGCTGCTGCAAATACGCCAGCTGCGCAACGGGCTGACGCCGCGGATATTGGCTGCGCTCGCAGCTGCGTTGGATCAGTGGCCATGGCTCGACCGTGAGCGATCCACGGTGGTGGTCGGTCCGGAGCTTGTTGTCGTCCCGGGTGAGCAGCCGCTGTTGCTCGCCATGGCCCTTCGTCGATGGGACGCGATGAGCCGAGCGGAATTCCAGCGTTATTGGTCGACCAACCATGCGGAGCTGGGCCGCCAGGTGCCAGGTTCGCAGGGCTACAGGCAGGTACACACCGATGCGGAGCTGACCAATCAGGCCCGCGGAATTCTCGGAGTGAACGGACCGGACTACGACGGCGTAGCTATCGCCTGTTACGCCGATCAAGCGGCGTTCCTCGGCATCATGGCGAACGAGGCGGTTGTGCAAACACTCCTGGCGGACGAGCGCAAGTTCATCGACCACAGCGCAGCGGCCATGGTTGTCGGCTACGACGCCGACAAGCAGAGGACCTGAGTGGGCCGACGCATCGCCGCTCGGGCCGTCGACGGTCAAAGTCCGGGTCAATCGCAACGGCCCCGCTATCCGGCGCTGACCCGTACCCCGCCTTGCTGGACGTCGAAGATGAACCGCGGTTCCGGTGCGGTGTCGCAATATGCCTGGGTTTGCTCGAGGGTGCCGATGCCGACGAAGGTCGTGCGGTCGGGGATGACCGGGTGTGGACCAGTCCCGTTGTCGGCGATTTGCCACCAGCCGCCGCTTCCGATCTGGGCGGGGTCGCTCGATTGGGTTATGGGGCCGCCGACCCACGCGCGGTCTCCGTGCACAGTCAGGCAGCTGATCGGACCGCTGAACGTGGTTTCAACGCCGGCTTCGTAATAGTGGTAGCTCCAGTGGCCGCGCACCGTGCCGTCGGAGAGCTTGACGGCACTGTAGGCGAGTGGGTCTTGTTGCACCGTCACGCCAAACACCGACGGGCCGAGCAACACGTAGGTGTGTCCGTCCACGCGGGCCGTCACTCGATCCGCCGTTGCGGGCGCCGCAGCCGCTGCGGTGGTCGGCAGCACGGCGCTGAAGAGAATGGCCACTGCTACGAGGGCGAAACGATGCATGGCGGACCCTCCGATGTGCCTCGACGACGGTGTCTTGCGGCGCCCACAATGGTGTCCGACGAGCCAGCTGTCTTGCATGGATCACACCAGTTGGGACGAAAACAACATTGGGTGTCGATGGGGGTGCCATCACGACCACGTCCGTACCTGTGACCACAGGCAGCGTCGAGTCTGTCGGTGCGTTTCATGTGACCCGGATGGTCTTCCCGCCCGAGCTCACCTTGCCGCTGCACAATCACCCTCGCGCTACCGTGGCCGTGATCCTGCGCGGCGGCTTCGACGGAACGACCCGCGGCGGATCGCACCCGTGCCCCACCGGATCGATGCTCACTGAGCCGGCGGGCGAGGATCACGGCAACCGGTTCGCGCCCGCCGGGGCGACGGTCCTTGTCGTGCAACCGGACCCGGCCCGGGCCGAGTTGCTCGAACCGTTCGCCGCGCTGCTGGACCGGTTCGACTACCAGCAGAACGGGTTCGTCGGTGGCCTGGCGCGGCGGGCAAGTAATGAGTTGAACGCTGGAGATGCAGTTGCGCCGTTTGCCCTGGAAGGGCTGATTCTGGAACTGCTTGCGACCGCGGCTCGGGTTCGGAACCCGAACGGCTCTCGCATCGGACGGCGGCCACCACCCTGGCTCGACGAGGCCCGGGACCTGCTGCACGCGAGGCCCGGCGAGAACCTGCGGGTCAGTGAGGTCGCTGAAGTCATCGGTGTGCACCCGGTGCATCTGACCCGAACGTTCCGAATCCATTACGGCGTGACGGTCGGCGCATACCTCCGCAACCTGCGCCTGGAGCAGGCCGCCCGTGCTCTGGCTGACAGCATGAGCACCATCGCCGATATTGCGGCGCAGGCGGGCTTCTATGACCAGAGCCATTTCACCCGCACGTTCAAACGCAAATTCGGCTTGACCCCGCAGGAGTACCGGCGGGCCGCGCGGTGCTGACCCCTAGCCCTGCGCCCGCGGGCCAAGCCCGTTGTCAGCTGTCGTGCTCGAGCGGCACGGTGCTGAGCAGTTGCTGCTTAACTTCGGTCTTGAGGACCTTGCCGACCTTGGAGCGCGGCAGGTCGGTCCAGATCTCGAACTGTTTCGGGGTTTTCACTCCGCCGATTCGCTCCCGGACGTAGTCACGCAGCTCGTCGACATCGAGGTCGGGCCCCGCCTCGAGCACGGCGACGACCCGCTCGCCCCACTTGTCGTCGGGAAGGCCGATGACCGCACAGTCGCGAACCGAGGGGTGACTCAGGAGTGTCTGCTCGACTTCGGCCGAGTACACGTTGAACCCGCCAGTGATGATCATGTCTTTGGCCCGATCGACAATGAACAGGTAGTTGTCATCGTCGAGGTAGCCGATGTCTCCGGTGCGATGCCATAGGCCGCTGCGGGCCTCCGCGGTTGCCACCGGGTTCTTGTAGTAGCCGGGACTGACTAGCGATCCACGGACGACGATCTCGCCGCGCTCGCCGCGCGCGAGCAGCTGTCCGTCCGGATCCATGATCGCGACGGTGACGAGCGGGGCCGGACGCCCGGCCGAGGCGAAGCGCTCTGTCGCTGGCGTTCCGTCGGCGCGGAAGTGCTCGGCGGGTGCCATCGTGGAGACCATCATCGGCGCCTCGGTCTGGCCGTACAGCTGGGCCATAACCGGTCCGATCGCGCCCAGGGCCTGCTCCAGCCGCGCAGTGGACATTGGCGCCGCGCCGTACCAGAAGCATTGCAGGGACGAACGCTTCGTGGACTCGAGCTCGGGCTTGCCGAGCAGTAGGTAAATCAACGTCGGTGGGAGGAATGTGTGAGTGACGTCGTACCGGGCTACGGCGTCGAGGAAGTCGCCGAGGTCAGGTTTGCGCAACACCACGATCCGGCCGCCGAGCGCCAGCATCGGAAAGCACAGGACGCCGGCCGCATGCGTCAGCGGCGCCAGCGCCAGATAGACGGGCCTTCCCTGGAACGGGTAGCTCATCAGAACGATCGCGGTCATCGCTTCGAGGTTCGCCCCGGTGAGTACGACCCCCTTGGGACGCCCGGTTGTGCCACCGGTTCCGGCGATCATCGCCACGTCATCGGGCGGCTCGGCCTGCCACGGCTCATCTGAAATTCCATCGAGCCAGGTCTCGAATTCGGTCTCCAGACAAACGCGCACGGTGAGCTTGGCCAGCTGATCGCGGATCTGATCCACAAGCGGCGCGAATGACTTCTGGTAGATCAGCGCCGTGCAGTCGAACAGGTCCAACAGCTCGCGGTTCTCGGCTGCCTCGTTCCGTGGATTGATCGGGCACCAGACCGCGCCGGCCCGGGATATCCCGAACACACACGAGAACGCGACCGGATCGTTGGCGGACAGAATCGCCACTTTGTCTCCCGGCCGGACGCCGGACCGCTGCAACGCCTTCCCAATGCGATACGACAGGCGTTGCACGTCGCCGTAGGTGCGCTCGTCCTCGGCGGTGGTAAGGCATGACCGGTCCGGGCCGAGCGACGCACCCTTGTCCAGGTAGTCGATCAGCCGCACGTCAGTCGAGCACCATCACGCTGGGCTTCATCACCAGGCCGAAACTGCGCAGCATCCCAAGCAGCTCGCGATGCCCGAACGCTTGGCAGGCTGATGCAAATCCAGCCCGGCGCGGCGGTTGCTGCAGCAATGAGTACGCCGCATATGCCTGCAGCAGGCCGGTCTGCTTGTAATTGCTATTGCCGTGCAATACGACGTGTACCCGGCCCAGCGGTCCGCTGGCGTACACCGATTCGAGCGACGTGTTCAGGCGCGGGTTCTCGCGTGGGGGCATGCCCGCCTGCAGGGATCCTGCGATCTCGCTGAGCTTGGCCTCCTGCTCATCCGGGGGCAATGGTGCGATCTGGTCCTGATACATCGCCACGGTATCGACAACACCCTGCATCACCGATCGTTCGAACACTCCGCCGACCGCCTTGACGTTCGCGACGCGCGGGTCGTCCTTGAACCAGACGGGGTGACTCGTGCCGCTCCAAGGCAACGCCAGCGCGAGCTCGTGCTGGCCCGGGACGACTACGTCGTAGTGGGCTTTCTTGTCCCACTGCACGTATTCGTTCTGCTGTAAGTAGAACCAGTCGGCCTTGACGACCGTGAAGATCGTCTGGGTGGACGCGTAGGTCGGGAAACCTTTCCACAGAACCAGGATGTCGAGGGTATCCAGGCCAGGATGTTCAAGCGCGATGTTGGCTGCGATCTCGCCGGTCGTGTACATCTGGGCGACGCTCGGCGAGACGATCAAGCCTTTTTCGGCAAAGGCCGAGTGAAAATCATTCTTAGCCACCATCGTCCAGTCCTGCTCGCCGGTGGTGTCCAAATAGTGACAACCGGCCGTCACTGCAGCCTCAGCTACTTCCCCTCCATAACGGATGAAGGGGCCGACAAGATTGCATACGACGCGCGAACCGGTGAATAGCTCAGTGAGCGCCTCCACTGTGTGCTGGACCTCGACGACCTCGTGCTCCACCGTCTCGAGTCCAGGAACGGCGGCGAGGCCGGCTTGCACGCGGTCCTTGTCGCGTCCGGCTGCGGTGAACGAAACATTGAATTCGCGCAGGTACTCGCAGACCAGACGGCCGGTGTAGCCGGACGCGCCATATACGACGACGGGCTTGTCGCTCATGCTTACATCCCCATTCCGCCGTCGACCGGCAGTCCGACGCCGGTGATGAAGCGGGCAGCATCGGAGGCAAGAAATGCCACCGCGTCGGCCATGTCGGCCGGTTCGCCCAGTCGGCCGAGTGGCGTGAGCCCGACGACTGCCTCGACCGCATGCGTCGGGCTGGGAAACAGGCCGAGCTCGGCGCAGTCGACGGCGAGTTGCGAACCCATGATCGTCGGGACGAGGCCGGGGTAGACGCAGTTGACCCGGACGCCATACCCGAGCTTGCCAGCCTCCATCGCCGAAACCCGGGTGAGCCGATCGATGGCCGACTTGGTGGCCGAGTAGATCGCGATGCCAGGGAACGCGATGGTTGCGGCCACCGAGGCCGTGTTGATGACCGCGCCGCCGTTGCCGGCCGCTCCACCCGGGCGCATCGCCCGGAACGCATGCTTGGTGCCGAGTGCAGTACCGAGCACGTTGACCGAGAGCATTCGCAAGGTGTCGGCGGCGTCCAGGTCGGCAACCAGCTGGGTGATTTCGATTCCCGCGTTATTGACCAGGATGTCGAAGCCACCTATCACCGCGATAGCTTCCTCGACGGCTATTGCCCAGTTGTCGTCGTCGGTCACGTCCAGGTGGACGAACGCTGCCTTGGTTCCGTTGTCCGAGAGCGTCTTCGCACTTGCGGTGCCCTCCTCGTCAAGCAGATCGGCGATCACCACCGATGCACCGGAGTCGGCCAAGGCCTGAGCCATTGCCGTGCCTAGTCCGCGCGCACCGCCCGTCACCAATGCGTGTCGCCCGGCAAGATCAATTGCTGTCATGCGGTCCCCTCGGGGTCATCTCGTAGACGTGACCACAGTCACGCTAGCTGTTCTTGGACGAGCGTCAAGATAATCTCAGACATTCGTCCAATTTTTTTCGGCCGATCGTCCAAAGTAGATCCCGCCCAGGTATGGTCGAATCGGTCCGAAGGAGGGTGTTGTGCCGCAGACCGATGTGCGTCCCGCCGACGAGCGCATCTCGCGGCGGCAGGTGCACAAGTTCACCGAGCGTCGCACCGAGTTGGCCCGCGCTGCTCTGAAAACCCTGGCTGCTCTCGGCTACGCGCGCACTAGCCTCCGGGAGATCGCGCAGGATGCCACGTTCAGCCACGGCGTGCTGCACTACTACTTCACCGACAAGATCGACCTCATCACGCATTGCGTGCGGGTATACAACGACGAGTGCGTAACCCGCTACGACGAGATTCTGGCTAGCGCGCGGTCAGCGACGGATCTCAAGCGGCGATTCTGCGACAAGCTCGCGGCGACGATGGTCGACGACGCCGAGATGCACCGGCTCTGGTACGACCTACGCAGTCAAGCGCTCTTCGAACCCGCATTTCAAGCCGACGTCACCGATATTGACTTGACGCTTCAGCGGATGATCTGGCGGATCGTCTCACGCTACGGCGAACTACGCGGTCACCGCCCCAAGGTCGCCGAGGACGTTGCCTACGGACTGTTCGACGGCATCTTCGAGCAGGCGCTCAGGCGACAGCTGTTCGGCGATAGCGACGCCCAAGCGCGACTTCGCAGCCAAGCCGGCCGCGTGCTGGACATGGTGTTCGACTAAGAACTCGACGACCCCGTACGACGTGGATGCATCGGCATCGTTTACTGTGCCCGAATGCGTCGATCCGAGAGGATGCTGCTTCCTGCGCGGGCCGCCAGCTTCCGCTAGGGATTTCTTAACAGTGCGGTGCGAGCGTGCAGCGCATGACGCGCAGAATTCCTGTCCGCAGCCTCCTCGCGGCTGGGCTCGCGTCAGCGGAGCTCGTCATCGGCGCGCCGCCGTAATAGCGGCATTGACGGCGCTAACGCTGCCGTCAACGGTGCCGCGATCGTCGCCGTGCGCATTCCGCGGCGGCTCCGGCCACCGAACTCAGACGACCGCGCTCGGCCCAGCTGTTGGCGCGGCGGGCAGCAGCCAGGATCGCGAGAAAGCCGCAGGTTGGGAGGGGCGGCCGGGGGTGATTGCGATCCTGGTCCTGCTCATCATTCAGCTCGTCTCGTTGAGCTGCTGTACGTGACGTGTGGCAAGGGCCAGACATCGTCGGCGCGTTGCGTCAAGCGCGCGCTCTGGTGCCGCAGCGCTCATCATGGTGTTCGTGTCTGTCAGCCTGCTGCCTAACGGCAACCCGACGCTCAAGGAGTTGAGGTTGGCCCTGGAATCGCTGCGCTGGTGGCCATCAGCCTCGGAGGAAGCAGATTCCTCGATCGACCGGGTCGCCCGGCGCGGGCAGCTGCGCGCGGGCTCGAGCTACTAGGACCGATCGCATGACCAAGGCGCGCGTCCTGGTTGTTGATGACGACGAGGTCATCGTCGACTCGCTGCGGCGCGGGCTCGAACTCGAGGGTTACTCCGTCGCGACGGCTGGAGACGGTACCCAGGCGCTCAGAGTTGTCGCGGCGGACCAGCTTGATGCGGTCGTGCTCGACGTCGGCCTGCCGGATCTGAACGGTCGGATCGTTGCCGCACGAATGCGCGCCAGCGGCCTGGCAACACCGATCCTGATCCTGTCCGCGCTCGATCAGGTCGACGACCGCATCGCTGGACTGGAAGCCGGTGCGGATGACTATTTGGTCAAGCCCTTCGCGATGGACGAGCTGACGGCACGCCTTCGCGCGCTGCTGCGCCGCGCCACCTATCACTCAGATCACGCGACCAGCGTCAACCCTCCGGTGCGCCTGGGCCCATTGCTCGTCGACTCGCACGCCGCCGTTGCGACGTGGGACGGTCGCGATCTAGGCCTGACCCGACGCGAGCTCGCTCTGCTCGAGACGCTCGCCCGCAACCCGGGCGTCACCCTGAGCCGGGGCCGGTTGCTCGAGCTGGTGTGGGGCTACGACTTTGTGCCGGACAGCCGCGCGCTCGACGTGTTCATCTCCTACCTACGCCGCAAACTGGACACCGCCGGCGCGCCCCGCATACTAGTGACCGTGCGAGGAGTGGGCTTTGTGTTGCGGCGACCGTGATGAGGTCCTCGCTTAGCGTCCGAGTTACCGCTGGTGTCCTGGTCGTCGTTGCCGCCGTGCTCATCGGCGGCGGTTTTCTGATCGTCAATGTGACCGAGCAGCGTGACGCCCGCGACGCCGGCGGCGAACTACAGCGCATTGCGGGGAACCTGACCCCGTTGGTCGCGGGCACCCTCGGCATCGGCCGGCCGGCGAACTCGCCCGGCGATGCCGTGCCGTCGCAGCTGCTCGACTCGCACGGGCAACCGGTTGCGGTGAATTCCGCACGGAATCCTCCACCGCCGCCGCCGGGACAGAACCCGCCACCGCCGCCGGGACAGAACCCCCCGCCGCCGCTGCAGGACGCTGGGCTGGAGCCCCTCCGTGATGCTTTCGCTGCGAGCGGCGACACGGCGAGCCCGGTCGGTCAGATCGCTTTTGTGCGTGCCCTGAACACGCAAACCGGTGAGCACCTCATCCTCGGCACGGTCCCGCCGGGATTTCCGGCAATGTCCGCGCGGGCGGGGGTTAGTACCACGACAATCGCGGGACACCAGTGGCGCAGCGCAGTCGTCAGCGGCCCGGCCGGCCTGTTGATTGAGGCCGCGGCGCCTGAACGAATCTCCGCGCGGGCAGCGAGTTTACGCACGACCGTCATCTGGACCACCCTCGCCGGACTCGCGATCGCATTGGTCGCGACGCTACTGGTGACCCGCCGCGCGCTACGCCCGCTCAAGGTCTTAGCTCGCAAGACGGCGCGCATCAGCGATGCCGAAGACCTCGGCGTACGCGTCCAAGCGCCCGGACAGCCGAGGGAGGTGGCTGCGCTCGCTGGGGAGCTCGACGGAATGCTCGCACGCCTCGACAGCACGATCGCCGCCCGTGAGCAAGCGCTCCTCGCGGCGCGCCGCTTCGCAGCCGACGCGGGACACGAACTACGCACCCCGCTGCAGAGCATCCGCTCCAACCTCGACATCGCCCGCTCCTCGGACGCGAGCCCGGACGAGCAGCAGTTCGCGCTCGCCGTCGCGACCCAACAGTCGGAGCGGATGAACCGACTCGTCGACGGACTGCAAAGCCTCGCCCGTGGCGAGGCCGGCCTCGTTAAATGCGGCGCCCAGGTCGATCTCGGCGACATCGCCGACAGCGCGGTATACGTCACCCGCACCCGCCATCCCGATCTGTTCATCGATGTCGACCTGCCCGAGTCCGGACCAACGGTCCTCGGCGACGGAGACGGACTCTGGCGGGTGATCGAGAACCTGCTCGAAAACGCGGCCCGGCATGGACGGCCCGGCGGGCGCATCACCATGCAGGTCGCCCCGCTCAACGGCGGCGCCGAGATCCTGGTGGACGACGACGGCCCCGGCATCCCACCAGCCGAGCGTGAACGGGTGATGCGCCGCTTCCAACGCGGCCCGGGCGCGACCGCCGCGGGCAGTGGACTCGGCCTCGCCATCGTCGAAGCAGAAGCTCACCGGCACGGCGGAAGACTCTCCCTGGGCACCTCCGAACTCGGTGGCCTCCACGCGCGAGTCAGCATCCAGGCGCGGTAGCACGCCGGGCACGACCACTTGAGCGACTGACACACACCTCGCTGGACGTAGCTCGCCACTTGTCGCACTGCGTGAGCAACTGCCTACAAAACGTCGTAACAGGGGTTGACAGCGTCGGATTAGCGGGTTAAACCCTAAATAGTCGAGACGTCGGCTCTCTCCGGAACGTCACAGACGTCCGCCGAGGGTCATTAAGGCGGACGCAATGAAAAGACTCATCCTCGTCCTTGCCGCAGCCATGATCGCGTTGCTGGCCTCGGCCGCAGCCTCTCCGCAACGGGCCGTTGCCGCCGACAACGGGTTGAGCTCGGCCCAGCGGGCTGACCTCCGGGCGATTGCCCGCGACACGTGGCGGTTTTACGCGGTCGATGTCGACCCGCACACCGCACTGCCGATGGACAACGTCACCTACGCGGGCGGCGCGCCGACCCCGACGGGTTACGGGCGGTACACCTCGGCATCCAACATTGGTGTGTACCTCTGGGCCGTTGTCGCGGCTTACGACCTCAAACTGATCGGCCGGCCGGAGGCCCGCGCGCGCATCCAGGCCACGCTTGGCGAGGTGGCGCAACTGCGCCGGGACCACGGGTTCCTGTTTCAGTGGTACGACACCACGACCGGTCACGTAATCCGTAATCCAGGGGATATCGATTGCACCACCGAGACGACGCCGACGTTCGACAATTGCTACTTCGTGTCGAACGTGGACAACGGCTGGTACGCGTCTGGACTGATCGTGGTGCGGCAAGCCATGCCCGAGCTCCGGCAGCTCGTGAATGGCCTGATCGGTCCGATGAACTTCGGGCTCTTCTATGACGGCCGCGCCGAGACCGCGTGCAACACCAACCCCGCGATTCCCGGCAACCAGCCGACCGGGCAGATGTTCGGAGGTTATTACGCCGGCCTGCCGCCCGATCAGGGCGATAACTGGACGCACTACTACCACAACGGCGCTCTCTACAGCGATCCGCGGATCTCGGCCTACATCGGGATGGGCCTGCATCAGATGCCCGGCACCGTGTGGTGGCGCAGCTGGCGGGAGTTGCCGCCGCCGGCTCCGTTCCCGGAGTGCCAGACCACCGACCCCGACTTCTCCTGGCAGGGTCAATGGCCCATGCCCGGGTCATGGCAGACCTACACCGATCCCCAGTCCGGCCAGCAATTCCCGGTATGGGAAGGGCACTACGTCTATACCGGCTCGGACCTGGCATTCATCCCCACGTTCGCCGGCGGGATGTTCGAGGGCCTGATGGCGAACGAAGTTGTGCCCGAGACGTCGTGGGGTCCGCACAGCTTCGGCCTGGCCGACCGTCGCACCGTCGACGTGCAGATCAAGTACTCCAGCGAGCAGCTGCACTTGCCAGTGTGGGGCATGTCGCCATCGAGTACGGCGGACGACACCGGCGGCTACGGCGGGTTCGGCGTGGAGGGGCTGACCTTCCCGTACTTCGGCACCGGAGCGGACGCAGCTCATCCCAACCTCGGCCTCTCGCAGTGCCATGGCTGTGCGACCGAAGACGTCGTGACTCCGCATGCGTCCTTCCTTGCCCTGGACGCGGCGCCGCAGGAGGCCTACGCCAACATCCAAACGCTGCGCCGGCTCTACCCCGGCATCTACGGTGCGGGCGGTTTCTTCGACGCGGTGAACCCCACGACTGGATCGGTCGGTCATCGCTACCTCGTGCTCGATCAATCCATGATCATGGCGGCGCTCGACAACGCCCTCAACGACCGGGCCATGCAGCAGCACTTCTCCCGCGATTCCGTGTCCTGGGCAGCTCGCACCTACCTCGGCATCGAGAACATGGGGATCGGCTAGCCCGACTCCGGGACTACCGTCCGCCGGTTCGGCGGACTGTTGCCCGCTGCGGATCCGCTCGCCAGAGCGGCTGAGTACGACGGTGTTGTCGCCTGAGGCGATGCTCACCGATGCTCGGCGGTGTGCTAGCGGGTGTTGGCCGACAGCCGAGGGGCGGGCTCGAGGCGGTCGGCGAGCCGGTGTAGTGCAAGGGCCGCGATGCGGCGCACCCGCCCGGTCGAAACCGGCCGGGTCTCCGCCTGGACGGTGGCACCTGGGCGGGCTGAGTGGGCGAGGTCGCGGGTCTGCTGGACGCCTAGTTGGCCAGCCAGTGGGTCGAGCATGTGGGGACTCCCTCGTTGTTACACTACTGCGGTAGTAGCTAGATGAGAGCCTGACACTACTGCGGTAGTGTCGTCAAAGGAGTTTTGCCAATGCCAGCGCTCGACGAGCTCATTGCACACCTCCAGGCTCTCGGCTTCTCGCAGTACGAGGCCCGCGCCTATTGCGGTCTCTTACAGAAATCACCGGCCAACGGCCACGAGGTGGCCAAGACTGCCGGGATCCCCACATCCAAGATCTACGAAACTTTGGAGCGGCTCGCCCAGAAGGGGGCCGTGCTCGTTCAACGGTCCGAGCCCACCCTGTGGGCCCCGGTGCCGCACCGGGAACTCGTCGCCACGCTCCGACGGA
>Ga0207665_10001605_pt1 | contig 15241 bp, 14 predicted proteins | sample LARL112metaG_FD_184351 | JGI IMG/M metagenome (GOLD analysis project Ga0207665, IMG submission 184351) | Corn, switchgrass and miscanthus rhizosphere microbial communities from Kellogg Biological Station, Michigan, USA - LAR L11-2 metaG... | ecosystem: Host-associated > Plants > Roots >...
GCGATGCCGCCAAGCAGTGCGACCTGGAAGATAGCGAGCGCGCCGATGCCCAGTAACTTCCCGGTCAGTAGCTGGAGTGGGCGGACGGCTGACAGAAGAAGTTCAACGACCCGGGTGGATTTCTCCTCGACGACGCCCGTCGCCATCCATGTGCAAAAGGCGATGAGCTGCGTAAACAGAAATACCACGGTGACGGAGGCGATGACGCGACGCTGGGTGTTCTCCGCCGACCGCGTCGCCGTGACGGGAAGCGGCGCGGAAGCGAGGATTTCCTGCACCTGCGAATTCGTCAGCCCGGCTTGCGCAAGCCGTTGGACTGTATCGACGGATTTGTGCGAGACCTGGAGCAACGCAACGGCCGAAGAATTGCCTTCCTTGGCCACGATCTTCGTGTCACCTACGATTGCGGCGTCCCAGGCGCCCTTCTCGACTTTGCTCATTGCGTCCGCCGGGGATGTCACCACGACGTTGACCTTCTGGTTCTGGGCCGACGCTGCCTGATTTACCGCCGAGGCAAGAGCTGTAGCGTTCGTCCCTGACACGCCGACCGTGATCGTGTTGTCTCCCAGGCCCTTGACCAGTCGGGGCGCCAGCGCTCCCAACGCGACGATCACGACGGCGACGGCCAAACCGATGCGGAAGCCCTTCTGCTGCCACCGCGTCGTTATCTCACGGCCGGCGATCAAACGTATCGTCGTCATTCCTGGACCGCCTCGCGGTAGAGCTCGGACAGCGGTGGTTGACGCCATCCGAAGTGCTCCACCCGACCCGCGTGCATGGCGGCGGCGAGCACAGCCTGATCATCCTCAGGCCGATCGAGCCGCAATCGCAGTCGGCCGGCGACGCTTCCGACGACTTCGACTCCGGGGAGGTCGCCCACCCAGTCCGGATCCGCGGTATCGACCCGTAGTTCGAGCTCGCGCCGTCCGGCTGCCTGTTGCAGCTCGGCGAGCGTGCCTGACGCGACGATGCGCCCGCTGGTGATGATGATGATCCGGTCGCAGATGCGCTCGACGAGGTCGAGCTGATGACTGGAGAACAGCACGCCTACGCCGGCTGCGCGCCGAGCACCGAGTACCCCGGCCATGGTGTCTACGCCTACCGGATCGAGGCCCGCGAACGGCTCGTCGAGGATGAGCAGCTCCGGTCGATGTACGAGTGCGGCCGCCAGTTGCACCCGCTGTTGATTGCCCAGCGACAGCGTCTGCAGCTGCGCGTTCGGCTCGGCGAGGACGTCGAGCTGCTGGATGAGGCGCGCCGCGGACGCGCGGGCATCATCGGCGGTCATCCCGCGGAGCTCACCGAAATAAGCGACCTGGTCGACTATGCGCATCTTCGGGTAGAGGCCGCGAGACTCGGGCATATAGCCCATTCGCAAGCGGGTCGCAAAGCTCAGCGGCTGCTCCCGAAACCGGACCTGGCCGGCGTCAGCAGCCAGCAGCCCCATGGCGATCCGCATTGTCGTGGACTTGCCGGCGCCGTTCGCGCCGACGAAGCCGACGATCTCGCCATCCCGCACCTGTAGCGAGACTCCGCTGAGGGCGCGAACCGAGCCGTAGGACTTCTCTAGGTTGGAGATGTCCAGCATTCCTTGCAGATTACCGATCGAGCGGCGTGATACCCCATGAACCCGACCAGAATCCGCCGGGCTGGATGATGATCAGCCCGACCCCGCTGTTCAATGCGTCAGCCGGGCAGGTCATCGGCTCGATCGCCAGCGCCGGGACACCAGCTCGGAAGTCGTCCGCCGTGAACACTTGCAGGTAGTGGAACGTCTCGTCGAACCACACCCGGGCGCCGCCCGACTGCGTCCGCACCTCGGCGGCGCCTCGCCCATCGCGCACCTCCAGCCCGGTCAACGCGTCGTCGAGGCGCAAGGTCTTCAACTTCGGGCCGAGGCGGAGGTCGTAGAGGGTGTTGGTAACGTCCTGGACACCGACCGGGACGAAGGCCTCGTCGAGGAGCAGGCGCCGAGACGCGGGCACCATGAGCGTGACGTCCTTGAGCGGCTGGCCGTGCAGCGACACATATGGATGGAAGCCAGCACCGAACGGCACCGGGCCGACACCGTGATTGCTGGCCCGGGCCGTCACGACGAGGCCGAACTCTGGGTGCAGTGCATATGTCACTTCGACGCGGACCTCGAACGGCCACGCCGATTGCGGCACCAGGTCGTTCGCGAGGGTGACCGATTCCGGGGCGTGTGAAACCGGCACCCAGCGGGCCCAGCGGGCCAGACCATGGATGGCGTTCCCCCGAGCCGGCTCGGTAATCGGCAGCTGGTAGCTGACTCCGCCGAACGAATAGCGTCCGCCCCGGAGCCGGTTCGGCCACGGCACGAGGACGCCACCGCAGCACTTCGGTGGGAGCTCGGTCTCCGGGTAGGTCGCCGTAACGTCCTCACCGCGGTAGGTGAACGATCGCAACCCACCCCCCACCTCGACCACGGTGGCCGCGAAGTCGCCGGAGCTGATCGTGAACTGCTGCCCGGTGAGCGTCATGATCGCAACCTAGTGTCCCGCAGAAACCGGTTCGTCGCTGGTCGGATCGACCCGGTAGTTCCAGAACGGCCGGACGGCGATCGCCGCGACGAGGACCACGACCACACACGCGACGCCGCCGCCCACCCAGGACACGGTGGCGGACGTAGCCGCGGCCATCGCCCCGGCGCGCACATCACCGAGCCGCGGGCCACCAGCGACGACAGCGATGAAGACGCCCTGCATTCGTCCTCGCATCTCGTCCGGCGCATAGGTCTGCAGGATTGTCTGACGGAACACCGCGCTCACCAGATCGGCGGCACCGGCTAGAGCCAGCAGGATCACGACCAGCCAGAGCTGATGGGCGAGACCGGAGATCGCGACCGCCGTGCCCCATGCGACCACCGCGCCGGTCAGCGCGATCCCTCGTCGGCGAACCCGCGCGATCCAGCCGCCGGAAATCCCGGCGAGCACCGAGCCGATCGCGAGGGCCGCGTACAGCGGGCCGACCGAACCGTGGAAACGCTCGTCGGCGACCTCGGGATACAACGCACGGGGCATGGCCAGCACCATCGCGACGATGTCGACCAGGAATGACATGAGCAGAACCGGCCGGGAGCCGATGAAGACGAGGCCGTCGATAACCGAACTGAATCCAGGTCGGCCCAAGGAACCGTCGGGGGGAAGCGGAGGCAACCGGATTGCCGAGTAGAGCGCGGCGGTGAACAGCACCGCATCAAGGCCGTACGCGTAGGCGAATCCTTGGTCGAGAGAGATCAGCACACCGGCGAGCAACGGCCCGATGACCTGCCCCACATTGCCGACGGTGAAGTTCAACGTGTTCGCTGAAGCGACTAGATCCGACGGGACGATGCGCGGAATGATCGCGCCACGGGCCGAAGACGCGACGGCGAATGCACCGGCCTGCACGGCGACGAGGCCCAAGATCACGGGTATGTTGTGCAGCCCGATCAGGGTCTGTACGAGCAGCGCGATCGTCACCAGCCATGTTCCGACCGACGACCAGAAGTACAACCGGCCGCGGTCAACGGCGTCAGCGATCGCCCCGCCGTACAGGCCGAACACGACGAGAGGCAGCAGACCCACGAACCCGACCAGCCCGACCAGCAGCGAGGAATGCGAGATGGAGTACACCTCGACCGGTACTGCGACCTGGGTGACCATTGAGCCGATGAATGCGGTGCCCTGGCCGACCAATAGCCGTCGGTAGTCCGTAATGCGGACGGGACGCATGTCGACCGCATGGCGCCGCAGCGCGGCGCGCAAACCGCGCGCCTCCTCGACTGGATCGCCCGGATCGAGCACCTCCTCATCCAGATCGGCCTCGGGCGCCGTACGTTGACGCTGGCTGTCGCCGTTGGTCATGGCGCGAGGCGCTCGATCGTCCACCCGTTCTCGACGCGTCGGTAGCGCAGCCGATCATGCATCCGGTCGGTGCGGCCCTGCCAGAACTCGACCATGTCCGGGCTGATCCGGTAGCCGCCCCAGAACGGTGGCGCAGGAACGCCGGCGTCGGCGAATCGTTCCTCGACCTCCCGGACCTTCTCGTCGAGCTCGGCTCGTGATGCCACCACCTCGGACTGCGGTGACGCCCACGCCCCGATTTGCGATCCGCGGGGCCGGCCGGCGAAGTACGCCTCAGTCTCTGCTCGCGTGACGATCGCCACAGGCCCGGCGAGCCGAACCTGTCGTTCAAGTGGCAGCCAGGCGAACACCGCTGCGGCGTAAGGCTGGTTAGCCAAGTCACGTGCCTTGGCCGATTCCTGGTTGGTATAGAACACGATGCCGCGCTCGTCGAGGCCCTTCACCAGGACCGTACGCACTGCCGGATGACCATCGGGGGTGACTGTCGCGAGCTGGACCGCATTGGCCTCGCCGACAAGACCGCTCGCGGCCGCCTCGTCGAACCACGAGCGCAGCTGCGCGTACCAGTCCGGTGCCAACTTGTCTTCGCAGAGCTGGCCCAGCAGATAGCTGCGACGCATGGCGGCTGGATCACTCACTCCGTGGATCTTCGCATCTCCTGGTGTCGATAGGTGCCTCCATGTGAGCAGAATGGTCAACAAGTGACGCCCTCGTCCGACTGCAGGACCTCGCGACTACTCGATCGGAGACGTCGATGGCAGACGACTACAGCCCAGGACTGGAAGGCGTGATCGCCTTCGAGACGGAGATCGCCGAGCCGGACAAGGACGGGGGTGCCTTGCGCTATCGCGGGGTCGATATCGAGGACCTGGTCGGCAAGGTCACGTTCGGCAACGTGTGGGCTCTGCTCGTCGACGGCAAGTTCGGCCCCGGGCTGCCCCCGGCCGAGCCGTTCCCCATCCCGGTACACACCGGCGACGTTCGAGTAGATGTCCAAGCGGCGTTGGCCATGCTGGCCCCGATCTGGGGTTACCGCCCGCTGCTGGACATCAGCGACGGGGAGGCACGCGACCAGCTGGCCCGGGCGGCGGTGATGGCGCTGTCATACGTCGCCCAGTCGGCTCGCGGCGTTGGGGTGCCGGCGGTGCCGCAGTCGCGGATCGATCAGTGCAAGACGATCATCGAGCGATTCATGACTCGGTGGCGCGGGGATCCGGATCCGCAGCACATCAAAGCAGTCGACGCCTATTTTGTCTCTGCCGCAGAGCACGGCATGAACGCGTCGACGTTCACGGCGCGGGTTATCGCCTCCACGGGGGCCGACGTTGCGGCCGCGATGTCTGGTGCCGTTGGCGCGATGAGCGGTCCGCTGCATGGCGGGGCCCCGGCGCGAGTGCTGCCGATGATCGAGGAAGTGGAACGAACCGGTGATCCGCGCCGCGTGGTGTCCGGCATCCTCGACCGGCACGAGCGACTCATGGGCTTCGGCCACCGCGTATACCGAGCCGAGGATCCGCGGGCCCGAGTGCTACGGCGCATGTGCCGTGAGCTCAAGGCCCCCCGCTACGAGGCGGCCGAGGCGCTCGAGCAAGCGGCGTTGGTCGAGCTGCGCGACCGGCGTCCGGACCGCCCCATCGAGACGAACGTCGAGTTCTGGGCGGCCGTCATCCTCGACTTCGCGGAGGTACATCCGCACATGATGCCGGCGATGTTCACCTGCGCCCGAACCGGTGGCTGGTGCGCGCACATCATGGAGCAGAAGCGAACGGGGCGGCTGGTCCGACCGTCCGCTCGGTACATCGGCCCGGCGGCCCGCAAGCCCGCGGACGTCGAGGGCTGGGACGACATCGCGCAGATGGCCTGACCCACAGAAAAACTGCCGGCCACCCGCGGGGGGTCGAGTGGCCGGCGCTCTGCCCCGACGAATCGGGGTGATAGGGATGGTTCCACGCAACAGATGTGATCACCGTAAAGGCACCTCGCGCTGGGTGACAATTTGCGGGCACAGCGCGAAATGAGACACTTTCTCTGCCAGCGCGTCCGGCACGTCCTGCCCGGTTTGTTCCTTTAGCGCATTGAGAGCAGACCTGCCAGCTTGACGTCTTCCCGGCCGACCCGAGTCCTCGACCCGGCTATCGGGATGGTCAAAGGCTGATAACTCGGGGGCCCGGCGTGTGCTCCCGCGTATCCCAAGCCCGGCTCCGTATCGTCGCCGTATGCGAGAGCTGCGCTTCGTCGGTCCAGGCGAAGACGGCGGCTCCGTGATCGTCGAGACCGCCGACGGCGAGGAGGCGTTCAGCTTGCCGATCGACGATGACCTTCGGGGCGCGGTCCGGCCAGACGTGGCGCCCGCTCGAGAGGTTCGCACCGACCAGCTCCCGATCACGCCGCGTGAGATCCAGGTGCGGGTCCGCGCCGGAGAAGTGCCGGAGCACATCGCTGAGGAAGCAGGCATGCCTCTCGAGCGGGTGCTTCTGTTCGCCCGCCAGGTCCTCGAAGAGCGCGCTCGGATCACCGACGAAGCGCGGCGGGCGCGGGCCCGCCGCAATACCGCGGACGGACAGCTGGTCGAGTTCGGGACGGCCGTTGACGGCCGATTTGCGGTGCACGCCATCGAGCCGTCCGACGTGCGGTGGGACGCCTTGCGCGGCACGGATGGTCAATGGGTCGTGTCCGCGGCCTGGCACGGAATGGACGCTGCCGACCGCATTGCTCGCTGGTCGTTCGCACTCGCCAGCCGAACCCTCACGCCGCTTGACGAGACAGCGGCGGATCTGTTGTCCGACCGGCCGATCCGGCCCGTCGTGCGGGCGGTTCCGGACATGCCACCGGATGCGACGCCCGAGGAGACAACGGGTCCCATTCCGATGCCGCTGATGCGCGACGTGGACCCTCGTCCGGGTCCCCCCGTCGCTCCGGCGGCGCGGGCAATACGCCCGGCCGCTGGGGAGAGCGCAGCTCCGCCATTGCCGCTGGCGGGGACTGATCTCCCGCCGGCCACCGGTGCCGGGCGCCGCGCGTCCCGCTCACCGCGAGGGGGCCGGAGTCCGGCCCTGCCGGCCGCGTCGGCGCCGACGGAGCCCGGAGCCAACCCGCGCGACACCGTGTCGACGCCAGCCGAATCCGCTCGCTCGGCCGAGCGGACGGCAGCCGAGCCAGCCCGGCCAAGCAAACCCAAGGTTCCGTCGTGGGACGACATTCTGCTTGGCGTCCGGCGTAATCGCGACTGAGAACGCCTGAGCCCGCCGCGGCGCTGGCCCTCGGTCCCGAAAATCGGTCGAGCCGGGTCAACCCGCTACGTATCGTGAAGCAATGTGAATCGGGCCGCGATGAAACGCGACCCCGGGGCGATCGAAAGCCTGCTGCGCCTGCGCCGCTGGACCCGTCCGCACCGTCGCACGATCGCCTTCATGATCGTCACGGCCTGCGGCGCGATGCTGGCGCAAGCCCTGGTTCCCCTCGTCGCGGGGCGAATTGTCGACGGTCCGATCGCGTCGCACGACACCGCCGGCATCTGGCCGTTGGCTGGAGTCGCGCTGCTGTTCGGCATTGCCGAAGCGGTCCTGTTCTTCGCGCGGCGATACGCGATGGCGAGCGCCGCGCTGGGTCTGGAGACCGACGTCCGGCAGGAACTGTTCGGCCACCTGCAGCGGCTGCCCGTGGCTTTTCACGATCGATGGCCGTCGGGTCAGTTGCTCTCACGGGCGACGACTGATCTGTCGACGATCCGACGGTTCGTGGGCTTCGGCTTCGTCTTCCTGATAGCGAATTCGATCACCACGATCGTCGTCGTGATCCTGCTCCTGCATCTCCAACCGGCACTCGGCCTGTTCGTGCTCCTCGGCATGGCGCCGCTGCTTGTGCTCACGCGGAGGTTCGAGCTGCGCTATAGCCGCGATGCGCGACGCGCCCAAGACCTGACCGGTGATCTCGCGACGTCGGTCGAGGAGTCGGCTCTCGGCATTCGAGTGATCAAGTCCTACGGTCGGCGCCCCCAGATGCTGGCATCGTTCACCCGTGACGCGAGCGTCTTGCGGGGCGCGGAACTCACCAAGATCCGTACTCTGGCGGGATTCTGGGCGCTGCTGGAAGGTCTTCCGCAACTTTTGCTCGCGGGTGTTGCCGGCGGCGGAGTGTTCGCGGCCGCGCACGGCACTCTCAGCGCAGGGCAGCTCGTCGCCTTCCTGACGCTGTACCTGCGGTTGATCTGGCCGATGATCGCCCTCGGCTGGCTGCTCGCCCTGACCCAGGAAGCGGCGTCGGCGGCGCGACGAATCTTCGAGGTGCTCGACGAGCAGCCGTCGATCGTCGACCGGCCATTGCCCAAGACGCTGCGGTCGAAGGAGCGCGGACTGGAATTCCACCACGTGCGCTTCCGGTATCCGGACGCCGACGACGACGTGTTGCGGGGCGTCGAGTTGACCATCCACGACGGCGAGACCATGGCCCTGGTCGGCGCCACCGGGTCGGGCAAGACGACGCTGCTCGAGTTGGTGCCGCGACTCTACGACGTGACCGCCGGATCCATCACCATCGGCGAATGTGACATTCGCGATCTGAGCCTCGACGAACTCCGGGCCACCGTGGCGACCGCGTTCGAGGAGGCCACGTTGTTCTCCGCGAGCGTGCGGGAGAACGTGACGCTCGGCCGGCCGGACGCGAGCGAGGCGAGCCTCGCGGAGGCTCTCGAGATAGCGCAGGCGGGCTTCGTCTACCAACTTCCGTTCGGGCTCGACACTCGTATCGGCGAGCAAGGCATGTCGCTATCGGGTGGGCAGCGACAGCGGCTCGCCTTGGCCCGAGCCGTGCTTGGCCGGCCGCGGGTACTGGTGCTCGACGACCCGCTGTCCGCATTGGACGTGCAAACCGAAGCGCAGGTTCAGTCGGCGCTGCGGAACGTGCTGTCGACCACGACGGCGCTCGTCGTAGCCCATCGTCCCTCGACCGTGCTTCTCGCCGACCGGGTCGCGATGCTGGTCGACGGGCGAATTGCCATCGTCGGGTCGCACGCTGAGCTGCTCGCGGCCGAGCCGCGGTACCGCGCGCTGCTGGCGCAGTCGTCCGAGCTGTCAGGGGTGTCGTCATGACCGAACGACCACCCGACGACCGCGAGCGGGACGAGGACGTCCAGGAGAGCGCCGACTGGCAGGGACTGCTCACAGAGGACGCGGCCGCTCTCCAGCAGGCCGAGGACCAAATCGCGCCGGCCGACCGAACGCAGCTGCGGCACTTGGCCCGCGGCTTGCTCGGCGATCTGCTTCGACCGCACCGGCGAGCGATCATCGGGGTGCTGCTCGTCGCACTCGTCCAGGTCGGCGCGACGATGGCCGCCCCGTGGTTGGTCGCCATCGCGATCGACCGCGCGTTCCCGGCCGCCACGCGCGGGGACTACGCGCCGCTGGCCGTTGTAACGGCGTGTCTCGCGATCTGTGCGGTGCTTTCCGGCTGGCTGCGCGCGGTATTCGTGCTGCGAGCCGGCCGGATCGGCCAGGCGATCCTCTTCGATCTGCGTCGGCGCGCCTTCGACCACGTCCAAGGGCTGTCGGTGTCGTTCCATGAGCGCTTCACGTCCGGGCGGGTGATCTCCCGGCTGACCTCCGACATCGACACGCTCACCGAGCTCCTCGATTCCGGCCTGGATGGGCTGATCACAGCGGCGCTCAACATCGTGGCGATCGCGGTACTGATGTGCTTGCTCGATCTCCCGCTGGCCGCGATTGCCTTGGCCTCGCTGATCCCGTTGACGGTGCTCTACCGCTGGTTCTCCTCGCGGGCGCCGGTTGCCTTCCGGCGCACTCGGGAGACCGTGGCCACGCTGATCGTCAACTTCGTGGAGACGTTCAACGGCATACGCGCGGTGCAGGCGTTCCGCCGTGAGCGGCGCAATGACACGTTGTTCGCCGGGCTCAATGGCCGCTACCAGGATGCCAACGCCGCCGCCTTCCGGCTGCACGCAGTGTTCATTCCGGGTAGCGCGTTGATCGGGAACATCGCCATGGTCAGCGTGCTGATCGTCGGCGGCTATCGCGTCGCGAGTGGCAGCCTCGAACTCGGTGTGTTGACGGCATTCCTACTGTATGTGCGGCAGTTCTACGACCCGATGGAGGACGTGGCGGTCTTCTACAACTCCTTGCAGTCCGCGACCGCCGCGTTGGAGAAGATCGCCGCGGTGCTGGCCGAGGATCCGGCGGTACCGGAGCCGGCGAAGCCGACCCCGCTTTCGCGCCCGTTGGGCGGAGCCATCGACTTCGACCGGGTCGCGTTCAGCTACCGATCCGATCGTCGGGTGCTGCCGGAACTCGACCTGCAGGTGCCCGCCGGGCAAACCGTGGCGCTGGTCGGTGCGACCGGTGCCGGCAAGTCGACCATCGCCAAACTGATCTCGCGCTTCTACGACCCGGTCACCGGGAGCGTGCGCTTGGACGGCGTCGACCTCCGGCAGATTGCCGAGACCGATCTGCGCGAGGCAATCGTCATGGTCACCCAGGACGGCTTCCTGTTCTCCGGATCGGTCGCGGACAACATCGCGTTCGGGCGTCCCGATTCGACCTTGGCGGACGTCGAAGCGGCCGCCCGCGCTGTCGGGGCACATGAGTTCATCGAGCGGCTCCCCGACGGCTACGCCACCGACGTGCGCAAGCGCGGCGGGCGGCTGTCGGCGGGGCAACGCCAACTGGTCGCATTCGCGCGCGCGTTCCTTGCCGATCCGGCCGTGCTCATCCTGGACGAAGCGACCTCATCGCTCGATGTGCCAACGGAGCGAGCCGTTCAGCGGGCACTGCGCACCGTCCTGCGGGACCGCACCGCGCTGATCATCGCCCACCGGCTGTCCACGGTGGAGATCGCCGACCGGGTGCTCGTCCTCGACGACGGGCGAATCATCGAGGATGGACCGCCCGAGTCGCTGATCGCCGATGCGGAGGGCCAGTTCGCCCAGCTGCACACCTCCTGGCGAGACTCGCTGGTCTAACCCATCCTGCCGCCGAGCCCAGCCTGGCCTTCCGCGCGGGTACCTCCCCCACCGCAGCTTCCTGCGCATCGGTGGGACAGCAGTGACGGCTGAGGTGGTCAGGAGTGCACTCACGTCACATGGCTGCGCGCGAGCCGACGGTCTGTGGACGACGCAGCGCGTCGATCGCCGAAATGCGCCATCGTGTCGGCGTGTTCTCGGCGGATCCGGTGCCGATTCTGCGGCGACTTGGCGGATGCAGCCGGCGGGCCGTGCTGCTCGACGAAGGCGTGAGCGAACGCGGGCTGGCCCGAGCGGCAGCCGCGGGACACGTCCGGCGCTTCGGTCGCGGTGTGTATGCCCTGCCCGGAGCAGACGCGGCCATCCTGGCCGCCGTCCGTTGTGGTGGCCTGTTGACGTGCGCCTCGGGGGCAGGCGCGCTCGGACTGTCGGTCCTCGCGCCCACGCGCCGCGTCCATATCGCGACCCGGAACAACCCGGTCGGGCTGACCGCGCCCGTGGTCCTGCACCGTGGCCGCTCGTGCCGCTACGACGGGCCGCTACCGGTAGCAGGCACGCTGGACTGCGCCGCGCAGGCGCTGCGCTGTCTGCCTCCGATGGCCGCTCTGGTCATCGTCGACAGCGCCCTCGCCGCCCGTCGCGTCACCGTGGCCGAGCTCTACGCGCGGCTCGGCACCAAGGGCTCGGCGGCGGCCCGGATATTGCTCAGCCTTGCCGACGCGAGCAGTGACTCGCCGTTGGAGACGATCGCCCGCGTTTTGCTGCGGGTACACGGGCTGGACGTGCAGATGCAGGTTTACCTCGATGGCGTAGGCAGGGTTGACTTGCTCGTTGAAGGCGTTCTGGTTGTGGAACTCGACGGATTCGAGCATCACTCGGATCGGGCGCACTACCGAAACGACCGGCGGCGCGCCAACGCGCTGACGTGCATGGGGCTGCGACTCGTCCGGTTCACATACGAGGACGTCGTCCACAGGCCGAACTGGGTCGTGGCGTGCGTGTTCGAGGCGCTTGGCGCAGTCCCAATCCCTGTCGCTTCCCGCACACTGATGGGACAGATGTCAACTGCTGAGGTGATCAGGAGTAGTCACACGTACCGTGCGCGCGCGTGAATCGACAGGACGGGGCGTGATCCGCGCGTCGGCCGTCAAGTGCGCGAACGCGACGGCGGCCGCTGTCGCGACGTTGATCGAGTCGACGCCCGGTGCCATCGGGATGCGAACACACGCATCAGCAGCGGACCGGGCCGCGGCGGTCAGGCCGGGACCCTCAGCGCCGAGCAAGATCGCCCAGCGGTCCGGCGGCGCGACTGCGGGCAGTGGCATCGCGTCAGCTCGAGGCGTCAACGCCAGAAGGGTGAAACCACTCTCCCGCAGCGTTTCGAGCGCCTCCGGCCACGGATCGGGCAACACGGCGAAGGGCACGTGCAACACGTGACCCATCGACACCCGCACGCTCCGCCGGTAAAGCGGATCGGCGCAGCGAGCGTCGAGCAGGACGGCATCGACACCGAACGCAGCAGCGTTGCGAAACAGCGAGCCAAGGTTCTCGAAATCGTTCAGCGACTCCAAGACGGCCACCCGGGTGGCTCCAGCGAGAACGTCCGCAACGGAAGGTGCGGGCGGTCGGTTCGCCGACGCAAGCACGCCGCGGGTCAGGCGAAAACCGACCACATCCGACAAGAACCACCGATTGGCGGAGTACACGGGCAGATCCGGAAAGCCGGCCAGCACGTCGGCGAGCACGTCGAGCCGGGTGGCCTCACCGAACACTGCTCGCGCCTGATAACGGGAGGTCAGCAGTCGCTCGACAACGGCGACACCCTCGGCAATGACCACGCCACGCCGATCCGGCCGCACGTCCGCATCGGTGAGGTCGCGGAAGTCCGCTAACCGCGGATCAGCTGGATCGGTGACTTCGACCGGGTGCGACACAGACGGCGCGGCTACAAGAACAGGCCGCACTCGCCGAGCATGAACTCGACCCGCAGCCGTTCCAGATCCCGTTGCTGTCCGGCCGGTGTCTCGCTCAACGTGGTGTCCACTTCGAGCTCGGCGCAGGCGATGACCAGGACTTCGTCGTAGGCCCGCTGGACGCCGGCCACTCGGACATATGACGCGCCCTTCGGTAAGCGTTCGAGCTGGCGCCGCAGCCGCCGCAGATCAGCCGCGACCTGCTGGATCGGCGGACGCTTGGGCTGATCAGACTCAGGCCAGGTCGCTCCGCCCAGTTCCGCTTGCCAAAGACGGAGGTCACGCCGGTGGCCGAAAACGCCCACCAGACGACTATAGGAGCCGGTCGCAGCAAAAGCTCGGCCTAATATCGGCTCGTTATCTTCTCCCACCGATCGGTTACGTCCGCGATGTGGAGGGAGCGCCGCCGGACGAGATAGAGCGCCATGCCGACGGCCATCGCCATGCACACCAAGCCGCCGCCGATCATTCCCCATCGGGGCCCGACGGTATTGGCGACCCAGCCGACGATCGGAGCGCCGATCGGAGTGCCGCCGAGGAAGCACATCAGATACAGGGCCATGACGCGACCGCGCATCGTCGCCTCGACCCCCAGCTGGACTGACGAGTTGGCTGCTGTCGTGAACGTGAGCATGGCCAGCCCGACCAGCACGAGCATGAGCGCGGTGGCGCCGAATCCTGGCATCGACCCGGCGAGAATCTCCAGGAGGCCGAAGGCCATCGCCGCCAGGAGCAGGAACAGCAGGCTTGGGCGTGTCCGGCGGCGGGTGGCAAGCACCGCGCCGACGCACGCGCCGACGGCGAGTGCGGTGGACAGCAAACCGTAGCCGGTAGCGCTCCGGTGGAACACCTGCTTGGCGAGCAACGCGGTCGTGATCTGGAAGTTCAAGCCGAACGTGCCGACGACAAACACCAAGACCATGGTGAGCAGCAAGTCCTGCCGTTGCCGAACGTAGTGCAGCCCAGCGCGTAGCTGCCCGCGGATTCGATCGATCGCCGGCGAGGGGCGCAACTCGGCCGGCCGCATCAGGGCCAAGGCGGTCAGCACGGCGATGCTGGATATCCCGTTGGCGACGAACGCCCAGCCGGTTCCGATCGCGGTGATCATCACGCCGGCGACCGCCGGGCCGAGGATGCGGGCCGAGTTGAAGATCGTCGAGTTGAGGCCGACGGCATTCGTCAGATCGTCGGGGCCGACCATCTCGACGACGAACGACTGACGCACGGGTGAATCGATTGCGGACACGAGTCCCAGCGCGAGAGCGAGCACCAGAACCTGCCAGTACTGCACGATCCCCGTGACGTCGAGCACGCCCAAGATCAGGGCGACGAGCGCGAGGCCAGTCTGTGTCGCGAGGAGCAGCTTCCGCTTGTCGTAGCGGTCAGCGAGCAGGCCGCCCCACAGCCCGAACAACAACGACGGCAGGAACTGCAGCGCTGTGACGATGCCGAGCGCGGTACCTGAGTTGGTGAGCTCCAGAACCAGCCAGTCCTGGGCGACCCGCTGCATCCAGGTCCCGGTCAGCGAGACGAGTTGACCGCCGGCGTACAGCCGATAGTTCCGGACCCGCAGCGACCGGAACATTCCGGTCGGTGGTGCAGCTACGGATGAGTCGGGCGGCGGAGCTGTGCCGGATGAGTCCGGTGGTGAGGTCGACGCAGGCGAAGTGACAACCGCCGTCACTGCTCGGCCAGCTTGTCGAGCACAGGGACGACGGAGAGCAACAACGCTTGCTCGTCCTCGGTCAACTCGGCCAAACGCCGGGACAGCCACGCGTCCCGAGAGCGACGCTCGGAGTCGAGCAGGTCGATGCCGGGCTGGGCGAGCACGATGATGGCCTGCCGACGGTCGGTCGGATGCGGCTGCCGCGTCACGAGGCCACGGTCCTCGAGAAGTGCGAGCACTTTCGTCATCGACGGAGGCTGAACCCGCTCGACCCCGGCGAGCTCGCCCGCGCTCATCGGCCCGTGCTTGCGCAGCGTGGCAAGCGCAGAAAGCTGAGTAAGAGTGACCGACATGTCGACACGCTGGTTGCGGATCAACCTGGTCAGACGCAACAGCGCCGGGCGCAGCTGCGAGGCCAGCTCAGCCGGCGTCATGCTAACCATCACGGTGTCCACATAGTTAGTTTACCTAACTTTCTGCTTCTCGGCCAGTTGTCTCGTCGAGTAGCGTCTAGGGCATGGCGAGCGAGGAAGGCGCCGAGCCGCTGCAGCCACCCCCGGTCGACTCGGTCCGAGTCATCGGTATCGGTACCGCCATATGGTTCGTCGCTTTCGTCGCGCTGCTGCCTTGGTGGAACTGGCTGGAGCGGCATGATCATCAGGTCTGGCTGTGGACCTGCCTCGCGGGTTGGCTACTCGGTCTCGCTGGCCTGGTCATCCTCCGTCGGCACAAGCGCGCCGGGCGAGTCGTCTAACTGCGGCTCTTG